>Ga0209542_10001331_pt1 | contig 58073 bp, 53 predicted proteins | sample RifCSPhighO2_01_FD_184028 | JGI IMG/M metagenome (GOLD analysis project Ga0209542, IMG submission 184028) | Soil microbial communities from Rifle, Colorado - Rifle CSP2_plank highO2_0.1 (SPAdes) (version 2) | ecosystem: Environmental > Terrestrial > Deep subsurface > Rock core/Sediment ...
ATTTTCTTGTTGTATGCGTATATCTATGTTTGGACATATGTTTCTTTCGTGGTTTGTCTTGTAAATGCGAATTATGTTTTTGCGGTCTTGCCCGCAGACGCTTAGATACAAAATTAGTTCCCTCAGATTTATAGGCAATAAAGAAATCTAAATACCTACTAAGAGGTAAAAGTCACGCTGTGCCTAATTTAATAAATAGCAAGAAAGAATATGATATAATAAATTTATGAAACTTGGTATTATCTTGCAATCAAATAAACCAGAGCATGTATGGAATACATTTCGTCTCGGTATTACGACATTAAAAGCTGGTCATCAAGCTGAAGTTTTTTTAATGAGTGAGGGTTCAGAATTAGACACCATATCTGATACTAAAGATTTTGATATTTCTGTAAAAGTAGCAGAGTTTAAAAATCTAAAAGGCAATATCTATGCCTGTGGTTCTTGTATGAAGTTGCGTGGAAAAGAAGAAAGTAATGTATGTCCAATTTCCACTATGTCTGATTTACTTAAAATGATTGAGAGTTCAGATAAAGTATTAGTATTTGGTTAGTTCTAGTTTTTTAATTCTTTTTAACTTTTTGATTCGAGCTTCTTCTTTAGTGGCAGTGGATCTGTTTTTGAATTTTTTAGAATAAACTAATTTAACAGGTCTTCGAGAAGAAGTGTATTTAGCACCTAGCCTGGTGCTATTATGTTCTGTAATCCTCCGTTTCAAATCTGTAGTAATGCCGGTATATAAAGTCTTGTCTGCACATTTAAGAATATAAAGGTAATACATTTATCTATTGTGATCAACTAAGTATATCATTTTTATTTATAATTATTTGCATATACCTTAATACTTACTCGTTGAACCCCTTTTGTTATGCACAGCGAAAAATTGACAGATTGAGAGAAAAGCATAAACTGAAATGTGTACCTTTAATAATTTAAAAGAAGTGATTGGGGAAGCTGGTTAGATTCCAGCACAGTGCCGCTACGGTAAGCCTAAGACTTAATTGTCTAGGACAAGTCCGACTACCAATCATTTTTGTTTTCCCGAGCAGGAGTTACTTCTTAGTTTATTTTGAAGAACCACAAATTCTGCCCGAGCAGGATTTTTTCGTTTTAATAGAAAAAATATGGCAGACTCTGAACCCACAACAGAAGATACAGGAACCAGTGAAGTAGATGGCGAAGAAAAAACTGAATTAGATTCTGGTCATGATTTTGAATATGGTGCCAACGATCAAGAACGTGAAAATAACAATGAACAGGAGGGTGGAATAGATGGAGAAAAAGGAGACAAAAACATTGAAGAAGAAAGGCTTGAAGAGAAAGAAGAAACTTTAAGCCAGTTTATTTCAGCCAATCGTTGTTGTGGCAGTGAAGAATTTAAACTTGAATATGAAGGAACCTTCGTACTTTCCACACTGAATGAGGAGCAAAAAAGTGCACAGGCGGATCTACTTACCTCTCTTTCTGCTAACCCAGAGCAAGCCATGATGTTGCCAGACCACGTAGAAGGAAAAACCACATTTTTTACTGCCGCAAAAATGGATAACGAAGGAAATCTAAAATATGAAATTCGATCATTTACACCGAGGGAAGAAGAAAAAGAAGAAAAACCAATCGATAAGGTAGAGGGGGCAAAACTTGAAGAAGCAACTTTGAATTTGGAACTAAACATAGATATAGATAAACAAGAAGATGTAGACAAAGAAACACTTATTGGTCAATCTTTACTAACAGAAGTCGAAGCAGTTAGCGAAGTAGATGCCGAACAAGCACAAGAAATTACTCAAATCGAAGAACAGAGTTTTAGCATCTCCGAAGTCCAGCATGCTGATGTTGAGCAAGTAATATCAATGGAAGAAACTCAATCTGGGTTTACTTCTGTTGGAAAATATGTCAACATAGATAATACTCATTATGACGAACAAGTAGTGATAGAGGCAAAAGAAGATACAGAAAAAGTCATTACTGAAAGAATTATTGATCTACTAAAAGATGAACCACAAGCCGATTTCATTGAAGAAGCAAATACCGTTATTGGCATAACTGAAACTGAACAAAGTTTAAAAGATACTCAGGAATATAATACCGAAGGTGGCACGATCAATAGTGAACCATTAGTTGTAGCAGTCGAAGACAAAACGGAAAAAGTAATAACTCTTGAAGACAGGATCAGGGAATTATTTAGAGATGAAGTTGAACCAACAGAGATAGTATTCGAACAGGTACAAACATTTGAGGTTCAAAATGTCCAACAAAAAGAAATTGTTGCTGATGTAGAAGTGGAAGTCGTAGGGAATCAAGTAGAAATACATGAAACAGTTCAAGCGTCTCACATAGAAAATATTCAACAGCAGAGAACCGAAGTTGAACAAACTTTTTCTACTGAACAAATAGAAGTAGATGTAGTAGAAGAAAAACCAGAAGAAGTGGTTATTGTGAATCAGCAAGAGAATAAGGCATCAAGAACCATAGAACAAGTAATCACGCAAGAAGTTAATGGTGATATTGAAGTTGGAAAACCTGAGCATGCCACCATGGAACAAGCTCGTATTGAGGAAACAAATATTGTAGTTGAAAATAATGAAGATAAAAATATTACCTTACAAGAGGTAGAAGTTAGCGAATCACTTATAAATGAGATGGTTGGTGTATCGAAAGAAACATCAGTAAATTCAAACCAAGAAGCACAAAAAGTGATAAATATTAATGAGACTACAGAAAGAAATACCATAATTGAAGAGATAAAAGTGGAAGAAGAGGTAGTTGAGAAAGTACAAAGTTCTGATGTTGTAGTAGAAGTAGTAGTTAATATGCCACAAGAAATAAGTAAAACTGAGACTATCTTAAGTGAAGTTGTTAATGAAGTGCCTGTTGCCGAAAGTAAGGAAGTACAAGAAGTGGTAGATAATAATATACAGGCACAAGGTATTGCAAAAGCAGAAACTGTTTCTTATATAACTGATAGCGATAAAATTGAAACTCAAAACGTTTTAAGTATAAATATAGAGAATACTAAAGAAGAAAAAGCCGACCAAAATAAAGAAAGTCCTGTTGTAATCAAAAGTGAAGAAAAGATTATAGTTGAAACAAAAGGAATAGAAATAAACCTCAAGACAGAGAAAACTGACAATGTAAAATTTGAAAAGATAACTCCAGAAAGAATAATAACGGAAAGAAGAATTCAAGATAGAAAAGAAAAACCAGAAAAAGTTATTTTAAATAATGGTAAAGATATTAAGATAACCAACACCAGAGAAAGCAGAGCTAAATTAAAGGATGTTGAAATTAAAGCCACAAAACCTGTTGCAGAGAAAACTAACAGAGAAGCTATAGTATTGAAATTCAATAGAAATACAGCTAATAACACTGCAAGAAACGAAGCTCCAAGATCTTTAGAGAAACCAAGAGAAGAGAAACGAACTACAGAGGAAAGCTTAAAAGCGAAACCACTTAATGGTCATGAGATTTTATTACAAATTCTCGGAATATCTCAAGATACAATGGAGTCAAGAAATGCTGAACCAACAAACTCTAGATCAGTTCCAAACATAAACCAAGAAGAGCAAGAAACTAAATCAACAAAATCTATTCCTAGTATGTACCAGCCAAGAAATTTAAACGGAATAACATTAAAAATAGCAGCCTAAAATAAATGAAAGCTTTTAAAAGAACTGAATATCACGACTTACGAGAAGAAATTGCTTTAGGCAAATTACCAAAATTTGTCGGAAGAATCGATGAGATGGATAGATTGACTAGAATTGCAAATCGAAGCATCAATAACAATGTTATTATCGTTGGTTTAAGTGGCACAGGTAAAACAAGTCTTGTATATGGATGGGTTGAAAAGATGATTAAGCAAGATAGATATAAACACTTGGGTTTTGTTCAGTTAGGTAATGAACATTTGTTTAGGTTTGATAGTGGAAGCGAAGAAGGAATTTATTTTAAAAATGTAATGAACGAATTGCCTTCCTGTGTTTTATTTATTGATAATTTTGGCAGAAGCGTATATGGAAATCCGAGCCTGTTACAAAATATAGCTAGGTTGTATTATGACGTTCTTAAAAATCCTGAAGTTAAAGTTATTCTTACGATGGAACCAAAAGAATATAACTTTATAGAACGTGAGTATCCAGCATTCATAAAAGTGTTTGAAACAGTCAGATTGAAAAAACAGAATAACTTTGAACAAATTCAAATATTGGAAAGTAAATTAGCACAACTCAATAAAGATCATAAAATTGTTGTTTCTTCAATAGTCATGCAAGATATTATTTCTTATGTAGAGAAGTTCCCAAGTTTGGGACAACTACCTCAAGCAGCTATTAGTCTTATGGATGAAGGAATTGTACTTACTAAATCCATGAATAAAAAAATGTTAACAGATGAGATAATCTCCGATATCATTTCCAGTAAGATAGGCATACCAAAAATGCAATTAAGTGGAAATGAGATAGAAATATTAAAGAATCTAAATCAAACATTAAACTCCAAAATTATCAATCAAACCAAGCCAGTTAATAAAATAATCCAAACATTACAAAGGGCAAAGTTAGGGGTAAGAAATCCAAGTAAGCCACTGGGGTCTTTCCTAATATTAGGACCGTCTGGGGTTGGAAAGACTGAAACAGCTAAATTAATTTCTGAAATAATGTTTGGACGACAGGAAAGCTTTATGAGGTTTGATATGTCGGAATTTGGACAAGATCACACTGTGCAGAGACTCATAGGAGCCCCCGCAGGATATAGCGGATATGAGGCTGGAGGAGCCCTTACAAATGCACTACAGAAAGAACCTCATTGTTTAATACTATTAGACGAAATAGAGAAAGCTCATCCGAAGATTTTTGATATCTTTTTACAGGTACTGGATGATGGAAGGTTAACATCAGGACAAAACGAGACAGTGGATGCTTGCAATTCTATAATAATGGCAACTTCTAATATAGGAGTAAGCGTAATCTTGGAAGCATTTAACAAAGGAGAAGATATTATGGATCAAAAATTTATACAAGAAAAGATGATTCCTGAGTTAGCAAAAATATTCAGACTGGAGTTTATTAATCGTTTTGATAGTATTTTGGTTTTTAATCCACTTACCTTGCCAAATCTCATAGACATAGCAAGACTTGAAATAAAGAAAGTGGAGAAAAGACTGACTAAGCATAACGTTTCTTTTGATATAAACGCAGAGGAACTTGAAGAGAAAATTAAACCGTTGCTTGACGAAAGATTTGGGGCACGTCCCGTGAAAAGATTTATTGAAGAAACGTGTGAATCTTTATTGGTAAATACATTATTAAATAAATAATAAAATCATATGAACGATGACGAAAAACTAAAGAATACGGAAATTTCTTTCAGTGGTGAAGAAGAACAAAATGGTATAAATAATTCTCTTTCGCTTGAATATGTGAATAATATATTTCTACAAGAAAATGAAATGCTTCTGTCTATAGCTAATTACATAGGTCCAGAAACAAAAGATATTATTGTAGATAAGATAAGCAAGGAAAATGAAATTCTTCTTGGGATTGCTAATAAGGAATTACAAATTCAAGAAAGAATTAATAATGAAGCAAAACCCGTGATAGACGATAATTACTTTAACAAGAAGCCTTTAAACATTAATAACATATAAACTTATGAACAATATAACCATTGGAGTAAATAAATATCACGGCAAGACAACCATTATCAAATATGCGGAAAAAGACAGATTGCGTCATATGTATATGGTCGGTAAAACAGGAGTGGGTAAATCAACCATATACCAAAATATGTGCTTACAAGACATTGAGAATAAAAATGGTGTTTGCTTTATTGATCCACACGGAGAATCCATAGATTGGTTGCTTAAAAATATCCCAAAAGACAGGCTTGAAGATGTAGTCCTGTTTGATCCAAGTGATATAAATTTTCCATTTGGACTTAATATACTTGAAGCTCACTCTGAGATAGAGAAAGACTTTTTGGTCAATGAATGCATACAAATATTCTATAAACTTTTTGATCCACAAAGGACAGGTATTATCGGTCCCCAGTTTGAACACTGGCTTAGAAATGCGGCGCTTACTATCATGGCAGGACCAGACGGTGGAAGCCTCGTAGAGATTCCAAAACTATTTATTGACCGTAATTTTGAAATGGAAAAGAGAAAACATCTTACAGACCCTCTTGTAATAGAGTTCTGGACAAAGCAAATGTCTAAAACATCAGACTTTCATAAAAGTGAAATGCTTAACTATTTCATGTCAAAATTCGGACAATTCATGAATAATACTCTAATGCGTAACATAATAGGGCAACACAAAAGCAGTTTTGATTTTGAAAACCTAATGGACAACAAAAAGATATTATTAGTTAATCTCTCAAAAGGCAAAATTGGTGATATAAATGCTCACATGCTTGGATTGATAATCCTATCAAAGCTTCAAGCTGGAATATTAAAAAGAGCACATAAAGAGTCCGATGATCGTAAGCCATTTTATTTGTATGTAGATGAGTTTCAAAATTTCACAACAGATACATTCATCAGCATGCTCTCCGAATCACGAAAGTATGGATTGGGTGTACACATAACCAATCAATATTTGGCTCAGTTACCAGAGAATATAAAAGATGCGGTTTTGGGTAATGTTGGTACAATCCTTTCTTTTGAAGTCGGTGCAGAAGATGCTGAAATATTATCTAAGGAATTTATACCGATGGTGGTTGAAGACTTTATTAACTTACCAAAATTTAGTTTCTACATAAAGTTAATGATAGATGGAAAAACCAGCAATGCATTTTCTGGGATGGGTATTCCTCCAGAACCATCAAAGTTCCCAACTGCCACCAAAGAAGCCGTCGAAACATTCAATAAACTGTATTACGGTTCTCCTAGAGTACTCGTAGAGAAAATAATAAGTAAGAATTGGGCATAAATAGCTCTTATATGTAAATATCATCTTTAGGGGTGAAAAATAATATACTTTTAAAACCAGATGTAGTCAAGATACCCTATTACCTATGAACAATAAAGTCCAAAAATTTAATCGTGGTTCTGAATGGAGAAAATGGTAATAGATATACATTTAATGGCGAAGGTCCTTATTGGCTTTGCCATTTTTTGTGCTAATATTCTATAATGGGTTGGTTAATATTTATAGCTTTTATAATATATGTCGTATACAGCTCTTCTAAAAAGAAGAGTGCTTTCGTTAAAAAACCTGCTTATAACTCCTACACCAACAGAAGACCTTATTCTCCGCCCATTGTTAACAAAAAACTGAACGAGGATCAGATATACATAGAGAAAATTAAGTTAAGTGACGAGCAACAAAAGCTATTTGATAAAATTGAAAACAGCAATGACCATTTCTTCATTACAGGAAAAGCTGGAACAGGTAAATCTGTTTTACTACAGTATCTAAAATATAAATCACATAAGAAATTAGTTATAGGTGCATTCACAGGAGTAGCTGCTCTTAATGTTGGTGGTCAAACTTTAAACTCTCTCTTCCAAATTCCCACTGGCTTTATTGATATATCTAAATTAAGAGTTAGCCATAGAGTTGCAACACTATTGAGACATATTGACTCTGTAGTAATCGATGAAATATCTATGGTGCGAGTAGATATGATGGAAGCCATTAACGTTTTACTCCAACAAGCTCGCGGAAACAAAATTCCATTTGGAGGAGTTCAGATGGTTATGTTTGGTGATCTGTATCAGCTTCCACCAGTCGTTTCAGATGAAGGATTGCATGAATACTTTGCACATAATTATGGCGGTCCCTACTTCTTTAATGCTGATGTGTGGAAAAATACCAAAATAAATATATTTGAACTTACTCACATCTTTAGGCAAGAAAATGATCAAGTGTTTAGAGATGTTTTAAATGCAGTTAGAAAAAATCAAATCGAAGAAATAACCTTAAATACTCTTAATGAAAGACATGTTGCCAATATTCCCATAGAAGGAGTTGTTACTTTAGCTACCAGAAACGACGTCGTGAATGAGATCAATAGTACTCGCTTACGTCAGATAAATAGTCCAGAATTTGAATATAGGGCAGATATTTCGGGTACTCTTGAACGAAGCTATTTTCCAGCAGAAGAATTCTTAAGGCTCAAAAAAGGAGCTCAAGTAATGCTTCTCAAGAATGATCCTGAGAGAAGATGGGTAAATGGTACTGTTGGTGTTGTTGAATCTTTGTCTCAAACAGAAATAAAGGTTCGAATTAACGGAGAAATTATATATTCAGTTCCTCAAGCTTCTTGGACAAAGATAAGATATTACTACGATCAAGAAACTAGAAAGATTAAAGAAGAAGTATTAAGCACATTCACACAATTCCCACTACGTCTTGCTTGGGCTTTTACAATTCATAAATCTCAAGGAAAAACCTACAATTCAGTGATTGTAAATATGGAAGGTGGAGCATTTGCACATGGACAGACCTATGTCGCCTTAAGTCGTTGCACTTCACTAAATGGGTTATATCTAACACAACCCATCACACGAGAAGATATTCAAGTTGATCCGTTGGTTACTAGCTTCATGGAGCAGATAGTTATTGAAGAGATTGAGGTAAAGTAATTTATTTTTTGGTGCTATACTTTAATATAAATAGGATCCAAGACACCTTAGTAAAGCTTTCTTTAGATAAAATAAAACTATAAACATATGTTCGGACCAAGCTTTAATGATTATTATAGAAAAGCCCTTGAAACTTTTAATCAAGATATTCTTCGTGAGTCAGATGAACAAATACTAGGATCAGACGCGGACGAATTGGCCAATTATTACCATCAAAAATACGCCTTAGTGCCGATTGAATTTAATCCGGCAGATATAGCCTATGAAATTAAAAAAGAGGTAAGGAATGTTCCTGCTGAAAGAAGAGAATTTGGTTATGGGTCTGGGGATACTGATTGGGAATATGAAGTTGCTTATATTTCAATTCCCATAGATTCAATCACAAATGTAAATTTAGATTGGGTACAAAAATTGTCTAGTTTAGGACCCCACACCCTAGATGGATTTGAAGATGAAATATTGTATTCTCCTAATGAAATTATATATTCTTTTGACACAAAATGGTATGGCGGAAGAATGGAAGAAGACAAAATTGCAAATGAGGTTAATTCAAAGTCCAGGCGCTTAATTGAAGTTCTTACAGGAAAGAATAGTGACATAAGATCCGAAAATGATAAATTTCTACAAGCAATAAAAAATATCATTTTACAGAGAGAAACGAAACTTAATGCGGATAAAGAAAAATTAAACACCCTAACTCAAAAAATTAATATTCCTTTAAAACAAAAAGCAGTACCCGGTGCAACAAAAATACATGTTGATGTAAAAAAGTTTGTTCAATTTGTAAAACCTGCACCTAAATTGCCAGCGGCAATATACCTTAGAAGAATCTATCCTCAAAGAGATTTTGGGCTTTGTTGATAATCAATGTAAAACTTTTGAAAGAACTCCTGGTTCCTATAAACAATTAGGAGAAGAACAGCTTCGAGACATAATTCTCTCTGCCTTAAATGGCATTTTTGAAGGAAATGCTACAGGAGAAACATTCGTAAAAAAGGGCAAAACTGACATACACCTTAAAATAGAAAAAGGTGAAATTCTTATTTTTGAATGCAAAAACTGGGGTGGAGAAAAAATATATCTCGACACGATTAGTCAGCTTATAGGTTATGTAACATGGAGACAAAACTATGGAGTAGTGATAATGTTTTCAAAAAATACAAATTTTACAAAGATCCTAGAGCAAATACCAGATATTATCCAAAAGCACCCACAATATACCTCTGGATTTAAAAAGATAAATGAAAGTCACTTTGTGTCAGAACACACACTACCAGAGGATAATGGGAAGATTATTAAGATACATCATTTAATTTATAATATATACGCTGAATAATATAACTGCAAATATAATTTTATTATGAAAAAGGATTGTAAGGCAGGTTCATTAAAGGACAAAGAAACATTACAGAGAAACTCCAGGAGGTTATTAACGAGACTGGGATTGATGTAAAAGATGCTTTAGAGATTTCGCAGGATTTATAAATATTATGAGAGAAGAAACTAAACAACAAATTAAATGGTTTACATTTGAACTATTACGGATAAGAATGAACCCGGAACTTGTTGATGGTAAATATAATCAGCCGATTATATTCAATTTAAAAACTATAAAAGATTGCGAAGACCCATATTTTAGATTTACAAGAGTTAAGACACCAAATGTCTATGCCACAAGTTTCTTAAAAGAAATCGGAGGATATTACGCGAATAAACACCATACTTCAACAAAAACTTTGGGTTTAAGTTTTAGCAAAATAAAAAATAGACTCAAAATTTATGGATACACGACAGCCATTTTAAAGGGGTATTTAAAAGATGAATGTAATTCTTTGCCAAGTATATTTGATACATACCAAAAGGATCATAAATTTTACGTTTCGCTTGTGACTAAAAAAACAAACACTGAAATTAGTGGAGATGTACTAACTGCGTTTAGAATGCTTCGTGCAAAATGTTATGACGAAAACGAATTTACCAAATGGGATTTTTTATATGAAAAAATGGAGCGCAGAAGACACCTGCTCAACGAGAGAAATCTAAATAATATTTACGATACGCGAATGAAAAAAATAAATTATATCTATCAAGTAGTAATGGTAAAACTTCCGAGGTTACTTGCGAGCGTTACCGATGATCCTGATTTTAATGAAAAAAATATTATCGTTAATAAATATGGCGGAAATTATAGGTTAGCCCTATAAAGTAACACAAAACGAGTTTTCGTTTTATAGTTTTGTTGCAATCCTATTTTCAATCTAACCTTAGTTTATAAGCATATAAATGAGGTCGACGTAGGATTATAGCCGGGGTGCAAGAAATTTTCTAATATTTGTCTTTAAAAATCCTTTAACCATAAAGGTTTTTTTGTATGTAAAACACTTGACACTATGATTCGTTCTGACATCTCTCAGGGAGAGCATGATTTTTGAAAACTAAATAATTAAGAATTCTAAGACCAACTAAACTGACTAGAACTCAGGGAATGGATTCTGAACAAAGATGAGGTCGATAAATTATTAGTTAAAACAAACCCATTAGCAGGGAAAATAAAATGTAAAAACAATATTATCTAGTTGAATTGTAATTATAAAATTAATCAATAAACAAAAGAAAATGAAAAAAATAATAACTACGTTAAAAGCTGGTGGGAATAATGTATTAATAGTTTCACAACGAAGAAAAGGAGAAAGTAAAACAGATCATAATAAAAGGGTCGAAGAAATGCAAAACATGTTTGTTGGGAAAACTACTAAATCTGATATAAAAAAATTGGATGCACTTCTTCATGATGCCATAGCGGCAATATATAAATGGAAAGAAGAGTGCCTATCCCAGGGTAAAAACCCATCATGTATTGGTATGTTTATGTGCATAAACCGAAAACCCGAATATCCATTTCAAGATAAATGCATGATATTTGGTGAACAACGCGAAGTAATGGCTTTATTAGAATGCGCCAATGATAAATTGGGTAAAGGAGAAGATTCTCTTCTCTAATCAGTACCTACATTGATAAAAAAATAATATTATGAAAAAACAATCAAAAGAAACAGAAGACATTGAAGAAGAGTTCTGTGACGAAGAACTACCACAGACAGATGAAGATGGCATTGAAATAATTCCATGAACCATGCTGTCCTACCTTTTGTACAGCCTCCCAAAAAGAGCCCTAGTGCAAAGGACCAAAGACAGCAAAGAAAACAGAATGAAATAAATATAAAAACTAATCCAGAACTAGATAACATCGAAAATAACTTAAATCTTGAAGACAGGCAGAAATTAGTAAGTGCATTTGCCTGGCTTATACAAGAAGATCAGAAACAAAATCCATCACTTTATCAGACCAGGAAAACAGCAATAATTTAAGGAATTATAGGCATAAAAGCGCAGAGGTCTTAAAATTGCTTTGCGCATTTGCCTAAAGTATAATTAATAACTAATAACAAAATAAACTAATGTGAAAGCAATAATAACATCAAGAGTGTCAACTGAAGAGCAGAGAGAAGCTGGAAATTCCTTACCAGCCCAGGAAGAGCGGATGAAAAGCTACTGCCACAGGAAAGATTTTGAGATTATCAAAATTTATAGTTTTGACGAAAGCGGGTACAAAGAGAAAAGAAATGAATTTGATGCCATTCTTAAATATGTACAAGAAGTCGCAAAAAAGGAAAAGATCGCTGTTTGCTTTGATAAAGTGGACCGACTTTCTAGAAGCGTGTTTGATAAGAGGATAGGAACACTTTACGAAATGGCCGTAGCAGATAAAATAGAACTTCACTTTGTGTCAGACGGACAAGTAATTAATAACCAAATGTCAGCAGTTGAGAAATTCCAATTTGGCATGAGCTTGGGTTTGGCTAAATACTATTCTGATGCGATCAGCGATAATGTTAAAAGAGCATTTGAAAAGAAACGCAGAGATGGAGAATGGACAGGTGCAGTTCGCCTAGGTTATCTCAATGTTTCTTTAGATGCAGAAAAAAGATTGCGCAAAGATATAATCCTAGATCCTGAACGAGCACACCTAATTCAGAAAATGTTTGAGCTTTACGCCACAGATCAATATTCACTAGAGACAATAAGAATAAAAATGACGGGCCTAGGACTAAGGACACTAAAGGGTAATAAATTGTCAAAAAGTGGAGTTGAAAACATATTACAAGATAGCTTCTATTGCGGTATTGCTGTTCCAAAAAAATACCCACAGTACGCTCATAAATATCCTCGCCTCATAACAAAGGAATTGTTTTTGAAGTGTCAGCAAATACGGACCAAGAGAAATAAGCATGTCTATAAAGCACTTTCAAAGGACTTTATATTCAAGGGCTTACTAAAATGCCAGAATTGTGGTTGCTCTATAACCGCTGAAACACACGAAAATAAGCCGATTTATTATAGCTGCACCAATTCAAAGGGAATATGCAAAAGAGTGTATATCAACGAAAAAGACCTCTTAAAACCCGTTTATAAGCTCCTAGATCGATTTGAGAGCATAACCGAGAAAACCCAGAACGATCTGGTGGAAGAACTAAGAGTTAATACGGAGTCAGAAATTATCTTCCATAAGGCACAGATAAATCGCATAAGAACCGACAGCGATAAACTTAAGGCAAAACAGAACCGCTTACTTGAAACGTTTTTAGACCAAGGCATCCCTAAAGACGTTTATGACAAAAAGAATAAGGAGTATCAGGACCAGATAGAAACTCTGGAAATTGAACTTTCCGAACATGCAAAAGCAGACTATGACTACCAGACAACTGTTGCGATGGTTGTTTCTGTAGCACGCAGAGCAAAAGAAATATTCGAGAAAAGTTCTGACACCGTAGGAAAACGAGCATTTTTGAATTATCTACTTCAGAACCCTACCATAAACGGAAAAAAGCTAGAGTTTACAATAGCTTCTCCGTTCAATCTAGTGCTTGAACTGGCACAGTACAAATCATTGCTCGCATTGGTGGACGACTTTCGAACCATAGATTGGGTTAATGAATACCCTTTTCCCAATATAGCGTTAGCTGAAATTAAATCACTTTTAATATAATATCACGAAACTTTGCCCTGGTAAGCCCAAAATTGCCCCGGGTGGAGAGTTCAAGCCCAGGTTGGGGGTTAACCGGAAACAGGGGTGAAAACGCCGAAATCCATTATCCGAAAATCACAGTGAACCCGAATAACCAAAAAATCCGACAAAGTTTACTTTCATCAAGTATTTAAAGAATAAAATTACAAAATTAGAATAGAAAGATTTTAACAATGTCTAATGATTTAGAGAATATGGAATCGGATTCCACAATATGGCTGATTAATGGGGGCAAGGAAATGGTAGAGCAAAGAACCTGCTCAATAACAATCTACGAGCTAAGAAGAACGTGGGAGTGGGAGAGCCGGGATACTCTACCGAGCTACAACCGGCATCCTTTTAAATTAGGGAAAGTAAAATTCAGGTTGATCCGTGACCCGGTCCACAAAAATGACTGGAACATTCAGATTGTAGAGCCGGGGCCTAGATGCGTAGAAACGATTATTGATATCGTAAGAACACGCTGCAATTACGGAGGACGGAGAGAGTGGTTCATCTGCCAAAAGTGTTACAAGCGGGCAGGCATCCTGTATCGCGACCGAGACATGTTTAAATGCCGCAAATGCCTGGACCTAGTGTATTACTCGCAAAAACTGAGCTATTATTCGCTCCAGCCGGCTATTCAGCACAAGCATAAAGCGGATGCAATGGTTGAAAAATATCATAATGGAATAAATAAATATTACAACGGTGAACCCACAAAAAGAACTTTACGATTTATGAAATTGAAAGCAAAATCGCTGGGAGGTTTTGATTTTTATGGAGATATATATTTAAAGAGAAATAAATAGACCTCGGAAAAGCGAAGCTCTTACGAGGTCTGACGAACCCTCGTTATCGCGAGTTCGCTTGATTGAAACAAGAACTATTCTCGGCCGGGCGGGCCGTCACACCGCCCGGCCACGCACTACCTAGAACTCGATTTCACCAACTCGCGAAGTCGGCGATGACCTGCGCCACACACGCAGTGAGTTGCACACCCGTAGGGATGTGGATGAACTCATTCACGCCGTGGGCGTTGGATTCGGGTCCGAGCAGACCGGTCACGAGGAACTGAGCGTTGGGAAACTTCACGCCGAGCATCGCCATGAAGGGAATGCTGCCCCCTTCGCCCCACGCCGTAGATGGTGATCCGAAGAACACTTCCGACGCATGGTTCACGCTTTTCGCAAGCCCAGAAGCGAGAGAAGGAGCGTTCCAGCCCGACATCTTCTGGTCGGGGTTGAAGGTGACATGCGCACCGTACGGCGGGTTCCGCTCAAGCTCGACCTTCATCGCTTGAGCAGCGACTTCTGCGTCGACGGTTGGCGGAATGCGCATCGAGAGACGCTGAATGGTGGTTGGTCGGAGAACATTGCCGGCATCCGCCACCCGTGGCATGCCGTCGGCACCGATGTTCGCGAGCATCGGACGCCATGTGCGGTTCAGCAAGAGCTCGACGGGATCGGAGCCCATTGGCCACGCTCCGTCGACCCAAGGAAACCGGGTGTAGACGCTGTCGCCGAGAATCGCCGCCGCCGCCTGAATTTCGACGAGGCGGTCTGGCGGAACGTCGGCATGCAACGCCTGGAGTTTCACTTCTCCCGTGAGAGAGTCGTCGATGCGATCGAGAAGCTGGCGCATGATGCGGAAGCTCTCGGGCACGACGCCGCTTGCATCGCCGGAGTGCACACCTTCGGTCAGAATATCGACCGTGAGGTTGCCACCGACAACGCCGCGCAGCGAATTGGTCATCCAGAGTTGGTTGTAGTTGCCACAACCAGAATCGAGACAGATGACGAGATCAGGAGTGCCGATCATGTCGGCGAACGACTCGATGTAATACGGAAGATCGGGGCTTCCCGACTCCTCACACGCCTCGATGATGATGACGATGCGGGGATGAGGGATGTTCTGCTCGACGAGGAGACGAAGTGCGGTAACTGCGGCGAAGGTCGAGTAACCGTCGTCCGCACCACCACGACCGTAGAGACGGTCACCGTCGAGTACTGCCTCCCACGGCGATAGTCCCTCGCGCCAGCCAGTCATTCCGGGCTGTTTGTCGAGATGTCCGTAGAGGAGGATTGTACCTGGAACGGTTCCCGGAATCTCCATGAAGATGACGGGCGTCCGATGCATGAGTTGCAGTTTCGTGAGGGTCAGGCCGGGAATCTCCTGGTCTGTCGTCCACCGCATGAGCAGATCAACGGCACGATCCGTGTGGCCGTTCTTCTGCCAGTCGGGATCGAAGTGGGGCGAGATGTTCGGGATGGTGATGTACTGAGAGAGCTTGGGAATGATTGAGTTCATCCAGATTCTCTCAGAGGTCTTGAGGGCACGCTGGGTGTCCATAGGTTCTCTCCTTGTTAACTGTTCACTACAAATGGTCTCGCTATGCAACACGAGACCGCTTCTAACTTACGCTGTTTTTACCCGCTATCTTTCTTCATCTCCTGCACGGCACGAGCCAGAACCGTCGAGAACCCGAAGTCATCTTTGGCAGTCCACTCGACTTTCTCGGTGTCGTGGCTCTTACTGCCAAATTTGATTTGCTGATCTTCGAGCTTGACGTAGGCCGTGCCCGGATCGTATGACGGGTCCGACAGAGGTCCCGAGCCGGTGTAGAAATCCAACTCGATGGTGTCGCCGTACATAGTCCAGACCTCACGTTGTCCACTCGGGCGCCAGACCACGAGTTGCGCGTGCATCTTGAGGTAGTTGATGACCACACGCAAGTTCTCTTCGTCTGTAGCTGGCGATTTTGAATTCGCCCCGACGGTGTCTGCGGCCGTTGTTGTGTTGGGCGATGCCGCATGGTCCTCGATTGCCGCGTTGATAAAAATGGCGACAAGAACGCACGGGACAACGATGATGACTGCGATACAGATTGCAATCAGAGCTTGAGCCCAAGGTTTCATGACTGTCTCCTCAATTGCTACGGTCTGTTTGTGCCGTAGATCACATTGGGTTGTTTAACTGCCTGATTGCTTCGTCAATCGCGTCGATGAGATGTGCCGGGTCTTCGTCAAACGACGGCACGTAAACAAACTTGTCTGCCAGCCTGAACATGATGTTCAGGTGGCCGTCCTCCGATCCGCGAAAATCTGTGCGGATACAGATGACTTTGGGCGTTCTGCCAAGCGCCCGCATGTGACCAATCCGAAGACCGATCTCCATGCTCGTACCACTATCGCTGTCTGCGCCGTCGACGTTTGCGACCATAACATCGCAACCGGTCGACTGCAGATAGCAGTGTTCGGCGACACCTCGAGCATCGAGACCATCCGGTCCCATGAAGAGGTTCGCTTCATCCTGTGGCAGGATGACGGTGTAACCACGTTCGGTAAGCATCCTGGCATAGATGCGGTTCGCAACGCGATCGGACTGAGAGAAAAGTGGCCCTGCCAAGTAAATCGCTAACTGTTCCATCCCCGGAAATTCTCCTTTTTTCGTTGATTTTTCTCTGACTTGAGAACCTAAACGCCCATTAGACACTTAGGTTCCCAAGCCAAATTTCTTTCAAAGATCGATATTTACTGTGCTTAAATTACCATCTTTGCCGGTATCTGTAAAGGGTTGCGTAGGTACATTCAACCAGTTAATAATAGGATTACAAAACTCGCTAAAACCTAGATTTTTTAGTAAAATACGGTTTGTGATAAAGATCTTTATGCCATATATTAATCCGTTAACAAAAATATATTCCTCATTCACAGAAGCAAAAGAAGATTTTGATAAATATGGCCATATCGCCCTTTTTGACGATCGTGTACCTTTAGCAATTGCAGATTTAGCAAAAGGAAACAGAAATCTTATTGTCGGTGAACCCGGCATCGGTAAAACAAAGCTGCTCGAAAAATTTCATGAGCATCATGACAAGCAAGGAGATCAAGCAAAGTTAATAAACCTGAGGTCAAACAAACCAGCCGAACAAATAGACAAATTTCTAACAGAAAAGCAAAAAGAAGGAGCAAGAAAAGTTTTATTGCTCGATGGCTTAGACGAAACGCAATCCACCAATTTAACAGATGTTCTTAACAAAATAGAATCTATATCTAAGAACCATCCGGATCTTATAATTTACCTATCATCTCGATGGATTTTCATAAACAGATACGCGAACTCTTTCCCTGATTATAGATTCGTAATAATACTACCTTTCACAGGAAGTCAGGTCAGGGACTATCTAATTCAGGCAGGACACGCAGAAAAAGAAGTTGACGAGCTCTTTGTTCACATTATGCAATTCAGTCATGACAAACTGGTACTACAGATACCCCGCTATCTTTTCTATTTTGAACAATATATTAAAGAAAAATCAATAAAAAAGGTTACTAGCATATCGCGCAACGATTTATTTGAATACTTCATATACTCAAAACTTGACCTTGAAGAGAAGAACCTGGAAGCCAGTTCTATAAAAGAAGTCATTAAACGCGTACTAGAAAAATTAGCTTTGACTATGGAGATTTACCAAACTAATAATATCTCCAGGGAAGAACTGATGACTTTTTTTGACGATATTAAGTCCGATTTAAAGCTAGTGGTTTTATCGCAAATTAATCTAGAAACGTTCATTGCAAAAACCATTCTTCAGCCAAGTGCTCAAGACCTTAATCGAATCGAGTTTGAAAATACAGAGTTTCAAGAATATTTGGCAGCAAAAGAGATAACTCGATTTGATGAACCACATCGAGTAACTTTTAATTTTGCCGCAGACGATAATATAAATGAGATACATCCCTCCTGGTTCAACACTCTAACCTTTCTGGTGGATTTACTTCCCGGGATACTAGAACAATTGTTAGAATTTTCAGGGATATCAAAAGGTGAATATAAAATAGCAGATGATAGCTTCTTAGGATTTTTAAGTAGAATTAATCCGAGTGGCATTCCTGCGGATCTCAAGCGTAAAATTTTCGTAGATGTATTAAACTATCACGAAAGAACACTCCAATGGTTACCGGGACAATTAACATCGGCTCTTCCCAACTACTTTACTCATGATCTTGAGATGGAACTAAAAAATTTGATCGCCAAAGCAGAGCAAAAAACGGGTGCTAATCGGTATGTATTAATTGGCAATACAGTTTATGTAGTCGCATATCTTTTACGCTCCAAAATACAACTTGACTCCGCTTATTGGAGAGAGAAATTAATAGTTTATTCTAAAGATAAAAATGAAAATGGGGTTTTGCAAAGGCATGCCTTGTATGCTCTTGAAGAATTTGGAGATCCAACTGTTATAGATGAACTGCCAGACCTCTCGGAGATAAACGATGAATTAGTTTCTCGTGAATTCCTTTCTACGTGCGTTGCTCTGAATCCTGACAATCCAAAAAGTTTGAAATATGCCATTGATGCGGTTAGAAAGAATAACCTCTCCGGGAGATATGGATTATTTAAGATAAAGGAAAAAACCTCCATTGTAACTTTCCTGAAAACGTATAGTGAAGACGAAAAATTCAGGAAAGAATTTATAGACGATACCCCTATCTTTAAAGATCAGGATTTCGAGTTGGTGTCTAACATTGCGGGAGTTTTCGATGCGGAGATAGAAGAACTCTGTAAACAAGCAATTGTGCAATCAGTCAAAAACTATCTTGGACATACTGCTCAATCATCAGCATTTATTTTGGGTGTTATACGGCTACTTAAGGACAAAGACCCTCATTTTCTTGAGGACTTCCTTCCTAGATTAATAGATGAATCAAATAATAACGTAGGTCTGTACTTTGCCCAAGATTTTTTGGCCGAAATACTTAATACAGATAATATTTCCACTTACTTGGATTTTATGATTGAAAAAAATGAGATTAACTCCGTAATGTCGACAATGATGAAGATAAAGTTTTCAAAGCGAGATTCCTGGGAAGCAATGTATGAAGCAGGGAGATTAAAACTCCCAGATCAGTATGTTGAATGGGAAGCAGCACAGAAAAGAAATTCTACCGCAGAAGATTATTCTCAAAACGAGAAGCTGTTAAAAGAATTTAAAAATTACCTTCAACCGGCACCTGGCCAATACATAACTGGTGTATTTCATTATTACAACGAACACGCGGATAAACTTGATCCTCTTCTGGAAGAAAAGGATAGGGAGCGATTAAAAGAGTTAATTATAGGAGAAGCGCTGAAGCATAATCCAGCCACTTTAGGTCTTAAAATTGAAGAGGAAAGCGCAGATGGAAGCTCGGTAAGATACACAGCTAGTCGGGTTGCCCAAGTTTTTGGTGACGCCTTTCTTGCCGCCAAGCGATTGGGTATGGACATTACGCCATATAGAAAAAATATAGCTCTTCATATACCTTTTGCCTACCACAATGAACTTGAGGGAATATTTGAATTAATAAAAGATTTTACTCCTGCCGAATTAGCCCCCGTAATCGAAATTTACAAAGGAAGAACAACTGATCTATGGAGACACAGACCGGAAAGTTTCATTAATTTAGTTGAACGGTACCATATTGTAGACGCGGTTTCAGTTCTACGAGAATTCGTGAAAGAATTAAAATTTAGGGAATATCATAGAAAGGAAGCTCTGCAAGTTGCCGCGGCGCTTTCTCCGGACCCTGTTTTTCTTAAAGATATCTTTGATAAATATATAAATTCCGACAAGGAAGAGGACAAGCAGATTGCGTATACAGCTAATGGCCTTTTAATCACACTTCACGCGGACAAAGCTGCTGTCGCTTGGAGATTGGGTGAAATAAAAAATAGAGCTATAGCATTTAGGAGAGTAGAATCAGGCCATGCTCATATCATTGGACCGCAAGAAGAGGAGCTAAGACACGGTAAGCCATTTGCAAAACCTCTTACTGAATTAAAGAGCTTAGGATTCGAAGAAAAATATCTAGAAATATTAGACAGTGCAATTGAGATTTGGGCCAGAGGGAGTGATTTTTATACATACGCTCAGTATATGTGGGAGATAGTTTATGCCTATTTTGAAAATTTAAAAGTTCATGGGAAATACACTCCATTAAAACTACTTGAAAAAAGAATTATCACCTTAAAAGATAGAGATGGTGCTAACTGGCTTGCTTCAAGCATGGTCAAATTGCGACGCTCTTACCTTTACAAACCCAGTAATATTTCTGAAGCCATTCGAAAATACAACGAAGCAAAAACCTATGGTGATAAGAAGATACAAAATTCCGCTGATCTATTTGTTCAGGTGCAAAATGCCATTGAAACTGATTTAAGAATATGGATTGAGGGAGAGGGCGCCTACAGTATCATCGTTTCAGAAAAGAAATATAAAGGGAACGCTAATCATGAGGAGTTGATACAAAAAACCATAAAAACTCAGTTACATTATCTTTTGATGAAAGCGGGTTTCCGGGTGGATATTACTCGGGAAGAACAACTGCTCGATGGAAAAAGAACAGATCTTATTGTTCGATACGGTTTCGTGGGGCCGATAATCTTAGAAACAAAACTCTCTTCGAATGGAGATATAAGATCTTCAAAAATGGAAACCACAAGTTCGTATATAAGTATGGGAAGATATATGAGTGGTTATGGAGCTTCGCATGGTATATTTTTGATTATTGATAACACTGGGAAAGTAGAACATATCAACAGAGCAAAAGAAACCTTTATAAAAATTCCTAACGTTTTTGTGACTTCGCTTGATTGCTATTCTTTGGCTGTTGCGAAGAAGAAAAAAGCTAAGAAGGTACCCGTCACGAAAAAGAAAACCAAACGTATTTACGGCGCAAAACGTAAAAAATCTAGAGCAAAAAGTGCCAGGAGAAATACTTAGACATCACGTTGTAAATATCTCCTCAATTCATCCGGAACACCAGTAACAGGCGGAGGGTCCGGCTCCTCTTTCATGATCTCAACCCATATCCCCCGGCAACCTTCGTGGCATAAATCAACTGAAGCTATTTTGTCATCTGTCGCCAAAACAAGCCCGTCCATCGAAAGGCAAAGATTGCAAGTGTGTTCGTCTATTATTTCGCTGCGCTGGAGAGCATAGATGTCGTCCTCTTTTTCCTTAGAAATATTTCCTGAATCATTAGCCGCTTTTCTTCGCGTGAGATATCCCGCTAGAAAGTTTTTCATAAACTATCTAGTTATAGGCATCAATCACCCCGTCGTTATTGTTGTCGTAGTAACAGCTGGGAGTGTAATCGTCCCAGCAGTATTGATATCTGATCCCGTTGCCGTAATTGGACGGATTAGCCGAATCCGGTTTGCCGCCATTAGAATATACGAGCATATCGTAGGTCATGCCTATCCAGATTTTATCCGCAGCCAATTTATCGCAATCTTCCTGGGACCAAGCCGGATGTTTAGCGCACAGCTTGCCGGCAGGGGTTTGTTTCCACTTGGCCAGCTCCTCGGCCGACATTGCCGGCTTAACGTCTTGCACTGAACTATTTGTTTCATTTGAACCGCCGTTGGTAAATATCAAAACAAGGACAGTAAAGAGAATGAACCCAGCCAGTACCTTTCTGCCGGGGGTCCAAACGTAAATTTTGCCCTGGCAATGCGGGCATCTGCTCGCCCCTTCATCCACCTCCTTCTTGCAATGCGGACACAGCTTTGTTTTTTGTTCCACGGATAATTCCTTTGCGATTTTATATTTTTAAAGAACCAGGGATGAGACGCAAAGAGCCCACCACGGGTAGTGGCTTGCGCCACTCGTATGGGTTTCCCCATACGGCAGAACATGCGACCCCATGATGGGTTCTTTACGCATGTTCTGACTTTTAAGCCATGCCGCCGATTTCTCAGCGGTTTAGGCAACCTATTAAGTTATAGCCCAATTTTAGCATTATAGATTTACTCTTACCAGTACTTGGTAATCCTTGCAAAAGAGGTTAAAATTGAGAGGTGGCTGAAGAAAATACACAAAAAATAGAAGCTGTTCAGCGAGTACTACAAAAACATTTCAGTAATTCAAGTGCAGAATCTATCTATCTTTCATTTAGGACATTAGCCGAGGAATCTCTTTTAAGAGACGAAATGGGAGTTAAAAAAATCTTCAGCGTTCTGGAAAAAGATTCTAACGGAGAAATTTCTTTTGAAGTCGTAATGGGACGTATTCGGCTCCCTGACAGGGCCGGACAAAGTGGCGTGTATCCAGAATTATCCGATCCTTATCCAGCTGGGCTTAGGGTGCACGTTTCAAATCCAACTAAATTGAATGAGTATTTTAAAGACATACTTTTCCAGCTAGAAAAAAAGGGGGCTAAACTCAATTTTAATTTTTCTCCTGGAACAGGAATAATGATTATAGAAGAACAGAATGGTAACAAGTACGAAATAAAAGTTCAAGGGCAAGTTCAGAAAGAGGTGTTGAGGGTGATTTTTAGTGACCCGGCATGCATATACGACGAGTGGAGTTTATACGATATTAGCGAAATACTTGGAAGTCATGATGTGGATGAAAAAGCCGTAAAAAATGCTGTGTATCAATTTGATAAAAAAGTAAAACTTGCTATGCCCAACATTAAAAGTATATTTAAGCTCACTAAGAATTCTACCCGCCTGAATCCTGTGTATAAAAAATAAAATTAAGCGAACTTAAGTAGCGCTTCATATAACCTGAAGATATCCTTCGGGATTTTTTATGTCGCAAGAAGAAAAAATTGAACAGGAAATTCCAGAAATAGAGTTTACTAACGATCTCGCATCCTTTTTTGATTTGCTTGCGAAATTTGATTATCAGGATAAACAAAAAGAAAAGTTGGCGCTCAGTGCCGGCCTCTTAGCTTCAGCCCCTAGGGAGCCGGGACTGAACTCTAACTCTCAAGAATAAATTTATGAAAGGGCTGAACAATCAACAAAAAAATCAAGTTGGTAAAAATGAGAATTCTATAATCATAGAATTACTAGGTGAGAAAGCAATTGCGTTTAATCCAATGCTTGGTAGGTTGGCAAATAGTGCAACTGCAGGTCTTTTTCTATCTCAATTGCTTTATTGGTACGGTAAAGGTTCAGATCCAAATTGGATTTATAAAACTATAGATGAAATGCACAAAGAGAGCTGTCTAACTCGCAGCGAACAGGACCGAGCCATAAAAATTTGGGTAAGGTTTAATGTGCTAAAAGTAGAGCTTCGTAGTATTCCAAGAAAGAGGTATTTTCATCTAAACGAAGAGGCGCTTGTTAATCTAATAAAATCATTTTCTGGAAAAGACATTCGATTCTTAGCAACCAAGTTTGCTGAATCCGACAAACTGGCTGGCAAGTTACAGCAAACTAACTATACAGAGAATACTCAAAAGAAAACTAGCAGAGAGGGTTTCTTTAAAAAAAATCAAGTGGATAGTATTCACAATTTCCAAGCAGAACGCAGTAATTTTGCAAAAAAATTATCCACTAACAGCAGCGTGCAAACAGAAACCACCTCAGAACTTCTAAAGAAATATAGGCCAAAGTTTAGGAATAATAGCCCATAAAATGGGAACGTATTATGCAGGAGTTATCCACTCGGAAGTCCTTATAAAATAAGGTAAAATTAGCCATATAATTAATAAAAATTATGAAAAACAACAAATGCGCACCGTATTGTCGGGTTAGTTCAAAAGAGCAAGAAGAGACGGGATATTCGCTTCCTTCTCAAGAAAAATTACTTATCGAATATGCAAATAGAAAAGGTTTTGAAGTAGCAAAAGTTTTCTCGGTTGCAGAATCTGCGAGCGGATCAAGGCAGAGAAAAATTTTCGCGGAAATGATGGAGTATGTGGAGAAAAATAATGTCCAAATTCTTTTGTGTGAAAAAGTCGACCGCCTTACTCGAAATCTTAAAGAGGCAGTCGTAGCAAATGATTGGATTGAGGCGAACGAAGAAAGACAAATTCACTTCGTCAAACAAAACCTTGTGATACACAAAAATGCTAAATCTGATGAAAAATTTAGATGGGACATTGAAATAGTCCTTGCAAAGAAATACATTTCGAACCTTTCAGAAGAAGTAAAAAAGGGGCAAAAAGAAAAAATCGCGCAAGGATGGCTCCCTACAAAATCTCCACTTGGGTATAAAACGGTTGGAGAAAAAGGCCACAAGATTCATGTGATAGATGAGGAGAAAAGTCATTTCATGAAAAAGGTGTTTGAATATTATTCAACAGGTAACTACTCCCTCATCTCTCTAAGAGAAAAACTTTACGAGGAGGGATTAAGGACCAGAGGTGGGAGCAAACTCTCGAAAAGTAGATTGGAAGATATGCTGCGCGATCCTTTCTACTGCGGCTTTATGAGATGGAACGACGTGGTGTACGGTAATGGCCTTCACGAACCTCTTGTATCAAAAGAATTGTTCGATAAGGTTCAATTTATGCTCACTCGCAAGCAAGCTCCGCACTATAAACGACACATATTTCAGTTTAGTAAAATGATTGAATGCGGCGAGTGTGGCGGGACAATAAGCGCTGAGATACAAAAAGGCACTATCTATTATTCCTGCAAGCATAACCGTCCATGCTCTCAAAAAGGTATGGCCCTAGAGGAAAATATCGAATCTGCCCTCATGAATACCTTTCAAATCTTTGAGTCAGTAACAGAAAAAGAAGCCAATGAAGTTCGAGAGAAAATTAGGGCAAATCACCAGTTAGAAATTGAGTACAAGGAAAACACCCTCAGGTCGCTGAATACCCGCTATAACGGATTACAGAGGCAACTAGACATACTCTACGATGATCGCTTAGCAGAGAAAATTACGCAGGACCGTTGGGAGAACAAGCAAAAAGTAATAAACGAAGAACAATCCGGGATTCGAGAGCAGATGACCAGATTAAAAGACGAAGAAACAAAGTACTTTGAACTCTACATAAACATCCTTGACTTGGCGCGAAGAGCGGCAGAAATATACAAGAAAAGAAGCCCGGAAGAGCGCCGGCTACTTTTATCGCATATTTTTTCGAACTTGTACCTAAAAGACAAAAAAGCCAGTAGTTTACTAAAGAAATCGCCAGCGAAACTTGCACAAAGAGTCCAGGAAAAAATAGACGCGCAAAAAAACTTCGAACTCGAAAAAACCAATACCAGTAAGGTAAAAGTCAATTTTGACCCTCAGTACAAAACATTGCTCCGGGGGTAGGGATCGAACCTACGACCAATCGCTTACATGTTGTCTCCTATTACTAGAAGCATGGACTATATCATCTCCATATTTTTAGATTTCTCCAAAAAGTTAGGAGCAAGGCGCTTCGTCCGACCTTGCGTCGGACTACTCCCCGAAGGGATAGTCTCTACACTTTCCCCGATTTTACATCGGAGCTTAGCTCGGGATTGTCCTTCAATTACTTTTGGGATTTCCCCGAATTCACCTCGTTTTTCAATCTATCTTTCGATAGAAAGCTGCGTAATGCCTGCCTCGACTTCTCTATGGCAATTTGCACATAATAGGACGCACTTATCAAGTTCAAGCCGTGTTTTTTCCCACGATCTTGTGTAGCCTTTATCTCCGATACCAAAACTTTTTTCTGACTTTTTAATATGATGAAGCTCTAACGCTGCAACGCATTTTTTATAGCCACAAATTTGGCACTTGCTACCTTTATATTCAATAGCCATCAATTTTACTTTCTTTCTTCTTTTAGCTACTGCTTTGATAAGCGCTTCTCTTCTGTCGGCATACTTTCTGGTATCTGACATACTATCATTATACCAAAAAAGTCTTTGTCTCACAGGCGACCGCTCTACCGCTGAGCTACCCCGGAGCGATGTTTTTTACTGTTTAAGTTTTTTAAAGAACTTTTATCATCTTAACAGAAAATAAGGAAAAAACAAACAAAATAAGCCTGGTTTGGGAGTGGAATATTTCTTAAAAAATCCTGGCGAAAAGTCGAATTATCGGCGACAAAAAATAGTCAAAAAGTTTCGGCCGGTAAATAGAGAAATCGAACAGAACCGCTTCTTTTTTCCAGTTGGCCAGAATTTCTACCAGTTTTACTACCTCGTTTGGTTCGGTAAAGAAAATCCCGACTTCAGAGTTGAATTCGAAAGAAAGAAAGTCCAGGTTGTTCGAACCGACCATCCCCTCTTTGGAATCTATTATCATGGCTTTAGCATGGTTCATTTTCGGCAAAAGATAGAAGTGAACCCCCATACGGGAAAGCTTAAACATAAAAAAATATCCCACCCGGTCGGCAAAAAAATGGTTGGTAACCTTTGGCACCAATATCTCCACCCTCACTCCCCGGAGCACCGCGCGACGGACTGTTTTTATAAACCAGCGCTTAGGCATGAAATACGGCGTGATGAGGACTATAGTCTCCTTCGCGTTTCCCAGCCGCTCTTTATAAATTTTTTTTAAATTATACTTTTTGCCGCGGGGAAAATGCTCTATGAGCCAGGTGCGTGTCTTGTACAGGGCGAGTTTTTTATTTTGGGAAAGTATGTCCTTGTCTGTACCCCCGCATTCCGTGTAAACCCTGGAAAAAGAACAAACAATGCGCCTTAGCAACCTTTTCCCTTTAACTTCTACCACCAAATCGTCCCAGAACCTGAATCTCTGGCTTAAGTTTACTCCACCAATAAAAGCTCTTTTCCCATCCACTACCAATATTTTCCTGTGCATGCGATGAAAAAAATAATTCAGAAAAAACACCTCCGCGCCGCTTTCCCGGAGCTCCGTTATCACGCCGTTGTTTAGTGCCCTGCTACCGAAAGAGTCGAGTATTATCCTTACCCTTACCCCTTGCGCCGCTTTTTCTTTGAGAAGCACAAGGAAATCGTATTGAATCATATCATTGGTAAAAATATACATTTCCAGATAAATGTATTCTTTCGAACTTTCTATTTCCTTAAACATAGCCCGCCAGGCACGTTCGGAGTTAGTGAAAAATCTATATCGCATAAAGTGTTTGCATTATTGGGAAAATAAGATAGAATATCTTGGTGTAAATAGTCGGGCCGTTAGCTCATCTGGTAGAGCACCTCATTTGCAATGAGGGGGTGGCAGGTTCGAGTCCTGTACGGTCCACAGGTTCTGAAAATGGAGACTTTTTAGCTTCATTTTTCTGAATAAGCTCGTAGATATAACCTAGTTTGGAGGTTCGAAATTTTGTTTTCGCATCATAGGAAACTCCCTCTGGAAAGACAAGTTTTTGGAACCTCGGTTTTAATTCTGGCGACAAATCAAACCAAATACGACTAAGGTTGGAAATAAACTTAGTAGCATAGGTTATCGTAGCCTCAATATCAAATTGCTCAATTTTTGTTTCATTAAGCGATATTGTCGTAGCCATTATTTTATTTTCGACCTCAGCAAGACGATCATTGAATTGGGCTTTTGTATATTCTCCGTCTTCCCTCATTTCATATACTCTCTTTTTCTTCGCTTCAAGTTCAGCCAGCTCTTTTTTATATTGCTGGTGCTTTAGGTCAAAAGCCTTGCCTTTCTTGGTCCAGTGATCAATAACCATTCTCTTGAATAGTTCCAGTGTCTTCTGTTTTGGAGTAATCAACTGCAGATATTCAATAAAGTCGCTTTCAATGGTTTTCTTAACAAAAACCTTGCCCCTAAGCGAGCAATTAACGTTGAAGCAGTGATAATATGGGTAAATACCCCCATGGCCATGTGAACAGCTTGCAGTAAGCTTATAACCGCATTCAATGCAGTATAAGGTTCCCTTGAGCGGAAACAGGGCGTTATGACTGCCATATTTTTGTATTTTCTTGTTTTTGCCGTTCTTGATCTGGGTAATTGCAAACAATTCTTCTTTGGTAATCATTGGCTCGTGCTTGCCCTCGTACCACATTTCCCCATCTGCATCTTTCGGCTCTCTGCCATCTCTCGGATAAAATGGATTGTCCAGTATTCCAGCATAGAAGCGAAGATGCCTACTTAAAATTCTATCAACAAATTTAAGATTAACCTTTCCTCCTTTGGTCGCCTTAAGTCCATATCGATTTAATGCATCCGCAAACTGAGTCAACGTATATTGCCCAGTAGCCAATTCTTTTAGCGCACGTTTAAGTATGGGAAAAGTAACAGGATTAATAGGATCTGGTCTTTCTTTTTTCTTATCTTGTTTTTTGTTATGCTCGGAAAGATAACCGATAGGTGGACACCAAGGATAAATACCGTTTTTCAATCTTCCCAGCATTCCACCACTACAACGCAGTTTTCTGATATCATTATCAAACTCAGCAATTATAGCCATCATACCCTCTAAAAGTTTTCCAGTCGGATCATCTCCGATTTGCTCAGTGACAGAATGAAGCTTCGCGCCATATTTCAATAATACATTTTTGACTGCATAATGATCAGTCATGTTTCTTGCAAACCTATCTACTTTCCACACAATAAAAGCGTCCACTTCGTTTTTCCGACAATATTCAATTGCACCGAGAAACTTTTGACGATCTGTGCTTTTTGCAGATTCACCCTCCTCGCGAAAGATTTCAAGTACTTTTATACCTTTTTCTTCACAGTATTTTTGACACGCAGACAATTGTTCATCCAAAGATGTGCCCTTTACTTGTTCGTCAGAGCTCACTCTTATATAGATGATTCCCGTGATTATTTTACTTTTAACTTCGTTTTTCATACGCTTTTTTAATTATATATCCTATTAATTTTTTTAGCCATGTTGATTTTATAGCTATTTGTGCCTTGCTATAATGCTTGATAATACCTTTTGTTGGGCATTACCAAGCACTAAGCAGGAGGCTTCTAATTCTTCAATTTTGCTCTTCAAACCACTTGTCATACATAAGTTCAACGAGGAGTTGAAGTGAATTTATTGTCTGTTCTATTTCCTGATCTTTAAGCTGTTTATCATTTAAGATTTCTCTAGCTTCTTCGACCGATATCATGGTTTTTAGCTATTAAAGTTTTTTCTGACTCCACTGGGACGGACCCTGGGGTAATGATATCAATAGCATCGGCATCTTTTTCTGGTATCTCGTCGTCATACAGTTCTTCTTCGTTGTAATCTATTTCTTGGTTTTTCATTTTTGTTTTACTTGTTCATTAGGGCTAAAGCTGTTTTTAGTCTGTTTTCAAAAGGAGCAACTGAAGAATTAAATTCTCCCGTTCCTCCTAGTGGAATTTCTGTGAAGTCAGAAAGATTAAATCCTGCAATTTGATTAGCACTTTTTCCTAGGGCTATTGCTTCGGATAGTTTTTCTAAAGATATCGGCACACTTATATCTAGATAAGTTTTTCCATCATCTTTGTTAAACCAAGCTCCTAATGAAAAGCCTTTTAGAAATAGGTCCTCATTTTTCTTGCAGTAGCTCATCACCATTTTTATAGTTGCTCTGCCTTTTACTATCTGGCTTAGTTCAGGGAAAGGTGAAATTGCTATGTTGGGTGTTCCAGCATAGTCTTTATCTAACGATGGGCTATAGGTTGCCCCTCCTTTATTTATTTTTGATGCTATTATTTTTGATGCTTTTTTACTGATGATGTTTGGTTCTCGGTTTAATCTTTTCTTTTTCATTGTTTAGTTAGTAATAATAGTGTGCCATTAATAATGTAATGACTGTTTTTTCTCTTTGCTGTGTTTAGAGAATTGACGATTTTAGGAGAATAAAAAAACACTCCTACATGAGTGCTTTCGCTGTTCGGGGTTTACCTCCTCAGTGGTAACTCCCTGTCTGTTATTTAAGATGATTTCTAAGTCCTTTGATGGTTCGACCTGGACTTACTGATATACGGGAAGTATATTCCTTTTTAACCCACTTGTCAAGCTGTTTGAAGTGATCTGGAAAATAAGTTTGGAAATTTAAAAACCCGTAAGACGTACAAGTTAAATGTCTCATCTATCCCATCGACCCTAAAAATATCCATATTTTACAATGCTTAAAAAACACAAAAAGGCCTAAAATGACCCAATGTATCACTTTAGGATGTAACAGACCTTAAAACGCATTTAAATACGAATTATCACAATACGCCCCATATGCAAGATCTAAGCTCTTTTCGGATAAATCCGTATATCCATTTCTTTATGGAGTTAAAGCGTTCCCTAACCACGTAAATATAGAGGTTGACAGAGTAGTATAGCGTTCCTATGCTGCTTAAAAATAGCTATTACGAATAAAGTTAAATTAAAAAACAAAAAACTCCCCAATTAAAGGAAGTCTTTTGCGAGAGTAGCAAGTAAGAGACGAGAAACAAAATCAGAAACCATCTCTCACTTTTCAGCCCCTGTATGCTCCAGTTATGCTTAGCTGAACTCTTGATATACCCGTAAGTCATTGATCGCTTTTCACCGCTACCCTCATCCTTTCGGACAATCCACCGCACAAGGCGGATGACGGACTTAAATTCACGACCCCCGTTCCTAGCCGTACTAAGAAATACCAATTCTCGCTACCCTAGGGTTATTGTAGCAGATTTTGGTTTTTAGGTCCTAATACTAAAGTGGATTACAGCGTCGACCCGTTAGAAAACTGTACAGGTGTCCTGTTGTACAATCAGAGATTAGAGTACAAATTTTTCCTGTAATAGGGCTGTACCTTGTAGTCGCAGTACAGCCGTTATTTGTTTCTTTAGCTGGTTTCGAGGTCTTTGATACAGGGCTCGATGGAATACTAGCTTTTAGCAAGGACATCGTTGTTGGAGATCCAAGAATGGGAGTTTTTTGTGAATTGGTCTTTGGGGGAAAAACATTATTTGAATCAATATTTGCTTTAAGTAGCGGCATTACTTGCGAACTAGGAGGTGTACTAGGTACGCTTGTCTGTAGCTTGCAGTTAGGGGTCAAAAGACAGTTAGAAAGCATTGATGCATTTACAGCTAACGGAAACGATAAAGCGTATAACAGCGCAAACAACACAAAACTTTTTATTATTATATTTTTCATATTATTCTTTTAAGCTACTAAAAACCTAACCATCCTTTTAATCTGGCCCAAAAACTTTTAGGTGTTTCTTCCTCAGAGACAGGAGTTAGTTTCTGATTTAAATTGGCAGTATCTGGCTTTGCAATGATAGAAGAATTTTCTTTAATTTCAATCTTTTCTGTTTTTATTTCCGAAACCCCTTTAATCACAGGAGTTGTTGTTTTAGCAACAGCAAGACATTGGGTTCCACTTTCATTCCACTGGTAGCCAGCCTTACAATCGCATATAGGTCCACCTGTATCATTTAACGTATTACTCCATACACTATTTACACCATAGTCCTCCATGCAAACTTGATCATTTGTTTTTGTAGGTGTAGTGGTTACAGGCTCACGAGGTGTGTTTTCATTTCCACACATAGTCATTCCAAGAACCCAATAATATCCGTCTTTGCAACCACAACCACCAGTATTACCACCTCTGCCTTTGTCAGTATTCCCTGTATATATGCTCTGTGGACCAAAAGTTTTCTGACAAATTCCATCTAATATATTTTCCGTTCCTGTGTTGTTTGATGTTTTAAGAACACAATTTGCGCTTCCATTACTATTTTTTGTGCCATCCCACTTATAGTTTGGTCCAAGATCCATTTCACATATTTTATCTTGGGATATACACGTCCCATTTCTTACCCCTGTGCCATTAGGACAAGTTTGATTTTGTATTTGTGCAGAGCGACTAACGCATGACTGATAACTAGAGTAAAGGTAATTTAAATAGGTAGCTTCGCTTGTAACACTAGCAGGATCACTCATATCAACATTCAAGGCACTTTGAGAATTAATAGTTCTGTATATGCTCGCACAAGCAGGAACATATTGTATTGAATTTATCTTTCTCCACGCATCACTCCATGCCTGAGTTGGATTTTGTTGTACTTGAATATATATTGGATTTGATTGAGAACCAATACTGGGAGTATATACAGCAGAAGAAAAGTGTATTGGAATTAATAAAGAAAATAAAGACACTATAAGAAATATTTTATTGTTCATGAAAATAAAAAGCTAGCTGATAATAGCTAGCGCAATGTTCGTAAAAACACAGAACACCATGCTAGCTGGATCTTTCGATCCCGTATCAGTTTCCCAATACGACCCAACGAAGGATGCTAAACATGGTGTTCAGTAACTTCGTTGGGTATTTTGACCATATCTCATATCGCTACAAGGGTTAGGTCTTCCTATTCAATTTAACTTACCTTTTTATAATACGCCCTATACTAGATTTCGCAAGCTCAAAAACAGACTTAATTTACAAGCCTTTTTGAAAAATTTCTGCGCGGTTTTTTGAGGTCCTCGATTTTAAATTGGCAATTTTTCCCAAAACCACAAATACATCCGTTTCATATACAAGCCACTTACTCACAGGGAGTCAAAACGAGAACTCCCCGCCACCCCCCATCTGAATATTTAATAACACCACTTAAAACTATTTAGTTAGGAGGATCAGGTCGATATTAGATCTTCAAGATACAAGCTAGTCTCTTGTACAAAAACTTATTCATTAAATTATTCATCGTATGAAAGCATTAAGTATTAAAGAAATTCTGGAGGATGATTCAATCACTTCTAACTATCAAGGCAGTGAAAAAACAAAAGAAATGGTGACGGAACAGATTAGAAAAATATATGGAGATAGTGAAGTAAAGAACTACAATCCATATAAAAATGCCCTAACTTTCGCAGCATGGTTGAATTTGGGTTTTAGACCAAAGAAAGGCAGTAAGGCATTAAAAAGTATCACTTATGTCGAAAAGAAAGATGCTCAAGGTAATGTAGTAGAAAAGTACCCCCGCAAGATAAACCTATTCTATTATCGTGCAGTGGAGCCAATAATTAAAACCAATTAGATATGAAACGACAAATGACTGTCTCGTATCAAAATCGGCAAAGTCGTGGTTACGGTGGCAGTGGCGTTTGTTCGCTCTCAAGAGATTTACCAACTGCGCCAAAGCTGGTTATTGCAAATCATTTTTTAACTCAAAATGGTTTCAAAATTGGAGAAAAGGTTCAAGTCGAATATTCTCCAAACTTAATTATTATTAGCAAATTAACTTAAACACTATGGAAAATGTAAATTATCGTTCAAGCATTCCGTCTCCATTTCAAGCGAGACAGAAGTCAGATCCAGTTCAAGAAGCAGTAGAGCAGAATATTGGTAAATTCCTTCTAGAAATATCAATCGAGGAAGATAGAGAAACAGCTCTTCAGCTAAAAGACCTACCTGGTCCCATTATTGCTTATAAATGCACTATTCGAAAAGGCTCACAGGTACTAGGTATCGGTAGAGGTAGCAATATATTAAGTAAAATTAATAAATGGGTAGATAGGTCAGTTCGTTATACTCTCAACGCTTCAATCATCGATTCTATGATTCAATCAGTTAAAGCTTTAGATGTCCTCTATCTTAAAGAAAATGGCGAGGTTCTAACTCAAGAAACAATAGGAATTGATTATGCTTCAGATAAACAAAAAAGTTATCTGCGAGAGCTCATTCGCGCTAATATTTTTGACGAGGGTAAACGTAAGTATTGGGAATCACAGATCGAACAACTCACAAAAGACGAGGCATCAGAAAAAATCCAATCTTTTGTGAATAAGTAATTATTAATTTAACTTAAAATTATGACAAACACAGCGATTGCCAGTGCAGATGGTCCTCGCCATATTTTCTTTTTAGAGGATAGCGATGAGCCAGGGATGGCCACAAGCCACCAAAAAAGAACTATCTATCGTCTCCTAACAGAAAACATGGAAGATGGCGAAGGCAGAGAGGTAAATATAAACCAAATTCCTTATGTCTCAAAAGAGGAAGCTAAAATTTGGATCAAGGAACTCGAGAATTCAATTTGGTAAAATAGCTAGTAATTAAGGTAGTGCCATTCACTTGGTGCTACCTTTTTTACTTGGTCCCGATATCCCATTTTCTTGTTGTATGCGTATATCTATGTTTGGACATATGTTTCTTTCGTGGTTTGTCTTGTAAATGCGAATTATGTTTTTGCGGTCTTGCCCGCAGACGCTTAGTTGCAAATACTAAAGAAACCCAGGAAAAGTACTTATACGTTCTGATTTTTGTTTTCCTGCTGATTTAAGTTCTTCTACTACTTGTTTGATTTTATCTTCATCTTTTATGTCCTCATGATTAAGCACAAAGCCAGTTGATTTAGTACTATAAAAAGAAACTGTAAACCCTTTAGCATTACGCAATTCTTTATTGAATTCTTTCCAACTTTTAGCAATCTTCAGCGCAGTTCCATAGTCTGAAGGAAATTGTTTTTCTGTATTTTCTATCTTTAGATAAATGATGTCTTTTTCATATCTTTCTAAATTAGAAGCTACCCCAGCATACATTCTGCGCCACTTATCTACACCACGAACATAACTTGAATCTATTTTCTTTACCTCAGATTTTGAAAGTATTGTTATTTTTTTCATATGTTTATTCTTTTTTAATGTTTTTACACTCATTACATGGCATCATTCCTGAAAAATATGGCCAGTGTCCGATACTATTATTGATCTCATCATAAGAATTTGATATCGGCCTATGAATTTTATTGATTTTACATTTAGGGCATGGAATACCATCACAAAGACAAGATACGCCAATATACCCTTCTTCGTCATCTTCTATTACTTTACCTTTATACTCCCCACACGCTCCACACTTAATTAAACCTTCTGGTATTTTCCCCATAAAATAAAAATCCTCTAATAAAGAGGAAAGATTTTCACGTGGACTAGACGTAAACTTATCTTTCCTGACACTTGTGTGTCTGGTTGGATTTAGCACCTTGCAATTGCAGGTTGCTGTGGGGTCACTGAGCCAATTCTCTACCGCCACTCTTGATACAAACTATTCAGTTGTAGATACATTATAACATAATTTTATAAAAAATACTAATCTAGTTATACTACACTCAGCCTACTTTTTCTGTTTTTTCTTTTAAGGGCAATTACTGATAGATTAAGAAAGGTTAAACCTAGATCATCAATCAATTCTTCAGGATATTTACCCTTGAATTGTTTTCGCAGAATTTCTTTTAACTCCTTATGTGCTTTTAGCGGTAATTTATGATCCATTGGCTTTGATTAATTCTAATTTCTTACTTCTCTTCAGCTTTTTAATCCTAGCTTCTTCCTTGGAGGCAACTGACCTGTCCTTAAACTTTTTGGAATAAACCATTTTAACAGGTCGCCTAGAAGATGTATACTTTGCACCTAATTTACCACTGTTGTGTTCAATAACTCTGCGCTTTAAATCTGTGGTGATGCCAGTATAAAGAGTCTTATCAGCGCATTTAAGAATATAAAGGTAATACATTATTAAGGATTATACCATTGTTTTAAAGCTTAAAAAGTGTTATATTTTATGAAGTTTTTATTTGGACTCTATTAAAAATGATATGAAATATGGTAAAAATCACCGATCAACACGCCAAATACTTTGCATATGAGCTGACAAAACGCTGCTCTTCTAATAGTTTAGAGAAACTTTCTTCAACATTATCAAATGCTCAAGTTGATTTAAACCCTCATCAGATTGAGGCGGCCCTTTTCGCTTTCCGTTCTCCACTCTCAAAGGGTGCAATTTTAGCTGACGAAGTTGGTCTTGGAAAGACAATCGAGGCTGGACTGGTCCTATCTCAAAAGTGGGCAGAAAGAAAGAGAAGCATTCTTTTAATCGTTCCTTCTAGCTTACGAAAACAATGGAATGATGAACTTTCAGAGAAATTCTTCCTACCTTCAATAATCCTTGAAGCAAAATCTTTTAATCAATACATAAAAAATGGAAACTTGAATCCATTTAACCAGGAAGATAAAATTGTTATCTGTTCCTATCATTTTGCTCGATCAAAATCTCCATACATAAAACAGACAAAATGGGATTTAGCAGTCATAGATGAAGCGCATCGTCTACGTAATGTATATAAAACAAAGAACAAGATTGCACGAGAAATAAAGAACGCATTAGTCGAAGTGCCAAAAATTTTACTCACTGCAACTCCTTTACAAAACTCCTTGCTTGAACTTTACGGTCTTGTGAGCATTATTGATGATCATGTGTTTGGTGATCTTAAAAGTTTTAAAGCAAATTATGCACGAGTTTCTCGTGAGCAAGATATATACGAAAGTGAAGTTGGTTTTGTTGAGCCAAAGCAAGAAATGTTTGTCGATTTACGCAATCGTTTAAAGCCAGTTTGTATTCGCACACTTCGTAGACAAGTTTTAGAGTATATAAATTACACCGAACGAAAACCTATAACACAGGACTATGTTCCCACTGAACAAGAAGTTGAGCTATATGATGGAATGTCTGAATACCTTCAACGACCGAGACTATACGCTCTTCCTTTTAGTCAACGACAACTTATGACACTTATTCTGCGTAAACTTTTAGCATCGTCTTCTTTTGCTATCGCGAGTACTTTAGATAAATTAGTATTTAAGCTAAATCAAGTAATAGTCGACACAAAAGCTAAAATACCAAATGAAGGCAATGATACAGCGGGGGTTGAACAAAATTTTGAAGCCTTTGATGAAATATCCGATGAATGGATTGACGATGAAGAGAAAGATGAGAATGATGCAAAGGAGAAAGAGCAGATAGATCTAACAAAAGAAGACATTTTATTAATGGAGCAAGAAAAAGCTGATTTAGAAAAGTTTAGGGATCTCGCACAAGCAATATATACTAACTCCAAGGGAGATGCCTTGCTTATTGCACTAAAAAAAGGGTTTGAAATGACTGCTGAACTAGGTGCTAAAAAGAAAGCTATAATTTTTACTGAATCAACAATTACACAACGATATCTAGCTGAGACTCTTCTTGCTAATAGTGGTTATAAAGATAAAATTGTTTTATTCAATGGTTCAAATAATGACGAAAAATCTAAAGAAATATATAAAAACTGGCTAGCAAAAAATAAGGACACTGATAAAATAACTGGTTCAAAATCAGCTGATACTCGTGCCGCACTGATTGAATATTTTAGAGATGAAGCAGAAATAATGATTGCTACTGAAGCTGGAGCAGAAGGTGTAAATTTACAATTTTGTTCTTTGGTTATTAACTACGATTTACCTTGGAATCCGCAACGAATTGAACAGCGTATTGGTCGTTGTCATCGTTATGGTCAGAAACATGATGTTGTTGTAATTAATTTTGTTAACAGAAAAAATGCAGCTGATCAGCGTGTCTACGAATTACTGGATCAGAAATTTAAATTATTTAAAGGCGTATTCGGGGCTAGTGATGAAGTATTAGGTTCTATTGAGTCTGGTGTTGATTTCGAAAAGCGTATTGCTGGCATTTATCAGACATGTCGTTCAGCCGAAGATATTAATACTGCTTTTGATAAGCTTCAAGAAGAAATGGACGAAAGTATTCAAAGTAATTTATCCGATACGAGACAAAAGCTTCTAGAGAATTTTGATGCTGAAGTTCATGAGAAGTTAAGAATTAACCAAAGAGAGAGTCAGGCTTATCTTGATACATATGAACGCTGGTTATGGGATGTTACTCGTTACTATTTGGGAGATAATGCTGATTTTGCAGAACACGGATATTCTTTTACTCTTAAAAATAACCCTTTTCCAAACGAGGACATAGATCCAGGTCCCTATAAAATTGGTAAAAATGTAGAAGATGCTCACGTGTATAGACCTGGGCATTCTTTAGCGCAGAAAATTTTAAATGAAATAAAAACCAAAGAGATTGTTGGAGCAGAGATTATTTTTGACTATTCAAATCATTCATCCATAATTTCTGTACTGGGACCATTAGTCGGTAAAAGTGGCATTTTGAAAGTTTCAAATTATACAGTTGAAGCTTTTGAAATAGAAGATGCTGTAGTTGTGTCTGCGATCGATGAAGCTGGAGAGTCTATAGAAACAGATATTATAAAAAAGCTGTTTTCACTTTCTGCTCAATCGGTTATACCAAAAACATTTTCACCTGAGGAGTATAATAAATTAGAGGAACTTGAACAACGAACCATCTCGGTAATATCTCAGCAGATTATGGAAAGAAATGGAGAGTTTTTTGATGATGAAGTAGATAAGCTAGACAATTGGTCAGATGATGTAAAGAAGGCTCTTGAACTTGATTTAAAAAAGCTTGATATTGATATTAAGACAGACAAAACAAATGCTAAGAAGATTATCAACTTAGATGATAAACTTAAAGCTCAGCGAGTAATAAAGGATTCTGAGAAGAAAAGGAACGAAATGCGCAAAAAGTTATATGAGGCACAGGATGAGGTAGAAGGCAGAAAAGAGAAGTTGTTAGAAACCATAGAGGCTCAATTGAAACAAAGGTCAAAAATGGAAACATTATTTACAATCAGTTGGAAAATCGTTTAATGATTTATGAGCAATAACAAACAAAAACTAGAACTTACATGGATAGGTAAAAACAATCCCGAATATGATATTGCTAATATTGAGCCACGAATTTTAGAAGAACGAACCGATTTGTCATATGGTGATAAAGATAGTGAGAATATGATTATTCATGGTGATAATTTACTTGCCCTCAAAGCACTATTGCCTGAATTTGAGGGCAAAGTAAAATGTATTTATATTGATCCTCCATATAATACAGGAAATGCCTTTGAGCATTACGATGATAGTGTAGAACATAGCACATGGCTTTCATTGATGAAGCCGAGATTGGAACTTTTAAAGATACTCTTACATCCAGACCAAGGAAGTATTTGGATTTCTATTGATGATGACGAAACCCACTACTTAAAAGTACTATGTGACGAAGTTTTTGGAAGAGGAAATTTTGTAGCAAATGTTATTTGGGAAAAGAAGCATACAAGAGCTAATGACGCTAAGTGGTTTTCTGATAATCATGATCATATTTTGGTTTATGCAAGAAATAAGTTTGACTGGAAAAGGAATTTACTACCAAGGCCCGAAGAAGAAATTGGCTACGAAAATATTGATAACGACCCAAGAGGGCTTTGGGCGTCTCAACCAATGCAAGTCAAAACACCTAGCGAAAAATGTATATATGAGATAACAGGCCCCACAGGCAAAAAATTTTGGCCACCGAAAGGTAGAAGTTGGCAGTTCGGAATGGATCGTTATAAGGAATTAGTAAAGGATAACAGAATTTGGTTTGGTGAAAATGGGTCAAATGTACCAAGAATTAAGAAGTTTCTTTCAGAAGTTAAACAAGGGATTGTTCCTCTGACAATTTGGCCGAGGGAAGAAGTAGGAGATAACCAAGAAGCCAAAGGAGAAATGAAAATAATTGTTCCTGATGATCCATTCGGTACTCCAAAACCAGAACGACTTATAAAACGTATTCTTGATATTGCTACAAAGCCTGGGGATTTAGTACTGGATTCATTTCTTGGTTCTGGAACTACCTCAGCTGTTGCTCAAAAGATGGGTAGAAAACAAATTGGGATTGAAATGGGTGATCATGCTTATACTCATTGTAAAGTACGTTTAGATAAAGTAGTAGATGGAAAAGATGGGTTAAAACTTTCAGAAATTTTGGATTGGAAAGGTGGCGGAGGCTATAAATTTTATGAACTAGCACCGAGCTTTGTGGTGATTGACGAATTCGGTAATCCAGTTATTGATAGCTACTATAATGATGTAAAACTTATTCGTGCTATGTGTAAACTTACTAATTACACTTTTTCTCCAAGCTCTACTGACTACTGGAAACATGGTAAGGGTCAAGGCAATAATAGTATCTATATAACTACACAAATGCTTTCTGTGGCAATGACTCAACAGATTGCGAGTCATTTGGGTAAAAACGAAACACTTCTTATTTGTCCGAAGAAATTCGAACCTGGATGTGAAAAAGTAGATGCTCGTATTACTATCAAAAAAATACCTCAGTCAATTTTAAAAGCTTGTCAATTTGGGAAGAAAGAATATTTACTACCTATTAAAGAAAGAGCTATGGAAGAAATTGACGAAGAAGAAAACGAATCTGAAGAATAACACTATGAAAAAAGAACAAGCCCTACAATATATAATTAACACAATGAGTCTCCGAACTCCACAAGAAAAGAGTTTAGTACTTTTTGCTGATTATCTAGAGAGTGAAGCTGGCAGAAAAATATTGGAGAGGACGAAGAGTAAAAATAAAAAAAATATCAATGATATTGAAGATTCGACAAAAGATTATACTGAAAAGATACTAGAACTGAAACAGTTTCAGGCTTTTGAAAGAACTTTCCCAGCATATACATTTGCCCTAGCTACTGGAGTAGGAAAAACTCGCCTTATGGGTGCTTTTGTCGCTTATCTTTATCTTGTCTATGGTGTACAGCATTTTATGATTGTTGCTCCAGGTAATACTATTTATCGTAAATTGGTAGATGATTTTAGTAAATCAAATAATCCAAAATATGTTTTTCGAGGAATTGAAGAGCTTACTATTTCAAATGTAAAAATAGTTACAAAAGATAATTATATTCAAAACCAAATGGCTACGCTTTTTGCTAATAAAATAGAAATAAATATATTTAATATTCAACAGTTTGCTCAAAAAGATATAGAAAAAGAAAAAGGTATTACAAAATTTAGCGAAACACTGGGAGAATCATATTTTGAATATCTAAGTTCTCTAGATGACCTTGTTATACTTATGGATGAATCACACCACTATCACGCTGATGCGGCCATGAGCTCTCTTGATCGCATAGATCCCTTGTTTGGGCTTGAATTCACTGCTACACCATTTACAGGCAATATGGTAGGAAAAGGAAAGGAAAAACACCCAGAAACAAAGAAGAATATTTTTTTCTCATATAATCTTGGTAATGCCATTCGTGATGGTTATGTTAAAGATCCATGGGTAGGCACTGAGGCTGATGTTGACTTTAGTCAGTTTGATAAGGATTCAATAGATACTGATGCACGAAAACTACAACTTGCCGCTTTTTTTCACGAGCGTGCAAAGATAGCACTCGAAGAATATGCATCTGAAAATAATAAAGAAAAAGTAAAGCCAGTAATGTTAGTAGTAGCAAAAGATACGACTCATGCTAATGATTTATTTGATTTAATTGATAGTGATAAATTTAGAGGTGGGGTTTATAAAGGGAAGGTTATAAAGGTTCACACAAAAACAACAGGAGAAGAAACTGATGAAAACATAGAAAAATTGATTTCACTTGAACATCCAGATAATATTGTAGAAATTGTTATCCACGTAAATATGTTAAAGGAAGGTTGGGATGTTACAAATATTTACACTATCGCACCTATACGATCTTCTGCATCAGAGATACTAACAGAACAAACGATTGGTCGTGGTCTTCGTCTACCTTATGGAGAAAAAACTGGAAAGAAAAATGTTGATCGTGTAATGATTGTTGCTCATGATAACTACGCGAAAGTCATTGAAGAAGCAAGACATTCTAATCTTATTCAGCCATCAAATATTGAAAGTATTTCTACGCAAGACATAAAAGTAGTTAGGGAAGTTGTCGAGGTGCAATCAATGTTTGTAACTAATATTCAAGAACAAATTAAAGCTAGTCCAGCTATAATGCAGGAAATCGAAGAACGTGCAAAACAAGCAACGAATTCTGTAATCTTAGAAGACACGCCAGAGGATGTAAAGGCAACGACAATTCAAAATAAAGTAATTGAGATTCTAGAAGCAACAGCAAAAAATGAAGCAAATAAAATAGGAGCTAGTAAGGATATTCCGTACATAGAGGGGTCCTTATTTAATCCGCTTAGTGAGAATGCGATAAAGGAAATGGAAAATATTAGGCGTATTTCTAAACAAACTATTGAAATTCGCAATATTCCAATTCCAAGGTTAATACTTACACCTGATCACGGTGAGCTTATCATTCATGATTTTGATTTAGATATAAAAAAATTAAGTAAATTTGCTGTAGATACTTCAATACTCGAACAAGCTTTACAGGGACAAGAAGAAAAAGATTTGTTTGGTGTGGCCCACCAAGGGCATAGCGAAGTTGAGATTACTCGTGTCTCAAGTTTAGGAGAGGGCCGTACTCAAAGTCCAGAAAGTACTATTATTTCTGCTCTTGTAGAAGAACCTCTTGTTGATTATGATGATCCAAATCAAACAGAATTGTTACGTAAACTTACTAATCAAGCAGTACTGCACTATAAGTCATTCGTTAGCGATGATAACGCCTTAAAAATGGTGGTTGAAAATAATTATCGTCAAATCGCCAAAGAGATATATGATCAGATATTAATGCATAAAGAATATAAGCTAGAGAATTATTCTGATTCTGGTATTCGTGAATCAAAACCTTATCTAGAGCAATACAATATTTCTCGAAGTTTTGATGAAAAACCCGTTACACTAGAATCACAACTTGATCGATTTTCAAAAGATAAAATTTATACTGGGTTCAAGAAAGCTTGTCACTCAATGTATAAATTTGATTCTTCTGATGAGGCACGAATGGCATATCTTTTAGACAGAGAGGAAGAAGTGGAAGATTGGCTCAGGCCAGCACCTAATCAATTTGAGGGCCTTTACTGGCGTGATGAATTTGGTAACTCACAACATCGCTATGAACCAGATTTTGTAGTTGAATTTGAACATGAAATAGTAATGATTGAGGTAAAACCAAATGAAGAGATAAATAATCTAGATGTGCAAGAGAAGAAGAAAACAGCAGATAAATATTGCGAACTAGTTTCAAAAAATGTTGGAAAGTACGGGATAGCGAAATCCTGGCGATATGCAATCGTTCCAACTGAAAAAATAACAGTCAAGTCTACTATTACTAATCTTTTAAAATAGTATAAAATTAACCTATGATCGAAATTATTTACATTTTAACAAACGAGGCAATGCCGGGATATGTAAAAATAGGTAAAACCTCAACAAGTTTTGAACAAAGAATAAAAGAGCTCAGCGCCTCCACTAGTATTCCGCTTCCGTTTACCTGTTTTTATGCTTGTACTGTAAAAGATTCTGCATTTGTCGAGCATCAGTTACATGACGCTTTTGATAATAACAGAATAAATCCAAGAAGAGAGTTTTTTAAAATTGATCCAGAGCGAGTTGTTTCTGCGTTAAAACTAGCGGAAATAGAAAACATAACTCCCAAGAAAGACATTGTGGAAAACAAAGAAGATCAAAAAGCATTGAATGAGGTTCGAGAAAGAAGACCACCTTTTAGATTTGATATGGTTGATATCCCTGCTGGATCAGAAATAGTTTTCAGTCGTGATGAAAATATAAAGGCAAAAGTTATAGATAATCGTTTTATTGAATTAAATGGAGAAACGACAAGATTATCTAATTCTGCGCAAAAATTACTTAATTATGATTATATGCCACAAGGAACAGCTTATTGGATGTACGAAGGCGAAACACTTGATGAACGCAGACAGAGGATGGAAAGTGAGGAATAAAATTTTGATAAAGTGTAGGAAAACTATTTGTTTTCTGCTTAAAATTATGCTATAATGTATGTGTTAGTCAATAGTTATTGCTAACCAGGACTTATAGAATAAGGATATATTAGGAAAAGAACCTTTTCACGATGTATCTGAATTCTAGATACGTCCTGAAAAGGTTTTTTGTTTTAGAAGTTAAGTATTGTGCTATAGGCAGGGACTCATCATACAGCGCCTGGTGCAATAAGTTCTCATAAGGATCTTGTATGACTCGAGGAGGAACTCATGGAAATGGGGGACTTCAGAGAAAAACCCACAGTGAATGTAGTCAATCGACACGTCACATAGGATAAATGAAACGACGTTGGGTGTGCCAGACACATTGTAGCCAGACAATCACACCGAATTTCTAGTCGTGGCTTGGAATTAGTAAAGGTAGTCAATCCTTAGGGATCCAAGTAAGCGAGATTGATAAGACCCTGTTGAGAGAAAACAACAATAAAGGGTTGATAGCAACGAGTAGGAAACGAAAGTCTATTTGCACATTCTACGGGGGGATTGAGGGGGGGCAAGCACGAGGCGCACAACACAAGGTATACCTATGCCTGGTATCAGATGTTTAAGCGGAGCTCCCAAGAAAGAATCTATGGAAATAACAAAAATATAAAATATCTTGTTTAGGACCATAATCAACCTTCGCCCAGACCCCTTACCCATAACCCAAACATAAAATAAAAAATTAATGTTAAGTAAGTTGTTTGAAATTAGAAATAGCTTGATTTATATATGTTGTTAGAAAACACTCCTTCTTTTCTCTTTTTTGTGCCTTTTTTCTCTTTTCTTTAATATGTTAAAGTAAAATTGTTTTTGGTTTAGGTATTGAAAATAACTCATGAATACCACTAAACTGAAGTTCGCTCTTAACATTAGCCCAATTAACAGAAGTTCTGAGTTTGTTTATAATAGGGAGCATTTCTATAAAGGTAATTTTTTGATAAAATATCATTAATGTTTTTCAACACTAAAATTGAAAAGTTTAAAGTTGATCCAATGGTAGATCCAGCTATGGTTCAAGAAGATTTTAAGTTGATAGATGACTATAAGCAAAATATTCTTAAGTACATATACGACAATATAAAGATCGGCCCTGAAACTAATTTCGAAACATTTTTTCAAAGTAGAATACAGATGTTTTTAAGCCAAACATTACTTAGGTCTCTTTTCTTAAAAGACCAAATGGTACATGCCCTAAACACTAATAATTTTCCAGCATTTTATGCTCTCGCGAAAGCCTTTCTCGAAATTCCGGCACAACTCGGTTATATAACCTATATTCTTTATGAAGATAAATCAGAAGAGGAACTTAAAGATGCCTTACGCAAAATGGTTTTTGCTCATCAAGGTGGTTTAACAACAGAAATTGAGCTTAAGCCCATAAATGTTTTAACTATGTTTGATAAATTAGATTTGGTTTTAAAGAAAATTGATTTATCTCAAACCATAGATGATGAAGAAATAAAAAAGATAAAGGAAGGAAAATTATTAATGCGTACAATTTACGAAGATGTATGTAACTTTGGGCATCCTAATTTTATGTCACATCTTTCAGTTGGCAAAATAAATAAAGATGGATATTGGGAAGCAAAAAATCCCGACAAGTTAGAATCATACAAGTATGAATTATACGGAGGATTTTATATGCACCACTTTACAACTGCCATAGGTACAATTTATATAATGGCAAGTATGATCGTTAGACATAAAAAAGTTGATAATTTCTCAAAGTTAAATAGTAAGAATATAATTCTTTAAGAAAAAGTCTCTTTACTTTCATGCATTCCAGCGTATTATTCAAAATATGGGTCCTATACTTATTTTTGACAAGTCATCACTTCAGGGTCTTAACATTGACGAAGCAGGACTTCTTGACCATTTTTACCTATCAAATATAACTCCAATTTTCTTTATTGAAACACTGGCTGATCTTGAAAAAGAAGTAAGGGCAGGAAGAACTCCGGAAGATGTAGTAGGAAATCTAGCTTTTAAAACTCCAGATTTTCACTCAAAACCTAATATTCACCACAGAACATTACTGGAGGGAGAGTTAGCTGGAGAAGCCAGTATAGATATGGAATTTGGTAGACCTCACATTGGCGGAGGAAAGTCTGTAGAACTGGCAGGAAAAATGGGGGTCATATTTCAACAAGCACCAGAAGAAGAAGCTTTATCACGCTGGCACAACCATGAATTTTTACAATTAGAACGTCAAAGAGCAAAAAAATGGAGAGAAGGATTGTCTAATATAAATTTCGAGGATCAGTATGAATTCTTTCAATCCTTTTTTCCTATGGGAAAACCTAAAACACTTGCCGATGTAAAAAGATTTGTTGATTTTTACATTGATGGGCCAGACCAAGAAAGAGTGCTTATTTTTGGCCTTACACTTATGGGGGTATCGGACAAGTTTCTAATAGAAATTGGAACTCGATGGAGAAAGTCTGGAAAACCTTCAGTTAAAGACTTTGCCCCATATTTTACCCATGTCTTTTCCATAGACCTATTCTTTAATTTAGGTATTGCATCCGATCTTATTAGCCGAGGCAGGCCAAGTCATAAGATTGATTTAGCTTATTTATATTATTTACCATTTTGTATGGTTTTCACTTCAAATGACAAACTTCATGCAGATATAGTTCCATTCTTTTTGCGAGATAACCAGAGCTTCGTTCTAGGGAAAGATTTAAAGGAAGATTTAATTAATCTTGATAAACATTACAGCGCCTTACCAGAAGAAGTAAAAAACCAAGGGCTTATAAGATTCGCTCCGTATCCACCTCAGGACGATAAATTTTTAATTACTCGACTATGGGATAAGCATATGTCCAAAAAGTGGAGAGAAAATGCCAAGGAATACAGGCCGCCAAGCGGTAAAGTTAATGATGGACTCTTGGAAGAAATGAGGCGATTTGAAAAGGAAGCTAAGCCTATACCTCCGGGAACTAAAATTAATAGCGATGAAAATGCCCACATGATTCTATCGCGTAAAGTTCTATCAAAAAAAGGAAAATGGCCACGTTTTCCTCCTGAAGTCTTAGAAAGTATTAAAAAAGAAAGTGATTAATAAAAAAATCTGTATATGATTGATGAAGCTATTTTCAAAAAACATCTTTTGTTTAGATTAAACAAAACCAGTGTTGGCTGGCTTGATGGAGACATGGAAAATGGTAACACAAAAAAAGCTGATATTGTAAACCATGCAGTTAAAGTGGCTATTGAAATCAAAGACGACACTAATTATAAGACAGTATTCCCTAAAGAGGAAGGTGTTATATATACAGCGTCTCACGATCTAACAAAAATGAACCAGCGATATGCTGACCATATTAAGTCTGCTAATGATAAATTTAAAAATTATCCCGGTCATAAAACTATTTTGATTTTTAGAACTGACTTTGTAATAACAGAGGTAATCAAATATGCTATTGAGGGTTTACATCAGTTTAAAAAGGTTGAGGAAGACCTTACTTATGCCGGTCGTAAAGGCAAGTATTCAACTTATATAAGAAACAATATAGGGTGTTTCGTTATTATTGTAAAAGATAAAGTCGATTTCTTTCCAAATGCTTACGCTGATGAATCTCGAGTATTAAATAAAAAGGAGGTTGAAACTATATTAGGGTTTAAAATAAAAGAAATTTAACCTCTATGTCAAAGAAAAGCAACTTTCCCAAAAAAATTCTCATAAGCACTTTTGTACCTGTACAATCAGCAGAAAAAAATCTTGCGGACAAAAAGAAGTGGCAAGGTTTAAAGAATTTCCAAATCTTTACGTTTCAAAGGGCTTTACCTGAAGCATTGGAATATCACTTTACAAATTTTAAGAAATTAGAAGAAAAAGGGGTCCCTGCGCTTTATATAGAGAGATATCGCACAGATGAAGAATGGGTTGAGGTTAAACAAGCACAAGCAAGTATAAAATTCGAGATACAAGCATATCTTTGTCAGCTACGACGTGCTAGCTTTTTTATTAATTCTTTAAAACTAACCCCTCCACAAGATTTAGAGTTAAAAGAAATATGGGACTCAATTATAGAGAAAGAAGGAATGGCAAACACACTTTCTAATAAATGGGCATCCCATCGTTCGATTGACTATCCTCGCGGGGAAGATGATAGTTTACATACAGAAGTTCTTTTAAGCCTAGAAGGCGGTGCAACAAGTTGGAGTGGAAAGCATTTAATTTTATTGCTATCTAATTTCAATTTCAATCTTTGTGATTTTCATCCAAAAGTACTAAAATTTATACAATGGATGTTTACAGAGACAGAAAAGCTGTATGTGGAACATCTGAAATAATTGAACAAAAGCAGTCATAAATCATCAATTATGCCTTCACGAACGTTGTCCCAAGTTCGGAGTCGAGTCATTGAAAATGCTAACAAATTCTGCCATACTGAAGCCGGTCGTTATTAATTAAGACAAAACAGGGCTGATATTTAGGGACCGAGCAAAGACTATTACCTTATTCCATTCGTGTAATTCTGATACAATTTGGTCCCAATAGAGTCCTATGAAGTCCACCTCAATAGTATATACTAATATTCTTCTTATGCTCTTCATAAGTCTTCGTGCAGTGTATCTGCCTGTTTTTGTCGTGCAGATAAAAAATGCAGTTTGTTTTTTGCGGGTTATAGGCAGCCTCTATGGCAGAGAGGCCCGGGTTGGCTATGGGGGCAGGCGGCAGACCGGCGTGCATGTAAGTATTGTAGGAAGATTTTATTTTTTTATCCGCGGATTTGACCTCTTCCCACCAGCCGTCCTCTTCATTTCCTTTTGCATACTGGAGAGTAGCGTCTATCTGCAATTTCATCCCGCTAAAAATGCGGTTCCATATAATCCCCGATATTAGTTTCATGTCAGTTTTGCCGTTGCTTTCACGCTGGATTATGGAAGCTATCTTTAGCACGGTGTCTTCGTTGATGACTTTTTTTGATTCCGGTTTTTTTATCTTCCCTGTCTGCTTTGAGAATTCACCGAACATCGTGGCGGTAACCTCGGAAGGGCTTTCGTCTTTGTTGATCATGTAGGTTTTTGGGAAATAGCGCCCCTCCATGTTTGCGCTGTTTAGCGCCAGATGTATGTTTATAAAATCTTTTACTTCACTATCGCTCCAACCTAGAGCTCCGGCCATAACGTCGGCTACCTCTTCTTTCCGGAGTCCTTCCTGTATCTTCACTATGCGCACTGAAGGGTTCGCCAGGTTCGCGTAAAAAGAAAGCTTGGTAAGGAGGGCGGGATCCAGGCTGTAATAAAATACCAGATAGAGAACCCCTCCTACGGAAAAAGCAAGCAACGCCAGTAAAAATTTTATTTTCATATGCTTTGCCTAATTAAAAGCGAGAGGTATGTCTTTCCATGTCTTGCCTGACCATTCCTCGAATCCCCGCCCTTTGAATTCATGGATAACAACCCCTTTTCTCTTCACTATTCCTTCGTATTCCACTATCTGTTCCGATACGACAACCTTCGGCAGGAGCGGGTGGATTTTCAATCCGGGATTATCCCGGGATATGAGCGTGGTAAAGAATTCCACTTCATATTCTTCGTTCTTTACTAGAAAACGGTTCTTGACCGGTATCTTTATGCCTATATCTTCGTCTTCTTCCCATTTCAAATGCTCCACTTCGCAATGTTCATTTTCAATTTTTACCAAATGCTCCCCCAGGACCAGATAAAAATAAGTTAACTCTATTTTCTCCATTCCGTAAAGCACGCCAAAAACCAAAGAAAAAGTGTCGTCGTTGTATTGCCCCCATTCGTATTTGGTAAATATCGGCACCATCTCGCCCCAGTTGGTGTCGCTGTATCCGAGGCCGTCAATGTTGAAACTTTCTGCGCCTATTTTAATAGTTCCCGTAACTTTCGCTTTCGGCATTTTTATAAGCCAGTTAACTTTTTCCCATCGCACAAGTCCGGTGTGAATATGTTCAAATGATTCAATTGAAGGGGCATGCTGTATGTAATTTAGGTTCCAGGATAAATCGGGGGCTGTGGAGTCTATTTCGTAATGGTAAGGACTTTTTTCGGTTATTTTAGCCGTAGCCATGCGCATGGATGCGGAAATATCGTCCAGCTCGATGTCGTTCATGCTGATTTTCTTTATGAGCCCATAGGACTTCCCGTCTTTCAGTATTCTGACCAAAAGCCTGCCGCCGCCGAAACCGGATTTATTCGTAGGGTCAAAAACATAGTAAATAATGTACCCAGAAAGGTCTTTTTGGGTAAAATTAAAATACTTCCATTCCACATAATTCTCCAAGTGCTTTTCATCTCTGTCCTCCAGGTAATGCCAACGGTCATCGTGCGGTTCACTCTGTGAATGTTTTTGTATCATTCCCTAATTATAACAAATGAGTGAAAATTGCACAAACAACAAAACAAAACCCCGCCAAAGCGGGGTTTTGCGGCACTTATGTTGTTTTACGATAAATGTGAGAACAACCTCACACTCACGACCCTAGTATAGCATAGATGCAAAAAAATTGCAAGCGAAAAGCAAAAGGGGTATAATGCCCAGGCAGGCATCGGATAGTTGCCTTAGAAGCCTTTGTTTTTAAGGAGGAAAGTCCGAACACAGCGAATCCCGTAAGGGATGGAAATGGTAGCGGGTAACCCCCGTGTGCAGCAATGCATAGGTGCGAGCAGAGACGCCGACGCCGAAAGGCTAGGGCCCCTTCGGGGGTAGCCTGATGGAAACATCGGGGTGAAACGGCTAAACCCTTACCTCTGTGCAAGATCGCGCCCCCACACCTTTCAGAATGAAGTTGCCAAAGGCAACGCGCAGATGCGCATCGTTCCGAAAGGTGTGGGGGAGAATCGCTTGAGCCTAAGAGCAATTTTAGGCCTAGATAAATTACTATCGTCGTCAGTCGGTCCGCCGGCTGGCGGAACAGAATTCGGCTTATAGATGCCTGTAAAAAAATGAGAGTCTCCCGCCCAAAGCGGGGGATTTTCTTTTTTATATATAAATATGGCTTTGTTCCCGGAATTTAAGTTTAAGCCGGTCCTTGATTATTTGTGATCTCCGTTCCAGCCAAAAAGTTTTCCTATGGACTCGGGCGATTCCCGCTTGCGGGCAATTTTTATTGTACCATCCTGCGCGATTAGCTTTGCCGGCGAAGACAGCAGGCAGTGGTGCGAAGCCAGAGCGTCCTGATAAGCGCCGGAGTCAAAGATGGCTAGATACTGTGGCTCTCCCTCTTTGAGCTTAGGCATGAGAACGTAGTTGCCACCGGAAGTATATTTGTCATCCGAGTCGCAGGAACTGCCGGCCAGCCAGACGCTTTTGAGCGCGGTAGTATTCGCGTTGTTGACCGGAACTATATGCCACTTCTGGTGAATAGCCCAGGTATCCAGTAGGTCATTCATGAAGCTGCCGTCAATCACATACCAGGATTTGGCGTTCGCCTTTGGAATGGGCTTTTCCGCGATAATACTATAAATTGTGAGCTGGGCCGGAGCCACAATGTACCTCCCCCACTCTACGGCAATATTCGGGTGGCGGATGCCGGCTTCATCGCTCTTCTTTTTCAAAAGCTTCACTATTTTCTCGGACATTTTGCGCGCACCATAAAAGGGCTTTTTCTCGTAAGGCACGCCAAAGCCGCCACCGATATCGAGCGTGTCTAAAGAGGGCTGGGTCTTTACCAGCTTAATATACAAATCCATTGCCTCTTCTATGGGCATTAGAACGCTCTTTGCGCTCATGATCTGAGAGCCTATATGATAATGCAGAACTTTCAAGTTTTTCATTTTAGGCATATCCAGTATTTCTTTGGTCGAAAATCCGAAACGATCTACTTTCTTATCCCAGTGAGTGTCTGCCTTTGTATCTAAATTAACCCGGATACCGACATCCCCCTTGTATTTGGCGAGCTTCGTAAGTTCGTGCTCGTCTTCGATGATAGGTATGATGGACAGGTTTTTTGTGCGCAATTCTTCGATAAGGGCTATATACGCATCCGTTTTCGGGCCGTTGCAAAAAACTTTTATTTTCGTGTTAAACTTCTCGCCTTCCCATAGCTTTTTCACGAGCCACAGCTCGTTGACGGAGCCCACTTCCATATGGGCGCCTTCGGAAATGAGCGGCATGATGAATTCTTTGTTTTGGTTGACCTTCATAGGGTAATGATAATAGAATTTACCTTTGTAGTTCTGGATCTTCATGAAAGCGCGAAAATAATCCTGCAGATCCTCCAGCCGTTCTTCTAATATGAACGGAAAAACTATTTCAGTCGGCGTGCCGTATTTTTGTACGATATCATTTATGTTGTAGACATAGTTGCCCTCCTGCACGGTAAGCTCGCCGTCCTTGGTTATATTAAAATACTGAGTGTTAAAATCTTCCACTCCGAGTTTCCAAAATTTACGCCAGTTTTTACCTTGCTTCTTTTTGGGTTTTTTTACCTGCCTCGACGAGCTAAGGCGAGTTTTTTTCGCTTTTATTTTTTGCATTAAATTAAACTGAAAGACAGTATAGCAACTGCCAAAAAAATGTAAAGGTTTTACTGTGCCGGAGCCTCTTCGGGGGTGGGTTCCGGAGCTGCATCGCCCGTAGTGCTACTGCCGAGGGGTTCAGACGCTGGTGTAGGCTCAGAGACAACTTCTGGTGCTGGTTCCTCTATAACTTCTGGTGTGGGTTCTGTTTCGGGCTCAGGAGTGGGTTCTAGTGTCGGTTCGGGTTCAGGCGCTGGTTCTGCCCCGACCTCTGTCGGGGTCCCGACTTCGGTCGGGAGAGTAACTTCTGGTTCTGGAGCCGGTTCGAGTGTTGGCGCTGGCGCTGATCCGGCATTTGAAAGCAGTACATCAAGTTGTGATTTTGTTATGCAGGTTTTTAACCCAGTGTCATCCGAGACGCACAATGTCTTGGTATTTATTTCTTTGGCAAATATATTCATTATCCCATTCCCCGCATCTGCCAGCCACGTGCCAATTTTAGCGTAGATATTATTAAAGAAAGCAGTAACAAAAGTCTCTGTTGCAGAATCGGAGAGTGGAGTAATAGTGCCAGCGACTGCTTCCAAATTTAAATTAAGCTCTTGCACTGATTTAACAAGGAGCGGAGTCAGTTTAGAATAATCAATCATCCAAGGCGTCATGCCTGATTTTAGGGGACTTGTGCCGTTGTCGCCGTTTCCGGTGACCGCTTGCGGAAAAATACTGTTTAAATCTTGAGCAATGAATCCGGTCATCTTTTCTTTATTGGGATCGCTGGTGAAAGTAAAATCAGAGACATTAATCTTTACCAAGTCCGATAGTCCAAAAGAAGTAGGTGTGATATTTTCTTTAATACGCTTATCAGAGGAAGTATTGTAAGCCACAGTAGCGGCGGCATTTTGCGAAATACTGCCTATGACCGTAGCATCTGGTCTTTGAAAAGTAATCATTTCGGACGCGGCTACACCGGTATCATTTCCGGCTAGAATTAATAGTCCATTATTTTGGGTTGTGCCTCCTAGCGTATTAGCTATTCTAGCCGTATGTGTGCCGGTGGCTGGAGTGCCTGTCACATGAAGTATGTTTGTCGGCGCGGCTATCCCGATACCGACACTGCCGGTAGACAAAGTTGTTCCTGTGCCATCAAGCCCCGTAGCGAAAATAAGGTTGCCAATCGTCATGGTATTTGAATTTGTCGCCGTCGGAGAATCGATGTCATAGCCGATGACTATGTTGTTTGAACCCGTTGTAAGATTATTGCCCGCTTTGTAGCCATACAGTAGGTTGTTGGAGCCGGTCGTGATAGTGGAACCGCCTTGGAAGCCAAAAATGGAGTTGTTGTTGAATACATTAGCCCCAGAACCCACTCCAGCGCCGGAGCCGACGATGGTATTACTGTTGAAATTAGTACCTGTGGCACCCATGATATTGTATCCAATTACAATATTATCAGAGCCAGTCGAATTGCTGGAGCCAGCGAAACTACCCACACCAATATTTCTTGAACCGGTAGTGAGAGCAGTTAGAGCAGAATATCCGAGACCTGTATTATCAGCACCGCTTGTGTTTGTAGATAATGCACCACTGCCTAGAGCGGTATTTTCATGGCCAGTGTTTGTGGCAGAACCTAAGGCATTGAAACCAACAGCGGTGTTGTTGCTTTGAGTTGTTATGCTCCTGAGAGTATTTGTGCCGATAGCCATATTGAAACGTCCCGAAGTGAGCGCATTGAGGGCGCTTAGTCCTATACCAATTGCACTATCGCCTGTCGCCGTGAAGTTTCCTGCGTTTAAGCCGAAGAAATAATTGTTGCTGGCTGTAACAGCAGAAATCATGTTTACACCGCCGTATTTGTAATACTGTCCGGCAGGAATATTTATATTTCCATTTACGTCGAGTTTGTCGCTTGGCGATACTCCGATGCCGACGTTGCCGAGGTCATTCACAATTATTTTGACAGCATTACTAGAATCTCTTGCTACAAAAATGGCTGCGAGTTTATCCGGAGAAGGGTCAAATGCAACATCGGAAAAAGCAGTATCAACAGTGAGGCTTGTGTTAGAAGCGATGGCTGTGACTGTCCTCGTTTCGCCTGAAACAGTAATGCGGTCTCCAACTACCAATTGAGTAGTAAAGAGAGTACTTACACCTGTGACGGTTGCGGAAGCTGTCGGGTCTATAGTTCCCGTCAAGACAGAAGTCGCTGTGCCGGTGAATCTGACTGAACCAGCGACTTCGAGTTTAAGAAGGGGGGTAATGGTGCCGATGCCGACAAATCCACTATCTCCTTTTATTACTAATCTATGTTGTGCGGCCGTAGCGTCAAAAAAATCAAGATCGTTAACTCCGTCTCCGACAGACGAATTATTTCCTATATCCCATTGACGAGCCACAGAAGAGGTATTTTTTAGAGATATACCGACTGAACCCGCATTAGTCATTTGCAGCTTTCTGGTCCAAGTACCGCCAATCGGAAGTGAGGTTCCTATGCCAACATTGCCGGCACCGTCGAGTGTCATTCTCTCTGTTAAAACTGATGGTATGGTGCTATCAGTTCCAGTCCAAAAAGACAGTACTCCAGGAACTTGGTTATCGCCAATCGTAGCTGTCGAAAAGCTCTTGATTGCCGCGCCAGTAACATAACCGGTAGTAGCACCACCATATCCTTTAAAATTAATCACACCCAACTCATCTCCTGTGGTAATTACCCCGGGAGAGTCAACTGTTCCGCGGGCTTTACGGAAATTTAAATCATACGAATCAGTATCAGCGGATGCTTGTTCAAAAGTTGTTGTGCCTGTTGCAGTAGTAGATGTCGCAACGTGTAGCAAAGAAGCCGGTCCTGTTGTCCCGATGCCGACGTTGCCATTATTTAAAATAGTCATTGCCTCTGTCGCTCCGTTGTTGCCTACAAGGAAATGCATATCGGCCCCCGTTGCGCCGACGCCGGAAGTAGTTTGCAAAGATAAGTCTTGAGTAGTTCCTGTTCCGCCGAGAACCAAAGGTGTAGTTATATTTGTAGCAAAAATCGGAGTAGTAATTGTTGGGCTTGTTGCAAACACCAATGCCCCCGAGCCGGTCTCATCAGAAACTGAACCGAGTAAATTCGCGGAAGTAATTGAATCCGTAGCAGTACCATACAAAGTTCCTGAAGTTGGAAGGGTTACGTTTGTTGCGCCAGTTGAAGTAAGGGTAATTGCGTTTGTAGCAGAGGTTGAGAGAGTGCTTCCTGCACCCAAGGTCAATGTTCCTGTGCCCGTGGTTATAGTATTGCCGTTGATGGATGCCGCGGTCAGCGCTCCGCCTACAGTAAGTGCGTTCGTGGCGTCGTTGAAAGAAAAATTGGCATTATCCTGTCCCAGGTTGCCCGAGGCGTCTACGAAGAGAATGGAATTTGCGGTACCGCTGCCGACTTCCCCGCCTATTTCTGGATTGCCGACGTTCTTCCAGGTCGTGCCGTTGTACACCTGCATCTTGGTAACTGTAGTATTGAAGATAGTCATGCCAGCGGCCGGAGTCAAAAGATCTCTTTGCGCGGTAGTTAGATTGTTTATCGTGATACCCGCATGGTTAGTGCCGGTAAAAGAAAGAGGTCCCGAGAGAGTGAGGCCGGTGCCTGTAAGCGGGCCCGTTCCGGTAATTGTGCCGGTAACGGTTAAGTTTCCGCCCACCGTGGCATTGCCGGAAACGGTAAGCAATTCCGTGCTGACCTCTTTCGCTAAAGATTTAGATAAAGTTTCAACGCTATTTTCAATGGAGGTCATTGTGCCGTTTGTCTGGGCATCAAATAATGTCCTTGTTACGAAAGAAGACATATCAACGCTGTCTCCAGAGGGCCCCCTTTCTCCGCGCGGACCCGTAGGCCCTTGCGGTCCCTGTGGACCCTGTGGACCCTGAATTCGTGAAACTCCAGCTGAACTAAGGTTGAATTCCTCCTGCCTTAGGACTTCCTTGATAGCGCTTATTAGGTCGAGCCTGCTTATCGGCGCTGCCACCTGAACTAACTGCGGAGGAAGAGACGGCGGACTGGTGTAAGGTTTGACTGTAGGGTTTTGCGGATCTTGATTGGGAACAGGAGTTTCCGCGGTGGTGGTTTCTTCGTTACCTCCCGTAAAGAAAGAAATTATGCCGGAGAAGAAGTTGTACACGGCATCGGAGACGTCCTCGACGGAAGCGGTAAGGGTGGATTGATATGTGTTGTAGCCGGAAGAGAGGGTGTTGGCGTCCAAGGTAATGCCTGAAGAAGAGAGCTTGTCGGATATATTTGTAAAAAAGGATACGTAGCTGTTATACGAGTTTTTGATAGCGGTAACCCGGGGCGAAGATTCGGCTGCGGAAGCGCTGAAGCCAAAGAAAAAAACTAAAGCAAAAAGCCCTAAAATTGCCAATTTTGTTAAAAATATTTTTTTCTTTACCATTTTTTCTAACTAATTCTTGGGGTCAAGAGAATGATGCCCTTATGACATTATAACAACTCCGTGCCCTAAAAATAAGCAATAATGTGGATAACTTGGCAAAATCAGCTTGTATATTCCTTCATAAAATATTCCTTAAATTCTTGAAATTTTCCATCCAAAATTGACTGACGGATATTTTTTACCAGATTAACTATGAAATACAAATTATGTATTGAAGCCAGGGTGCCCGCGAGCATCTCCTTCCCGTGAAAAAGGTGGGCTATGTAACTCCTCGTGTAGTTCTTGCATGTATAACATCCGCAATCTTTTTCCACCGGGGAAAAATCATCCCTAAATCTGGTATTCATTATTATTATTTTCCCCGATTTCGTATACAAGGTGCCGTTTCTGCCGAGCCGAGTGGGTAAAACACAATCAAAAAGATCTACGCCGTTTTCCACCCCCATGAATAAATCTTCCGGCTCGCCAATGCCCAAGAGATGCCTGGGCTTGTCTTCCGGCAGAATTCCGCTTACCCACTTAACAGCCGTAGACATGTCTTCTTTGGCGAAAGAGCCGCCAATGCCGAAGCCGTCAAAATATTGCCCGTTCACATTTGTTTCGGCAATAATTTTAGCGGATTTTTTACGTAATGACTCTTCCCTGCCGCCTTGGACAATACCGAACAAGGCTTGAGGAGAGACGGGAATCTGAGAACGAGCTTGTTTCTGATTCTCCAGCTTTAAATGTTCTTCCAAGCTCCTCTCTGCCCAGCGGTGCGTCCGCTCTAGAGCTTCTTCCTGGTATTTCAAATCTTCCGCCGGGCTGGTGCATTCATCAAAAGCAAAAATTATATCCGCGCCCAGGTTGTGCTGGATTTGGATTGATTTTTCGGGAGTAATGTAGTGAATACTGCCGTCTAGGTGCGACTTGAAGGAAACCCCGTCTTGCCCTATTTTCGCGAGACGCGGCGCGTCGGAATCGTCAAAACGTTCAGGAATCAGGAGCGACGGGTCGGTGACTTTGGTTATTTTGGAAATATCTTTTCCGTAAGCAGCGCCCAGAGAAAAAACCTGGAAACCGCCTGAGTCCGTCATCGTCGGACCGGGCCAATTCATAAACCTACCGATACCCCCTGCGTCACGGACTATTTCATCTCCGGGCTGGAGATATAGGTGGTATGTATTTCCAAGCACGATTTCTGTGCCCGTCTCGCGGACTTGTTCTGGATTGAGCGATTTTACTGTCGCCTTTGTCCCGACAGCTACAAAAGCCGGAGTATGTATTTCTCCATGTGCGGTTTTTATAATCCCCGCCCTGGAG
>Ga0209542_10001332_pt1 | contig 58049 bp, 66 predicted proteins | sample RifCSPhighO2_01_FD_184028 | JGI IMG/M metagenome (GOLD analysis project Ga0209542, IMG submission 184028) | Soil microbial communities from Rifle, Colorado - Rifle CSP2_plank highO2_0.1 (SPAdes) (version 2) | ecosystem: Environmental > Terrestrial > Deep subsurface > Rock core/Sediment ...
TTTGCTTGATTCCGCCCAGCTCAACCAGGTATTTTTTCCGAGAATAATGTGATCAAGCAAAGGTATTCCCACCATTTTTCCTGTTTTCTCTAGAACTTTCGTTACCTGCACATCTTCCGGTGAAGGTTCAGGATCACCAGAGGGATGATTGTGGAGGACTATGATGGAATGCGCTAAATGTTTGATGGCGCCATGAAACACTTCCCGGGGATGGACTACAGAAGAGTTGAGAATTCCTACGGAAATAGTTTCTTCAGCAATGATATTGTTTTTGGCATCCAAATAAACTGTGAAGAAATGTTCCTTTTGCAAAGATTGAAGTTTAGGAAGGTATAGCTCAGCTAGGTCTTTGGCGCAGCTTATTTTCTTCAAGTTCTCTTTGCAGCTTACACGCTTATACAACTCAAACAAGGCCATGATCTGTGATGCTCTGGCCGGCCCGATGCCATACTGCTGCTGCAATTGCTGCAGGGAGCAATGAGAGAGATTTTGCAGGCCATATTTTGAAATGAGGCGATTTGAGATTTCCAAGATGTTTTCTTTTCTGGTGCCTGATTTGAGAATTACTGCTAAAAGTTCTGCTGGGGAAAGAGCCTGCGCTCCTTCTTTCTGCAGGCGTTCCCTGGGCCTGTTTTCCGGGGCAAGGTCGGTTATTTTCATAATTTTCTTTGCTCTAGGATCATTTTAAGCTTATGTTGTAATTCTTGCTTGTCAGGAAGATATAACTTGTATTTTGAGACAAATAAATTATTAACAATGCCTCCTAAGGCAAATTCTATATCAATATCATTTTTAGTGGCCGAAAGGATTATGCCTATTGGTTCATGATCATGTTCTTTGTTTTCCTCTTTTTTAAAATAATTGAGGTACAAATTCATTTGTCCAACATCTTTGTGCGTGGCTTTACCTAGCTTAATATCTATAAGCACAAAACACCTCAAAATCCGATGATAGAATACTAAATCAACATAAAAGTGATTATTTCCCAGGGTTATCCTATATTGCCTTGCCACGAAAGTAAAGCCTTTTCCTAATTCCAACAGAAACAATTGCAAATTATCAATTAGCTTCTGCTCTAAATCTCTCTCCTTAAATTTTGAGTTTTCTGATATTTTTAAAAATTCAAGGATATATGGATCTTTTACAATATCTTGCTTTTTTTCTATGACCTGCCCCTTCCTAGAGAGTTCTAAAACACCACGTTTATCTTTGCTGAGGGCGATTCTATAGAAAAGTGCTGAGTTAATCTGCCTCTCTAGCTCCCGTACTGACCATTTCTCAAGAATACACTGTTTCTCATAAAAAGATTTTTCCAAGTGCTCTTCTATGCTTAAAAGCTCAACATAATGGCTCCAGCTCAATTCGGCAGACACTGTCTGCCAATTTGGATAAGCAAGATAAAACCGCCTCATATCAAGTATATTTCTTCTGCCGAATCCCTTGCCATGCCGTAACCTAAGGTCTTTAGAGATGATGTCTAAGAGTCTGCTCCCGTATTCGGCCTTTTCTTTACCTTCTTGTTCATACTCAATTATTTCTCTCCCAATGTCCCAGTGAGTCCTAACCAAAATAGAGTTTACGGCCTGATACGCCTTTTTTCTGCCCTCTTCCAAGAGATTGCCGATGCTGTTTAGCAGTTGGCTGTACTTGGCATCTATCCTTTTCATTGTAGCTATGGCAAAGAACTCCTTTATATTTCCTGCCCGGACTTGACCAGTGGGGAGTGGGTCATGTTCCTAGGAAAAGTGGTAACAGGTTATCTATGTGGTAATTGATATTTTTATTGCATAATTCCAAAATATTGAGAGACTGAGTTATAGGTAGTTAAATTCAATAGAATTTGAGTTTTAAAATAATGGGGCTTTCCCTGATAATAAAAATCTGAATGTATAAATCTATTTAGGGGCTTTGGCTCTTATCTCTCCACCACTTACCTGAAATGGACCGCCGATTCCTCTTTCTGCTTTCGAAAGAAATTCTCCAACTTGACTCCCATCATTATGTTGATAGTCTTCTGGCTTCTGATCATAAGCTTCTCGCCAAGCTTTATTAGCATGATCCGCTTTTCTTTTAACCATCCCTTTAACCCACTCACCATAACGATCATATCCTTTCCTTGTTGTTAAATCAAGACTCTCTACCTCGCCTGGTTTTTCTTCATCATAGGCATCATAAGCTTGTTTGTAAGCTGCTTCAGCTCTTTGTAATGGGGCAAAAATTCTTTCCATAATTTCTGCAGGAGCTCTTTCTTCATCTTCAGCCAAGCTTCCAACAATTCTTTCAAGTTCTATTGTATATCCATCTCTTTCAGGTCTTAATGGAACATACTGATTTCTAAATACAGTAACCTCATCTTCAACTCTTGACATATTCATTCCATTACCACTAGAACTTCTAGCACTACAATACCAGCCATGCTCAGCCATATATTTTTCTAACAAATCTGTAAACATAGGTCTCCAGGGTCGTTCATTTTCAGAATCAGAAAATCTTCTTTGATATTCTCTATGTAATCGTAAAGTTTGCTCCTTTAAATCATATTGTGCTATTGCTAATTGTGTTTCACTCATAAACAGATAAAAATAATGAATGATTTAAAAACATTTTGTTTGTATTTACTTCTAAGTGATTCTTAGCCATAGCCCCTTAACTAAATGTGTGTGGAAAGCCCCTGAAATAACAGTCACCTAAACCTTATTAGAAAATTTTATAAGTGATTAATTATCTACTAAAAACATGAGAAAAGCGGGAGAACAATCTAAAAATAGATGCGATTGGCCCGGTAATAACTCACTTATGATTGAGTACCACGATCGAGAATGGGGTGTGCCTATACATGATGATTATAAATTATTCGAATTTCTCATTTTGGAGGGCGCACAAGCTGGACTTACTTGGCAAACAGTCCTTAACAAGCGTGAAAATTATCGCAAAGCTTTTAGTGATTTTAATCCTTCCAAAATTGCTCTTTATGGGGATAAAGATGTGAAGCGACTTTTAGATAATCCTGGTATCATTCGTAATCGCTTGAAACTTACATCAACAATACAGAATGCAAAAAAGTTTTTAGAAATTCAGAAGGAATTTGGTTCATTCAATTCATATATTTGGCGATTTGTTAATAATAAGACCATCAACAATAAAATAAAATCTTTAAAGGAAATTCCTGCAACAACGCGAGAATCAGATGCCATGAGCAAAGATTTGCTTAAAAGAGGATTTAAATTTGTTGGCTCAACTATATGCTATGCTTTCATGCAGGCAGTAGGCATGGTAAATGACCATCAAACGAATTGTTTTTGTTATATAATCACAAAGTCAAAGGAATTATAAAGAAGTTATATCAATTTTTATAAAAATACTAAAAAATATGAGCAAGAAAATTACCGCTGGCGTAGTGCACGAAGTTCCGAAAGACTTACAAAAAGCCTTGGCTTTCGAGCCGGATGTACTTGCTAAATGGAATAGCCTTACATCAATTCAGCGCAATGAATGGATCTGTTGGGTTACCATCGTTAAGAAGATGGAAACAAGAGCTGAACATATAAGGCGGATGTGCTCGGAGCTAAAAGAGGGCGAACGCAAACCCTGTTGTTGGCCAGGTTGTCCGCATCGCAGACCCAAGGCGAAAAAGTGGTTTAAAAAATAAACCGCCCCGAACTTTAACGAAACGAAAACGACGGCGACAATCTGAAATATTAATGGGAAACTGCGATTATGCCCAATCACCCACCAAACCCCTTCTCCATCTCTCTCATCCTCTCCTTGGGCTTCTCGGCTTTGGTAATAAATGAACCAGACACAACATAATCCGCACCGGCACCAACAGCATCCTTCACTGTTTCCGGATTCATGCCGCCGTCCACAATGATTTTTATCGCCGGATTCACTTTTTTGATTGCAGGAATTTTCTTCAATGGATACCTCAAATATTTGGCGCCGTAAAAGCCTGGATGGACCGTCAAGATCAAAACATAATCAAGATTGGGCAGGTATTTCTTTATTGAAGCTGCCGTCGTTTCAGGCTTCAATGCTAACCCTGCTTTCTTTTTTAGTTGTTTTATTCTTTGTATGACTTTGTCAACATCTTGACCTGCTTCAGGGTGAACAATGATAGTCTCAACATCCTTCCCATATTTCTCAATCCACGGCAAAGGATTGCTGATCATCAGATGGACATTGTATGTAAATTTAGAAGAAATTCTCAAGGTAAACCATAATGAAGTATTAGGAACAAATTTTCCGTCAGCGATGTCAAGATGCAGCTCTTTAGCAACACCAGCCAATCTCTCAAGCATCTCATCCAGTTCCTGCTGATTCTTAGCCATTACCGATGGCAAAATTTTTTGTTTCATTTCTCTAATGCGCTGACTTTCCGTAATCTTCTTTTATGCCTGGCAGCATTGGAGAAGTCAGTCCCTAACCAGGCTGAGACGATGTTTTTGATCTCAGGCTCGCTCAAATAATCGGCCGGAAGGCAGAGAATGTTAGCATTATCATCTTTTCGGGTAGTTTCAGCCTGTTGGCGTGAAAATCCAGTAACAGCCCGTATTCCTTTCACTTTATTGCTGGCGATGCACACTCCTTGGCCGTTCCTGCAGGCTACAATGCCCAGACTGTTCTTATCTCCAGCAACTTTTTTAGCCATGGGAATGGCGTAATCTGGATAATCATCGTCTGGCTGCAAGGTAAATGGCCCGAGATCTTCTACCGCCCAGCCTTTCTGTTTGAGGAAAGAAACAAGTTTCTTTTTAATCAAAAAACCGCCATGATCTGAAGCGATGTATACTTTTTTTGCAGGCATTATTGCACCTCTTTATATGTTAAGAAAGGTACTATGTTTTTTAATCTTTCCTACCTCTGCCTTTCTGAAACCAAAGCGCGAAGGAATTGCCAGTCATCAACCAGCCTATTGGAAAACACTATTTCATGTGGCTTGGGCTGAGTTGCTGCAGGAGGAAGCGTACCGGCATCATGATAGCCTTGATACTGCAACTTCACATCCTGAAGATAGACCTCTCCAGATAAAGAATCTATCCGCGGAGCCTCAACTTCCCATTCGATGAGAAAATCAAGAGCAATACTGCTGCGTGCCACGCAAACATGCTTATCATAACGCAGTAATTCTCCCTCCCCAATAAGACGGCAGATATATTCATGCCTTTTCTCAAGAAGCCTCTTGCGTTCAGCTTTTCCAAAGAGAGGTATTTTCTCCGGTAGGGCGAGGCTAGGCCGATCATGAATGATCCACTGCACGTGCCGTTTACCAGCCAAAAAACCAGCCTTCACTCTTCTTACCTGTTCCTCTATCTGCCGCAACTCCTGAGCGCTATAGTGCATCATTAACCTTTCCCTGCTGAACCAAACAGCTTTATCCGCTGTTCAGCTACAGCCTGTATCAAATCACGAGCCGGAGAAAGAATCTGACGGGGATCGAAGTCACGAGGTTTTTCCGCAATAGTCCTGCGCACCGCTGCATCAAAGGCAATCCGCAAATCAGTATCTGTATTAATTTTGGTGATGCCGTTCTTTACAGCCATTCGTATCTGGGGATCAGGAACGCCTTTCACGCCGGATAAATCTGCGCCGTATTTTTCCGCGACCTTTACCAAGCTTTGCGGAACGCCGGAAGCGCCATGCAATACTAATGGAATTTTTACGTTCTTTTTTATCTGTCGAAGAATATCCTGCCGCAGCGAAGCATTGCCAGCAAATTTGTACGCGCCATGGGAAGTTCCAATGGCAACTGCCAAGAAATCGCAGCCAGTCCGCTGGACAAATTCCTGAGCTTTTTCAGGATTGGTGAAAACAATATTTTTCGCAGAGACTAAATCCTCAGTCCCGCCGATAGTGCCTAGCTCAGCTTCCACGGAAATGCCGTTCCGGTGTGCAAGAGCAACCACTTGCTTGGTAAGGCGGACATTTTTTTCAAAATCTTCATGGGAAGCATCGATCATCACCGACGAATATCCTTTCTGGATGGCTTGTTTGATCAACTTTAGGTCCTTGCCGTGATCGAGATGCAGGGCGATGGGAATTGTAGCTTCTTCAGCTGCATTTTTAGCTAAGCAATACAGATAATTCATGCTCGCATATTTCAATGCACCTTCAGAAGTAGCCAGAATGATAGGCGCCTTTAGTTTTTGAGCAGCAGCTACCACACCTTGCACTATCTCCATATTGTTGACATTAAAGTGCGCAACAGCATATTTGCCTTTCTGCGCTTTCAACAAGATTTTTTTTGTATCTGCAAACATTTCTAAAGCCTCTTAGTAGTTATTTTGAGGTTATATTTTTTAATCATCGCTGTTGCTTCTCTTTCCGTCAATTGCCCGTTCTTGGCTCCAACATACTGGATGACTGAGGAAGCATTGACCTGGCCTAGGCGCAAAGCCTCGTCAAAGGAATACTGTTTTATTAATCCAGCCAGGAAGCCGGAGGTAAATGCATCACCAGCGCCGGCAGTGTGAACTATCTTTACGTTTGGAGTTTTGGTCAAGGAATACATGATATTTTCGTGCAATGCATATAACCCTCTTTTTCCATCAGTAACAATGACAATATGTGGGCCGCATTTCTGCAATTCAGTCAGGAGATATTCAACACTTTTTGATGAGGTGTCCAGTACAGCCTGAGCTTCTTCTTTATTGAGAACTAGCGCAGTAGTATTTTGCAAGATTCCTGAAAGCTGTTTCTTTCCCTTCTGCGCTAAGTATAAAGAGGGGTTAAATAATAGTTTGATGTTTTTCTTCTTGGCAAGAGCAGCTATATGCAGAGCGGTCTTAAATGATTTTCCCGTTAATGTTGCTAAGTAAATCCAGGAACAATGTAGTTTAGAAGAAGGGATATCTTTTGGAGAAAGGTCGGTAGAAGCTCCTTTATGCACCAGGATGATCCGGTCTTTTTCCTTGGTGGAAGAAATGATGGTTGCTAAATCAGTTTGCTGCCTGCTTCTTGACTGACAGACATTATCAACACCGTAGGACTTCAGATCCCTGAGGATGAAATTCCCATCATCATCATTGCCTACCTTGGTTGCTACTCTTACTTTTAATCCTAATTTCGCTAGGGCAGAAGCAGAGTTAGTTGCTCCCCCGCCGGAACGCTTGTCCGCTGATCTGGCTAAAACCTTATCGCCAAGCTTGAGGGAAGAGAAAGGCTGCTCTATGGTCAGAAAAGTATCAACCGTGGCAGAACCAACACAGACAACATCACATTTAGACATCTTGGACCTCGTCATGGGGAATGGTTTATAATTTAAAAATGTATGCTCCTCCACAAACCTTTATAAATATACCAAAGAATTGAAGTGTAAATGTCAAGACCGCAGCCAGAGGAAGAACAGCAAGTAATCAGGGTCAGATTGCCGCAGAAAAATGAGGTGCTGGGACTAGTGCAGCAGCGCTTGGGCGGCAGCAGGATGCGGGTCCGATGCCTGGATGGGAAAGAAAGAATTTGCCGCATCCCTGGACGATTGCGGCGAGCCTTGTGGGTGAGGGAAAATGATGTTGTTATTGTCGAACCCTGGGAATTAGGCGGGAATGAGAAAGGAGACATCATCTACAAATACAAAGGAAAAGCAGAAGTCGATTTCTTAAAAAAGAAAGGATACTTGAAGAGTCTAGAAGACGAGTTCTGAGAGTGTTTTTACTGTTAACTTTCCCACAATTAACTACTCCACAATAGAAATATACTTAAATCAGCCCTTCTCTCGATGAAGTATGGCACAGACAAAAAGCACCTGGAAATTACTATTATATAGCGTCCTTGTCGGACTGCTTCTGTTCGGCTTAGTAGAAATAATCGTAGGAGCTGTTGGATTATTTTTGCGCTTGGAAGCTCTGGGCTTCCTCTTTCTGGCAGTACTTTCATTTGCCGGACTGGTAGGCTATGGAAAACCATCTGGCGAACGGATGCTCTTCCTTGTTTTCACACTCTACTTGGCAAATGTAGCCTTGATATGGTATTTCTTCAGCTCCCTGTACTTCGTCCTGCTGCTGTTATCGCTAGTCGGCTTCCTGTTAAGTGTGCCGCGAAAAGCTGCGAAGAAAAAACAGGACTTCAAAAACCCGCTTACCCAAGAACCTGCCAGCCAGATTTTCGAACCTAAAGAAAACAAAAAAGAAACTGCCGCAGAGCATGAAGAAGCTACACCAAAAGTGACGCATTCTCCCGGCAAGTATGTAGCCAGCAAGCAAAGCAACAGGTATCATGAACCAAAATGCGACTGGGCCAAGAAGATCAAGGAAGAACGCCGGTTATGGTTCGCTGACAAGAAGGAAGCGCAAAAGAAAGGCTATCGGAAGCATGAGTGCGTGAATTGAATTTTATTCTTTCCAAAAATATACGATCAGCCCGATAACTGCTATAGAGATTGCCATATCGGCAACATTAAATGCCGGCCAGAAGCTGAGATCGATAAAATCAATAACATAGCCTCTCCATAAGCGGTCAATAAAATTGCCCAGTACACCTCCAAGGAAGAGGGCAAACAGAAGCTGCGGAATTTTTTTCGGAGGGATTTTCTTGTACAGCAGTACAACTGCAAGAGCAACAACGAAGGAAATAGCTGTCAAGATACCAGTATGATTTTGAAGGATGCCGAAGCCTGCTCCGGTGTTCTGGACATAATGCAGTGTTAAAAAAGACCACTGTAGCTGCGGCTTTACCACTTCAATAAAATATTTACTGACTTGGTCAATTAATATTACCCCTAGGGAAACAGCTGCAAAGAGAACTGCTAACTTGTACTTCTTGAACAACATTACCATAAGCGCTCTTTCCGTTCCACGCCAGCTGCTCGTTCCAGATTAGAAATGCGCTGGTCCATTGAGGAGAGGATTGCCTTGACTGTATCTAGCTTACTGCTGATCAGTTCCAAATCCCGGTCATGCATGCTTGCCGGAACAGCTGCTGGCTGTCTTGCTGCAAATGGCGAGGCCTGTGGCCGAGAAGGAGAAGAGGAAGGATACGCTGGACGTGTTTCTGAAAAGTCCCCCTGTCGGCCGATCTCATCAAAGGGAGAAGCTTCCTCAAGCCCTTCCGGCTTCTGATCTAATCCCAAAGGATCATCATGGAGAGGAGCCTTTCCGAGATCCTTGTCGGCAAGGGAATCAAAGTCAAACTCGTCATCATGCCGCCAAAACAAAATTTTGTTTAATATTCCCATATAGGAAAGGAGGAGTTTAGAGTTTAAATGGTTTTTGTTTAATCTTTAAAACGTGATCCTATAAAAATTATGCTTCTCATCAATCAGTACTTTTACATCCGGCTTGATCAAATCATAACAAACGTAGGTGAAAGGCAAATATGGTTCTACAAAAGCATACACCTCTTTCTTGCCCATGCCTTCTCCTTTTTTTTCCTTTAATCTTTGTTCCTGCAATAATCGCCACTTCTTATGCACTTCTGGAGAATCTGCTTTGAGCATGATCTGATAATCTAACAGTTTCCAGAGAGGTTGATATTCTTTGACGAATTTGAGAACCGCTTTATGCTCTTGCAGCGTAGGATCTAATTTTTGGATATTAATGCCATTCTTTTTACAAACTCCGAGAAATGTCTGAGAATCTACTTCAGGAAGTCCCACACACCATCCTTCTAAGATAACAAAATCCTGCCTGCCCTTTACTTTCCGAACTGTTGCCAGGACATCTCCTTTTCCATCATAGAGCGATTTGTCAAAGATGGGAATCTCAAAATCTTTTCCTGCTTTTGCTCTTTGCAAGGTCTCCAGCAAGAATTTCACTCGATGTGTTCCTGGCAAACCACGCGAGATCTGATAGTAAGAGTTAGAAGGATATTTCTGCTGCAGTTCACTTCGTTCCTTCCAAGTTTTGTAGAAATCATCAATGGAGAACGATTGAACCTTAAATCCTTTTTTTTCCAAATGTCTCTCTAAAAATTGAACAATAGTGGTCTTGCCTGTCCCTTGGCCGCCTTGGATGCCGACAATAGTAGTTCCTTTTTTATGAATCTTTTGTAATCTTGCGACAATCGGAACAATGATCATTTTCTCCTCTTCTTTGGTGAAGGTACGTTGTCCCATTACTAAGGAAAAGGAATTTTTGTATTTAAAGTTATCACTATTTCTTCTTGACCTTGAAAACACAGAAGATAGGTAATTTCGAATATTTCTCATAATCTAGCGGCGAAACAGTTTTTCCTTGTGCAATTGGTTTGGCATCTTTGTAGCCTTCAATGCTAAAACCATTCTGTAAAATGGTGTTAATAATCGTTTCATAAGTTTTATGGTGACTCTTACTTTCCATATTCTTCATCAGTTTAAAGCCGAACCACCGTTGGTTAAAATAATCGCCGATGACAGTAGCGTTGTCCTTTGAGTTTCCCATGATTTTGTACTTTTTACCACCTAATTCAGCTTCCTCTCTGCATTCCAATACAGGATTAAAAATGGAAAAAATGAAAATACCTCCTGGTTTAAGGATCCTTCTTACTTCTTTGAAGGCTTGATCCCAGTTTTCGACATAACCAAGCATTAAGGCACTCATGGCAAAATCAAAGCTTTTATCTGGAAACGACATGTCTGTAATATCCGCAAAATGGAACTTAGCATCTTTTACTTCCTGTCTGGCTATCTGCAACATTGTCTTACTGATATCTATCCCTGTTACGACAGCGCCTCTCTGCTGCAATATCGCTGAATAAAGCCCTGATCCGCAGCCGATATCTAGTATTTTCTTGCCGTTAATGTCTTCTAAAAAACTTAATACAGCTGGCATATCGATCATGGAATTATAGAAATTCTCAGCTGATTTGCGATAGCTGTGATATTCTTTACCAAACTGATCATATCCGTTTGCGGTTTGTGTAGGTTGGGGATTCATAGTAATCAACACAGCTAAACCAGTCCGACAGCTTATATTTAAACTTATTTCCACCACCACATTTAAATATAAGTTGATAATTATTAGTTATAAGTTAATATCAAAATGCAATTACAACAAGAACATAAACCTGAACATTTTCCTACTTTGAATACAGTTCTCATGGTAGAAGATACCCTCAAAAATATGGATGAAAGCGTAATCTCTGTTGCAGATCTAAAAAGAAAACTTCCACGCCAAGTGAACCATAACACTTTAATGATAATTCTTCAATACTTGGAAGAAAGCAATAAAATCGCTGTGACTTTGAAGGGGATTACTTGGATCCAAAATTAAGGAAAGCAATTGCTCAAGGACTGGAATTATAAGAATATTTTTTAAGTGCATAGGGGGTGCAACTGTATGAACAAAGTAATTCGTGTTACATTATCTCCTGACGCAGAAGAAGTGTACAAATATCTGAATGAGCAAGCTCCAACTTCTAAAATTGAACGAAGTATTTTGAATGCCTTTCATACGCAAAATGAAGCAACGACTTCATTTGCGCGCAAAAGGGATAGTTTTCCCTTTTTGCGAAAAGAAAGATCTTATCAAAGCAAACCCTCATTATGGCGAACCTGTTGCTAAGCGATTAATCCCAGGAGAATATGTTGTGAAGTATGGCACAACTAACTTATTTCGTGTTGAACTTCCGAACTATTGGAGAATGCTGTATACTCTTACTGATGGAGAAACAGAAATCGAAATCATTGCTTTTGTTTTGGATATAATTAATCATCAGAAGTACGATAAGAAGTTTGGATATAAATGACTTCAACTTCATTCAAACTTACCACAATATATTTAAAGTGAATTACCTTCTGCAAAACATGGCCAAATCAAACTTCCTCTTGGTGGACTTAAATGAGCCAAAGACCAAGAAACTGGCAGAAACAATCACTAGTGAAACGAGCAGGAAAATCCTCAATCATCTAGCTGAGAAGGAAGATGCTGAAGCAAGTATTGCTAAAACACTCAATCTTCCGATTTCTACGGTTCATTATCACCTGCAAAAGCTGCAGGAAGCTAGCTTAGTTACCGCAGAAGAATTCCATTACAGCCAGAAAGGGAGGGAAGTGCTGCATTACAAGTTAGCGAATAAGTATATCATTATTGCTCCACAGCATGTTTCCGGCTTGAGAGAGAAATTGAAGGGGATTCTCCCAGCTGCTCTTGCTGCTGTAGGAGTGAGCGCAGTCATAAAATGGATACAAACAGCTTCTCAAGCAGTTCCAGCTACAGAATCTATGGCTGTTGATGCTGCTCAAGCCCTCCCTTATGAAGCCAGCCTAAAAATGGCCCAAGAAGTTCCCGTCGTGGCCGCACAACCAGATATCGCTTTGTGGTTCTTGGTTGGAAGCCTGGTCGCGCTCTTAGTTTATTTAATTATAGAATTAGCTAGGGAAAGAATCAGGAAATGATTAACTCCCTTCCCTAATTTTGTCCATTTCCGCTTCTAACCCTGGTTTTATCTTTTTATCCAGATGAGAAAGCTGTTGGGAACGCAAACGGTATAACTTGCGTTGATACCGTGCGGCTTGCTTAAGAGATAGAGCCAGAATCTCTGTCTGCATCTGTTTCCACTTATTTTCCTCCAATTCGATAATGGCCATTATCTCACGATATACTGGCAAAGGATAGGAATCCTTATTTGTCTCAATCTGTTTTTTATACCTGTCCAGAGGAATCAGCAGTTTAGTGTCTACCTTAGCTGCTATGGCTTCTTTGAGAGTGTTAAAATCTGCTCTGTCTGGATAATCTTTCCTATCTGTCCTTTGGTTGAGATTTCCCACAGCAATAGTTATCTGCAGCATTGTTTTGGTTACAAATTCAGAAAGAACATTAATGATAGCTATAATCGGCTCTACTTTTTGCTCTGGCGTGAGGGGCATTTTTAATGAATAGATAATAGCTAATTCAACTTATAAATATTTCTCTTTCTCACCAGCACATTCAGAAAAAGAAAATAGAAAAATAAAAAGAAATCACTTCCTCTGCTTGCTTTTCTTAAACTTCTTCCATCCCAGCCAGGCTAGGACTGCAACAACCGCATATGGAACTAATCCCACCAGCAGTTTCAGTAAACCATTCAGGCTGTTCACAAATCTTGCTACAAGCTCGGAAAACTTCACCAACACTGCATCCACATACTCAGACTGCTTTTCAGTAATGGTCACGTAGATGGTGGAATAGTCTACTCGTGTACCTGCTGTTTCCAGCTGTTCTTGCAGATACTTGATGGTTCTTTCCTGATTGAAGATGCGATCACTTAACTGGATTTTGTCTTCAACAAGAGTAGCTTCCTTAAGCATCTGTTGGTAGCGAGCTAATCGTTCTTTCTCAGACACCAGTTCGCTTTCCAGATCTACAAACTGTTCGGTAATGTCATCTGCATTCTCGCTGAATGAGGTAACTTCCCCAATCTCTTTCAATTGGCTGACGAACGCTTCATACTTTCCTTCTTCTACCTTGATAGTGTAGCTTCCGGAATAATATGTCCTTCGTCCATCGCCAGTATCATACTTCTGTGCATTTTCATTCAATAAGAACGCATCAGCAGTCTTAACAATACCTTTGAGCTTATTTTCTGCGTCTTTGAAGGTACCCCGTTCTACTTCAGTACTCAAAGAAGCAGTTTTGGTAATCTTCCTGTCAGCTACTTCAGGGGCAAATCCATCATCATAGTACATTGGCGAAGGCATGCCCATTCCCATTTTTGAATCTGAGGCTATTCCGCCGTAAGCTCTTTCTGCGAATCCGCCTTGAAACACTCCTTGCTGTAGAGTTTCTACTGCTGGTAAACCCATAAACAACACTAACACCACTGCTAACACTAACAAAATAAGCCAGTTATCTTTTACTCTTTGAAATTGTTCTTTAATCGTCATGATTTATACCTCCAGGTAGCTATCTAGGATCCAGAAAACAAAACTAGTATATAAATGCTTTAAAGACTTTGAATGGGGTTGAAGTTAAACCTGGTTAAATTCTATAAACGCTCCTGTACCCAAAGTAAATCTTCCAGTTATCCTTCTCTTCATTAAGAACGTTTAAATTAAAGGAAGAGAGTTCATCAAAGGCAAGGCTTAGCTTTAGTTTTTTGTCTGTATTTCTGATCATGGTAAGGTTAACTCTTGTTTTTTGCTTAATATACCGCAGACCATATCCTTTCTTCCTTACTTCTCCAATCAGTTTTCTCAAAGGATATACTTTATTGTTCTTATAAATAACAAATCTTGGAGTTTCAAAGTCCATAAAATCAGGCAGATTTTCACTTCTTCCATCAATATTAAGAAGCGCTTTTCCTTGAGGTTTCAAAACCCGCCAAACCTCTTCCAGCAACAAATCTTTTCGAGCAACGTAATGGATAGAAACTTGGCTTATAACCAGATCAAAATAATTATCGGGAAACCGTAATTGCCGAGCATCGTAAAAATGTATTTCAGGCAGGGAAATACCTTTAAGTTCCTGCGCTTTGAAAATTTTATAAGCAATAGCCGTCTTTTTCAGACTTTGAGAACCCTTCATTGCTGGCCATGGCTCTTTATTTATCCCATGAAGCTCAATGGTTGGAAATAATTTTCGCAACTCCATCAATACTCTCCCCTCGCCGCAACCAATTTCCAAAACTCTTACAATCTTCTGCTGGGATAAAGCCTTTTTGATGTGTTTTTGAACTATATGTTGACTAAACCTTTCATTAAAATCATCTAAACCCCTGCTTCGTGAAAAATGCCCTCGTTTAGGTCCTCTTTTCATCAATAAGAATAAGAAAGTCAGAGTATATAAAAGTTATATTTATAAATTATATAATCACAGTCTTACCATATGCCGGTCATTAACATTGAATATGATAATAAAAAGTTGAATAAAGAGACAGTTTTAGCTTTATCCAAGGCTATGCAAAGAATTGTTTCAGAAACAACTAAGATTGAAGATGTCTTTGTGTATGCAAATAGTGCGCAAGTTAAAGTCAAAGTTGCTCCAATAGAAATCTTTGTCCAAATGAGCGCACAAAAAATAAAGGATGAAGACCAATTAATGGATCAAATCAAAACAAAATTATCCAGTTGGAAAAAGAAGAATGCCTTCCCTCACTTGATTAACCTCACTCTTATACCAATGAAATGGAAAATAGAAATAGGCATTTAAGGCCTAGTCCTTTCCGGATCCCTTGGCAGCAACACCGCTTCCCGGACATTATCCAGCTTCAACAACCGCTGTGTAATCCGATCCAAGCCAAATCCGGCTCCGCCATGTGGCGGAACCCCATACTTAAAGATTTCCGCATACTCGGCCATCTTATCTAAATCTATACCTTTGGCTTTGGCTTGTTTCTTAAGAATTTCATATCGATGCTCCCGCTGTGCTCCTGTACAGATTTCCACTCCATTGAAGAGCAAGTCGAATGATTTAGTAACATCAGCTCTTCCTTCAGGTTTCATATGATAAAATGCTCTGACTGCCGCAGGAAACAAAGTAATAAAAACGAATTCTGAACCATACTTCTCTTTAACCAATTCTCCTAGCAATCGTTCCCCTTCCGGGTCAAGATCTTCGTCCTTGCCGTACTTCTTGCCTTTTTTAGCCAGCATTTTCTTGGCTTCTTCCATAGTGAGGCGGGGAATTTTCTTTGGAACATCCAATTCTACACCTAACGTATTCAGTTCATCAACAGCTTCTTTTGACAAAGCACTCATCAGATCAACAAACATCTCTTCAATCAAATCCATGACCTCATCGTAATCATCAATGAAACCCATCTCAAAATCCACGCCCGTAAATTCGGTCAGATGCCTGGTAGTATGAGACTTCTCGGCCCTGAATATCGGTCCTAATTCATATACCCGTTCAAAACCGCCGGCAACAAACATCTGCTTGTAAATTTGTGGTGACTGCGCCAAATAAGCTGGTTTTCCAAAATAATCTAAAATAAACAATTCTGCTCCTGACTCTACGCCAATAGTGGTTATTTTAGGAGTATTAATATTGGTAAAACCCTTACTATCAAAGAAATTAGTCAGGATTTTAGCTATCTTGCCCCTCACTTTGAAGATAGCCTGCCGTTTTAGGTTCCTGGTATCCAAAAAGCGGTGGTCAATGCGTTTATCGATATGGGTCAGCCCTTTTTCAGAATTGTCAATCGGCAAGGGAGTTGCTGACGCTGAAACTAGTTCTATCCTCTTGATCACCACTTCCATGCCCCAGCGGGATTCCTTGTTTTTCTTGGGAATTCCGACAATTTCCACAACTGACTCATTAGTAACTCCATCTAAAGAAGCAAAGGAAGCCTCTTCCGTTGTGCCTTTCAGAGCTATAGTTTGCATATCTCCGGTTCTGTCGCGGAGAATAAGAAATTTGATCTTGCTGAGGTTGCGAAGGTCCTGCACCCAGCCCTTTAGCAACACTTCCTTATCCAGATTTTGACTTAGTTCCTTAATCAGAGTTCGTTTCATCACCGGCTAGAATTAGAACCTGTTTTTATTATTTTTGGTTGGAAATGGAAAAAAGGAGAAAAAAAGAAAAAAAGAAAACAACGCGTTGGAGTTAAAGGGTTAAAAGAGAAGAAGACTTATTGCTTCTTCTTTTTACCGCCTTTAGCTGCTTTTTTCTTAGCCATTCGTGTACACCTCTTTTAATTATTGAATTTAGTAATAGTATTCAAGTATATTAACCTTTCTGTATCTGCTCGTTGCGGCAGAAAAAAAATTTCCTTCGACACGTTTCAAAAATAGGACTCTCTTCCTTTCTTATCGACGACAAAAACGTAAAAGATCAATGACCAGCTGTCTCCAGAGATTTCTTCACCAGATTTCACACTCGTCCTCTCTTCCGTTCGGCTTCAATAATTTTTCTAAGAGCGTGGATGTACGATGCCGTTCGGAAATCGTACGTGTTAAGAGAATAGAGATCCCATAGCTGTTGGAAAGCAGTTATCATCTTGGTTTTCAATTTTTCTTTGACGACGCGCTCCGTCCAGGATTCATCCTGTAAGTTCTGTACCCATTCAAAGTAACTTACCGTTACCCCGCCGGCATTAGCCAGAATGTCTGGTAAGACCAGAACACCTGCTTCATGCAAAATGCGATCCGCCTCAGGCGTGGTAGGGCCATTAGCAAGCTCCAGTATGATTTTTGCTTTGACAGCTACGGCATTTTCTGCGGTGATGACGCCGCTTAAGGCTGAAGGGATCAAGATATCGCAATCAAGCTTCAGCAGCTCAGAGTTACTCACTTTTTGAGCGGCATGATTAACAACACTTCCCGTTGCGTCTTTTATCTTTACCACGTCGTCAATATCCAGCCCGTGAGGATCATAAATGCCCCCTTTCGAATCGGAAACTGCAACGACCTTATATCCTTGTTCAGCTACTAGTTTTGCCGCAGTCATACCGGCATTGCCAAAGCCCTGAATCACGACTCTCTTTCCTGGCAATCTTAATTTTGTGACAGCTTCTTCAAGAATATACATGCCTCCAAGGGCAGTGGCAATGTCACGCACCTTAGAGCCGCCATATTCCAATGGCTTTCCGGTGATAAAGGCAGGAGCTTTCCTGCCTATAAGCTTCTCATATTCGTCAAGCATCCAAGCCATGATTTGCGGAGTTGTATAGACATCAGGAGCTGGAATATCCTTGTCAGGTCCTAACTCCTTGTAGAAAGCCCGCACATAGGCCCGGCTTAATTCTTCAAGTTCCGCGGTTGTCAGTTCTTTAGGATTAATTCTCACGCCGCCCTTTCCTCCGCCTAAAGGGATATCAGCCACAGCCGTCTTCAAGGTCATCCAGAAAGCTAACGAAGTGACTTCATCCTCATCTACTTCAGGATGAAACCTGATCCCTCCCTTAAACGGCCCCCGTGCGTTATTGAACTGCACTCGGTAAGCAGGATATGTTTTGCCGGAAATGACAAGATCTGCTTTAAGAACATTCTGCGGTGTGGAAAGGACTGCAAGTTCAGCTTTGCCAAGCCCTGCAAGGGGAGCGATCTGTTCAAGAAACAATCTGGTTTTAGTAAAGGTCATGGACTTGGAGGTGTAAGAACTGAATTTAAATCTTGTGATTCAAGAATAAACAATCTCCACGCTATCGCTCTCTTGAGGGACATACTTCTCATAAAGAGAGGACTCGTTCCCATTCACCATTATCTGCAGGCGTTTTGTATCATCATTACAATACTGTTTCCCATCAACAGCGAGGCATTCCGAACTGAGTAAAATGCCGGCTTTCTCCAAAATGTGGCGCAACGACAATCCGAAGGAGAATACCTGAATGGTATCGTCCTTGAATCGAACAAAAACATTACCAGGATTATTTCTTTCCCCTAACGTAATACTCGCTTCATCAACCTCAATGTGCAATGAGAAGGTTAACGGAATTTCTGTAAAGCGATAATAGACATTTTGGCCGCAGGAATCGTGCAGACAGAGGTTTTGCGAACAAAGAATCTCCACCGGCTTGTCATCGCAGAGCAGGTAGCAATCAGCATCGGTCTGGCACAATTTTTGGTTTGGCTGCTGGACAGCAGCTTCACGAGCTGTTGGATCTAAAAAGGCAGGGATGGAAAAGCCGATCACCATCATAGCTAAAAAGATGAGCGTACCGATCTTTCGCCATTTATTTTGCTCCGCCATGGTTTATAATTAAGAAAGAAGGAAATAAAAAAGTTTCGGTTTTATTCTACGGTCAGAGTTCCGGTCATGCCACGCCAGTCTTCACAACTGCTGCATTTGAACTGGAACGTCCCAGTCTTCGAGGCAACAACTTCAACTGTAGTCTGCCCGGAAATTTGCTTTTCAACCCCCAGCTCGGGAACGGCAAAGGTAAAATCAAGACCGCTTGGCACTATCACAAGCTGGAGAGTTTCACCTCTCTTGGCAGTGATATGATCCGGTGAAAAGACCCATTTTTTAGCGTTAAGCGGAACCATCACCACAGTCTCTACATCATCGACAGTTTCTTCCGGCGTAGGCTCTTCCATTTTTGTTGTATCTTCTTTTGGAACTGCTTCTTCACCAGCAGTACTGACAAGAGCTAACGCAGCATCGATCTCTTTCTGGAATACTTCATAAGGCTGCGCCCCGGTAACTGCCTGACCGTTGACAAAGAAAGCTGGCGTTCCTGTAACACCATACTTCACGCCATCCTCAACATCTGCCTTGACTTCATCAAGATATTTTTGGCTGTCCAGGCAATCACTAAATGCAACAGTGTCCAATCCTAGATCCTGCGCCCACTTTTTGTAGTTTTCAGCGCTTAAAGCGTCCTGATTCTTGAATAATAAGTCATGGTACTCCCAGAACTTCCCTTGCTCATCGGCACACTCAGCAGCCAGTGCAGCTGGTTCTGCTTCGGGGTGGAAATTTAATGGGAAATCCCTAAAGACTATTTTGACTTTTCCTGTATTGACATAGTTTTCTTCCAGCAGCGGGAAGGTTTCGCTAAAAAACCGAGCGCAGAACGGGCACTGGAAATCGCTAAATTCGATAATAGTGACAGGCGCATCTTTGTTCCCTAAAACAGGATCATCGTCGGAGCTTACTTCAAGAACGCTCCCTGATTCCGCAGGAGCTGCAAATTCCTGTTCTGCTGCTGCAACATCAAATCCCTGTGGGAAAAAAAGCTTTCCATCTTTGGTAAGGTATGAATCTACCTGCTGGCCGGCAACAGTAAGCGTAACTTTGTATAAATCATCTAACTCTTCAGAAGCCCCAACCTCTGCCTGGAACGGTGCCTGCAATAAATAGGTATTTACATAATTCAAGACCGTCTCTTGCGCCTCAGACATGGTAAGCTCAGCAGTAGCTGCTCCGGTGAGGGGCGAACCGTCTGAAAAATTAAATCCCTGCGTAAATAACGAAATGACTAATAGCACCACTGCTATCCCCGTGATGACTTTCCATGTGCCAGGGCTCTTGAACATATCGGCGCTTTCTTCATTTTCCTGCCAAGGGTCTTTTGGAGCTGATGTAAGCGTGTTCTCGGATTTACGATCAAATTTAAAATCAGATTTAGGATGATCAGCGTGCTCCCGATCCCATTTTGCCGGCTTGATTTCCACATAGCCGTCTGCATCTACAGTTTCATGTCTTGGCGTTTCATATTTCGGCTGAGCCTTTACAGCTTGATCCATCCGTCCTTCTTTGGCTTCTTTCCGTACGCCGAATTCTTTACCTTCTTTGGCTGATTCCTTAGCAGCTTTTCTATCGCTTTTTCGCACCAGACCTTTAGAAGGCATCTTTTTTACCGGTCTCCGCATATCTTCCAAGTCATGCTCCAACCGCATTCCCTTCCGCAGGACAGTACCCTCATCAAGGCCTAGCTTCTCATCCTCAACAAATTCTTCTACAAAGAAAGATTCATCCATGTCATCTAATTGTTTTTGCTCCATAGTACCACCCGTATTTTATCTAACCCTTTGACTTTGTATAACAAATATTTATAAAGATTTAGGTAGTTAAAGAGATAGTTTTAGACCATCTTTAAGAGATAGATTTCTCCAGTATTACGACAGCAAACAACCAGTTTTCTGCGCTAACGAAGCTAAGGCCTGCACCCCATTGAGGCTGCTCCCATCAACAAACTTCCAGGTAGGATAACCCTTAATGCCTTCATCAGTACAACGCTGCGTTTCTTCAGTGCATTCTACATATTCCACCTTCGCAAAGGAAGAGCCAAAGAGCTTCTTTTGGTTCTTGCAATGCCCGCACCAGTAAGCGCCGTACATTTTTGCGCCCTTCTCTGTTAGGCAGGTAGCAAAAGAATTTAGCACAGCAGGATCCTGTTTGCTGCAGGCGGTGAGGAATAAGGCTATAATCAGCATACTAATGATTAAAATTGCTTTTTTCATTCTAATAGGCTAAAAATAGCAGTTATTTAAATGTTATGAATAAGCTCTGGAACAAGTTCCGACAAAATCTTAATAAAGCCTGAAACATTTATACTAGAGAATGGAATTTAAAATCAGGAAAAGGGAGAATAAGAACATCCACAGTTACCCCACCGACGACATGAAGATTGCGCAGAAGTTTGCACAATTGCTGAAATCAGAGCTGGGGGAGTTCCTGATGAGCGTTATCGTCTTTGGAAGCTCTGTGCGCAGGGAAGCAACCCCGCAAAGCGATATTGATGTCTTGGTCATCAGCGATGACGCTAGATTTGAGATGAGTGAAGCCCTGATTGAGGCATACAGGATTATTGTAGAGAAAACAATTGTACGCACATCACAAAAGCTGCATATCACTTCTATGACCTTCACTTCATTCTGGGAGTATGCAAAAGCAGGCGATCCAGTTGTTGTTAATATTTTACGGGATGGCGTGGCTCTCCTGGATACAGGTTTCTTTGAACCATTGCAGATACTCTTAAAGAAAGGCAGGATCAGGCCCAGCGAAGAAAGTGTCTGGCGGTATTTCGGACGCGCTCCAAAAACACTGCTGAATTCCCGCTGGCATATCATGCAGGCAACACTGGATTTATACTGGGCAGTCATAGATGCTGCACATGCCGCTCTAATGCGGGCAAAGGAAGTGCCGCCCACACCGGATCATGTCGCGGAAATGCTAGATAAAGTGTTTGTACGGCATAAGCTTCTGGAGAAAAAGTATGTTCATACGATGGAAAAGTTCTACCGCCTCGGCAAGATGATCACACATCGTGAAGTCAAGGAAATTAAAGGGCAGGAGTACGAGAATTATTATAATGAAGCTGATGATTTTGTCAAAAGAATGAAGCGGCTGATTGAGAAAGGCAAGTTCTAGCACCATAAATGTTTAATAGTTCTTTCGTTCTCCGGATGATTGAATGAGATATGACATTTTTGTCAGCGTCCCTTTTCCAGATAGAGATGTGGTCGAGCTGGTGCGAAGAAGGTTCCCCGGCAGGGAAGTCTATTCCCCGTTAGAACAGGAAGGGTTTACCGCAACAGAATATAGTGAAGCAGTACAAAATTCTGCCGCCTTGCTGGCACTTATAACGTCTGGAGCTGGGAATGTAGTGGGAGACCTAAACAGGTTTCACCAATACCATGCGCGTCACAGGCAGGAACGGCTTGAAAATATTGTCTCCGTCGTTGAAGAGGAAGCTGATGTAGAGGACAGCCAAATGAAAGTTCTTGCAGCAAAAGGACAGGTAGAAGATAACCTCGAAGGAGCCTTTGATCTGCTGAGCGATTACCTGACAAAGTTGGACGATCAGAGGATACGGCAGATGTATCGTCAAAATGTTCCCGTATTAGATTTATTGTGTAGGCTGCAGTATCTTATTGTCAAGGTACTTGAACGCTGGGACAGGCTACGGCAATAATCGGCTCTGTCCTAAATCTCGCTTCAGCTCGGGTTAGCGTGAACTCGCTTTTCGTAAGTGTCCTCATAATGGAGCATCCCCGTAAGGGACAACCCCCTGCTCCAGTACTATGTGAAAGAAGATTACCGCTCGTGTTCTACACGCTAACCACATTCAGGACAGAGCCGCAATAATCAAAACCTTTAATAATCATGCTTTCTTTCTTAGCCATGATAAAACAAACATGAAACAAACTATTCTCAAACATGCTCTGAAGAACGCTCTTGATTTTGATGGAAAGGTCAATCCAAACGTGGTCCTAGGCCTTACCTTAAAGGAGAAGCCGGAATTGAAAAAAAATGTCCCTGCAGTCCTGCAAGAGATCCATAAAATAACCCTGGAGATTGGATCCTGGGACCCAAAAAAGATTAAAGATGAGTTGAAAAAGATCGCTCCTGAACTTCTTAAACATAAAGAGCAAGAGAAGGAAAAACATCCCGGGCAATTAAAAGAGCTTCCTCGTGCGCAGAAAGGGAAAGTAGTAGTGCGGATAGCTCCTTCCCCGTCCGGGCCGCTGCATATCGGCCATGCCTATGGGGCATCGTTAAATTACGAATATGCAAAAATGTATGAGGGCACCTTCCTGACTAGAATTGAAGATACCAATCCGGAGAATATCTACCCGGATGCATACAGGCTCATCGAAGATGATGCAAAATGGCTCACTAATAACAATGTCTCTAAGGTGATTATTCAGTCCTCTCGCCTGGGAATATATTATGATCACGCTGAAAAAGTAGTCCAGAAAGGAAAGGCCTATGTTTGCACCTGCGACGCAGACAGATGGAGGGAAATGAAAAATGAAGGGAAAGCCTGCCCTTGCAGGAGCCTTGCTGTAAAAGAAAACCTGGCGCGCTACGCAAAAATGTTCAGCGGATATGCGGAAGGGGAAGCAGTGCTGAGATTAAAAACCGATATCAAAGATAAAAATCCGGCGATGCGGGATTTTGCTATCATGCGTGTCAATGAGCATATCCATCCTAAAACAGGCAAGGAGCAGCGAGTTTGGCCGCTGATGGTCTTTGCTGTGGCTGTTGATGACCATGAGCTTGGCGTTACCCATGTCTTGAACGGCAAGGATCATGAAGATAATGCGAAGAAAGAGATGATGATCATGGACTGTTTCAACTGGAAATATCCTGAGTATCGGCACTGGGGCAGAATCAATTTTGAAGGGTTTACCTTGAGCACTTCGCAAACCAGGATAGCCATAGAACATAATGAATACACCGGCTGGGATGATCCCAGGCTGCCGTTCCTTACCGCCTTGAGGAAGCGCGGCTACCAGCCTGAAGCATTTAGGCGCTTTGCAAAAGAGATCGGGCTGAGCTTGAATGATAAAAAAGTAAGCCAGGAAGAGTTTTGGAAAATGATTGACGCCTTCAACCGGGAATTGGTAGAACCAAAAGCAAACCGGTATTTCTTCGTGGAAAATCCGGTCGAAATAGTTATTGATGGCGCGGGGAAGAAAGAAGTTTCGATCGACCTGCATCCTGATTTCCCAAAACGCGGGAAGCGAAAACTGGAAGCCAACAAGAAAGTGTTCATCCCCCATCAGGATCTGAAAAAGCTGGGAGAGAAAAAAGTGCATCGGCTGATGGACTATTGTAATTTCCAGATCAGCAAGGGAAAATTCAAATTTGCATCTGAAAAGCATGATGAGTACAAAAACGCGAAAAATAAGGGTTTCATCATCCACTGGCTGCCAGTAGAGAAAAAAATGTGCAAAGTCGAAGTGATGATGGATAACGGCGAAGTGCTGCACGGTTTTGGAGAGGCAGGGATGCTCAAGCTTACGGAAGGAGACATTATCCAGATGGAACGGATGTTTTTTGCACGGCTGGATAAAAAAGAGAAAGACCAGCTGACGTTTTATTATCTGCATAAATAAAATCATGACTAGTGGGTACATTAACCAAAATCAATGAAATGAGGTGAAAAGGATGGGCAAGATATCAAGGGATACACCGTTGGCAGAGATCACGTTACGGAGATATGAAAAACCAACCATGAGCGATCGTGAACTGGTGAGGAAGTTCTGTCTTTCTGTCGGACTGTTGCAGCCAGGAGATTCGCGGGATGTGATGGTAGATGTGTTTTATGTTTTATTAAAAGCGCGGCAAAGCAAGGAAGAACTGCATTCCGAGGAAGTCAAGAATAATGTCATGACTCTGCGGAAAGGTTTAGGCTTGCCCATGCTGGGAATAGCATCGTCAAACATCAGAAGACAGCTAAAAAGACTCAAAGACCTGCACCTGATAGAGACTAATGCTAACCTCTATCGGATAACTGAATTCAACAATCTGTCAGAAATCTTTGAAGAGAAGATTGAAAGCTTCATTTTAACTTCAGTGATCAGTAGGGTAAAAGATTATTTGCAGAAGATCGATGAAGAGTTTAAGCCAGGGGAAAGAAAAGAGTAAGTGGAGTACTCAGGCGTACGTGGAAGGTGTCCTTACAGTATACATTTCCAACCAAATAAATAGTTAAAAAGGATCGTTAGTCTTATCAGTGCTGTTTTTGTATGGGAATATTTAATGAAAAAAAGCACATTGCCTATCTCCGTGCGAAGGAAGAAGCCTGGAGAGCGCTGAGAGATCTTCCGAGAAGAAAAGACCTTCTTGAAGTAAGTTTCCCTGACGCACAATACACTATAGTTGATTCTCGGAAAGCCTTGGAAGACCTTGTTGGGGATGGACAGCTTATCGTTATATCTGGAGGATATTTTGGTGATGAAGGAAAAGGTAAATGGGGAAATAGTCTTGCTGAGCTTGTGGATGCAGTTTTACGGGATAATTCTGGCCCCAACACAGGACGGACGGCAGTAAAAAATGGCAAAGAATATGTTTTCCACGGCTGCCCGTCAGCTATTTTAGAAGGCCTCCCTTGTTTTATCGGTCCCAATACCACCAACGATCCGATTAGTTTATTGGAAGAGGAACTTCTTCCCCTGAAAAGAGATGGCATTTTCTACGATAAGCTACAGGTTGGCAATTTCAACATTATTACCCCATATCACAGGATAATGGATGTTCTCGGAAGCGGAATAAATGCCTCTACCGGCGTTGGCATGACTCCAGTGCATAAATCGGTTGCGGCCAAGACCTGCCCCCAGCTTGATGACTTGTTCGATACCACTGCTAGTTTGACTGAAAGAATTAAGAAAGATATGGACAACTACAGGGGTTTTCTCCATGCAAAAGGCTTAACACGGAAAAAAGTGGTTGAATTGCTGGAGGAAGCAAGGAAGCATAATCCTCGGGTTGTTCCTGATCATGTACTGGAATTTGCAAAAGCCCATCAGCAAGGAAATATAAATACGGCAATTGAATATATGGTTACTTCATACCAGGAAAAAGTTGTTGCTAATCCACTCTTCCCACAAAGAGCCGATGTGCCTTATGTCGTCAGGGAAATGCTGAAAGCTGGAAAGAAAATTCTCCTTGAAGGGACACAAGCATATTTCCTGTCGAGTAAAGTAGAACAGACGCACCGCAATGGAACCTCTGCAGATACGAGCGCTGCCGGAGTGATCGCGGATTCAGGGATACATCCAGCCAAGTACAAAACAGTCATCATCAACATACATAAGAATCCGTTCTCTACGCGGGTTGGCAGGGGAAATATTCCCGGCTCTTTTACAGATCAAAATCGTTTTGCAGAAGAAAAAATAACAAAGATAGCTGATTTTCAGGAGGCCTGCATTGATTTTGAGTCCATACATCAGCTTTATTTTCAATCAGTTCAAGATAATGGGATCTTAAAACACACACTATGCCACGATCCTACTGGAACTTATGAGGTAGGTGAAGCTTTGGCCATCAGTTCTTCTAGAAAATTCGGAGAGTGTGGAAGGACGACAAAGAAACCCCGTATTACCGGATTGTTTGATTGTGTATTAAGTGCTCAGTTAGCAGCTGCTCAGGGGCCGTATACTGTTATATCCTGCATGGATCGGGGGGATGATTGCGAGAAAGTAGGATTAGTGGTAGGACATGTTGTTCATCTGCCAGAGTCTGGCGACTTCAAGAAAGATAGTCAAGGCGCGTTTATTGACTCGAATGGTATCAAGTACAGAACAGGGACGGTCATTGGTCCTGGAGATCCAATACCGAGCAGTAGCAGCAATGTGTTGCACTACTGTCAGCCAATCATAAAAGTGATGGAGGGATGGAAACAGACTCCTATAAAAGGCTTGGAACCTGGAGACGAGTTGCCCCGAAGCGTTTGTGATTTTGTTGCTACAGTTGAACATCTTACCGGACTGGAAATAAAGGCTCTGGGCATTGGTCCAAGAAATGAGGATGCACTATATCTTAAAAGATCTTGAAAGAAAACCCAGTTAACAGCAAAAGATAAATTAATCGAAATAAAAATTGATTGAAAAACGAAAAATCTTGCAACCTAAATAATATCTTCTTCAGCAACAACAATGAAATCCCCGGAAGCGATAACTGCAGAAAAAGGGATTAAGATTTGGTTGTCTTTGGTTTTCTCTAATTCCATCCTGTCTGTATACGAGGTTGGATTCCTCAGCAAAAGATGGATCAACTCGCCTGAACCAACCTCAAAAATCAAATCCCCTACTTCTCCAAATTTCTTCCCGGATTTAGAAACTACTGTCTTGCCAAGCAGTTCCTTAGAGTAATTTTTTTCTTTTTCTTCCATGACCATTCACCCTCATTTTACCTTTGCGTATAATGATACTTCCTGTAGAGGAAGTGGATATATAAAGTTTACGGTGATAGATTATTCATAGTGAGCTAAAACATAGGGTTCGATGACTGCTTTAGACCATCCCTCCCCTACTAAATCAGCGATTATTTCCTGTTGATTAGCCCCTTTACTTGCCTTCTGTGTGATATATCGGTTGAGCTCAGAGATCTTAGTTGTATCTAAGAAGTACATTTCGTTCAGCGCTTTAACTGCTTCTATTCTGGAACGGGCCAACCCATTATCTTCATAGCTGAAGGTAGTTAGCCTTCCTGCAATTTCCTGCTCCAAAAGATAATCCATCCGCTCCAGTTCCTTATCCCGGCTGGGGTAGGCCTTTCCTTTCTGAGATCTTGTTATGGCAAATAACATTCCAACAACTAACAGCGCGACAAGAGTGATGATAATCAAGTAAATACTGTAATCTTTGGCAGCGCCGACTGCCTGCTGGAAGAATCCCTTGCCAACCAGCGGAAAGGGTTTCTCGACTGGAGCTGCTGGCGGCTGCTCAAGCTCTTCTGCAGGGATTTCTTCTTTGGGAATCTCTTCAGCTTCTTCAAGAACTGGTTTTTCTTCATCTTCAGGTGCTAGTTTTTGAGATTCCTCCACCGGAACAGGCTCAATTAGCTTGGGGATTAATTTGAAAGACATATTGCCCAGGGATGAAGTAGAGTGAAGATTTTGTAATTCAAGATCTTTGATGCCATCTTCGTTCACATCAAATTGCTCAGGAACGCCTTCCATCAAGATCTGGTTAATGATCACTGACGTAATCGTAACTCCAATCTCCCCTGGCTTAATGTTAGCGATGAGGATGGAATGCTCTACGCCTTCAAACAGGAACCTATAAATCTCCCCCCTAATAACCTTTTTAATTACTTCGCCTGCTGTCAAATTGAGGAAGTAGATCTTCTGCTTCCCGGCTGAGCCGCTGCCAGTTCCTCCACCTCCTACGTTGGTAGGGATATTATCCACATCAAGCGATATTGTTTCCGTGCTGTTCATGTTGTTAACGGTGTCGTTGGCAAACACCTTCACGGTAAGGCTGCCTTCTTCTAGTGTAGTGGTGTCAAGGTTGACGGTCCAAGTACCTGATGAATTTGAAGCGGTCCTGTTTACTGAAGTGATTCCCCCACTGAATTCAAAAATGACAGTATTCACCTCTGTAATGCTGTCCTGAACGGTAGCGCTAAAGTCCCGTGTTCCACTGATTGTTGCGCTATCGGAGGGCGCGGTAATGGTTACTGTCGGTGCAGTAAGATCAACAGTAAAGTTAATCGTTTCTGTGTTGTTCAAGTTCCCGGCAAAATCGTACGTGTACATTTGAACAACATGGCTGCCTTCTGCAAGACCGGAAACATTGTAGCTAGCAGCCCAGTAGCCGGAACCGTTTACGGCAGTAACATTAAATCCGGTGCCGGAAGAGTTATCAAACGCAAAGGTCGCATTCTTTACATCAGTTAAAGAATCTGGATCACGAAGACTTACATTAAACGTCTGATTGAAAGACCGGACACTGAAATTCTGGCCATTGGTAGGAGTGACTGGGGTGATGTTTGGGGCAGTGAAGTCCACGTCAAAGGTAATCGTTTCAGTATTATTCAAATTGCCGACGAAATCGTAGGTGTAAATCCTCACCACATGGCTGCCTTCCGCCAAACCGGAAACGTTATAGCTGGCAGCCCAGTAGCCGGAACCATTGACGGCAGTAACATTAAATCCGGTGCCGGAAGCGTTGTCGAAGGCGAAGGTTGCGTTTTTAACGTCTGTCAAAGCACCAGGATCACGCAGGCTGACGTTAAACGTCTGGTTGAAAGAGTTAACGCTGTAATTTTGACCATTTGCGGGAGTGGCTATGGTTATGTTCGGAGCAGTTCTATCGATGTCGATGGGGATAGTCCTGGTATTATCCACATTGTTTACTGTATCATTGGCAAAGACGGTAACAATATGGGTGCCTTCAATGATGGTGGACAGATTTACATCAGCTCCAAAATTATTGCTTGCATGTGCTGTGGCAGTAATGTTAAACGGAGTAGTATTGGTTGTAAACATAAAAAAAACTTTATCAATAGGGGACTCCGTGTCAGTAACACTGGCATTAAATGCTTGCAGGCCGCTGCTGAGGTTAGCGAAAAATGCTGGATTTACTATGATGACAATAGGAGAAGTTGAATCACGGATGGTTACTGTATTAGAGAACAACTGACCCCCATCATCATTACCATCATTGGGAGTGATACTAACATTCCACGTTTCATGCACTATTGTTTCAGCGCTGGCAATTTCATCTGTCCTATTGGCATAGAGGTTAAAGATCTGGTCTGCTGAAAGCGATCTGTTGAAAATCATCACCTCATCAATGGCGCCGTTAAAGTCGTTGTTTCCACCATGATCTAGTCCAATCTGAAGAGTTTGGCTGCTGTTGGCAGGAATCGCACCGGTTTTTGGCCCTGAACCATCTTCCACGCCATTCACATAAATCAGGATTTGCGAGCCGTCATAGACACCGGCAATATGTGTATAAGCACCGACAGGGAGTGTTGTGCTTCCTGAAATGGCTGAATTACCGATATTCAGCGCTGCCAGACCAAATATGAGGTTAAAGGCATAGCCGTCACTCCCTCCAAAAGATATTTTGTCGACTAGTGCTGCTGATTGGGATGCTCTCGGCTTCACCCAAGCGGCGATGGTGATTGTAGTCGGCGGGCGCAAACTGTCTGAGTCAGAGACATTAATGTGGTCATCAGTGCCATCAAACTCATACGCTCCGCGTCCATCAAATCCTCCCGTGGCATTCCAGAGAACATTTCCTTTTTCAGAGCCGTTATTTTTGAATCCGGAATAATCCCAAGCATTATTTGTTGCAGTTGAGTTAATCCCTTCAAAGGGCATGTTGAGAACGGTAATGGAGGTGCCGTTTCTATACCAGTTGAAGATATTTTTTACAATGTTCCCATCAGCGTCAGCAGTGGAAACATTATATGCAGTTAGGTTTGTGTCTGTCGCATTAGTTGCCGGATTGGTGGTGTTCAATATCGGCGTTCCCTGGGTTGGAACTGTTGCAATGCCAATGTTGCTGGTACCTATAACAGCTCCGGTGATAGAAGGTTCATGCAGTAGTAAACCACCCATAATCATCAAAAACAGAGCGAAGAAAAGAACTACCGCTACGATAATCTTTGTAGTTCCTTTCGTTGATTGTTTAGTTACCTGCATTTTTTCTTATACCGCACATATACCGTCCTGACGGTGCTGTATTTTTTGTTCAAGAGCGTGGAGATTCTGACAAAAGGTAACTTCAGTTCATCTTTGAGATAGGCAACTAATGATTCAAGAACGGCAAAATTCCTATCAGCAAAGATATTGTAAGGGATGCTTATGGAAGCATCAGAGCAATCCAATTCACCAGCTAATTTTGCTTTAGCTTTTTGATAAGTGGTATAGAGTGTGCTTTTTTTTCGCTTAAGAAGCTCAGAAATTTCAGTGATACTCAATCCTTGGACATCTTTCAGATAAACAACAATTGCTTCTAAGCCGGAAACGCCGGAACGGAAGACGGAGATCGGAAGCCCATTTTTTTGATGTAGTAGTTTTCCAAATATGTCTCGTTTTTCTTCTTCAGAAAGTGATGTAACTAAGTTGAAAAGTAATTCTGCTATCTGTTCTTTTTTGTGATCGTCCACGCTCTTTTTATGTTAAAGCAGGAAGTCCTTTTAAGGTTTGCTATTATGTAACTACTTATTCGGTCCATGTAACCTTAATATAGTATTATGTAGTCATTTAGTCTAAAACAGTAACTATTTATAGTTTCTCAATAATCATCTCTTCATGTGGACACACAATCTGGACCCAATCCTTTGGCATCTTGGCCCTCTCGAAATCCGCTGGTATGGATTAGTGTACGTGCTGGGCTTCTTCCTGGCAATTCTCTGGCTGAAATACCTACAACAGAAAGGGCTGATCCCCTTATCAAAAGAGGAAATCTGGGATTTTGTCTTCTATTTGATGGTGGGAGTTCTTGTCGGCTCAAGGCTCTTTATGATCTTTTGGAATCCAGAGATTTACCTTTTTCAACCCCTCAATCTACTTAAGATCTGGGAAGGAGGGATGAGTTTCCATGGCGGCTTTGTAGGGATAATTGCAGCTGCTTGGCTGTACTGCAGAAAAAAGAAGCTCAATTTCTGGAAGATGGCGGATGTCATGAGCATTCCAGCCATTTTTGCATTGGCTCTGGGAAGAATTGCTAATTTCATCAACGGGGAATTAGTAGGACGGGTATGGGATGGAAACTGGTGTGTAGTGTTCCCCGATTACGGCTCCGAGTGCCGGCATCCTAACATGATTTATTCTTTTTTCCAGCGTATGGCAGTCTTTGGCTGGCTATTCTTCCTGACCTTCTGGAAGGAGTTTAAGCCAGGGTTTTTGTTTTGGAATTTTGTCTTTTGGGAAGGGTTGGGGAGGATTATCGTTGATTTCTTTAGAGAAGATATTCTTTATGGTGGCTTCAGTCTGGGACAATGGTTTAGTTTGGTGATGGTTGTTATTGCGGTAGTTGCATTTGTGAAATATTATAGAGAGGATTGGAAGAAAGTATTCGGAAAGAACTAACCTAATTTCTTTCGCATCTTAGCTAATAAGATGTAATCTTCTTTGTTTCCACTGCCGTCTTTGCATTTTGCTTCCAAGTCAGCAAGCTCTTTTTTATGCTCTTTTTGTCTTTTTTCTAAGTCTCTTTTACTCATAGCCATGTTGGGTCACCTATTTTTAGAAAACTTTTGAATTATATAAAACCTATCTTAATGGCCTTCTAAATGTCCTTCGCGTCCTGGAAAAAACTATCAGTTCACGGAGATGGTAATTCTCTTCTTCTATAAGGTTTGCAGCTTTTTTCTCCGCCCTGTGCTTCACGAATTTGGTCGTGCAGACCATTGAGCTCAGCTACATATCGTTCTACGGAAGGCATAGCTGAAAGAACAGCAGCAACCTGCCTATCGGCCTCTCTTCTAAAGCCAGCATACATCTCTCCCACTACGCTCCCGCCAAAAAAATCAGCTGCATTAACTTTAAGATGAACCCCAAAAGGAGACTTCGTCCCTACATCAACCGGGTCGTGGTGCAATAAACTGCCGCCCAAGGAATTTCGAAAGTCAGGGTCAATCTCCGTAGTGTCAATCCAAGATGCTAAGCCGCTGATAGGGTGATTTAACTTTCCTTCTCTCGGGAAACTGAACAGAAGCTGGCTTGTGATGATAGTATAACTAGGAAAACGGAAATGCTGATATCCTACTAATGGAGATGGGAAATGATCTCGTAAAGCTTTGCTAATTTCTAACCCGGATCGAGTTTCCCAAGAGAAAGTGTGCGAGGCTAAGGATGAACGGAATTGTATCTCTCTTTCACGAAGCAGTTCTAGGTATATCCTTCTATCCATAGCCCTGGCCTGTTCTACTTCAGAATGGAACCCCCAGTCGTTCTTCCGATAGGCTTCGACAATTCGCACCTTCCCGTCATCAGGCAACCCCTGTAATCTTCGAGCGGCTTTCTTGACTGTTTCAAGATTCAGATTGTCAATTACAGAAGTAATAGCCTGGGCATGGTTTTCTTCCCCTTCTTGTAGTTCTATCTTCTGATCAGGTTCAGTCCCCTGTCCTTCAGCATCTCTAACCAGAAGATCAATAGACTCCAGAAGCGTTCTAGGATCAAACACATCATTGTGATCATCCCTCATCGTTAATCCCCTGCCTGTATATCCAAACCCTTCTTCGGAAGCAACGTAGAGCGCCCCATTGGCCTGAAAAAAGATTGGTTTAGAAGAACTGATCCTGTCCATGATGTTCAATAGTATGTCTATGGCGTATTCCATTTGCAGTTTTTATCAGCTTAATAATACAACTTATTCTCAGCCTTTTGCTCCCGATCCTTGACTGAGCCAGGCTTGTTGATTCTCGGCCTATTTGAGCCTGGATCCCGTCTCAAACTGATGTCAAGACTTCTCAAGAAAAGATTCATGCCTTCCTTCATGCCCAATGGCCCTTGCAGCATTCCTTCCACGCCAGGAGTACCGGTAAAAACAATAAGTCTGTCGGAAATGTAATCCAAAAACATCAAGTCATGGTCAACAACTAAAACAGTTATGTCCCTCTCCCAGGCGATGTTCTTGATTATTTTAGAGATCAATAACCGCTGTTCAATATCTAGATAGGCAGACGGCTCGTCGAGAAGAAATAACTCAGCCTCCTGGGCGAGGCAGTGGGCGATGGAAACACGCTGCAGCTGCCCGCCGGAAAGCTGGGATAACTTCTGCGTAAACAGGTTTTCCAGATCCAGCGGCTTGATCAACTGGTTGCTGTAGCGCTGAACTGCCTTGTCGAGAAATTCTGCAACCGTCAGCTCTGAATCTGTCTCCAGATACTGTGGCTTATAGGCTACTCTTACCTTTTCAACAACCTCGCCGGAATCAGGCTTGATTAAACCGGCAAGAATCTTGATAAATGTTGTTTTCCCAATTCCATTTTCTCCTAAAATACCGACAACTTCGTTCCTGTATAAAGCTCCTCTTCCTGTGCTGAGCGTGAAATTTCCCAGCTTGCTGTGTAGCAGGTCCCAGGAGGTGAGATGCACCGGGAGTGATTTTTTAGAGTCCTGCGCCGCTTCGTACTTGATGGCATGATCCCGGAAGCGGACATTTTCCTCTTTCAGAAAACCATCCAAAAAGGCGTTGATGCCTTCCCGTGCTGCTTTCACGCCGGAAAAAATTCCAAAGACGCCCTCATGCCCATAGACTATATTGATCAAGTCAGCCATGTAATCCAGGATAATGAGGTCGTGTTCTATCACCAGAGTAGCGGTATCAGGAACAGCTAAGGAACGGATAAAATGTGAAACATTAATCCGCTGCTTAATGTCCAGAAATGATGAAGGCTCATCAAACAGGTAGACGTTGGCTTTTTTAAGAGCTGCAGCAGCAATAGCGACGCGCTGCAATTCCCCGCCAGAGATTTTTGCGATGTCGGTATCAAGGATGGGAGTAATCTGCAATACAGCCGCAAGTTCAGACAGCTTTCCAGCCTGATCCATTTTCTGCAGCAAATCTCTGGCAGTTCCAGAGAATTGTTTAGGAATTAAATCAACTTGCTGCGGCTTGTAAGATAAGAGAATTTCTTCCTTCCGCAATTTCTCCAGAAAAGCCTGCATCTCCGTGCCTTTGAAGTAGGCGATAAGCTCGCTAAAATCAACCTGGGTAGTGAGTTTCCCAAGATTGGGGGTAAGAAGTTTAGAGAGGATCTTTAATGCTGTAGATTTCCCAATACCGTTCTTTCCCAGGATTCCCGTCACATTGCCAAATAAGGGGGTGGGCAGGGAGTATAATTCGAACATGTTTTCTCCGTAACGATGAATGGGCGGCTTGTTGAGCGTGGTCGGCAGGTTTATGATTTCAATCGCGCTAAAAGGACAGCGTTTAGGGCAGATGCCGCATCCGGTACAGAGCATCTCATCAATGCGCGCTTTCTTATCTGGTTCTCCGGGGTAAATACAGTCTGCACCGGCCCTGTTGACAGGGCACAATTTAGCACAAAGATAATTGCCACATTCGTCCGGGTGGCATTTCTCGCGATGGATGATTGCGATACGTTTACGCATGGTATTGTTTAATTTAAACTCCAATTATAAAAATTCTCCTAAAAAGAACGAGCTTCAATCATATTTCCATTCTGCTGGCTTCAAATCCAGTTCTTCCTGCAAGACCCTCAATGTTTCGTCTTTTGTAGAGTCATCAGCATAGACGCACAATACTGTTTGATTCCTTTCCCAATCTCTATCCGGATCTTCTCCAGAGAATTTTGCCTTGTACAGAATCCCCTCTTCTACCAAATCATCTATGCTTTTTATTAAATCCCAGAGACGGTGCTTTGAAAGTCCGCGTATAATCCACTTACCAGTAGATTGCGGATCTTCAAGCTGATTTGTTTCACTGCAAGACCATACCCAATAAGCGTCTTCTTCTATCATTTTGATCTATTTCAATATTACAAAAAGTAACCCGTCAAATCAAGATGTGCCAGTGCCGGATTAAGTGGAGCAACAAAGGCTTCATATCTTTCGTGGAATGTTTGTTGTAAATGATTTGTGATTCTAAAATAAAGATCTTCTCTTTCATCCTCGTCCATATCATCTGCAGGTTCAAAACACAAATCCACATCTTTCCTGCCTTCATCAGAAGTATCTTCAGCTATGATGCTACCGACTAGATAAACCCTACTAAGAGGAATGTCAGTGGCTTGCTCGTATGCAAAAACTGCTTCCCTCACTAATTCAACCAGCCTTTCAGTTGGCTCCTCAAGCTCGGTGTCATAAAAATCTGCTAGCCTGTATTCCATATCAAATACCGATGAATGGTGATTTATAAAACTTTCTATTGTTACTACTGTTTAGTAACCCCTTTGTAAGCGCAGTTAAATTTAAAAATAAGGCACAGCACCATCATAAGAATGAGCAAGTGTAGCATTTGTGGCAATAAGATCGCGGAATTGTTTTTAGGAAAACTAAAAGGAACGGTCGTTAAGAAGCCTGGTTCCAGCAAGCAATATCCAGTCTGTTTTGAGTGCCAGAAGAAGTTTCCAGGCAAAGAAGAATTGCTGAAAAATCTTTAGTCGCCTGACATCAATGATTACGCCCCTGTGGCTGAGCGGGAAATGCCACGCCATTTCCAAGGCGGGTGCGCTTCACTCTGTTCAGCAGCACAACTCTTAAAAAATAATCAAGATTTAATTTCAAGTGTGCCCCTGTGGCTTAGAGGTAGAGCGGCGCTCTCGTAACCTTTAGGAAAGGTTAATCAAAATGGCGGGCATAAAGCCCACCGAGAGAAGCGCAGGTCGGGAGTTCAAATCTCCCCAGGGGCTTTTTATCTGCTTAACTATCTACTACCCAGAGGATGCCTGCCCTCGCACAGCAAACCCTTTTTGGGTGATAGGACCTTCTTCTTCCTGTTCTATAATTGGATATTCCTTCAGGATTTTTGCCAGCGTTCCCTGCGGATCTTCCACTAGGTTTTTGTTGACAAAAAGCTCTTTCTTCTGCGTGGAAGGCAGGACATGAAGGAAGTCATGAAGTACACTATACATGACTGCACCCAAGGACCGTGCACCGCTGCCTTCCCTTATTGCCATGGCTGCAAACAGCTTGTAAGCATCATCAGAAAATTCAAGTTCGATGCCGTACGAGCGAAACTCCGTCTTCATCGCTTTCGCGTCAGAATCAGGAACGTCTCGTAATATTTGTATTAAATGGTCCTCCGTCAATTGGCCGAGACGGGCAGTGACGGAAAAGCGGGGCGGAAGCTGTTTGACCATGCCGTATGCAACGAGGTCGTCAAGAGTAGGCAGGGAATCAGTAAGATCCTGCCTAGAATAGGTTTGATTTCCAAACCCAATACCCGTACGTTCCTTCCGTCGGGAAGCCATTAGCTCCGGTAGACCTTCAAATGCACCACCGGCAATAAATAGAATAGGAGTTGTATCAATAGTTACAACTTCCTTGTTTGTTCCTTCCCATGATACCTTTGTTCCTTCAACAAGCCTAAGCAGCGCGTTTTGCACACCTTCACCGGAAACATCCTTGCCCGAATATCCTGGCGTTTTTCGTTTCTTGTCTATTTCATCAATATAGATAATCCCACGTTCTGTAGCCTTGATATCATTACCGGCAGCCCAATATAAAGCAATGATCATCTCTTCCGGGCTTCTTCCAACATATCCTGCTTCAGAAAGATTAGTCGCGTCGGCAAGATAAAAGGAAGCCTCCATGTACGCAGCTGCAAGCCGGCCAAGTTTTGTTTTCCCGCAACCAGTTGGGCCAAGAAGTAGGATATTCCTTTTCTTCACTTTTTCTGGTGAAACCAGGCCTTCCCGAAGGGCTCGCTGGACGTTAAAATGAGTTACAACGGCGGTGGAAACCGCTTTAATTGCCTCGTCCTGTCCAACAATATATTTTTTTAAATACATGGACAGGTCTAACGGCCGTAACAATCTTTGGGCAGAAGCAGAGCCACCCGCACCGAGTAATGGTGGAGGAATTAACGGTTCCTGGTCAGAAGATTCGCCCCTATACATATAAGGTTATTACTAATGAGTAGTTTATAAATTTTTCTTAGTAAATTTCTTGCTAATATTCCATATTAATGCCGCTAGGAACCAGTTTTTGATAATACTGCTTCGCCTTCGGCAGGATTTTCTGTTTCAATTCTTCATCAAATGGTAATTGGTCGACAGCTTTTGCAATATCCACATCTGGCAGGGAGGTGAAATGCCCGCGTAAGGTTCTGCCGGCTCGTACACATCCCTCTTCCAACTCCTTAGCATATTCTGAATCAAAGTCCGAGAAGACCATAAACCTGCTGAAGCCATTTGCGCCAGCATTGAGATATAATTCCACGTCCCCTACCCGCTCCCTCACCAGGGCTACTTTAATGTCCAGCTTTGGACAGCCTGTCCGCAATGTTGCTATCCACCAGGCCATGTATTCTGGATTTGGAGGAGGAACATCATTAAAAATAGTCTTTTCTTGCGCTTTCAGGAAGCAGAGCTGCACTTTTTCAATATTATACTGGCTGATTTTCTGAATGACAATTTCAGCATCCTCTTTCCGCTCGCCGATTCCAAGAATGATGGTGATCAACTTCTGCAATCCTTGGTCTTTCAAATTTCCCAGAAAGGTCATCAGTGATTTCAATGGTTTTGACGGGCAGATGAAACTGTGCAGATCTTCATCAAATGATTCTATTGCCGATCCCATCCCCGAAATGTGGGGTTTTAATGTTACAATCTCGCTTTTCGCGTAGGGGCCGAAATTCATCATGATTTTTTCTTCAGTAATTTTATTGATTTTGGAAATCAAACTGATAAAGTACTCTGTGGATTCGACCCGCAAGCCGCCGGTGATGTAGCCGATCTTCCACCCCATTACCTTGCAGACCAGCGCTTCAGCAAGAATCGACTCCTGGCTGCGGATGGCTGTCGGTTTTTTTCGTGGATCATGTTTTGGCTTTGTAGATAAAAAACAATACTTACAGTCAGCAATAGCACAAGTCCAGTTGATGAAGATAGACCGTTCAAAATACGTTTCCTGGGGAAAATTCTGTTTGAAAATACCATCTGCACGAGCGATAAGGCTCTGTAGTTGAGCCTTGTCCACAACATGGGTCTTGTTGTTTTCCCTTATTTTAGCGAGGAAATCCATGATAGTGCCCCAAGATAGGGTGGTTTTAAAAAAGTTCTTACCTATCTTTCTAATATTGATTGCTTCTGAAATGTGTGCTTTTCCACAAGATTATTAAAGGTAGGGAAAAAAAGGCTCATATGGATGATACCGACCTGCGCAAAAGTCTTGAAGAAGCTGCAGATAAGGAGAAGAAAAAGCAGGTTCAGAACCTTGCCGAGCAAGAGCTGCACCCTCAATTTTCTCTCAAGGAAGATTCTCGAAGTATCTTTATCTTAGTAGCAGTCATTGCCGGAATATTTGTCTTGTCGCTGGGCGGGTTCAGAGTGTATAACAGCTTGACGTCTGCAGATGTAGTCAATATCGACGAACTGCATCAGAATAATCTACAAGGTGATCTTGGCGATGAAGAAGGTTATGTCTACAACGGCTTCAGTTTCGTCAAGGCTGACGGCTTGTGGTGGACAGAAGTAACAAGATTTGGCACGTTAGTGAAAATCCCTCTCCATTTTGGTCCAAAAGAACTTGAAGAGATTACCATTACCGGAGAAGTGTCGTCAGATTTTAATATTGGGAATGATGTGTATATCACTATTGATCCCACTGTTGTAAGCGGGCATTATGTTATTGCCATGAGGGAAATCAGCACTAATGTGGGCCAGGGAATCAACAGAAACTCTATCGGAGCATGCACTCAGGAACATGAAGGATGCGTTGACAGGAAGATTGTCAGCTGCGAGAACGCACAAGGACTGCCCGTAGTGGAGTTAGAAATTGCAGAAGAACCTGGCATAGAATTATCCGGAACTTGTATCAAAGTTAAAGGAAACGGGTACGGCATCATCAAAGCTGCTAACAGGCTTCTCTACAAATGGTATGGGATCATGGAATGATTATCTTTTCATCCCCAGGACTTCTACTTGATTATTGACAATTGCAACCAAGCGAAAATTTAATCCCAGTTCCAGGACTGCTTCCAGCAGGGCCAGGTGTTCATTCCCAGAACCTGAGGTAAGATTTAAAGCAATTTCAAAATCTGTTATTTTCCCCCGCAGCTGCTTCTGGATCTGTTCAGAAAGGCTTGCTGGGTTTTGATACGGATCTATCAGGATAAGTTCTGTATTGGCCAGGGGCTTGAAATTTTCTTGTCCAAAGGCATTGGTAATCAGAAAAACCTTATCCCAAGGCTGGGACTGGATAATCTTAACAACATCAGTCCATGTTCCTTTTCCGGATGAAAGGCAGGCTAATAATGTAGGCATTTTGAGGCAAGAATTGGGGTAGTATAAAAAGTTACCTACACTCTGTCTGAGACTCTGGCCAGCTCATGTTTAACATTATCCGGTTTTGCGATAGTTGTTCCAAACAGTTTCAAAGTAAAATCCTGGATCTCTTCTTGCGCATAAATCGGTTTTCCCAGAGCCAGCGCCCAGCCCATCTCCAGTATTGTTGACGCACCAGTATACCCATGGGGGTTGCAAATATACAATGCGTCGGCCTGCCTGATCGCATCCAGATGCCGCTGCTGCAGTATCTTTGGATTGTCAACATCGTCCGTGTCCAGCAGAACAAATTCTGTTCTGGAATCTATCACTTTTGACTTTTTTGGAGAGAGAACTGTTATGCCAATACTTTCAAACATTTGAATAAGAACCATGATTTCATCAAAATGCTTCCTGAAGGAGCCGGAAATGACGATAGTTGGACTACGTGCTAAATTAGGCATCCATTCTGAGAAAAAGACCGTTATATATACTGCTACCTCAAGAAGTATTGACGTAAGTCAAGGTAATTTGACTTAAAATATTTAAATAGGCCTGATTATTGATGTATTGTTTTAGAGAGGTTGATTCTGATGTTGTGAGTTGCGTAAGAAGGGTACAAATGTCACTTAAAACAGAAATAAAGGAAGCACCACCGCCAACAGTACGATTAACAACACAAAGCTTCGCGGAAGCTGGCGGACTCAATGTTTATCCTGATTTAGAAATGCGTACAGTCATTGCCGCGGCTGGCGGTAGTAGTTGGGAAGTGAAAGGAGAAGCAGCTGCGGTTGCTGATGCAAACAAAAACCTGAGTGAGACTGCAAAGCAAGAGGGATTCAGCCATGTGTTTGGTATTAAATACAAATTAAGTTATTATGGGTATCCTGACAGCAATAGGTTTAAGTGCTATGCTGAAGGAACTGGATATCACAGCAGAGGACCAAGAGAATAGGAAATACCAAATGGAAGACTTCCTCTTAAGCAATAAAGAACGAATGCAGATCTTTAAAGTGCTGAGTGAAAATAAGACCCTAAATTTTAACAGTATTGTCAAGCTCACGGGAATTAGGTCTAATAAATTAAGTTATCAGCTGAATTTAATGAAAGAAAAAAACTTTGTAATCACCGAGGAGGGTAATTACTTGCTGTCTATTGAAGCGCAACGGCTGATTCCCTACTTCTCTCAAATCTTCAAAAAGGAAGTTGGCGTTCTGCCAGTAGTGTTAGGGATTGTCAGAAACGGAGAAAAGATCTTATTGATAAAACGCAGGAAAATGCCTTACAAGGGATGCTGGGGTTTACCTGGCGGAAAGCAGATCAGTGGTGAAACCATCCCTGAAACAATTGAACGCGAAGTTCGTGAAGAAAGCACGATTACAGCGCAGTTCCAGCGCTGCAACGGCATTGTCTATGAAAGGCTGAAGGAAGATGACCGCTTCAAACATTCCTTCCTGTTAATTATTACAACATTACATACGAACTCCCTCAATGCCATGGAGCAGCAGGAGGGGGAAGTGCAATGGTTTGAATTTAACGATGTCGTCAACGATAAGGTTGGGAAGATCATCCCCTCCGATCTGCTCATCCTGAAAAAATATACCGACCGGGAATCTGAAATAGAGCATTTGATTGTGGAAGAAAAGGGCGAGAATTTACTTCTGGGATGACGAACTGTCAAGAGATGGAAACTCCCGCTGGGTAACGAGCAATTCCAATCCCTGCTGCCCGCCACGTTCTAGCATGACTTCCCTGTACTTGTCGTAGAAAGGGTACCCTGTCGGCTGCCTGACAGATTGTTCTGTATGCGGCTGGCTGGTTGGAGCATGAACAACGACAGGAATGTTGAGAGGCTCCGGCGTAGTAAGGAAGGGATGTTGCTGAGATTGTTGATCAAAAAGCGGAGGAAGTTTTTTCCATCCATGGTGGTAACCTTTTCCAAGGACAATGTCTGTAACGACGCGGTGATAATTTGCAGTAGGACTGGTACCATCTGGATTCAGGAAACCGGCATTTCCGGCAAACGTTTCGTGCAGTGCTTCCCCGAAGCCGACGATCTTATCGCAGTAGGCCACAAATTGCGCCAGAACAGTATCTTTATTCATGGCCGAAAGAAGCATAGCCTTATAGGTAAACCCATTGACTGTTTCCGGCCATTGTGAGGCTAACAGCTCAATAGCTTCCTCTTCCTCATGCTCCCACAGTCTGAGCTGCTGCCGGTCAGCACGTATTTTCAATGGCGTAGGAAGGTCCTTAGAACGCGTGAACGGTTCTGGATCATCATGAACAAGAGCCTGAGTCAGGGCGCGCAACTGGGCTTGATGGTTGAATTCTTCAGGAAAAGCTCTCTCAGCATAGGGAAGAAGCTCGGCCACCACTAAAGCCACCATTGGACCATGGTCAGCAAGAGTATTGCGGTAATACATACACTCAATCTTGTATAGGGGATTATTAAATCTGGTTACGCTGGCCAGCGCTTCCCGGCGTCCGGTAAAGCCGTGAAAGAGAGGTTCATAATAGTCCATGATTAAAGGCCAGAAGAAATTCTTTATAACGATTTATTGTTCTAAAAATAGCAGTTCTAACAGTAGTAAACGAAATAGATTTTTGCAGGACAAGAATCCTTAATAATATCTTGCCGTTAGTGAAAACGATAAAAAAGGTTGAATTATGATTGAAACTCCTGATGCGTTGTTTACAAGAATGCAGCGTGGTATTTTCGGGCAAGGATTTACAGAAGTAACATTCCCTTTGTCTGAGCGTGACTTACAAGAAGCAGAAAGAAGATATTTACAATTTCTAACCTTGGATGCAGCAGAGAAAGAAAAATTTGAAGTCTGGATCCCTGGGCTTCATAAGGCTGATCCTTCCCAAGGAACGCGGTTCGGATATAAAGATGAAGATAGGAAACGAGGGCAGGGAGATAATAAGGAATACTTCCACTTCGGTCGATTTCTGAGGGAGAACCTTGCCAGCGTCATCGCCGCCTCGCCTCAGGAAGCACGTGATTTTATTGAAGCAGCTGATGAAGTCCTGAATGGCGTAGATACATCAATGCGTCCAGTATATCAAGCTTTTGAAACAAGAATCCCAGGGTTTGAAGGCTTATTTAGAGATACTCCATACACATTCTTACGTTTTCTTGCCTATAAGCGGCCTTTCAACGAAGCAGATGGTCTTGCTATTCCCCACTTTGATCGAGGAGCGTTAACAGAAGCGATATATGAAAACAGGCCTGGCTTATGCATCCTTCCAGCCACTGATGATGATTTTAAAGGCGCAACGCCAGAAGAGGCTGCGGCTAAACGTGCTGGTGTATTGGAACGCTTGTTATTACATCCTGTTAAGCACACCCCAGGCACTGCGTTTGTCTTTGCCTCAGATGCTATCACTAGTGCACTTCCTCCAGAATATCTCTCCCAATTCCCAAAGGGATACCATGTGGTTAATGAAGAACTTCTTGGACAGGACTACACCAGGCGTACAGCCATTGTGGCATTCATCTCTCCAAAGACTGGTGTAACAATTGGCGATTGGGATAGCAGGCATCCGCATGGCGGGGTAGGCAGCTATCAGTAGAAGGAAAGCTTATTAACTAATTTTACTTTTGCCTGCCCATGCGCATCAGTTTCTTTGAGGAATTTCCTACAGCAAAAAGTCTGCAAAAAATAAAACTCATCTCCTGGCCCAGTAAATTATATCTGGCTGCGCCAAGCCTGAAGGAATTCAACCGTATCAAAGCAAAAATACGCAGCAGGAAAATTATTGAAATAGTATACTGGCCGATTTTGAAGAAACGAGAAGGGTATTGGATTTCGCCGTTTTCCAAGCAAATGGCATTGCGGCACCTATTTGATGAATTAAGACACCAGAAAATCCCAGTAATGCTGGATCTGGAACTGCCGACGACCAGAAACCCCTGGCTGTATCTGACGGAATTGTTTCATTTCAGAAAGGATAAAAAGCTGATTCATTCTTTTATCTGCAGCTATCCTGGCGAAATATACCTTTGCGAATATTCCGCTCCGGAGAAGAGTCTGCAACGATTAGGTTTGCATTATGCCAATACAAAGAGCAAAGTCATGAAGATGATCTATCATTCCGTGCATTCTTACAGTGACGGGAAAATAAGATCAGAATTACAGCGCGGAGTTACAAAATTCGGCGGCAAATATATCGTTGGCTTTGGCACTATCGCTGTCGGCGTTGGAGGAAATGAGCCAATTCTATCTCCTGAGCAGTTAGAGAAAGATTTGCGGAGTGCTAAAGAAGTTGGAGTGAAAGAAGTGGTGTTGTTTAGGTTAGGCGGCTTGAATAAGAAGTATGTGAAGGTGCTGGAGAAGTTTGTGTGAAATGTTTAAAGTCGCAGCCTATTTTATTCTGTTATTTGTAATGATCGGAGAGGTAGAAGCCATGCAAATAAGCTTTTTTGAAGAATATCCTGATGATGGAACAGCGGAGAAAGTATCCGGAATAGATTTTGATACACGAATATATGTTGCGGCAAGAAATCTCTCTGCATTTTATAGTTATGAAGCGCAGTTTAAGGAACAAAATGGGTATGTAGAAGAAGTCATTTACTGGCCGGTTTTAAAAAAAGAAGAAGGATATTGGATTTCGCCGTGGTCTGATTCAGAAGCACTTTTAAGAGTCTTTCAAGAGATTACAGAAAGGAAGGACAAAAGAGAACTTGAAGTCTTGCTTGATCTAGAACCTTCATTGCAAAGATCAAGATTGCTTAGATTTAAGGAATTTAAGCACAATAAAGAACAGATAGGAGAATTTATTAAAAAAGCGAAAGAACATAATGTTTCTATTTCAACGGTTGAAAAGTCTTATATTTCTGAAAGCGCTCTCGAATTACTAGGATTGTCATTTGCTCCAGAAGAATATGGAAACAAGAAAATAAAGATGTATTATTCCAGTTACAGGCGCAGATTTCTTCCTGATTTTGCAGTAAATAAATTATTTGAACGAAAAATACAAAGATATGCTGAAGAAGGAGTGCAGGTAGGGCTAGGATTAATCGCTCCTGGAATACATGATGAAAAACATTATATCACACCTGAAATACTAGAAAATGAACTTAAAATAGCTTCTGATTATGGAATAAAAGAGGTAGTCATATTCAGATTAGAAGGATTGAATGAAGAATATGTTAAGGTGCTGGAGAAGTTTGCTTGATGTTAAATTAGCATGATCTCCGTAGGAGATCTGCCCGTCTGGGAACTGACGTGACAGTTCAAACCAAATACTTCACAAATCTCAGAAACCTCGGCTCCTTCAACAAGGCTATCGTCAATAACGGAACAGGATTATCTCTGGTATATTTCTCAAAGACTTTCTGCACTTTCGGCTGATTGATGTATGACACTAACGTATCCCAATCGTCATCGGAAAATTTATCCAAGACTCGCCGCACCAGTAAATGCAATTTCAGCCGTTTGGCTATTGGCTTTACTTTCTGTTCATAATTCTGGCCATTGTTGATACAATCAGCTAGAATTTCCGCCTGCTTCAAGCCTGGAACTAAGCCTCCCAGAGTAGTGGCTTTGACAAATCCAGCTGCATCGCCTAACAAATAACAGTTGTCTTTCTGCAGCTTCTGTGCTGGATGATAGACCGGAATAGTTCCGGCCTGCATTTCCTTAACTGTAAAGCCGTGTTCTTTCATGAACTTGTCAAAATAGGCTTTGGAATTCTTGCGCATGCCTAAGCCTACTCTGGCCAGATTCTCTGACTCAGGGACAACCCAGGCAAACAGCTCAGGACACACCGAAACGCCAAAATAAGTCTTTATCGTATGTGGCTCAAATTTTCCTTCTACCAGAGCTTGAACTCCAAAATAATTCTCCCGTTCTGGATGGTACAAATCGTATGCTTTTGCCGTAGGAGATAATGGGCCATCAGCAGCAATAACTAGATCTGGTTTTATTCTCTTTTCAACATTATGGGCAGAATCCTTGATAATTAATTCCTGGCCTTCTTTGCGTTGGAAAGAATGGTTTACATACACTTTCGCTCCCTCCTTCCGGGCTAGATCACCAAAGAAATTATCAAACTTCTTCCGGCAGACAATGTAATCCTTCTGTTTTATGGATAGTTTTTGATGAGGGGAACAAACCTCGATCTTGTCGATGGTATTAACCAGAAAAGAATCTACTGGTAGATTAAAAGAATCAAAGTCTGAGGTAAGAATTCCAGTACATTGAATAGGCAGCCCTATCTGCGCATGATTCTCATAGATAGAAACTTTATGCCCGTTTTTTGCGAGCAGAGATCCTGCATAACAACCTGCTGGACCGGCGCCGATGATTGCGATATTCATGAGAAAACAAGCCCATTTCGACTATAAAAAGGTTATCGAACTGAGAAAATTACCAATAATGGTAAGGATTTTCAGAACAAGCCGCTTTAACTAATTCTCTGGCAGTTTCTCCTTCTATAACAATACTTCTAAATTCTTCAGCCGATCCTGTAGGATTACTGGGAATTTCTCCAGAAAAATAAGTGGTTCTTTTCTGCATACTTAAGAGAGAATCATCTCTCCACTCTGGGTGATCTTTGTCTAAGGTTCGTTCCAAGCCTTTGTAAACGCATACAAATGAAGGAGGAATTCTGTTTATCATTTGAGAATGATGATTGAATATATAGCTTATCCCGCCTGCTGCACCAGTACCGAATGTTACCACAGCTAATATATTAGGTAGGGTTAAACCTTTATCGACTAACCATCTTGCTACATTTTCTCCTTTGGTCATTCTTTTACCTCATAGCAATTTATCTAAATTCAAAAGTTAAGAATAAAAATAAAAAAAAGAAACTTGGAGGAAGACTCTCCAGGTAAGTAAAGAGGCTTTTACCTCTTACATACCTAGTAGTAAGTCTGTTCTTCCCCGTCGTCGTCTTTTCGCAGTTTGCTGAAACCAAGCACTAATCCCATAACCACTACTAGTACAACTAGTACGATTCCGGCGATTTCAAGCCCGTTTCTCAAACTTACGCTGTTGTTAGTGCTTTCTGCCGGAGCGGCAGGTGCAGCAGCAACATCAGCTTTCAAGACAACAGTTTCAAGGACGTCGTTTCCTGATTTAACAGTTACAGATGCTAGATGCTCACCAGCAGCTGCATCGCTTGCAACAGCTAAATCTAGGTAGACTACTTGACTCTTGCCAGGTTCTAGAACAACCAAGGTCTCGCTAAGAGTAGCGCTTGCCCATCCGCCGGTAGCAGCTTCAAGCACAAGTGCTTTGGAAGCGCCGCCTTCGTTGGTTAGAGCTAATCCGTAACTTGCTGTTTTACCAGCGGTTACAGCTTGCCGTTCTGGACCAACTGCAAGGGCTAGCTTGCCTGTTGCCGGGAACATTTGGCTGTTCAGGTAATCATTTGCGATAACAGTAACAGTTTCGGTATGACTAACACTTTTCTTAAGGTCATCATAAGCAACCGTTACTTTCACTTCGTATTCGCCTGGTGCAGTTGTAGCTGGCAAGGACAAGAACATTTCAGGAACGTCTTCTTTATTGTCAGCTTCAACTTTGTTAACGAATTCTGAAGCGCTTAAGCCTAGTGCAGGCATTTCAACAGTCACTTTAACGTCTTCTTCAGTATTTTCACCATTGTTTTCCAAGAGAACTGTGGTAAGCAATGATTGCCCAGCTCTCACGGTCTTTCCTGGTGAGAAGGAAACGTCTGCAACGGTCATGCCGTGGCTTACTGATTCAACATGCAGTTTGTATTCAGTAGCAGTTAGTACGTCATTGCCACCGTAAACAAATACTTTTAAGGTAGCGTCGCCGTTTTTGAAATCTTCTGGAACTAGCAAGGTAAAGGTTACTTTCTTTTCAGTTCCTGCTTTCAAGCTGCTGATTATTTTTGATGCTTTAACATCTTCTTCATCGTAGCCCATCAAGCGAGCTTCAACTTCGATGTTTTTAGCTTCTGCTTCTTTAACTTCATTTACTAATGGAGTCATTGGGTCATCTACTGTAGGCCCATTGTTTTCTAATTTTACTTCAACTTCTAATTCTTCGCCTTCTTCAACAGTCAGAAGGGTTCCACTATACTCTTCGCCATTAACTTCCACACTAACGTCTGCGGCAGTAAGGGCTCCTAGAGTACTCTCTTCGGAGACAGCACTAACCATAGCCACAGTTAGCAAGCTAATGACGAACAAAGCCATTATACTTAGTAATTTTTTCATTTTTGTCTTCCTCCAAATTCCTTTTTGTAAAGGTTTTGAATATGATCTGTGAAAGAGTGCTTCACGTTTACAGCACCCTAAGGATTTTACTACTCCAAAATGGGGGTCGTATTTAAACATTTCGGTTTTTAGTATCATTAAGTAGTGTCAGTGCCCATTAATATAAGCTCAGGATCCGATATGCCGTATCATGGTAGTGGTCATTTTTAACCGTAATCTTAACCAAATACAGGCCTGGAGGCACAGAGGAAGGCATAGGAATATAGACCTTCTTGCCAGTATCCTGGCCCTGTTCCAGGTCAAATTTCCCGCTGGAGCCAGCCGCGCCCAGAGCGTAGATCCTTGCCGTTACTCGCAAGCCTTCAAGGTCATGGTTGCCATCATTAACCATATGGACACTAAGGTAGGTATAGCCTCCTATGACCGTCTGGTCTTCGGTAAAGTGGATTGATTTAAACTTTACGTTAGTATAGGGCAGTTGCGGTTCTTCAGGTACTTCAACTACGTTAAACTCGTCATTATCCTCTGCGCTCTCACAACCTGGATCATTGTCCTGATTTTGACCATAATCTATCAAACTATCATTGTCATTATCCAAGCCATCAGAACATTGTGAAACTGGTTCGTCAACAATTTCGTTGAATTCATCTTCATCATTCACGCTATCGCAGCCTGGATCGCTGCCGTAATCAACTAATCCATCCCCATCATTATCAAGACCATCAAAACACTGAGGGAAGTGAGGAGAATCATTAGACTCATTATCATCGTCACCAGCCTGGCAGCCGGGATCATTGTCCAGATTTGAGCCGTAATCAATCAAGCCATCGCCATCATTATCCACACCGTCCGAACATTGCGGCACTGGTGCCGGAACTTCCTGGTTTATGGTAATAGTGACAGTAGCCCAATCATCGCCACCGTTTCCATCATGGATATGATAGCGGAAATAATCAATACCGGTAAATCCTAGGTTTGGCGTATATTCAACCGTGCTAACACCATCAACAGTTGTAATAACAGCTATTCCATTCCCTGCTGCTCCAACATAATCCAGATATAAAGAATCACCATCTACATCGCTGTCATTTGCCAGCACATCAATGACTACCGCAGTATTTTCTAGGGTTTGCGCGCTGTCATCAATAGCAACAGGATTATCGTTTACCGGAGCGATGCCTATTGATACGGTGGCAATATTGCTTTCTCTTCCGGCAGTATCAGTGCATTGATAGGTAAAGGAATCTGCACCATTATAATTCTCATCAGGCGTGTAGACTACTTCATTGCCAACTACTGAAGACAGCACTCCATGTGATGGACCGGCAACGATAGCATGGGTCAGTGTTCCTTCTCCTCCAACACAGACCATTGCAACTATCACTGGAAGATCTTCATCAACGTCAACAGCAACATCTCTGGCAGTAATATCATAGTTCTGCTGCACTGGCGTGTCCAAGACTACGATAGTTATATGCTCCTGACGCTGTCCGCCGAAACCATCAGCAACGATGATGGTAATATCATAAGGGCTATGCGCAGCTGCTGTAAATCCAGGCTTCCAGGTCAGGAGTGCCTTATACTTGCTGGTTTTGCTAAGGTGCGCTCCCGGCAGAGTATCTCCAACATATTTGTACATTAATTCATCATGATCAAGATCATGCCCGATAAGCGATATGGTCAAGGTCTGCCCTTCATAGACAACTTTGTCTCCAACTGGATTAAAGGAAGGCAGCCTATTTGTATCTTTCACAAGAATGTCTGAATACTCCCATGCTGAGTACGCTTTCCCGTCATAGGATCTGAATCTGAATTTGGTATTTTTAGTAACAGCAGGGTGTTGGATGAAATGATACGCTGGAGTCCATTTGAATACGCCGTATTCAATGCCAAAAGCGGTTTTGGTTTCCAAAACTGCTCCAACCTGCGATAGAGGGCTGGAAATGCAAATCTCGCCTAACACAATTACGGTGCAGACTTGCCCCTCAAAGGTTAGATCATCATTATCAGTATCCCAACCATAGACATTAAATTGCAAGGTCGAGCCTTCATAGACTACAAAATTATCTATGCCGCTTATGGTAGGAGCATCATTAGTCGGAACAGGCCGCCAAGGGAAGGAATATTTCTTAGTTACAGTCAGGTCCAGGAATGCGTTCTTACTCTGGCCGGTGTTAGTATTCATAACATGAACCCTGACAGTATACTTTTTACCAGCTGCAGTTCCCAGACCATCGGTCTTGATGATGAACTTTTGGAAATAGGTTGATTGAGTATTCGCTGGAACGAAAAGATTGTTAATGACGCTCTTCACAACCGTTGAGCCATCGTACACATCAATCCATAATCTGAAGTTAGAAGTGCTTGAGGCATAGACGAACAATTCCGCATCATTGCCAGAGGTGACAGAAACTTGAGCGCTATTGTTGGCAGTCCATTTACTGGTTACTGAAATTGAATCTGGATCAGCAAGAGCTGAGTTTGCGAAAAGTGAAAGTAAAAAAAGGACTACTAAAAGTACAGCTGCTATTTTTGTGAATAGTTTCATGGTCATCGACATTGTAACTAAAAGTGAAGCCCTGTACCGAGTCCGAGGCTGCCGGTCAGTGTTACGCCTTCGTCATTCCCTGTTGGGAAATTAGGGCCAATTTTACTGTAGGCACAGGATCTGCTGATCCCAGCATCGTAGCAAAACTCGGCTCCGACTTGAGGCACGACATTCACAAAAAGACTATCATCGTTTGTGACATCGGTGATTATGCGCGGAGCTTCAGGAACTCCTTGGAAACTTAGCACGCTGGTCCCTTGTTCAATAGTTGTCCTATATTCCCTGCCAAGCTCCAGACTTACAGAAGCTAACAAGGACAATTTGACAGTATCGTGGCGTACTAAACCAACTTTTGCTGCAGCGCCAATAGAGCCGTAGGTGATTCTCGCAACATCTTCGTCGGTCGTTACGGTATTAATATCACTATAGTCGCCATGATCTTGGGTGTTGGTAACAGTTGGCAGTGTAAAGTGATAGTTCTTTTCAACGCCAAGACCTCTATCAGCAGCATTGCCGACCAGTACATTTCCTGTCAAACAGAAACCAAAGAACTCCGATGGTGTGTAAAGGCAGGCTTCAACGCCAGGAGCAAAGGCATGGTAAGTATCCAAATCCGATTCTGCATTTAAGGCTGAGAACTGGTAGCTAAGAGTGGGCATGAACGATAACTTGATGGCATTCTCATCAATCATCTGCCTGGTTCTGGCAAAATCTTCCATAAAATAGTTGCTTAAGGCAGCATCTATGAGAGGCTCAACGTTCAATCGCTGCTCTTCAGGAACTGCCAGTAGGTTCTGCCGTATTCTATTGGCAAGATAGTTGACAGCATTCTGATACGCAATCCATGCAGGCAGGCAATTTTCATTAGTCGATGCAGGCTGGCACAATGTTTCGTATAAACCTTGCAATGTTTCTAAATGTCGTAATTCCGGCTCTAGCGCTCTTCCCATAACGGTGTGAAGCTGCTCTGTTGAATTGATTAGATTTGTAACTGTGTTTTCAAGAGCTTGATGCTTGCCTTTTAAATCAAGAATTGCAATACTGTTCTGTTCAACTGCAGCAGCAAGATTAGGAATTAGCGTAGTATCATAACATCGCTGGGTTGCTGGACCTAGACAATATCCTTCTTTAGATTCTACTGCTCCTAGTAGGGATTCAGCCACAGTGTCTGAAAGGCACATGCCTCTTCCTTCATAAAGAGTCTCACATGCTGGTTTAGCAGATCTAGAAGGAGCTTCGACGCAGACAGGAGTATCATAATCACATGCCGGAACTTTTTGTTGAACTGGCACATTTTGAGCCATGGCATTGGCAGAGAACAGCAAGCTTCCTGCAAGTAAACTTCTAGAGATAAAAGATGGTGAAAATACTGTAGTGGTCTTTTGGCGTAGTGTCATTTTTATATTTCCTCACAGACACTCTAAAACCACCTAAGAACTACTCCGATTTGGACCGTACTTTATAAAAGTTTTGTTTTTTAACTATTGCGGAGTAATAAATTTAGGAGTAAGAATAAACTATAATTTTGATGATTTGGACAAGTTATACACCAGCGCATCATCTACTACCAGTCCGCCGTGTATAATTCTAAGAGTGACGTAATTTCGATCCTCAGCTCCATGGGGCTTAAGATTTGCAACTGTAGGATACATCTCTGTAATCTTCTCCACAAACTTCTTCTCCAGCTTCTCATCATCGCATTTTGATCCTTGTTTGGGAGCCACAAGCAGAGAATATAATGCATTAGCATCTTTGACGATAACCTCCCCGCCGCTGGAAGTGACGTATGTTGTGACGACAGAGTGCACGTCTGCAGAAGAACCTTTTTTAGACAAAGCCTTGGTAACTTCATCGCATAACGTGAGAGACTGCACCGTCTTGGGAGGATTAAGGAGACCTCCTAGATCGACGTTGACGCATACGTCCGATTCACTCGCTTCAGGACATTCTGGACACTCATTTTCCGGACATTCTGCTTCCTGCGCCTCCACGCAAGCGGTCAACAACGAGTTATACAGCCTAATTCCTTTATACCCTACTCCTACACAAGTAGCTATACCAAAACTAACAACGGTTGCCGTACCGATACCGGCAAGAACTTTCTGGGCAAGACCACTATTATATCTCACAGCGGTATAAAGAATGCAAATTATATAAGTTTATTGGAAGAAATGGATATAGATCTGGTATATAATCCCAAAAGCAAACATTACGATCAGTAGAGTACCTAAAACCTTGTGAGATTTCAAAGAATATTCTGGTTTCCGCTCTCCCAACAGCTTTGCTTTCCAATACGAAAGAATGATCAAGATTCCTTCCAAACCGCCAGCGACAGCTCCCGTTACTGCGATGACGGAAATAAAAGTTGATAATTTCAACAGCGTAATCAGCAACGGAATGGAGAAGGTCAGCAGCAAGGCTTTCGTATTTGATAAATAATAATCATACTTGTAGATCTCTAGGAGGGCAATGCCCAGGGTTAAGAAAGAGGTAAACATCGCTAATACTGCAATAAGATTGGCAAATGCGCCGAGCATCGGTGAGGAGTAGATGCTTAAGGCAATGGTCGCAATCCGTTGATTGGGTTCAAGAGCTTCAAAATTATCCAGACTGACGATCCCGACTACAAACAATGAAAAAAGAACATAGAGAACTATGGGAAGCAAAGAGCCGATGATGATCACCTTCTTCATCTTCTTTTTTTCGTCCTCCAGCACTTCCTGAATTTCTGGAATGGCTGGGTAGCCGATGAAGGCAAATAGTATAACACCGTAGGGGATGAAAAATTTAGAGATATTGATGGTGGAAAGGTTTTCCGCGCGGATGTCCTTATAGGAAAAAATGCCGATCAAAACCACAACCAGCAGCAGTAAAGAAATAAAGATCAGCTCGGCTTTCCCTGCAGCCTTGACGCCGCGATAGATGATCAAAAATGTTACTGCAAAGAATATCAGGCTAAATGCCATGGGGGTGCCGAAGCCAAACAGGGTGTGCAATGTCTCTCCTTCGCCGATAAGGTAGGCTGTAAGAGCGCCGTAAATGCTCAGCAGCAGGGAAAACATCATCAGCTGTTTGCCCCATTTCCCAAGATATTTGCCGATATATCCAGGCAATTGCTGCTGCTGCTTCGTTCTCAGGACAATTTCCCCAACCATCAGATTGAGAAGCAGGAAAGCTAAACCTAATACTACAGTGACAATAAAGCCGATAAGGAATCCAGATTGGGAAACAACATAAGGGATAGCCAGAATTCCTGCGCCGACAATTGTACCGATGAGCGTAGTGGCAGCCATGGCTGTTCTGTACTTCGACAGAAAGCCAGTTTCCAGAGTACCTCTTTTTTTAAACATCAAAAAGAATCAAGATGATTATCTATATAATGGTTTCCGAAAGCGCAAAGAGCTTTTCGAAACTCCGGAAATGAAACATTTCCGTAGGTTTCCGATAGTAAAATTTATCTTTTATTCAATAAAGCTCTATATAAGCCCATAAACTGTTCAGTCGTCAATAATTGGAAAGAAGTGTCCGTTTGTCTTTGATATTTATTAAGTCTGGCGTCACTTTGCAGAAACTGACTGGGATAGATTGTAATTCTGGTGTTTAATACTGTCTGTACTCCTTCACTAGGCTGGAGATCATAACACATCGCTCCCGAAATTTGAGGGTGGGTGTTGCCTTGCACTACTGGTATCTTATTCCTAGAATGAGGGAACCAGGTATAAGTAATAATTCCACGGGGCAGAAAAGAGTATTCCGTTATCCTTCTTTCTTCTGTTTGGACGGTCTTAGCCTGAATTCCAATATCCCTGTCAACAAAGCTTATAACAATCTCCGAATGGGCTAATCTTCTCACGGCCGTCTGGGTCTTTACAGTTAAATCTTTAGCCAAAGCTTCCAAAGTAGGTCTGATTTGATCTTTGGTCGAACGTTGTGAAGCATCGGTTAGAGCATTCATTTTTACTTTGGAAGATCGTTTATTTATAATACTTTTGTAAAATATATATTGTAAGCAACTATCAGAATGCGTTTTTAAAATTATCTTAGTTGGATACAGGAGTAAGTCCTACTCGAACAACACTTTCATCTCTCGTAGCCACATCCCGATAATAACAATAGCCGGCTACAGAATAAGCAGATTTGCCTAGATGCGTAACAGGAACTATTTGGATAGAAGTCAGCGGAGCGTCAAGTTCATCGCAAACATCTGCCAGATAGTCCAGAAGCGATCCTACCGATTGCAGTGGTGAAGATAAGCCGCCGATTGTGATTGGTAAGGACCGTGCTAAATAATGTTCAGCTCTAAAAATTCTTACATCAGAGGAGCCTAGTGTTTCTGTCATTCTTTCTAGCACACGAGCGCGGGGAGATACAACTGAGATATCCACAGCTCTATCTGAATGATAGACTGGACCAAACAAAAAACTGCGCATGAAGTCCGTTAATGATACCATAACAAGGTCAAGAAAAGAAGTGATTTAAATAATTAATGGAAAAAATTAAATCATTTAACTAAAGAGTGGGGCTGCTGGGATTTGAACCCAGATCCGAAGCTGGCTCCAAGGAAAGTTTTGTCACTGCCTATTGGCTCAACCCTCCACTGCTGGAGGCTCCTATTTTTGGCGGTAGTTTATACCTCTGCCAGGTTATACTACAGCCCCACAGAACATCAAAAGCCCAGCCCTTTTATTAAGATTTTTGTTTTAAAGTAGGCTCTTCCGGAATAATTACCCAAGCAAGAAGATAAGCAAGAATTCCCATACCCATAGAAAGCAGTGTAACAACCGCCCAAATTAATCGCACTACTACTGGATCTACTCCTAAATACCGTGCAATTCCGCCGCAGACTCCGCCAAGCACTTTATCTTTTCTGCTGCGGTATAAACGTTTGATTGGTTTGGTCATGAAATAAGGAAAGAAGGATTTGTATTAAAAGTTTTTCTACAAAAACAACAATTAATAAAAACAACGACAAGATTCTACTTCCATGATAGAACTTGATGGAAATTATGGGGAGGCAGGTGGGGCACTGGTACGAGTCGCCTTAGCACTCTCAGCTTTAACCGGAAAAGAATTCAAAGTCACCAAAATCAGAGCAGGACGACCTGATGCAGGACTCAAACCGCAGCATCTTACAGCTATAAAAGCCCTGAAAGAATTTTGCAAGGCGGAAACAAATGCTATTGATATTGGCTCTGCTGAACTTCATTTCAAACCAGGAAAAATCAAGAAAGGAATCTATGATCTTGACATCGGAACAGCCGGAAGCATCACCCTTCTGCTCCAAGCATTGATACTTCCCAGCCTCTTTGCTCCAGGGAAGGTTACCTTCAACATTACCGGCGGCACGTGCGGCAAATGGCAGGCTTCCGTTGATTACCTGCAGAATATTCTTCTTCCTTATCTACATCGATTTGTAGAAAAGATCGAGATGAAAATTCTCAAGCGAGGGTACTATCCAAAAGGCCAGGGATTAATACGATTAGAGATTAGCCCGCGATTCAACCTTCACAAATATGATTCATTCTCTGCTCTATCTGAAGAATTGCCGTTCAAGGCGCCTAAGATTATCCTGTTGGAGCAGGGAAAGTTAGAGCAAATCCGCGGTATCGTGAACGTATCTACAGAACTACAGGAGAAAGAAGTCGGTGACAGGATTAAAAATGCAGTTGTTGGAAGCCTGAGGCAGTATACTGTTCCAGTCAATGTTCGTGTTGAATACGCCAAGGCAGAAAGCATCGGTGGGGAAGCTTTGGTATGGGGCATTTTTAGCAGGGATGGAAAGGTTGATTACGACAATCCAGTGATCCTGGCCGGCGATGCGCTGATTGAAAAAGGAAAAAGCTCAGAAGAGATCGGCAAGGAAGCTGCTGAAGAATTAAAGAAGCAGATCGATGCCCATGCTGCTGTCGATCGCCACCTTGCTGACCAATTGATCCAGTTCATGGCCTTGTTACCAGAATCAAAGATGAAAGCCGGGGAAGTCAGCAAGCATGCTGAAACTAATATGTATGTGGTAGAGAAGTTTCTTGATGTCGGGTTTACAGTGAAAGGGAATATAATCAGCGTTGAGAAAGTATAATGCCTTGCTAACGAGTTATGATCTCCTTCAGCAACTGCGTGACATACTCCATCGGACCGTCATCAAGGATAATAACATCAAAGTGTTCAGTATACTTCTGCAGAAAAGCCTCCTTGTTCTCGTTCAGAAAGCCGATCTTGACAATTGCGTCATGTCTTAAACCTTCGCTCATGCCTAAGTCGCCCAAGCTGTCTCCGAGGAGGATAGCATTCTTCTTTTTAGCGATTTCCTTATAGTAAGGGGTATTTTTAATTTCAACTTCATGTTTATTGAAGGTGTGGATGATATTCCCCTTCAGGCCGACAACATGACCGTGTTCATCAAAGTTATAAAAATTAGAGACAATATGAACGTTTGAAGTAAGCAGTTTTTCAGCTCGCAAAAATTCAGTGATCAGATCGCCTACTCCTGCTGAGAAAATCAACAGAGGGATATTATGGCGGGATAACAAGGCAAAAAAAGCAGACGACCCTTCCCGCAACTGAAGCCTCTTGCTGCGTATGATATCACTGAAGACCTCCCTGTTCATCCCGCACTCCATCATCAGGGAAAAATGTTTAGACCACCACTCTTTCAGTTTCCTATCCCTCTCTTCTACAGATATGTCTTGGGCTATCTCATAGGGATGATACTCTTCAAATAAGGCATGGGCCCGCTCATAATAGGCAGGAGTCAAATACTTGCCATCCCTAATTAAAGAGTAAGTCGATTGTATTTTCCTGCCTTCAACGAAGGCTTTGGTCAAGGTTTTATCAAAATCAGAGATAATATGGAAATTAGTTTTGGTGAATGTTCCTATTTTCTTCTCTAGTTCTTTAGGTTTAGAGATATGAGCTTTCATTTTAAGCCGGAGTCAACTATCTTTTATAAATTTAAGGCGAATTGTCTGGCGGTCTACAAAAACTTTATAAATAGGCTTCTGTCTTGATTCTCCACAATGGAAGCAAGAGTCTGTATTTCAACCAAGAAACGGATTGATAATGACCACGGTGCAACCTCTTTCAAGTGCCCTGGCTGCAGCAACTATGAGATCATCAGGAGCACCTATGCCCGGCAGAATGCCATCCGCTACACCTGCCCTGCCTGCGGATTTAGTGGGCCTAATTAATTGTGTTTAAAGTCAAGGCGCGATTTTTGAGATATACAAATGGCAAAAGCAATCATCACTTTCAAATTAATGCCAGAAGCCGTTGATGTGAATCTGGAAGCAATTAAACCCAAGGCATTGGAAATTGCTAAGAAGGCAGGTGCCATCGGGCAAATGCAAACTAAAATTGAACCCATCGCCTTCGGTTTGAAAGCAGTTCTGGTGATGGCGATGTATGAAGTGGAAGGCGCTGACTTTGACAACATTGCTGCTAAGATGGCCGAGATTGAAGGCGTGCAAAGCGCTGAAGTAGCTAAAATGGATTTAGCATTAGGCTAGATCACGGGCAATCTTTATAAATTTCTGTTTCTTTATGCTTTTATGCCTACTCTCTATTCACTGCAAATTCAGATCGCAAGAAGTAGGGGCCAGCTCAGGATTATCATCAGTAAGATTATTAGTGACAGGTATTTTGCGCTCAGCAAAGAAACACGCCTACAGCAAAAGATAGTGCTTCAAGAGGCAAAAGATAAGCTTCGGAAATCATATCTTAAATCGTTCAAGCAGGCTGGATCAGAAGAAGAACTCAAGCTTATTTTAAATGAACTGAAGGAGGATAATCTAGTCGAATCAAAAGGGAGGCTGTTAGGGACAGGTATGCTGCACTATAGAAGGGTTTGAATAACCTATTTTTATTTGTCAAACCCTTCTAA
>Ga0209542_10001333_pt1 | contig 58046 bp, 53 predicted proteins | sample RifCSPhighO2_01_FD_184028 | JGI IMG/M metagenome (GOLD analysis project Ga0209542, IMG submission 184028) | Soil microbial communities from Rifle, Colorado - Rifle CSP2_plank highO2_0.1 (SPAdes) (version 2) | ecosystem: Environmental > Terrestrial > Deep subsurface > Rock core/Sediment ...
TCGCCTGTAGGGACGTCGTTCAGAGAGAATGTGTGCACCGGCTACCTGGCCGGGCTGCAAACGTTCGTGCCTGCACTCTCCCGCTCTTGCCCACCCGCGCGCGGACTTCTGCCTCTCACGCCCGACAATCTGCGCACGTATGGCGATGCGTGTTTTGATTTCGCGGAGTCGCTTCCACCCTGCGCTCTACCTCTCTCTATTCCTTCAAACATCGCGCCCGCGTGCAGAATATTCCTCGCGAACAACCTCTCCTACAATGGCTGCATACTAAACAATCGCGGGAAGAGCAGTTTCTCGCAGGATTCGTGGCGCATCTACCTAAACTCTGCGGGAGAGCTGTGGCGCAACTCGCACGATGTTATCCGTCTCCTGGACGCCGAAGGAAGGACGGTCGATGTAATAAGTTATTGACGGGTGTTGAAGAGAATTATCCCCGCAGCGACTGAAACATTCAGTGACTCTTTCTGGCCATGCATTGGGATCTCGATGAGCGAGTCGCATGCTTTGCGTAATCCCATCGATAGCCCGCGCACTTCGTTCCCGAACACGAAGACCGTCGGCGCTTTTGTTTTGAACATGCGATAATTCCGCGCTTGAGGGTCTTGTTCGACGCCGACAATGCGCCATCCGCGTTTCTTTAACATCAAGATCAGTTTGAACGGGTCGGGTACATGCGACCACGGTACGAACTTTTCTGCTCCGAGTGCCGTCTTTGCGATGTCTTTGTTTATGCGCCCAAACCTGTCTTTGGGCAGCGGCGTGTAGCCCGACAGGTAGACGTGGGATACTCCGGAGGCGTCGGCGGTGCGCAGTATGGACCCGACGTTGTGTGCGCTTCGCACATTGTGCAAAATTACTTCGACCTCTCTCATAGTACCGGTATTGTAGTATTTTCTAGAAGCTATAAGCTAGTAGCTATCCGCTATGCTTTCCGTCTTCCCCGACATCCTCTTTCTTTCGCCGTTCGCAATGCTCCTCATGCGTCTTGCCGCCTCAGCGGTGTTCGGGTACGCCGCGTGGCAACACATCCCGCAAGCAAGCATGCTCGCGCGTAGTGTAGCTGTCCTGGAAATAGTTTGTGCGGCGCTGCTCTTGGTCGGTCTGTACACCCAACCCGCCGCACTCCTCGGTATCGCTATTTCTTTCCTCTACATGTTCATCCCGTCCCTGCGTAGCGCTCCGACAAGTACTGGCCTGCTCCTACTCGTTCTGTGCGCATCGCTTCTCCTTACCGGCGCAGGCGCGTTCGCATTCGACCTGCCGCTCTAAAATAGCTTTGAGCTTTGAGCTTTGAGCAGGTATATTTCACGTACCGCCCATATATTCATATGGGACGGGGCAGTCGGAGCATGTGCAAGCTCGCTTGTACATTGCTCCTCCTTACCGCCCATAGCTCAGTTGGTAGAGCAGCTCCCTTTTAAGGAGACGGTCGTAGGTTCGATTCCTACTGGGCGGACATGAACGAAGTGAGTGGACGACCAGTAGGTTGAAAGGGGTCGGGAAAACAATTGTTTTCCCGTGAAGGAAGGAATGGGAAAACCGTGGGGTTCCCAGAGCCTACAGGGCGGACAAGCGAGCGAAGTGAGAAAACTTGTTTTCGCATTTCCGAGCGCAGTCGCCCGGCACGCATGTACTGGGCGGACAGATCAGAAAAATGCGGGTTGGTGCTTGCCGCGCCGTTTTTTGCTTTTCAGGCTCGGAAGCCGTGTTAGATAGTGAGGTTCACTATCACGTAGTCCGTAACGGGCTTGTTGTCTTGGGTAAGACAAGAGATCGTGAATGTGGTGGGACCGGTCAACGGCACTGTTGAAGCGCCGCCGCTCAGCGTACTTTCATTGAAGCTCCCATCCGGGCTTGTGACGGTACACGACTCGACGCCTCTGGTGTTCCAGAATACGGATGTGCGCGTACCGAGAGGGACTCTTTCAGGAACTGCCCAGATCTCGACTTCCGCGGGCTCCGAAGGAAGTTGCACCTTGGGTGTGGCGGGCGATGTCGTACCCTGTTTGACTTGTTGGTTCAGAACAGGCGGCGAAGGCGCCTTGGGGACGCCAACTTGATAGCCGCGCCACACGCATAGACTGTCGAAGAACGAGGGTGGGATCACGTAGGTCACAATGGAATCGGCCCACGGACGATTCCGGCACATGTTTGCGACAACCCCTTGCGGTTGTCCACCCATAGCGTCGCCTCCGTAGAAACCTGCGACCTCCGTATTGGCTTCCGAATCGCGCGCACCGGCAACGACTGTCGCTCCTGTTCCGGTGACCTCAATATCGCCGCGTGTCCCTGATTGGACGTTCACTCCCTTTCCCTTGGTGCCCGTGTAGTCAACACGACCATCACTTGTAGTTGCAGTTGCAGTTGTAGAATCCCTCGTACTTGTCGTCGTGCTCTCATCTTCGTTATCGCCAGTAATACCGTTCAGAAGATCGCTCACGTTTCCACCGGACCCGCTTCCGCCACTACCTTCTTCGCCGAAGACATTATCTAATCCGTTTCCCGTACCGCCACTGAGTGCATTCAGAAGCTCACTTGTGAGGTTGTTCTGCTGGGTACCAGTAGGGGTATTGAGAAGCGAGGTGGAGGTTGGTGGAACATAGTATGCGCATGGATCCGTCGAAGGAGTGGTTACTTGGTAGTATTTCGTACACCCCTGCGTCCCCGTTTGTGGTTGCTGCTGTTGCTGCGGTGACTGCGGCTGTTCCTTGGGCTTCAACAGATCCATAACTCCCTTAATTATGTCCAAGAACCCCTTCGCATCCCCGAGGCCTCCTTTTTCGGTTCCTGTACCTTTACAATCCAGTTGGTGGACACATATCGCCGTTACCTTCCCTCCAGGGGGGGTTTCATCACACTGGCACTTCCATCTATTGATACCTGGCACACACTGACCCTTCGAATTCTTTCGCTGACTGCAGCCGCATTCTTCGTAGACCGGTATGCACGATTCATTTCCCGTCGTGAGCTTCGCCGCATGGCTCACAAATGGAACAGCGAGTGCGAATGCGAGCAGAAGGATGAGAGGAAGTCTTAACGTCATTCACTCCATGCTACAAGACAACGCGGAATCCGCAACGGCAATTTCCCCTATTTTGTTGATACTTCGACCTCGCCCCATACCCATGTCACCGACCACGAGGCGCCACTTCTAGCGAGGCAGGCCCAAAATGTAGTGTTCGAGCGCATATTCCAGGTCAAATCCATTGCGGCGCGCTTCATGAGGAAGTTCGGCGAGCTCGGCGACCAGTCTCCCGGCGCGCTCGCGCGCGACGCCGGACGACTTGAGAAAAGTATCTTTCGCCCCCCAAAAGAGGACGCCGTGTATCGCTTCCGGCGCATCCTCTCGCGCGAGCGCGCGCTGATACTCCACCCATAGGCGTTTTTTGTCGCCGCCTTTCAGGGCATGGGCGAGCGAGAATATTTCCCCGCTCGCCTTTTCCTTTTTGGTATCAAATCGTTCGAACGTCACGGAATGCTTCTCGATAGTTTTCCGAGTCGCTGCGTCCAGCTTCCCTTCGAGTATGAAATACAGCTCATCTGAATCCTTCATATGCGGAAACGCACCCAAAACGACATCTCTCATTTCCTCGTTCCCGAACACCCCGTCGAGCACTATCACCCGCCTCTCACCGAACATACCGCTCCCGCGGAGCGCCCCCTCAACATCGGCAGCGGTGCTCGCATCGGAAACTCGGGTCACTTCTGCTTTTTTACTTTCGCGCGTTATCGCTTTATTCATCGCTGCCAGAGCCTTCTCTCTGTCTGTACCTGTATACAAGTAAATCATGGTCAACGTCCGATGCGTTTAGTATCACCCCAGTTATTGCCGATGGCAATTTCGGCGACGATGGGCACGTTGAACAGCTCTTTCTTCGGGGCAACCTCCTCCATCACCTGGCGCAGTGCGCGTGCGATACCCTCGGCGTCGTCTGTATCGACCTCATACACAAGCTCGTCGTGAACCTGCAGAATGAGCCGCGCTTTCTCTCTCCACCCTTTCTTCTCTATCAGCGTATCCGCCTCGACCATCGCAAGCTTGATGATGTCGGATTGCGTTCCTTGTATCGGCGCGTTTATCGCCATACGCTCCGCCTGTGCTACCAGATTCGGCAGAGCCGACTTCAGCGCGGGAAAATATCGCCTTCGACCGAAAAGTGTTTCAGTGAATCCCTTGCGTGCGGCGTCTGCTTTCGTCTTCTCTATAAAACGCTCGAGCCCAGAAAAATTCTTGAAATATTCTGAGAGGAAACGTGCCGCCTCTTCCCTTGATACGCCCTCTCCGAGCGCAGAGCGGAGCGCGTTCACGCCCATCCCATAGAGGATCCCGAAGTTGATGACCTTGGCGCGGCGGCGCATCTCGTAGTCAACATGTTCCGGCGGCACCCCAAAGACCTCGGACGCCACCGCAGCATGCACGTCGCCGCCGCGCCGAAAGACTTCGACGAGTTTCTCATCGCCGGAAAGGCCCGCGGCGATACGCAGCTCTATCTGCGAGTAATCGAGCGCGGCAAAAACGCTGCCTTTTCTCGCAACGAACGCTTTCCGTATACGCTTGCCGTATTCGCTCTTGATGGGAATGTTCTGGAGGTTCGGGTTTTGCGAAGACATGCGACCCGTCGTAGTCCCCGCCTGCAAAAACTCCGTGTGAAGTCTCCCGTCTTCTCCGATGAGCGCGGGCATTTTCTCGATATACGTGCTCAAGAGTTTCTGCAGTTCGCGGTATGCGAGGACGTCATCGATGACCGGGTGCAGGTGAGATAGTCTCGCAAGTTCGTCCTCGCGCGTCGTGCGCGCTCCCGTCGATGTTTTCTTGTGTCTCTCCGGCGTTATTTTCAACTCATCAAAGAGAACCGCCCCGAGCTGTTTGGGAGAATTGATATTGAACTCGTGCCCCGCGTGTTTGAAAATGCGGCCAGCGATCTCGCCAAGCCCTTTCGTGTACTCGCGCGCAAGTTCCTTCAAGTAGTCTTTATCGACGCCGATACCGACCTCGTTCATCCGCTCAACGACAGGTATCAACGGTTTCTCTATCTTCTCGAATACGTCGTTGAGACGTCCCGTTTTTTTGAGTTCTGTAAATATGGCCTCCCGTGCACGTTCAAAGTCCTCCGTTTTCCCGTAATTCAGAATGTCCTCAAAGTCCGGATTCGTCGAGTCGGACTGTAACAACCACAGCGCGATAGATGTTTCTCTAAGAGAGCGCCTATCGATGGATGCGCTTTTATCTTCCGACGGCTGCTCTTCAATCCCCTTTTTGGACGGTTTCTGGACGGCCGCTCGCACGCGCTCTTTGAGCGAGCGGAACTCGAATGTGTCGCAGAGTGCGACGATGGTATCGGCGTGGTCGGACAAATGCCACATGCGCTTCGGGAATTCGAAGTGGATCGGCGCATCTTTCCGTATCGTCGCAAGCGACTTGGAAAAAGCCGCCGCGCCCTTGCCCTCTCGTATCAACTGAGCGGCGCGCGCTTTGAATCCTTTTTTGTCCAGAACATCCGGATCTTTTTCCACGGCGCGGTACAGGTCTTCTATCGAACCGAATTGTTGTATCAGCTCGGTGGCCGTCTTTTCGCCTATCCCTTTGATGCCGGGAATGTTGTCCGACGGGTCGCCGCGCAAGGATTTATAGTCGGTCATGTGTTTCGGCTCGAAGCCGAAACGTGTCTGTACCGCTTCTTTATCGTAGAGAACCGTATCCGCAAGCCCTTTGCGGAGCGTGTACACCTTCACCCTATCCCCGACCAGCTGAAGTGTATCGAGGTCGCCCGAGGCAATGACGGTCTCTATGTCGCGGCGCGGTGAGAGCGCGGCTACTATTGAGCCCACCCCGTCATCCGCTTCAAATCCCGGCGCTTCATACATTGGAATGCCGAAGGCCTCGAATACCTTCGGCGCCCTTTCAAGCTGTGATATCAACTCCGGTTCCGCTTTTACACGCTTTGCTTTGTACTCTTCAAAGAGTTCGTGCCGCTGCGTTTTCCCCGGAAGGTCGCGGCACGCGACGAGGTAGTCGGGCTTGAGGTCGTCGACCAGTTTGAGGAGCATTGAAATCAGCCCATAGAGCGCGCCGGTCGGCTCGCCCTTCGAAGAGGAGAAATCCGGTATCGCATGGTATGCGCGATGGAGAATGGCGTGCGAATCGATTATTACAAGACGAGACATGTTCTCCTTTCCTTTAGTGTGACGCTTTTTCTCCGCCATGCGCGCATTGTACACCTAGGTCTTTTCCGGGAAGCATGCGCCTTTTATGCGCTAGAATGAATACGCGATGACGACGTTCAATGAAAAGAAACAGGAGGAGAGGCTGGAGGAATTGCATGTGCGCGAGGAAGAGCAGCTCGCGGAGATGCTCGCCCAAAAATACGGCGTCGAGTACGTCGACCTCACCAAAAAATCCATCGATTCCGATGCCCTGCGGCTCGTGCCCGAGAAAGAGGCGCGGGGGTCGGAGGTCGCGGCGTTCCGAAAAATAAATAAAAAGCTCTTCGTTGCCATGCGTGCGCCGGAGCGCGACGACTCACTGCAGGCCGTAGAGAGGCTGAAGCACCTCGGGTATGAACTGCAGAAATTCATCGTCTCTCGTGCCTCGCTCGAGCACGCGTGGGACCGCTACCACGACATCTCATACGCGACCGAGACGGAAGCAGGGGTGCTGACACTCTCTAACGAGACCATTCAGCAGATGCTCCAGAAACTGAAGACTCTCAACGACGTGCGTGTCGAGATCACGAGTCACGCAGGGAGCAAAGACACGCACCGTATCTCACGCGTGCTCGAAGTAATAATGAGCGGCGCACTCAGCCTCGGTGCATCCGACGTCCACCTCGAGCCGGAAGAGGGGGATGTGCGCATGCGCTACCGTCTCGACGGCGTCCTCACGGAAGTGATGATGTTCGATGTGCCTACGTACGCGCTCATATCCGCACGCATCAAACTCCTTTCCGGCTTGAAGCTCAACATCAAGAATGCCGCACAAGACGGTCGGTTCTCTATTCAAGTTAATGAAAAAGAGATAGAGATACGTACTTCCGTACTTCCTGGCGCCTACGCGGAGACCATTGTGATGCGCGTGCTCGACCCGACGACCATCGCGCTCCCCATGGAAGCGTTGGGCTTCGATAAATACTTGATGGACATCTTCAATATGGAGATAGCGAAACCGAACGGCATGATCCTGAACACAGGGCCTACGGGTTCCGGAAAGACGACAACGCTCTACGCCTTCCTGCGGCAGGTACAAAACCCTGGCATCAAGATAGTAACCATCGAGGACCCGATCGAATATCATTTGCCGGGTGTCGTGCAAACGCAGGTGTCGAAAGACTATTCTTTCGCTGAAGGGTTGCGTAGCACTCTCCGCCAGGATCCAGACGTCATCATGGTCGGTGAAATCCGCGATGCTGAAGTGGCGGCGACCGCCGTGAATGCCTCACTGACAGGTCACCTTGTATTCTCGACTTTGCACACCAACGACGCCGCCGGCACGTTCCCCCGTCTCATCGACATGGGCGTGAACGCAGATATCTTGGGCGCTGCAGTGACGACCGCTATGGCCCAGCGTTTGGTGCGACGCCTCTGCGCGAAGTGCCGCGAATCGCGTGCGATGACGGCCGAAGAGATAAAGCTGATGGGGCCGCTCCTTAAGAACATTCCGCATCCGGAAGACCTTCCGGCGAACAGAGAGGTGATGTGGGTGCCCAAGGGGTGCAGTGCGTGCGGTGGTATTGGTTACAAGGGGCGCATCGCCGTCGTTGAAGTCATTCTGATGGACAAAGAAATAGAGGAGACCGTGCGGAGAACATCGAGTGAGCGCGACCTTTGGCACGCCGCGCGCCATCAAAAGATCCGCCGCATGTCGCAGGATGGTGCGGTGAAAGTTTTGCAAGGCGTCACCTCGCTCGAAGAACTCGGACGTGTCGTTGACCTCCACGATGAGGTGATGCTAGAAACGATTTCATGAAATTAGAGGGGGTAAAACAAAACATCCGTAAAAGCGATCTGGATCGCGTCGTGCGCGAACTCTCGGAAGAAGCCCTTGAAAAAGGCATCGGCACAATTACCAAAGCTCCCCGCGAATACCTCTTGAAAAGAGACGTAACGATCGAGGCGTTGGAATCATTTTCTCTGCTTCCCTTTGAGAATTCGCTCTACGACTACCGAAACAAACTCCGCTTTGTCACGGGCGGAAAACGAGGTGCCCAGCCGGACTACAGCATCTGGGAAGACCCCGACAAAATAGAGAGGGCGGATGAAAAGGAAACGGAGCGTTGGCGAAAATCTCGATTCCATCTCCACAATCACCGGTTAAGGTTTAGCGGGGCGCATAACGCCGTATCTCGGAATGATTTCCGATTCGGCAAAACGATGCGGACGGAAATTAATTTTATTCTTACGCCGGACGGTATTATCGGGTACAAGCCGGACCCGTTCCGCCGGTACTACGCACATGGCGACTACGTGAGTTCCGACGTCGACGCAATGGTTGAAAACGCCTACCGATTCCAAAACCCTAATCGGACTATTCGCCAACAACTGCAGCGCAACATCAGTAGTTTTTTCGTTCCGTTTAGGGGCGATAAGGAGTCGCAAAAGAAACTGGGACTTATCTGCGCGTATATAAATGATCCGTCAATTGAATGGGGTTCCATCCGCCAGCAAATAGAGGCGGGCTGATTGTTACAACACCCGACACTCGCGTGGCGAGTGAACGGGCAGGCAAAACTCCGCTCGCCCGTCCGCAGTTGCCGTATTAGGCAACGAAGGCGGGTTGCACGGAGGAAACACGATGGTATGGTTAGATAAGAAAAGAGGCACGCAAGTTCGGACGATGCATTCGGGTAGAATGTTGCGGCGCGGTTCTAAGGATAGGGGCCGTAAGGCTACGCGAGGTAGCCTACCGCCGCCGTCCTCGAAAAAGCCACCATCGTCCGAAGCTGCGTGCCTCAAGACTAGAGTATTTTGATTCGCTGACGAGTATGATTAAACTGGCGAAGAGCATATCACGGAATATTTAATTGTCAATCCCTGTTAGAAAGCTCGTAAACTCGCTTCTAACGGGACAGGTGCCGCCTCACTTCGATCCATAATGGACCCAAGAGAGTCACACAATATGAAAAATCCGATAGAAAAAAGTCCGCGTTCGCTTGACCAGGCGCTCCGCCCCGAGAACTGGAAGGAGTATGTAGGACAAGCAACGATAAAGGAGAACTTGCGCATCCTCTTAAGCGCCGCGCAAGGGCGCAACCACCAGCCGGAACATGTGCTTTTGTACGGCCCTCCTGGTTTGGGCAAGACAACTCTCGCGCACCTGATGGCAAAAGAGATCGGCGCATCGCTCCGCGCCACGAGCGGGCCCGCAATAGAACGTGTGGGTGACCTCGCGTCCATCCTTACGAATCTCTCCCCCGGCGACGTACTATTCATAGACGAGATCCATCGTCTTAACCGGGCGATAGAAGAGGTGATGTATCCCGCGATGGAGAACGGGGTCCTCGACATCGTCATCGGCAAGGGGCCGAGCGCGCGCACGGTGCAATTGGAACTGCCACCCTTCACGCTCATCGCGGCAACGACGCGCATCTCGATGCTCTCCGCGCCACTGCGCAGCCGCTTTTCCGGCGGAACCTTTCGACTCAACTACTACACCGAGGAAGAGGTCGCCGAAATACTGAAACGCTCGGCACACATTCTCGGTATCGAGGCTGGCGAGGAATCTATCCGCGAGATCGCGCGGCGAAGCCGCGCCACGCCGCGCACCGCAAACTATCTTCTGAAACGCGCACGTGATTTCGCGGCAGTGAACGAGGAGAAGCTCGATATTAAAACGGTGAAAAAAGCGCTGGCGCTACTTGAGATAGACGAAGCGGGTTTGAACCAGACAGACCGCGACATACTCGCTATCATCGTAGAGAAATTCAACGGTGGGCCTGTCGGATTGAAAACCGTTTCCGCCTCACTTTCGGAAGAAGAAGATACGATAGAAGAAGTTCACGAGCCATACCTCATGCAACTCGGACTTCTTGAGCGCACACCGCGCGGACGCACCGTTACCAAAAAGGGCCATGAACACATCGGGGCCGAAGTTCCGCGCACACAACAAAAACTCGTTGAGTGAGGTTTGGGGATAAGAGCGTATTGCGCTTGAATGACGTATACAATAGGGCTACTTACGTACGGTAAACCAAACGGCCCGATTTCGGGCCGTTTGGTTTTGGACTCCTCGACAGCGAAAGAGGCCTCCGCTAGGGAGGCCTCATTCGTTCACGGTCATTTGAGGATCAATGGCCCGCACTGTACGACTTGATACGATCTCACCGCACACTGCCGAACACCTCATTGTCCTGACCGCCGATTCCTACAATGTCTCTGGGCACCTTGCGATGCCGGATAGATCCGAGGAACTGCTTCGGGTTTGTCGGGGATCGCTCCCGTTCTCCCAAGGCGACTGACGCACGGTAAAGCACATCAGTTCGCAAAGTATAGAATGCGTATTTTGTCGTCAAATTCGTGTAAATACCCGATTTCGGTGGATTTCGGGTGGATATCGCTGTGAATAACGGATCAGAACCAGGACAAAACGTGTAGAAAGCTGGTCTGTATCACTTTGGTGACGGCAGACACCAGCGAGCCGATGGCTTTTTTGATCTTCGCCACCACACCTTGCGGCTCGGAGGTATCTTCTTCTATGCTCTCACCACTCGCGCTGCCCGATGCAGTGCTGGATGCGTCCTCTGATCCGGATGCGGCAGCAATCCCTCCGCCACCGGTCGTCTGCCCCTGCGAATTACTGATCACGCCCGTTGCGCCGGATGCTGGCGACGAAGTGCCGTCTCCCGAGGAGAACGTCTGGGCTTGCGAGAAATCTCCGCCCGAGCCTTGAGTTGATTGAAATTCGTCATCAGGGATCTCTGTGGGCAACGCCTCCGGGTCGCCGGCCGCAAGTAATTTGTCTTGGGGCTCCAGGAAAAATCTCAACGCTTTTCTCGCCTCCTCCGCGGCTTTCTCTTCTTCCGAAAGCTCCCTGTCACCGGACGGCACGAGTGTGGAACTGAAGAGGTCTGACACTATGTTCAGCACGTCGCGAACGCCATCTGTGAAGTTCGCGGCGGTGTTGGTAATTGAGTTTCGCAATACTGTCGTCTTTGGCGCGGTCTTCGGCCGCGCGCTGGTGTTGAGTTTCTCGAACGTATCCACTAGAACGAGCACGGCCCTTTGTTCTGCTGTGAGCTTTGCGTTCTTGCTGAGCTGTGAAATGGAACCGTACGGCGTTTGCAGTGGCTGCGCGAACGTGTTTTGCGAATCAAGCGAATCGTAATAGGGATTCGTCACCGGTGATGGGCCGTATGTCCCCGGGGCATACGCGACGCTTCCTCCCGCCGGAGCGGGATTGTAGGACGACCCGCTGTACGACGATCCGCTGATCCCCGAATAACTATCCAGGAGTCCGGTCGGCGAATAGTCCGGCACAGGCGGTGTTTTGCCGTAGTTGCTGTAATTACTACTGTAGTTATCAGCGGGTCCCCTCGCTATGTCTCCGATCCGGTCACCTGCTGAAGGGCCGGGTGGCGGAGGCGGTGGGGTGTTCTCGGGTGGAGCCGGCTGCTGAGGTGACGGGGTGGGCGGTTGAGCTGGCTGCTGTTCTACGGGGGGAGGTAATTGTTCACGAGGAGGGGGCAGTGGATCAGGTGCTGGGGCGGGTGCCGGGGCGGGTTGAGGTTGGGGAGCTGGTTGGGGGGTAGGGACTTCGGGTTTTGAGGGTTGTTCCTTTTCCTTGTTGCCGGGTCGTACACTGTTTAGCTTTTCTGCACATTTCGCACACCCGCCCTTGGCCAGTACTGGTCTCCGCGCTCCCTGTACCTGCGCTAACAGACTTGAATTCACTGAACGATCTGCAAGTTCTTGGCATTGGCATCCTCCGCCGACCCCGGGACTGCTCGGGACACATCGATACGTAGCCACGCAAGGCTTTTCCTCGCCTTCGACTTTGATACTCTGTTCGCACTTACCCGTATCTCGCATGACCCACCAGATACGTATCACGGATACTTTCTTAGTCAACTTTCCCTCCTTATTCAAAAAATACTCGACGCGTTGTCCGGGTTTGCACGGTTCATACACGTCCGCTTTTTCATCTTTCCCCCCTGGTGCCTGGGCCGATGGAGCAAGCGCAAGTTGCGAGCCTGGGATCATTGGGCCGAAAAAGTCGACCGCACTCGCGGAAAGATTGAGCGTAAACACGAGTGCGGCTGCAATTAATAGGTGCCCAAACATACGATGTGTACATGATAACGCGACTTTTGTCGCACGGTTCGTATTGATGTATACAATACGGTAATGGCCGGACATTCTAAGTGGGCGCAGATAAAGAGGCAGAAGGGCGCGAACGACGCCGCAAAAGCACAGGTGTGGGGCAAACTCGCGAAGCGCATCGCGGTCGAGTCGAAAAAAGCGGGAGGCGATGTGAACGCACCGGGCCTCCGCGCGGTCATCGAGACCGCAAAGAAAACGAACATGCCGAAAGAGAACATCGAACGCGCGGTCGCCAAAGGGATTTCCGCTGACGCCGCGGCGCTTGAGGCGGTGACGTACGAGACGTACGGGCCTGGCGGAACGGCAATCGTCATTGAGGCGCTGACGGACAGTCGCAATCGTACGGCGCAGGAGATGAAACATCTTCTCGCGGAACTTGGTCTCGCCCTTGCGGCGCCGGGCAGCGCGCTCTGGGCGTTTGAGAAAACCGCCGAAGGATACCACCCCAAGACGACGGTTCCCCTCTCCGATGAGGACGACGCAAAACTCATGAAAATTATGGAACAAATAGATGCACACGACGACGTCGAGGACGTATACACGAATGCGGCCGAGTAGCTGCTAGGGACTGGCTGTTAGCTGCTAGCCGTTCAGAAGAACCAGGACAAGATGCGCATGAAGCCAGACTTAATGGCACTGCCGATATTGGACACCAGCGAACCGACAGCTTTTGTGACTTTTGCTACCACGCCTTGCGGCTCGGAGGGGTCGTAGGTGACACTCTCTCCTCCAGCGCCGGGTGCGGCGCCTGATGCGCCGTCTGATGAGCCGGGTGTGCCTTCGGCATTCGCCGCTCCGCCGCCACCGCCGGTTTGCCCATTCGAATTCGCGATGGCTCCTGTCGCGCCAGAATTCGGATCTGTCGCTCCGCCGCCCGAAGAGAATGTCTGGGGTCGCGAGAAGCCTCCGCTCGAGCCTTGAGCGGACTGGAAGTCGTCATCAGGAATTTCTGTGGGCAATGCCTCTGGGTCACCGGCCGCAAGCAAATTTTCTTGAGACTCCAAGAAGAACCTCAACGCCCTCCTCGCCTCCTCCGCGGCTTTCTCTTCTTCCGAAAGCTCCCTGTCACCGGACGGCACTAATATGGATGCGAAGAAGTCTGCAACGCCGCTTATCACATCGCGAACATTGCCCACGATGTTCGAAGTAGCGTCGGTGATGGAATTGCGCAAGATATTCGTATCGAGCGCGGTCTTCGGCTTCGCGCCAGTGTTGAGTTTGTCGAAGGAGTCGACCAGAACGAGCATGGCTCTTTGTTCTGCCGTGAGCTTTGCGTTCTTGCTGAGCTGTGAAATGGAACCATACGGTGTCTGGAGCGGTTGTGCGAATGTATTCTGCGAGTCGAGTGAATCGTAACGTGTGTTGGTCACGGACGGTGGGCCGTATGTCCCCGGAGCATACGCGACACTGCCTCCCGCCGGGGCGGGGTTGTATGAAGAGCCGTTGATCCCCGAATAACTATTCAGGAGTCCGGTCGGTGAATAGCTCGGCACAGGCGGTGTTCTGCCGTAGTTGCTGTAATTACCGCCGTAGTTGCCCGCGGGTCCATTGGCAATATCGCTGATCTGGTCACCGGCAGAAGGGCCCTGTGCTGGTGGTTGGGCTGGCGGTTGTGCCACAGGTGGAACTGGGGAATCTGGAATGGTTGGTTGTTGGGGTAATGGGGCGGTCGCTGGTGGTGGGGTTGTGGCTGGTGGTGGAGGGGATGGAGTAGTTGGCTCGGTTGGTGTAGTTGGTTTTGGGGGCGGTGCTGAGCCGCTACCGGGGCAATTGTTGCTTGCTGGCGTGCATTTCGGTCCTTTGACGGTACTGGCAATAACAGCAGCTGCTTGCGCAAGTTCATTTTCATTAAATTGGCGATCAATGTCGGAGGTAGAAGATGGCGCGCAGTTAAAGTCTTTCACACAGGTTAAGCCGGGCCCGCCACATTTCAGCCCGGGCTTGAGGTAGATTACCTGTCGGCATTTAGTTTTAGGGAGTGTGTTTGGTTTTTCTCCTTTCTCTGGCTTGCCGTCACCGTCCGTGTCTGGACATATGTACTCTGTTTCGCCAGGATCACACGGTGGTTCCGTAATTCCCGCTTTCGGAGAAAAATTTCCTTGTGTTTGCACGGCCAGAGTAGCTGCATATAGTGAGTCGATGTCTATATTTTTCGGTTCCACTGTCCACACGGCCCAGCTGAACACTGTGCAGAGAATGGAGAAAACCACTAGTCTATGGAACCCTGGATGCATAGGATACACGCATGATAGCGCTATTTATGTGGGGGTAAATCGCAAATGGAGAATAGCGGGGGATGAGCACCACATTCGTCGAATAAGGAAAAGCCGGTCGTTCGCAAGCGAACGCCGGCCTCCCCTCGTCATGTTGCGTGACGGTTACCAACCGCCCTGCCTTGAGTGCGCCAACTGCATCTTGTTGCCATCTCCGACGTCCAGGAACATTGCTGTCTCGGCGCCGTCGCTGAACTTGAAGCGTATGACGCACAACCCCTCCAGCGTATTGGTGGGCCCGCATACGAGTCCACGCGGCTCGATGGACCCGGATGGGTACACACTTACCCGAACTGACACCTGCTCGCCGAGCTTGGTGACAATGCGGACGAGCACTTGTCGGTGTGCGGGTACTTCGAGGAGCGCCAAACACGGCACGCCTCCCTCGAACTTTGAACTACACCGGACGGCCGGCGCGGCTTTGACGACAGCGGCAGTGCTGGGCTCGAGAGGTACCTTGAGGTCGGCGCCGAAGGCACTGAAGCCGCCACAAAGAAGGGCAGCAACAGCGGTAACGGAGGCGGCCATACGCATGGCGACCCTCCTTGATTACCCCCACTTTGTTTTCCTCATTTGCGAGGGGCAGGGGGCGATCCGCGCAATGCGCGATTCATTTCGCGCGCTAAGCGGAGCGCCCCTATCTATATGACGAGAGAGTGAAAGAACAGCACGCCTTGCCCGACCGAAGCTTCGGCGAAGGCGGGGCTCGCGGAGCCAGCTTCAAGGTTTGTGAGCAAGCCTCAAAGCTGGACCTGCGATTCTAGAGAGAAAAAGTAGGGCTGTATAATGCCAGATAAAGTCTGGGCCGTCAAGGGGTGGCTAACTTCCCGCCTGTAATCATACGGTATCATCCTCTGTATGCTAGTCCTCGCCATCGACCCTGGATACGGCCGCTGTGGAGTTGCGGTAGTCGAGAAGGCCGAAGGCAAGGAAAGGCTTGTTTATTCGGACTGTATCGAGACGTCGGCAAAAGACAGCTTCCCCGTGCGGCTTTCAGAGGTCACCACTGCATGCGCCGAGCTCTTGCGAGCATACAAACCAGACGCCGTGGCTCTCGAAAAGCTTTTTATGACGAAGAACCAGAAAACGGCTATGCGCGTTTCCGAAGTTCGTGGCGCCTTGATTGACCTTGCCACTCGGCACGGCGTTCCTGTCTTCGAGTACACGCCGGGCGAGGTAAAAAGCGCCGCGGCCGGCTCGGGAAGCGCCGACAAGCGCGCGGTGATAAAAATGCTCCACGCGCTTCTCAAGATAGAAAAAGAGATACGGCACGACGACGAGTACGATGCGATAGCGATTGGCATCACACATCTGGCTCGCGTGCGCTCATAGCCCCGGGAACAAAAAAATTCTATAATGAGCGGCAAATGAGGAAGCTGCGCAGGCTCTGGAAAAAACTCCCGTGGTGGATGGAGTTCGGGATATTGGCCGGTATCGCCATCGGTTTTATTATCTTCGGCGCCGGTATCGTCTGGGCGATAATCGCGCCTATCCCGACCATCAATAATTTCGAGAACCGCAAGATCGCCGAATCGACAAAGATATTCGACCGCACGGGCAACATCGTTCTGTACGACGTCTTCGGGCAGATACGCCGCACCGTGGTCCCGCTTGAAGAGATGTCTCCCTACATCCAGAAGTCCGCGATAGCGATCGAGGATACGGAATTCTACCAGCATCACGGATTCCGCCCGAAAGCATTCCTGCGCGCCGTCTTGGTCAACCTCCGGCTCATGCCGGGCATCTTAGGGCAAGGGGGCTCTACCATCACGCAGCAGGTAGTGAAAAATACGCTCCTCACGCAGAGGAAGACGATCGCGCGTAAACTGGAAGAGATAATCCTTGCGCTCCGCCTTGAGCGCGTGTATTCGAAAGACCAGATACTTGCGACGTATCTCAACGAGACATCCTACGGCGGCACGATATTCGGCGTGCAGGAGGCGAGCCAGTACTTCTTCGGCGTTGACGCAAAAGATGTGGACCTCGCGCAGGCGGCATACCTCGCCGCCCTTCCCCAGGCCCCGACGCGATATTCGCCGTACGGAAACCACCGCGACCTCCTCGACGAGCGACAAAAGCTCGTGCTCCGGAGAATGCTCGATGTGAAGTTGATAACCGAGGAAGAATACAAAGGTGCCGCCGACGAGGTAGTCGAATTCCGGAACGCGCGGGAGGCAGGTATCAAAGCACCGCATTTCGTTTTCTTCATACGAGAATATCTCGAGGAGAAGTACGGCGCCGACATCGTGGCGCAGGGCGGACTTCGTGTAATTACGACCCTCGACTGGCAACTGCAGGAAAAAGCCGAAGAAGTGGTCGAAAAACACGCGCCGGGGATGGAGAATAACTTCAACGCATCGAACGAGGGGGTTGTCGCCGTTGAACCGAAGTCGGGGCAGATACTCGCTATGGTCGGCTCGCGCGGATACTTCGATGAAACTATCGACGGAAAAGTGAACATTGCGGTGGCGCATCGGCAACCGGGCTCCTCATTCAAGCCGTTCGTCTACGCGACCGCGTTCAAAAAGGGATACACGCCGGAGACAGTCGTGTTCGACCTCAAGACACAGTTTTCGACGCATTGCGCGCCGAACGACTTCAGCAGCGAGGACCCGTGCTACTCGCCGAACAATTTCGACGAAACATTCAAAGGCCCGATCACGCTTCGGAACGCCCTCGCGCAATCGGTGAACGTTGCCGCGGTCAAGACTCTCTACCTCGCAGGCATTAGCGAGTCTATACAAACAGCCCAGGACTTAGGAATTGCGACGCTCGCGGGGAGTGATCGCTACGGACTCACGCTCGTTCTCGGCGGCGGCGAAGTGACCCTTCTCGATCTTACAAGTGCGTACTCCGTTTTCGCGAATGACGGAGTAAAAAACCCGTCGACCGGGATACTGCGTGTGGAGGACAGGTCGGGGAATGTGCTTGAGGAGTACAAAGAGCAGAGCAGCCGTGTGTTGGACGCACAGATCGCGCGACAGATAACCGACATCCTTTCAGACAACGTCGCGCGCACGCCGGAATTCGGCGCGAATTCGCCGCTCTATTTCTCGCAAACGCCAGTGGCCGACAAAACCGGAACGACGAACGACTATCGAGACGTGTGGATCGTTGGCTACACACCCGGTATCAGTATCGGCGCGTGGGCGGGCAATAATGACAATTCTCCGATGGAGAAGAGGATCGCGGCGTTCATCATCGCGCCGATGTGGCATGAAATAATGGAATTCGCACTGCAAAAATATCCATCCGAAACGTTCACGCCACCGGCACCCGAGAACCCGGAAATTCTTCCCCCGGTCTTGCGCGGATCTTGGAACACCGACGCAACACAAGGTATTCATGAAATTCTCTATTGGCTCGACAAAGATAACCCACGCTCCGGATTGAGAGGAGACCCTAATGATGCGCAGTTCGCGTTGTGGGAATTCCCCGTTGCGCTATGGGCAGGACAACAAGCGCTCATGGTCCCTCTTCAAGGGCTTCCCGGCAGCACAACCGAGCCCGCCGCAGGGAGGGACCGTTTCCGTATCATCGCCCCGTCACTTGGCGCGATCGTCCCCGTGTTAAGTCCGATGATATTCTCCGCCTACCACCCGAGGCCCGACGCCGTCTCGCGTGTTTCTTACTACGTGAACGGCACATACGTAGGTGTCTCTACCCAGTTCCCATATTCCGTGCCCTTCATACCGCAAACACGCGGAATAGTGCAGTTGAAGGCAGTCGCCGAGACAGCGGCCGGCAATGAGGAGGGCTTGAGTGTGTTTACCGTCCAGTGATCACCTATTCAACGGCATTACAAGGTACGTGAACGATGGGTCGGAAACGCCACGGATGACGAGTGGTTTTCCTGCGCCGGCAAATCCGAGCGTGATCGAGTCGGACTCGATCGCGGGAATGCAGTCGGATAGGTATCCGATATGGAAATTTATATCAAGGTCCTCCCCCGATAGCGCCGAGTCTATCGAGTCGGACATCTCCCCGACATCTTGGGAGCGCGCTGTTGCGCTCAAGATCTTTCGTTTTGGGTATACATGCAGACCCACGTGTTGGTCGTTCCCGGAAAATACGCGGGCCTTTTTGAGCATCTCTGCAAAATCACTCTTCAGGATAGTGGCCTCCGTCGAGAAAGCCTTCGGTAGTATCTCTTTGTAATTCGGGAATGTTCCCTCGACCACACGGGAAACGAACCGTGTTCCGTCGATGAGGACCGTAAGCTGTGACTCCTCAATAACCAACGTGACCTCGTCGCTCGTCGCCTTCTCAAGCACATGCATGAGTTCGAGGGCGTGTTTGAGTGGTATCAACGTCTCCGCGCCACCCCCGACACCCGCCATCGTCTTTTCAGCGAGCCTGAACGAGTCGGTCGCCACACAAACGAGACCATTGTCCTTTATTGCTATGTATATACTCCCAAGCTCCGGCCGGATCATCGAGGGGGACGCGGCATACGAAACGGACTGAATGCCTCGCATGAGGTGGCCGCGAGATATCCGAACACCTTTTTTATCGACTGTCGCGGGTAGAGTCGGAAATTCATCGTGTGGAATGGATTTTATTATGGTTTTAGTCCCCCGTGACTCGACCACTAAATTACCTTCATCAACCCTCAAACTAACCTTATCGCCGCCAATGGACCGGAGTGTTTGAGAGAAAACACCGGCCGGCACGGCGACCTTCCCCTTCTCCTCCACATCACACGGAACACGCACCTCAATAGCGGCCTCCAGGTTCGTAGCCTTTAACAAAACCTCTTTCTCGACCCAAATAAGAATACATGAAAGGATCGGGAGAGTTTCTTTTTTCGCCGTGACACGTTCCGCGATAAGAGCTGCGTTTAATATTTTCTCTTTAGTCGTGGATAGCTTCATATATATAGTTATCGTATTAAATACCTATTAGTATTATTATTGGTGTGTATAGTGTGGAGAAGAGTGTGTGGTGTTGTGGTTAGTGGGTATTTTGTGAGTCTTGTTGTGGGGAGAAGTGTCTGTGTGTTTGGGGGTAATGGTGTTGATTGGAAAATTTTTGGTTTTGGAAAAAGTAATCAAGATTGTTTCCTTCTCTTACACATACGTTATCCACACCGTTCAGGCGTGAATTAACATCCGGATGTGATCAATTTCCTGCTCGAGCGATGTGTTTGATTTCATTTCTTCTTTTATCTTCTCGCATGAGTGGATGACTGTCGTGTGGTCCCTCCCGCCAAGCTTCTCTCCTATCGAAGGGTATGAGACATTGAATTCTTCGCGCAGAATATACATTATTATCTGCCTCGGCTTCACCACTTCCTTCTTGCGGGTTTTCTCGTAGATGCTTTTTTCAGCGATCTCGTAGTATCCCGCTATGCGACGCACGACTTCGTCTACCGAAACCCCCCTGTTCGGCTTCACGTTGTGTTTTATGAGCGTGCGGACGTCGGCGTGCGATATCCCTTTACCCTTGAGTTGGGATTTGCACACGATCATATTGAGGATACCCTCGAGCTCGCGAATGTTTCCCCGGACACTTTCGGCTATGTACTGGACGATATCATCCGGGATCGAAAAGCCGTGGCTCTCTAGCTTTGCTTTTATGATGGCCACTCTCGACTCGACGTCCGGCTCGGGTATCTCCGCGATCATCCCGGCGGCGAAACGCCCTCGTATCCGTTCCTCGAATCCGGGGAGCATCGCCGGATGCTTGTCCGAGGAAAAAACGATCTGTTTGTTGTTGTCGTGGAGGGCGTTGAAAAGATGGAACAGTTCCTCCTGGGTCTTTTCCGTGTTCGCGATGAACTGGACGTCATCCATGATGAGCACGTCATTCGCGCGGTACTGATCCTTGAAGCCGTTGGCACGGCCGGCCCTGACGGCATTGATGTAGTCGACCGCGAAGCGCTCGGATGTCACGTACAAGACCTTTTTATTCGCGTGGGTTTTCTTGAAGTGGTTCCCGATCGCCTGTATGAGATGTGTTTTGCCACGTCCAGTCGCCCCATACACAAAGAGTGGGTTGTATGCGAGGCCCGGCCGCTCGATAACCGCTTTCGCGGCGGCGTGAGCGAGTTGGTTGAAGGGGCCCACAACGAACGTATCGAACGTGTAGCGCGGATTGAGGTTGTCGCGCTTGTCGATGTAGAGGGTCTCGAGGTCTAAGGAGGCGTTGTCGGTCGGCTGGGTACGGCCGGGCTTCCTGGGTTCGACCGAAGCGGCACGGTGCACCACATATTCAACGGTACGGACCGCAGGGTCGAGGCCGCGGAGCGCCTTCATGATCAGCTTGTGGTGTTTTTCCAGGAGCCACTCCTTGACGATCTTCGACGGAACGGCCACCTGCACTATCCCCCCGTCTCGGCCCGCCACGTCGGTGTTCCTAAACCAGGTGCGGAAGCTTGCCTCCGACGTGCCGAGCTCGATCTGCACGAGTGCGTTCTGCCAGAGTTCATGGTTGGTCATAGTTTCAAAACGCAGGTGAAGTTAGCTCGGACATTATACGTGTACTCTTAAAGAAGCAAAGCCGATACATTTCGAGACGGATGTTCACATCGTGGGGATAAGGGGGGGATAGTCAATTCGCGATTATAAGCGTTTTTGGGGTCGTGATTTTTCTGCTGAAAAATCACTGCTACTCGCCAGGGGTCCGACTGTAAGGAGGACGACGCGTTGCGTCACACCCCAAAAACGCTCACAACCGCTCATTATGGGTGAGAAAGGGCTACGCGGAGACCCTCGAAACGCCAAAAACCCGCCTCGTTTGTTGATTGAAGGATGGTTTGAGGGTATAGTCCTGTAATGAAACGAGTGTATCAGCCTAAAAAGCGCAAGCGCGCGCGAACTCACGGGTTCCGCAAGAGAGCGAGGAGCAAGAGCGGCCGGAACATACTGGTGCGACGGCGTCGCAAGGGGCGCGCCAGGCTTTCAGCGTAATGTCAAAGATCGCACGCGTGAGCCGCGTCGATTTTGCAGCGGAGAGTGGCACGGGAAAGCGCTGTCACGGCAGACTCTTCTCTCTTTCAGCCGCTCCCCTTTCGCGGGGTCGGCGCTTGTCTCTTGCGTGTGTAGTATCAAAGAAGGTAGCGCCGAAGGCGGTAGAGAGGAACCTCATCAAACGCCGGTGTCGTGAGGCGGTAAGAGCGCACATGCGCACGCGCGCTTCCGCCCCGCCTCTTCTGCTCGTGTTCCGCGCGAAGAAGGAGGCCGCGGGCGCGACCTTCGCGGACATTCTCCGAGACATCGGCGGCCTCGTCGATAAAGTTTCCGATACGCGCTACAATACCCCGCAATGATCTCTACGCTATTCCATACGGCCATCTACGATCCGCTCTACAACGGACTTATTTTTTTGGTCGGCATTATACCAACGCACGACGTGGGGCTCGCCGTAATACTTCTGACGATAGTGGTGCGTTTTGTCCTATTCCCTCTTTCTAGACGCGCGATCGAGACCCAGGTGGCGATGAAAAAGGTTGCGCCGGAAGTGGAGAAGATAAAAGAGCAATACAAAAATAATCGCGAGGAGCAGGGCAAAGCGATTTTCGCGCTCTACAAGGAGCGCGGGGTGCATCCATTCGCCTCGATCGGCCTGCTTCTAGCGCAACTCCCCGTTTTATTCGCGCTCTACTGGATATTCGCTGTCGGAGGGTTGCCCGAGATACATCCGAACCTGCTGTACTCATTCGTCTCGCCGCCGCCCGTTGTGAACATGGAGTTCCTAGGAATTCTCAATATGGCAGGGCACTCGCTTTTCCTAGGAGTGTTGGCGGCGGCGGCGCAGTTCGCCTACACGCGACTTTCCATGGGCCCGCGTGAAAAAAAGTCTGCTGTGCAGGGCGGCTCGTTCTCAACGGATCTTGCGCGCAGCTTTGACCTACAGGCCCGCTACATGCTCCCGGCGACGTTCATCGTGCTCTCCTATTTCGTTCCGAATGCTGCGATGCTCTATCTCGTTACAAGCAATATGTTCATGGTCGGGCAAGAACTTTTCTCCGGTCGACGGTTCTAAGATAGAACGAATCGCCCTTTTGTTGATGGGGGTTGAGTTTAAGAGTATAGTGCCTCGATGGAAAAGATCGTCGAGACAACATTGAAGGAATTCCTTGAAGCTGCCGGCTTACAATACAGCGGGATAGTGCGGAACGATGTGGCCGGACAGATGGTTTTTTCTATTCAGGCCGACGACGCCCGTGCCCTCATCGGCATGCACGGGGACACGGTCCATGCGCTCGACCTGCTCGTGAAAAAGATCGTCGAGAAGCGCCTTCCCGCCGAGCCATCAAAGGACGCGGGTACCGGGGCGGAACCGGAGACGCCCCACTTTCTGATCGACGTGAACGATTATCGTGCAAAACAAATAAAAGATCTGCAGAACAAGGCCTTGATGATGGCGGAGCGTGCACGCTCCTTCCAATACGATGTGGAGCTCTCCCCCATGAGCTCATATGAACGACTCATCATACACACAACACTTCAGAGCGCACCGAACGTGAAGACGGAATCACAAGGCGAAGGGCGGAACCGAAGAGTCGTCATCAAATACTCGGCACAGTAGCGAGCGGGTCGACATTAGATATCAGTTGGCTGGTTTGCAATGAACGGATTCGAGGAAGGGTTTTCGGCGGCCACCTCTAGCTTCAGTATTTGCGGGTTTATCTGATTAAGTATCAGCCAGATCGCAATGAGGAGAAAGAGGCCGAGAAGGGTATCCTGGATTATCTCCTTCGAGTGTTCTTTCGTACTCCATAAGTCACTCGACATGTAGGCAAAGCCCGCCCACGCGAGACGCAGAACGGCGAGAATGGCACCAAGAGAGATGGCGGCCGCGAATACTTTATTTAGAAATGGTGCCAGCGTTTCGGTGTTGTAAGCGTCGGTGAGTTTCGTTGAACCCTGAAAACACTCAAGCGGAACAAAACCGCCTGCACCCTTGCAATCATCCGCAGCGAGCGCGGGAAACGCGCCCAAGATCAAGACCCCACATATGCAAAAAAGTGCCAAGAGAATGATCGGGGCCGCCCTCCGTCTTGAAAGGAAAGTCATATTAGTTTTCTGCGATACGCAAAAGCCAAAGCGTTTTGTCACGTGCATTAATGAACGCAATATAGTTCCCCTCATCGTCTACTACGGGGTTCTCTACGTCAAGCTCGGCACTGCCCGGCGAGAACAAAAGCTCCGCGGAAGCCGCGCCCGCATCAACCTTCCACCACGCATCGGCAGTGTGCGTTTCTCCCCGGTTCCGACTATCGAGAAAGTCCGCAGGCGGTATACCCTGCGGCACCGCACAGTAGGCGACCGGTTTCGTACCGTGATCCCATGTGCATTTGTCCGCGATCGTGCGGATGGGCAAGCGCTCGCTCGTGGATGTATCGTCGGCCCGGACGAAGAGCGAGAGGCTTCCGCTCGATTCTCCGTAAAGCAGGGCTTTGGACGAGGCGCTGGGAAGTACAGTGAGACCTTGAACGTCCCTGATCAGTGGGAGTAGTGTCCCGCCGCCTCCAACAACGTACGCGCTCCCCGCGACGTTATCAGATGGCTTTTGCACGATGACCGTTCGGTCTTTCAATGCCAGGCGTATTTGCCACCCTGAAAGATTCGAAGAAAAGAGATGTTGTGGCTTGGCACCGTCCCAAGTGACCCGACTTCCCGTGAACACACCTTCCCCGCCGTTAATGTAAACGACCTCATCGCCCGTTGGGCTTGTTGCTATGGCGCGTATTCCGTCTGGCAACGCTCTTTGGACCAAAGGGTTCGCATTTGCGGAGGTGGACGAACTGGCCGAGATCGTTCCCACCACTGTTGTTATTGTGTTCGTATCGTCGGCACCTCTCAATATCACTCCCTTTTTCGCGACTATCGCTTCGTATACGTATGGAATGAGCGTGTTGGTAAGACGCTCGAGAGTGCCGGTCGTCGGGTCCACATCAAAAATGTATCCGGTAGAGCGCTCAACGAAACGAAGGCGGGTCGAGCTCGCGTTGCCCACAAAACCTAAGCCCGCGGTCGGCGTCTTGCCTACCTGTGAAAGACGCGGAAGCTCCCCGCTCTCTGGCCCGCCATCACCGCTTACCAACGTCGAGAGACTTGAGATGATATTTTCGTAGGTACTGCCCACAATGCTCCCCAACGAGGGGGGCGCGAGCCCCGCTCCCCGGGCCGCGTCCTCTCCCATGACCTTTTCCTGTTTCGCCTGAATGAAGAAATACCAAAACGTGAGCGCGCCGAGAATGATGACGATAGCTGCCATCGATGTGTACCGGAGAGCTTTTGCAGTGTTCATATGCATTATTGTGTGTTTGAGAAAAGGCCAGCGCCTTCTCCAGAGTCGAGCGTTACCGTCCACGAGCCGAAAGAGTTTAAGAAAAGGTTGGTCGCGTGCGACAGTGCGAGCTCTATGAGCGCAAGTCCGCTTGAACCGCGCGCGTTGATGGTTATGGAATTCGGTCGCGCGGGGTCGTTCGCGATTAGGTTACCGTTCACTTTCCATTCGTAGACGAGACGCCCGTCATTGTCGGCAAGCGCTTCGGCAAAATATGGTACGGCGGTGAAAGACGTTTCGATTTCCGGACGAAAACTCCTTGGAGGGATAGCGCTGTGATACATGACGCCGAAGAGCGGGTGCTTCTCATACAGCACGAGTCGCGGCTCGACCGATGGAATGCGTACCGATGCGGCGCTCTCGAAGAGCCCGTCCGACGTTCGCGCTTCGACGGTTATCGTGTCGACCCCAAAAAGCGACGGGCTCTCGAGTGTGGCTCCAGAAGCCCCACGGCCCGACACGTTTTGAACAACGTACCCGTTCCTGCGCCACGTGAACGTGATGTCACTGTCGGGCACGAAAGAGCCGTCGCTGCGCCTGAAACGGGTAATGGCCTCCAGCGAAAGCATGGTCCCGGCCGAGGGAAGGGCGCGGCCTCGGAAAAACGGCGGCACGTAGGAGTTGGATTCCCAGAGAAGCCCAAGCTCGGTCGGATGTATCCGGGCGCTTTCCCGCCGCACCTCTATGCCATCCTCGAACACGGTCGCGGTCACCGTCGTTTCAGTGCCGAGAGCTCCGGCCTTTGCGTCGACGAAAGTAGCGCCCACTCCACCGGCGATTCTCTTTCCGTTTTCGAGCCACTCAAGCGTTGCGCCGGAGAGGTCTACCAGAGTCGAGCGGGCTGTCACCCGAACAGTTTCCCCCGGGCGCGGATAGAGTGGCGAGAGTTCTAGTGTTAGGTCGGCGCCAAAAAAAGGATTCAGTTGAGTACTCGCCTGCGCCGAGGCGACGGCGGGCAGGTACACCGCCGCCGCGCACAAAATTCCCGCGCAGAGGACAACAAAATAAAATACCCAGCGCTGTGTGGCAGTCACGCCCCTCATTATACCGCGCTCTCTTTGCGCCGTACGAGCCTCACTGCGGTAAGGGCGCGTATTGTCCAGAACGGAACGCCGTTGACGAGGGGCGCTACCTCGCCCACCAACGTTCCCAACGTGCCGAGTATCATTTTCGAACTGAAGAGGTTCACACCGCTGTGATAAAAGCCGATGCCAAAAAAGAACGTCGCACAAATACTTACGATCATCGATAGTATCCAACCAATGTATGGAATGAGTGTGAGGACGAACTGTATAAAATCAACGACCACGGCGATCGTGATCAAAAGAACTCCCGTCATGCGGCTCATTTTTACTTGTCCACCTCCGCCTTGAGAGCGGGTCTTAGGCCCAGTAGGTCCCGCGCGCGGCTTGAGAGGTATCTTTGGCCCAGTTGGATTCATTGTGCAGGTACAATCTCAGCCTCATTGCCGGCATTTGCTTGTGGCGTTGCAGCCTGGATGGCGGCTCTTTCCAGAGTCTTTGGCGGGGGCTCCGGCGCAGGATTAGGAATGCCCGCCGGCGTGTCTCCGGGTAGTTGCGAAGAATTCGCAAGGTCTTGCTTCGCCTTCCGTATCGCAAGAATTTGCGATGGGTCGGAAGTGATTATCTGGTCCTCCGTGTATGAGGCGATGACCTTGATAGCGACGTGCTTCAAGCCCGCGAAGAAAATCCCCTCGCCCACGTCGCTCTCGAGGAGAAGGTATTTTTCCTCATCGGAAAGCTTGAACGTCTGTTGCACGAGGTCGACGGACGTCGGCGACTGGCGCAGGAGCATTTGAATGGACGAGTTGGTTATCATCGGTATTCCGTACGGGGAGTTCAAAAAGTCGGAGACGTCTTGGGTGATAGTTGAAATGCCGAGGAAGTATTTACGACCGCGCTTCGCGATGCCAAAAAGAAACGAGGCGGTGTCTTCACTCCGCATCATCCACCACGCCTCGTCGATGACGAGCAGGCGCTTACGCAGTTCTTTTCTGACCGTGTTCCAAATGTGGTGCGTGATGATGTACATCGCGACCGGCTTCAGGTCGTCCTCCATGTCGCGCACGGAGAAGACGACGAGTTTTTTGTTCATGTCGACGTTGGTCGGGCGGTTCATGAATCCCGACCACGTGCCTTTCGTGTATTTGGAGAGCCTTGCGACGAGGGAGTCCGAACCTTCCATGCCGGAGAGCACGAGCTCGAAGTCGGAGAGGAGCGGCGGCTCGACCAAGGCGAAGTTCGCTTCCTGCGTGATGTCTTTCAAGGCGTACGTCTCGGTAATGGCCTTGTCGATTATCGCGTCCTCCTCCGGCGTGAGGCCCCCGAGCATGATGCGAAAGAGGCCGACGAGCGTAATGATGTTGTTGCGAAGCACGTCGCCCGGATTTTCGTCCTCGCGCGGTATCGCGAGGTCGAACGGATTGATGTGGTGCTCGGAGGAGAGCGAGATATTGAAGTACCGACCGCCGACCGTCTCGGCGAGGTATTCATACTCGCGCTCCGGGTCGATGACGATGACCTCGGTGTCGAACATGAGGGAGCGCAGGATCTCCAGCTTAGTCGTGTATGACTTGCCGGCGCCGGATTTGGCGAAGGTGACCGAATTGTAGTTCTCGAGCGAGAAGCGATCGAAGAGGATGAGCGAGGAGTTGTGGCGGTTGATGCCGTAAAGGATGCCTCGGTCCGAGGTCAGGTCGAATGAAATGAAGGGAAAAATGGAAGAGAGTGGCGCGGAGTTGAGCTTCGTATGAACGTCGAGCTCGTCGGTTGCGAGCGGCAAAACCGAGCGAAATCCCTGCTCTTGCTGAAAAAGCGCGGGCCGTATGTAGACGAGCCGCGATTCAAGGATGGAGCGGACTTCGCTTTCCACTTTGTCTATCTCTTCTCTCGTATTTCCATAAATGGTGAGGTACAGGCCGACCTCGAAAATGCGTTCCTGCGCCTGCTGGAGAGAGTCGCGCAGTTTTTCGAGGTCTTGGTACGCGGTGTCGAGCATCGGATCGCGGACCATCCCCTTTTCTTCGCGTGTCGATATTTGGCTTTGCACCTCCGCCACCTTTTTTTGGAATCTTCGGAGCATCTCGTTCGTATCCATTGGGTGTATGAAGATCGAGATGTCGATGACCTTGTCCATGTTGATGATCGGGGCGAACCAGCCTGTTGTGAGGAAGCGCGGATAGGAGATCACGAAAAACGTGCGCGCTATCCTCTCTCCCAGGTCGAGCTCACGTGAATTGACCTTGAGGGCGTGCGGCGCGATGACGTCTTGCAGGTTCAGAACACCTGTCTGGTAGATCTCCTCCGGGAGCACGGGTAAGACCTGTGCCGTAAGCTGTTTCTTTCCTCCGAGCGTGAAAAGGTCTTTGAGGGCCATAGGTATGAATAAGTACAAAGGATTAAGTACAAAGTACTAAATTAATTTCTTAGCCATTGCGGTGAACATCCGGACAAATTCTACCGCCTCTTTCATGAGTCGTTCTTTATCTTCGGCGAGTGAGTGCGGCACCTCAAGAAGATCAAGCCAGTAGTGGGTTTCCTTCGCTTCTTTTCGGCATATTCTTATGCGCATCGCAAAATCTTTTCTGCTTAGTGCGCCTTGGGCCTCAATATAGTTCGCCCCGATAGATCCGGATGATCGAATCACCTGACTGCCATCTGCACGTACCGCGGAGCTCCTGGGAATTCTTCCCACGAAATTTCGAACACGTCTTGCAAAATCGATCGTTCGCTGCTCCAAGTCATTTTTTATCATCACGGTATTCATATATTTTGTACTTCGTACTTTTTACTCATTACTTATCGCCGATGCAGGCATCGGCTTCCCCTCTTCGCCCGGATTGAACATTTTGTATAGAAGCTCGATAGCCTCCTCTGTTCCAAGCTGGACCGTGCGCACGCCCGTGCGTATCAAGCCCTGTTGCACGATAGCGACACGTTGCTCGAGTTGTGATACCTGCTCCTCGAACGTTCTGTTCGCTTCCTCGGTACTTTTTTTCTTGCGATTCCACGGAAGCATGGACGCCGGCCCACCCTTCCCTATCGGGCCGAGCGTCGGCGAATACGGAACGGCTATGAAGAAGTTTTTCGTCATGATGTTGGCGGCTTCCGTAAAGCTCTTGATGAATTCTATGTACTCCCGTATCTGAATGCGCATGAGGTCGTCGAGTTGCTCTTTGTAGGCTGCTTCCAGGGTCGCGACGTACGGCCTGATGTCGAGCATGCGGGATTGCACGAAGATCTGTACGCTGAAATCGAGTGAGTTGAGGAAATTCTGGAACTGCACGATAAAGGCCGTCTGTTCGTCCTCGGATTTGAGCGCGAAGTTGAGTGAGGAGGCGAGAAGTATGGCGCGCAAGCCCCTGTCCTTGAGAACGACGACGCCGTCGCGTACTTCGGATACAGGCACGAATTCTTGTGTCGACTTCGTTCCGGCGCGTAAAGTTTGTTTTGTGGGCATGGTGTATTAAATTCTTGCTTCTCGTGCAGTGTGGACCGGCGCGATCACCCCGCCGCCGTGCTCCTGCTCTTCGGCGACGCCCGCAGCGATGCGCTCTTTGATGTCAAGACTCCAGGCAAGTTCGTGCAGTTTGCTGTCGGAAAGTCTCGGGATGTACACCTGGCTCGACGCGGCTTCGAGCTGTGGATCACGCACCTCAACTTTTTTTGGTTTTCGCGCGTTATTCCAAAGGTAGAGCTTGGAGCGCACAAAAAAGTAGAAAGCGTTTTCTATGCCAAGAATGAACGGACGGCCGTTCCACTGCATGAAAGCGAGGGCGGCAGCAAGGCCTCCAGTGCCGACTATCAACGGCCCCGCAAGGTATATCGGCAACACGCGATACAAAAGATATGCCGCACCGGCGCCCCCGGCCACGTAGACGAACTGCTTGAACGTGAGAGGTCCGAATATCTTGTCCTCGACCTCGATGAATTGCGGCACTTGGAACTGCATATGGGGTACAGGTTCTAGGTTTCAGGTTCTAGGTGTCAGGCACGCGGCCGAAGTTTTGCGCGCAAAACACCCAGCATTTTCCCGATTTCCGAGAGCTGTTTCTCTATTGTACTACACTGTTCAGATGAGCAGTGTGAAAGCTTCCTCGCAATTGTGAGAATGGTTTCGACTTCAGCAACGGACCCATTCGCCATATCAAGGAAATGAGCGTAGTCGCTTCTCGTCCCACGCCCGTGTCCCTCTGCGATGTTTGCAGCTATCGAGACACTAGCTCTTTGCATCTGGGAGGAGAGCCCGAATCGTTCGTCGGATGGGAACTGCTTTGTCGCGGCGTAGACGAGGACTACCAAGTCGATTGATTTCTGCCAAACTATGAGGTCCTTATAAGAGCGGACAGTATTCATACGTCTTTGTATTTTTCTGGAACCTGGAACCTAGCACCTGAAACCTCGAATCGCTCGGCTACGCCGGCGATTCTCGGTACGGGTCGTCGTGAATGTCTTTACGCGCGACGGATGTTTCGCCCGGCACATATGCTCCCGAAGCGGGCATCCGGATCGCTTTTTCGGTCGGTGGCGGAGGCGGTGGCGTTGCCGGAACAACAGGCACCGGTTGCAGTACCGGTGTTGTTTCTTCTTTTCTCTGTTCACTATTCACTGTTTGCTGTGCTGAAAGCACTTGCGTGCGCGTTGCATCAACACCACTCACCTCCTTCTCTTTTGCTTCAGGATGCTCAAGCTCGCGCTCGAGCTCCTGTCGGATCGGTTCAAAAACTACTCGTGAGACATCAGCGGCAAGCACCGCCGCTACTTCTGCCGATACACCCACTTCCTTTTGAATTGCAGATTGTAATTCATCGACGGGCGTAATCCCAAAAAGCGCCATCAGCACCTCGTTCTCGAGAATCTCCCATTGGTCAAGATGCAGCTTGTGCTCGTCGGCAAGTTCACGCAGCCGCTTTTGGATATCCGTGGACGTGATTGCCTTTTGAACCGGCGCGGGAAGTTCGGCAAATCTATTTTTCATTGCTTCTTGTATGTTTTGGTCTGCCATAAGCTATGTTGCTGTTGGGGCATCTGTAGAAGTCGTAGGAGTCAGAGCCGGAGTCGGAGATGGGGCGGCTTGTCCACTGTCCACCTTCCGGCTTTCTTCTGCAAGGATTTTCAAATCTTTACGCCGTTGTTGGTTACGCATTTCTCCGGCAACGAATGGGCGGGCGCGTGGGTCCCAGAGCATTTTCTTTCTGAACGATACTTCACGGTCACTCACTTTGTCGGCTGCGGTGCCGAGTCGCTCTACATTTCTCTCGGCCGCGACGACGCGCGGATGGCTGTCAAGAGCCTGTTTGGTCTCCGCACGAGCCACTTCGTCCAGACCGCGTACAACTTTTTGAGCCGCCTCGAGCTCCTGTTCGCTCGCACTCCTCCTCTCGCGTATCGTCTCCAGTTCCTCGCGGTGCGCTTGTTCCAGTGCGCGAAGCGGAGCAGCAAGAGCCTCGATCGCTTCCGGTGTTGCGCCCTGGTGTCGGGCGTCGTTCTGGGCAAGCGCGATCTTCTCCTCGCGAAGGCGCATCTCGCTTTTTTGTCGATTTTCGGCGGACGTGTACGCGCTCGCCGCGCTGTCAGCATCTTGTTGATGGAGCTGAACTTTCTCCTCGGCGTCAGTCCGCCCCGCTTGCTTGCCGCGCACGTCTTTTTCCACATTCGGATGCTCTTGGTTGCGTATCGCACTAACTAGTGCGCGCTGCTCTGCAAGTTGCTGCTCATGCTGCTTTGCGAGTTGCCCTTTTTGCGCGTCGGTTGGGCCTATCCTACGCGCGAGCTCGTCGGCACGTCGAGCCTTTCTCTCAAGAACGCCGGCAATTCCACCCTCACCGAAGTCTTTTGTCGCATCGATCGCTCCTCTAGGAAAACCCATTGTTTCGGCGGCAGAACCGATCAGCTTCTGCTTCAACGGATCAAACGTCTTCCGAGACAGAAAGTCCGTGCCTCGTAGCATGCCGCCTCCGAGAAGGCCCCGTATACCCTGCCTTCTGTAATCAAAAGAGCCAGGCCTCATTCCCGCCTCTTTCTCTGAATCGGTCACTTCGCGGTGATAGTATCGTCGCGCTGCCGCAAGACCCAGTGAGCCAGGCCACCCTACCAAAGTGCGTCCCGCCAAGCCGGCAATACGCGAAGCGCCGACCAAAGCTCCGCCGACACCCGCCTGTGCATATCGGAACCCCGAGATGGTTTTTGAGAACGCGCTGGCCGTTGCGAACGCCGCAAAGAGAAGACCGAGAACGATGACAAAGTTGAAGAGTTGCCCGAGGTTGGCAGAATTTGCGGCAGAGCCTGCAAGGCCTCCTAACGAGCCGTTTGCTGCATATCCTCCCTCTGCCTTGGAAGCTACGACAAGAGTATCCGAAACGATCACAGTTATCCAAAGGAGTGCCATCAGAATGGGAGCAAAAAAAGCGGCCTTGAGGAGCGACTCCCACCACTTTGAAAACCCGCCTTGAACATACTGTTGAGGAATGAGCCAGGCCGCGAATGCAACGGCGGAAGTGAGCATGAGAAAGATAAGTAGGATCGCGCGAGAAGCTATGAGAAACGCACCGTAGAGGAACACGAACGCCGTTGCCAGCAGGAGTATAAGCATCAACAGCCCATAACCAAATCCTATGAGCGCACTGTCTTGGCTTTCCTGCGCTTTTCTAATGAGATCATATGACTTTGATATACCATCGACGCCAAGTATCCCGAGAAACCTCCCGGCGATTCCGTTTACAGAGTCGTCTTTTTGTTTGGTTGCATCGGGAAGTGGCGCTGATTCTATGGTCGTACCTCCCACGCGTTCTTTCTTGGCCATCGAATTGTAGAATTGGTATGCGGTGAAGTTAGAAGCGTCTATTATCACTTTCGTGAAGAGCAAGCTGAAGTTGATAAGCACAGCTACGATGAGAACATGCGCCACTCTCTTCTTATCGCCGAAGTCCTTTACACCGAGAATAATATTGACGGCAATGAAGACGAATAGGCCGATGATTATTATGTTCGCGATGTCTCGCAGGGCCGTCCATCCGTCGTTGATACCAGACTCGATGTTTTTCAGCATCGCTCCAAACTTTATGATTCCGTAGTCCAACATGAGCTCGAATAGGCCACCGGCCAATACAACAGCTTTTACGCCAAACCACATAAAAAACGAGCCGATGCCTGCAAGGCTGGCTCGGACAATACAAATGGGCAGGTTGAACCAGTAGTCGGATGTACTTGAACAGTCGACAGGTTTTTGAGTTTCCGGAGTACCAGCAACAGGAGAGGCCGTTGTGGGTGTCTCTCCTGGCGCAACGCATTTTACGGAAATCATGGTTGTGCCGCCAGTCCACTGTGCGGCTGGTTCTTTGCCTGCGTCACATCTGGCACCTTCGGTTGTTGGAGCACGAACGGAATTTTCTAGGTTCTGCGGTGTGCCGGGGGATTGAGGCCTAGGGCAAACGTACGAACCTCTATACAGTACGGGCGTAATACCGTTGGGACAGATGGGTGCCGCGTAAGATATTTGCGGCGTCAGGAGCACCGCATAGAATGCCACAACTAATCCGCCAAGAATTAAATATTCTAGTGTACGAACAAAGAAAAATTGCTTACTCTTCATATTTACTTCTTCCACCGCTCGGCCCATTGCTTAATGACGTCCGGATTTTGGATGTTGCACCAGCCAACAGCCGGGTCTAGTGAGTCGGCCCAGGCCACCTTAGTATCCTCAAAGAGATTTCCCATCGCGGATTGTATGTCGTCACGCTGTTTTGTCGCGTTCACCACATCGTACTGCGAGTGAAGCGCCCTTTGCGCGACGAGCGAGTCGAGCTGCTGAAGCGCGAGCCTTTGAGCGGCAACCGAATTGGTGTTCGTCACACCGGCGATGAGCTGGTCGATAAGGCCGAGCGCACGCTGGGAGGACTGCACGTTCGTGAGCGCTGCCTGCGCGAGCGGGGAGATCTGCGAATCGATGACCTGCTGTGAGAACGCGAGCGAGCTCGTCGCGGTGCGGATCTTGGCCGGCTCGAGCGTGATATTGTTTTGGCTCGCGTATTCTTGGACTTTCGGTACGACGAGCGACCAGCATTGTTTTTCTATTCCGCGTATCTGGTTGATAGTCTCCGTGAGATTCTTTGCAATTGCATTCATTATAGCGAGGAAGTTTGTTTCCACTTGCCGAGCCGAGTTCAGAATAGTGAGAGCCGCATTCACCGCGGCGCCGATAACACCCTGTGAAGATTCCTTCGCGACCTGGTCGAGGTACGAAGGCCTGCCGGCGACGCTCTTCGAAAGACCGGAGAGTCCTCTGCTGTCTGTCAAAGCTTGTGTCGTGACACCTGCGAAGAGCGCGCCTATCATTTGGCCAATATCATTCGAATTTTCTAGCTGTCGTACCGAAGAGCCGAGGATTTGTTGGTACGACTCCTGGACGACGGACGACGGCGTCAATATCTTTTCAGCGAACGGGTCTTGCGCGTTGTCGGTAACAGCATAGAAGCCGCGGCCCCAGTCCCACATCGTCATCTGGTTCGCTTTCGCGGCGGCCCTAGCTGCATTCATTTCGTCCTTCTTGTCTATATATTCGAAAAAAGGATTGCAGGAGGTGTCTGATAGTTCCTCAAAATTGCCTAGTTTGAACGGCTGTTCTCCCGTAGTAGGGTCGCCGACGTAATCACAATCCTGCTTGCCGGTGCCTCGCGTCTCGGCTCGATAATTAACAGCGAGCGCTCGTTTGATCTGTTCTCTGTATGAGGGGTGGACGGTCTCTAACGCGGGGCCGGTCAGGTACGTTAGCGCGGCTCTGTCGTCCACAACCAGAAGCTCGTCATCAATATCAACGACATATCGCTTGTTGCCCTCGCGCCCCGTCTCGACGCCGATGTACTGTTTTTTGAGAAGGGCCGACATAGCACTTTCGCGAAGGCGGTCTTGGAGCGGCCGCAGGACGCATTCTTTGTAGACGAGGATGCCGGTATTCAGAGTGACAGCCGCGTCGTTGACAGGCACATACACGCCGCCTATCGCGGCCATGGTGCCCGCGCTTGCGTTCGCGCCCGCGACCTGATTGCAGCCGAAGATGCCTTCATTTTTGAAATCGTATGGAGCTGAAGTTGAATCAGGCGAAGGGTCACACGTTTGTCCCGTATCGTTGCCGGCGTCGTCGATCACTCTTCCATCAACGCAGGTCGCGGCATGCGTGAAAACCGGCGCAAAGAAGAGCAGCAGGACGATTACGTAGAACATAGGCCTCATATCTTTTTGCCCTTTTGGTACAACGCGAGTGCGTTGAACGACGTCATCATCGTTTGTTCGGCCGTGTTATACGTTTGCAGGAGTGCCGCAGCGGCAAACGCGTCGTCTGCGTGGCCCGCCATCCTCTCGACGACAGTTCCAAATTCCGAGAGCGCGTTCAGGACGCCGACGTGCTCCTCCACGGCGTCTTCCGGAACGGTGACAGCAGCGGTCTGGGCGACAGCCTTCCGGTAGTTCTCGGATGCGGTTTTCAATTGCTCCATATATTTCTGGTCGTTCGAACCGATGTAATTGGCGAAGAGTCCGAGCTCGTATCCCGGATTGCCGAGCAGCGGCTCGAGCGCTATGCGCAGGTCGTTGCGATATGCGAGCATGCGATCGTACGAAACGTTCGAGTCGGTTTTAATGTCGGCCGCCGTATACGTTTTGTATGCGACATTCGCCCGCAATGAGGTCGCGATGTCACTCGCTATCTTCTCACCGTCTTCCGGCGTGTATATGCCCGCTTCGTTGAGCATTACGTAGGAACTGAGCAGGGCACGGGCGACATTTCCCTCGATGTTCGAGATCCCATCGGGATCATTGGCTTCAAGCTCGGATGCCGCAGGTTCTCCCGACGCACTTGCAGGAGGTGCCTGCCAGTTCACGCTCCCATAGGGTGTCGAAGCTCGCGCCTGTGTGGACGAGTCCACCACGTTTATGGCGTTTACGGGGTTCCCCCTCACGAAAACCTGGTATATCTGCCACCCACTTACACCGAGGAGCGCGATCGCTGAAAAAGCAGCGAGTGTCGCCATGTGAGAAAAGCCCACGCCTGTTTCTGCGCGTTCTTCCATGTGTCTAAAGTATAACCGCTGCATGTGGATTTCGCGGGGATAACAGGTGAATAGCTTCTAGCTACTTGGAACTAGCTTCTAGAAGATCTATTAGATGAACTGCTGCAAGCTAACAGCTACAACCTAGAGGCTACCTTGGGTGAACGTAAAGACGCTCCCCGGGTCGTCAGACCCAAATGTTACGCCGTATGCGGAAAAGAGCGTTGCGAGCGCGATGTAATTTTTGGTATAGGTCTCTGCTGTTGAGTTGTATGCGAGTATTGTGTCGATAAGGTCCTGATCATACTTCGCTGCCGGAATGCGCGAGAGCCTCTCCCCCATTTCCTGGTAGCTCACCCCTAGTTTTTCATGCGCCGATAGTACTTGCGATGGAACCTCTTCCATCGCGAGCAATGCATTCCCCACTCCGGCAAGACCGTTTGCTAGACCGAGCAGGGCCGCGTTTTTATCGGGGTTTTGTCTGTCCTCGAACTGATTTTTCATGATCTGCGGTGCGTTGCGATACAGATCCTCGTACGACTGTATATTCGACGCCGCCTCGTTCCCGTAATTGTAGAGAGCAAGTTGCGTCGGGGTCCGCGATGTTTGGGTCGTTGATGTGCTTAAGAGCCCCGTGGGAATGAATGAATAAGCATCTACGACGGAAGCACCGTCTTTTGGGGCGGCGCCCTGGGGAGAGTGTGACAACATCGCCAGCAATTCATCGAGATCGAGATCTTTTACGTCACCCGGCTGTGTTTGCGGTATCTGCGCGCTGGGTGCGTAATAGAACGGTGGACCACTCCGCACCTCGGTGTACAAATTTTCTTGATCCGAAGAGATCTGGTTCGGCACGCCCGATGACGTGTCGAGGAGATTAGCGCCGACGCCTCCCCAGGCACGCAGCGAGGAGGGCCCGGGTTCTACCGCCGCCCTTTTTCCCACGATGATCGCACCTATGATAATTAAAATAGCTGTCCCTGCCACGGCGGCCACGTACGGGTGTGAGCGGATCCAATTCATAGCCTCGGACTCCTAGTTCAATGCACTAGAAGATTACCAGTATTGTACTAGACGCAAGTCCTTCGGCGCCAGCAGGTAGGCAAAATGGTACAATTTTTCGCATGAGTGTTCGGAGCTCAGTTTCCGTCGGCGCATTTACGCTCGCCCTCCTTCTTGTTCCACTCTTTACACACGCCTTTCCTTTCGGCGGACGCGCCTCCACGGTCCTCCGGTGTGTATATAACTCCACTATCTATGCCAACCTCGGTCCGCCGCGCGGTGGCGAATACATCTGGACGTCGGCGACAAAGACGTATCAATTCGGGCCCCCTGCGTATGTGGGACAATGGCTCCTCGGTCTTGCCGGCGCGCCCTACTATTGTATCTATCGCATATCTCCACTGACCATTTACACGGGGATCGCTATCACCATGATGGGTTCGAGCGGGCCTGCGGCCCCAGTTCCTCCCCCGACGATCGGCCCGTCTCCATCCCCGACACCACCCACGCCTCCCACACCACCTCCGCCCCCTACACCAAATCCACCACCCATCCCACCGCCCGGAACCTTGGACCATCTCGTGATAAGCGAGGTCTACTATGCAGTTGACACGGCGCATGGCACAAAGCCTGCGAACGAGTGGATCGAGATCTTCAACGGAACCGCGGCGACGGTGAACATCGGCGGCTGGAGAGTAGAAGATGCCACTGCTTCCGATCTGATCCCAAGTGGCACCATGATAGCGCCGGGCCGCTTCGTGGTGATTTCTGCCACTTCGACAACGCGTTCTCTTTGGAGCATTCCTTCTGACACTCCGTTCGTCTCGCTCGGGAGCTCGATAGGCGACGGGCTTTCAAATAGCGGAGACCGAATCGTCCTCCGCAACGCCTCCGGCGCCGTTGTGGATGCTGTCTCGTGGGGAACGAACACGACCGCCATGAACCCGAGCGCGACGGTTGCCTCGTACGGGAATTCGCTCTCACGCGTCACGCTCTCAAAAGACACCAATACCGCAAGTGACTGGGGGGCACGTCCTCCCTCGATCGGAAAGTAGCTTCTAGCTCCTAACTCCTAGCTTGAGGGCGAGGAGCTTCCATTTTTCGAGTGGCACATCCTCGGCGCGCGCCTTCTCAGATATGCCGCATGCGGCGAATGCCCTCGATACGTTTTCTTTTCCAAACACGCAAAGATTGCTGACGAGAAATTTTCTTTTTGACGCGAAGCCGGCGCGGACGATCTTGAAGAAAACGCTCTCGTCAACATCGACGAAGAACGTTCTCGATATGTTCTCAATGAGAAGTATGGCCGAGTCCACCGATGGCGGCGGAGAGAAGTTCCCTCTTGAGACTTTCGCGACGATCTTCGGGGCACCGTACGCTTTCACCGATAGAGACAGAATACTTTCCTTCCCGTCTCTCGCGATGATACGCTCCGCGACCTCTTTTTGGACCAGGAGCGCCATTGCCCTCGGCTGCTTTTTTGCGGTCAGGAACGTTCGTACTATCTCGCCCGTGATGTAGTACGGAATATTGGCCGCGACGACGTACGTGCCTGCGATGAGGTTCGAGCTCGCCACATCGAAGTTGCGGATGTCTTGCGATACGAGGGTAAGCGCGCCGGATGTGGTCTCGTGCGCGAATGCATCTTCGAGCTGACCGACGAGAACCTCATCTTTCTCAACGGCAACCACCTTGTTCCCCGTTGCCAGTAATTCTTTCGTGAGCGCGCCTTTGCCCGGGCCGATCTCAAGAATAGTTTCCCCGGCTCGCACTTCTGCCGCGCGCGCGAGCGCGCGCGCGGCCCACTGCCCCGTGAGAAAATGCTGACCCAATCGCGCACCTCTGGTTTTTCTAGCGTATCTCATAATAGTCGTCGAGAAGCCCGCGTTTCTTCCCAGTTGGTTTATGAGTACCCGAGCCTGCAGTAAGCCGCACGTCGATGTCGGAAAGGAATTCCGACGGTAATGCGCTTTCTCGCGAGCCGTATTTGGCTCGCTCATACGCGTAACTCAAAAACAAGTGTTTGCGCGCACGGGTGAGCGCGACGTAAAACAATCTTCGCTCTTCCTCCGGGTCCCGTTCGGGGCCTGTAAGGTCGTTCGCGCGCATGGAAGGAAAGAGCCCTTGTTCGAGACCGACGACGAATACCGCGTCGAACTCCAGTCCCTTAGCCGCATGCACGGTCATCAGCATAGTTCCGCCCTTGTCAGAGTGCATGGTGAGCTCGTCCTGCTCGCTCTGTAGGGCCGCTTCTTCGAGAAGCCGTTCAATACCTGTTGGCGGCTCATCGTGCTCATATTTCGTTGCGAGGTTCGCGAGCTCGCGCACGTTTCCCATCCGCTCGACGTCTTCCTCGGATTTACCTTCGTACATTTTTTGTATCCCGCTCGCCTCGATGCAGAAGCGCACGGCATCGGAGGCGGGCAATGTTTTTACCGCATGGCGGATCTTTGCCAGCGTTTCAAGGAACGTCGCCACTTTCGCGTTCGTCGCGCCGAGAGGCTGACCGGCCAGCATTTTTTCAAGGGTGATCTTCCCGATGCCGCGCGGCGGTACGCCGACGATGCGAACCAGATCATTTTTGCCTTTTGGATTCACGGCGGCACGCAGGTACGAGAGTACGTCTTTTACTTCCTTGCGCTCGAAGAAGCGCGTCCCCAGCACGCGATACGGCAGTCCGGCATGGAGGAACGCTTCTTCGAGAACGCGCGATTGCGCGTTCTCACGATAGAGGACGGCAATTTCATTTGCGGGCACCCCACGCTCGATAAGCGCCGCCGCTCGTTCCGCCACGAACCATGCCTCATAACGTTCGTCGAGCGCCCCGTGAACGGTGATAGGGTCCCCCGTCTCTCCTTCGGTGAAAAGCGTTTTCGGGATGCGATTGATGTTCTTCTCTATAACAGCATTCGCCGCTGCTAGTATCGTCCGTGTTGAGCGGTAGTTCTGTTCGAGGCGGACGACTTTTGCGTTCGGGAACACGCGCTCGAACGAGAGGAGGTTCTCTATCTCCGCCTGTCTCCACGTGTAGATACAGTTGTGGGTCACGATACTATTTGCGATGAAGGTATGAGTACCCTCAATGTCGAGATCATACACACGGACATTTCTTGCAGAGATGCGTCTGACTGTCTCGACGACATCGTAACCGCTTTTTTCGTCAAACATCGCCATTCCTGGAACGATCGAGGCGGCAGGAAGATACGGGAGGGAATTCCCGTCCTTCGGCCTCTTTTTATTGCCACCAAGACGAGCCATCTCCACGACTTCCACCTCCGGCAGTGCCGCTTGTATCTTTCTTACAATCCCCCGCAAGACCCCGTAATCCTTGTGCGCGCTTTCAAACCGCCACCGGCTCGACCCGCGTTTTGCGGGTCGTATCGAAAAGCCGATCGATTCAAGTGCCCGCTTATCATCGGGGTCGCTTGCCGCCATGCTGATCCGATGCATGGGGGTCGACTTACGCTTACTTCCGCACAGGGTCACAATTACGTTTCTTCGTCCGCCTGTCGTCGCCTGCGCGCGGTGATGCGGGTACTCATACGCGAGGCCGTACGTGCGAAGGAGCTTGTGAGCCGAACTGTCGGTATCAAAATGCTTAAATATCCGGCCGATCGAACCTTGATCATGTACATACCCATTTTTACTGCCGCCCTTGCGGGCTACGAACGGCAACGTCGGCATTCTATATTCGAGGGAGGTGATGTACTCAAAAACACGCGCTTCACTCATGGATGCGTGCGTACCGATAATCCACACCTTATCGGCATGCTCATGGTTGCACCGCAGTTGGAACCCGACCATCGGCGCGCGCTGCCCTTTTGTGTAAACTTGCGAGACTCCGACGCGCCATCCCACGTGCCGCTTGTGCATGAGATAGGTGAAATATGTCTGCGGAACGATCCCCAATTTGTATCCCGCGAAGTGAATGTGCTCCGGCGTACTTACGAGCCGCCTCCCCGATTTGAGCGTAAGCTCAACGAGACTGCCCGAGAAGGCGCGCGAGCGCGAGCGTGTCACTCGCGCGGCGCGCATGTCCCCGCTTCCATAATTGGAAAGTACGCTATCGCCCATGCGCACGGACTCGATCTTTTTTTTCCTGCCGTCCGCCATAGTAACTTCCGTACCCGCAGCGAGACACTGATCCAGGTCTCCCACAACGCACAAGTTGCCGCGCACGCCGCTTAGTAGTTTTATCAGTTCGTACTGCACGGCGGAGGTGTCTTGGTATTCGTCGACGGTAATGTAGTGCCAGCGATTTTGCAGAAGCGTCAGGACCGTTGGCGAATTTTTCAAGAGTGAAAGCGTGCGGATGATTAAGTCGTCAAAGTCGAGGCCGTTCTCCGCGGCGAGCACCTGCTCGTAGCGCCCCCAAACCAAGGCAACCGCCTGTTCTCGGCGGGTGCCGGCGCGTTCGCGATATTCACTGAGTGATTTTCCGACCCCCTTTTCACGCGAGATGTCCCCGAGGATCTGCCGCGGCGTCCACTCTTCGGTTCCAAGCCGCTTGAGTTCTTGCTTCACGGCACGCAGGCTATCATCCCGGTCCCAGATGCTGAACCCGCGCTCGATGCCGGCTTCCCCGTGGAATTCCCGCAGGAGCCGTACGCCGAGCGAGTGGAATGTGGCGACCAGCGGGAGCCCGCCTCCGCCCCCGAGTAGCGTGCGGACGCGATCCCGCATCTCACCCGCCGCTTTGTTGGTGAAGGTAACGGCAAGAATACTGCTCGCGGGCGTCCCACGCTCGATGAGGTGGGCTATCCGGTGGGTGATGGTCTTCGTCTTCCCCGCCCCGGCGCCGGCAATGATAAGGAGAGCCCCCTCTGTATGAAGGACAGCCTCTTTTTGGGCTTGATTTAAGCCATGCAAATGCTTTTTTGTGTCCAATGCTGCACTATAGCCTAGCGAAGCGAGAGAAGCGAGAACTTGTTCTCGCTTCCGAGTGAGCGCGGGCTAAACGAGCGAAGCGACTATAGCACGGTGGCGTGATACTCTTGACAAAGCAGTTATCCCCTCGCATAGTTTATACTATATTGACTCTGAAGTACCCGTGAAGGTACAGTGAACGGGACGGTGGCATGACCGTTCATCCCACTTGGCCTGTCTCCCTCAAAAAGTGAGACATAAAGCCAAGATTTCAGTTTTTCTGCCTGTGCCATCGCAAAAATAGGCTTATTGTCTAGCGAAGCGAGGGGAGAGCAAAGGCTTGCCTTTGCTATTCCGAGCGAGCGATGACAAAAGCCAATGAAACTGGCTTATTGTTAGTCAAAACAGTGATTCCCCCGCGGGTTTGGCATACCTGCGCCGTGGCGGACATAGTATCTTGAAGAAAAGCGCTCGATCGGTCGCTTTTCTCTTTTCCATGTTAGTGCTCGCCGGTTTCGTACTGCCCGCCAATGTGCGGGCGGGTGTTTTTGGGGATCTCGTCACCTCGCTCATCGGCGTGACCGCTATGGAGAAAGCCTTGCCGCCTTCCAACAATCTGCAGATGATGCAGCTTCCGAAACCCGCGATGAACATCGATCCCTCGATCGGTCGTGGCGGCGGCGATATCACCATCGACGACAACGCCCTTGTTCCCGACGAGGGTCCCGCCGGCGCTGGCGCCGACATCGTCAAGCCGAAGAATTCGACGATCAGCATCTACGTCGTACGCCCCGGTGACACGCTCTCGGCGATAGCAAAAATGTTCGACGTTTCGGTCAACACGATCATGTGGGCCAACGACCTGCCGCGCGCGTCAGGCCTTAAGGTCGGCCAGACCCTGACCATTCTTCCGGTGACCGGCCTGAAGTACGTTATCAAGAAGGGCGATACGCTGGCTTCCATCGCGAAACGATACGGCGCGGACGCGCAAGAGATCGCAAGCTATAACGGCCTTGACGAGGGTGCGCTCGCCTCGGGACTCGAAATTCTTATCCCCGACGGCGAATTGGCGGCACCCGCCCCTTCGGGTACCGTGAAAACGCCTTCGTACGCGACACCGGCGGGCACCCCCTCGCAGATCGGGTACTACTTGCGGCCGATAGCGGGCGGCATACGGACCCAAGGCATCCACGGATACAACGGCGTCGACCTTGCGGCTCCGACGGGCACGCCCATCTTCGCTTCTGCAGAGGGCGACGTCATCGTCGCCAAGGCTACGGGCTGGAACGGCGGTTATGGCAGCTACGTCGTCGTCCAGCACGCGAACGGCAGTCAAACCCTCTACTCGCACGCTTCGAGCGTCATCGTCTCCCTCGGCCAGCATGTGCAGCAAGGGCAAGTCATCGCCTATGTCGGCCGAACCGGAAAAGCGACGGGACCCCATGTACACTTCGAAATACGAAATGGCATAAGAAATCCTTTTTAAACATGAAATCGAAAAGCACTCAAAACGGAGCAACGCCTGCCCGCCGAAGCCTTCGGCGCAGGCGGGGTATTCGGAACCCGTTCTAACAAAAAATATGTCAGGCCCCTTACTACAAACTGTTTTGCTTTTGATACGGATGTTGGTGTGATGGGCACGCTCGTCACGGCGTGAGTCTCTCGAAAAACACGCATGTCCGCCTACTGGCGGACTGCTTCTCTCGCGCCGACGCGCTGCGAGGAGCTTTTCTCAAGACTCACGCCGCGTATCGCGTGCCCAAGTTGTTGGAGTTGAGAGGGATGAATCGCGCTCCGCAAGCCCCTCGAAGCACACACGCTGCCTCGCTTGCTCTGGGTTTGTTTTTTTGTTAACTTAGGGTAGTTGTGTCTACATTGACCGCAGATGTCATCGTCGATCTCCAGTACGGGGATTGCGGAAAGGGCAAGGTTGCTCACCACCTTTGCCAAAGCCAAAAATACACACACGTGCTCCGCTACAACGGCGGCGCGAATGCGGGACACACCATTTTTCACAAGGGAAAAAAGTTCATCACGCACCAAATTCCCGCAGGTGTTTTCTTCGGGATAAAAAGTATCGTCGGGAACGGGTGCGTCTTGGACCCGGTCCAGTTTTTTAGCGAGCTCAAGATGCTTGAGGAAGGCGGGGTGGATACGAAGGGTAAAATATTTGTCGCAGAAAATGCGCACATCATCACCGATGCGCACAAAGAGGAAGATAAGCGCGAGGGAGTGCGTATCGGCACGACCGCGCGCGGGAATGGGCCGGCGTATCGTGAAAAGTATGGTCGCACAGGAGTACGTGCGGCAAGCATTCCCGAACTCAAACCTTACCTCATTGACCTTTATAAAGAATGGTACGAGGGGGGCGACGTGCACATCCTCGGAGAAGGAGCACAGGGCTTCGGGCTAGACATCGATTGGGGTGATTACCCATACGTAACTTCCAGCCACTGTACTACCGCGGGCGCCCTCTTGAACGGACTGCCGCCACACGCGATCAAGGAGGTATGGGGTGTCGCCAAAGTGTACGAGACGTATGTTGGGAGCAAGAAATTCCAACCGGAAGGAGAGGTATTCGACAAAATAGGCGATGTCGGCGAGGAGTTCGGCGCGACCACGGGTCGCCGCCGTCAGACCAACTGGATGAACATGCAAAACCTCGAACGGGCCATCCGCGTGAACGGCGTGACGCACATCGTTTTCAATAAGGTAGATGTTCTCCGCACGGTTGGGCAGTGGGCCGTGTACGACGCTGAAAAAAAGATGGAATTCAAGAGCGAAACGGAGATGATTGATTACGTCAAAGAGCGCCTGAGCTCGCTCGGCATCAAAAAAGAGAACATCTTTTTCTCGGAGAGCAAGGAGACGATCTAAAAAGAATCCCAATACTTAACTCTGAAGTTAAGTATTGGGATGCGGAATTTCCGCAATGGTTACGGTAGGCCAAACTCCTTCAACAGGAATTCGCAGGCCTTTGCTTTGTCCCGCAGCGTGTCCAGGACTGGTTGGAATCGTTGGTAAACCACCTTTGGAACGTGAGGGTCCGGATCTGCAGCCAAATAGCATTCCGTGACTCTCAGCTCCACCTTTCCCTTTGATAGCCTGGCAATGAGCGCCCATGTGTTGGGGATGACTTCGTGCGCATCGTGAGACCAGTATCGATGGGTAATGGTACGCGTGCCGTAATCCGTGCACATTATGGGTCTGAACTCGCTTGGCCACCACTCACCGGTGAGAACCCGCTCTTCCATGTACTGCTTGAACGTCACGTCATCGTCCATCATTTTTTGGAGCGCGGCGGCGGTGCGTTGTAAGGGCTTGGCACGACGCATGCGTTCTTCATGCGCCGCCTGCCTTTCAGCCTCCTCTCTCTTTTTTGCCTCTGCTGCGTCCTTCGAACGTGCAGCGATTTCTGCCGCTACCACTTTCTCGAACGGACTCTTGCACTTTCTCTTCTTTGACATCTCTTGCTCCTTGCGTTGTTAGATGGGTGTCAAATTCCTCACCCATCTTCGTTCTCCTTATCCCCTCCGTCGCTTGACTTAAGTTCCCGCAATGCGCGTTCAAGGTCCGGTGCGGAAAGACTGAACTCTTGCACCAGTTCAAGCGAGGAGATTCGCCTCCACATGCTTTCTCCCTCTTGTTCCATGAGCCCTTTTCGCGTCAAGTACAGCGCGTGTTCTTCTCTGTTGCGTCCGAGCCAGATCTCTGCCTTTTCCAACATGTCTTTTCTTTGCTTGCAACGAACAAGTTGCTTGAGTACAGCGAGAGCTCGGCTCTCTGCGCTTTCTTTTTGGGTCTTGGTCAATATCGGCATAGAAGCCTCCCCGTTGCATTGGTTACGAAAGCGGCCTTTCCTAAGTCAAAGACCACCCCTTGTATAAGTCCCTTTATAGATGGAGACGTCAACTATTTTTGCAATAAAAGTATTTCTTGCTATCAGCTATAGTTTCTAGCTTGCAAAATAAGAGTTTTAGGTATAGATTGTATGTCAATACTTGTTGACGTTTTATGGAAAAGGAACTACGGAAGCTCGGGCTTGAGGAGAAAGAGATACAGATCTACCTCTGCTGTCTGGCCCAAAAAGCGCCTACGCCGACGCTCGTGGCGAAGCTGACGGGCTTGAAGCGCGCCACCGTGTACTTCTACCTCGAACGACTGAAAGAAAAGGGCCTTATCGAATGGGAGATCCACAAGTCGCGCAAGCATATCGCTCTGGTCCCTCCTCGCCGGGGATTGAAGCGGTACATCGCGAAGCAGAAGGATCAGATCGAGCGGAGCGAGGAGGTGGTGAAAGGTATTTTGGCTCACATGGAACAGATCAGGCAAGTCGAGATGCCGGGCTCAAAGGTATACCATTACGAGGGACGTGAGGGTATGCAGTTCGCGATAGACAAAATGCTGTCTTCGCGAAAGCCTCTCTACTGGTTCGGCTCTATGGAGCTCCTCATTGCCGCAGCGGGCGGAACGGAGGCGTGGTACAAAATGTTCACCGCGAGGCGCTTGCAGGAAGGTACGGTCACGTTCGGCATCACTGATCGCCGGATACTGCGCTATCCGCAGTTCAGCGACATGAAGGAATCAAAACGCTCGTATAGGTTTTTGGAAGACGACTTTGAGGTCCCCGCAACGCTCGTTATATTCGGCGATTCCATATGTCTCGGCTCCAAGCAGGACAATGAACTGCGGATGGTGTTGATAGAGAACCCGATGATGGCTCAAACCCTCACCTTTATGTACAAGGTGCTCTGGTCGAGACTGTCTGAAGAATAAAAAGAGAACATCCATTTCTCCAATAGCCAGGAGCGCATATAGAAACAAGAATCTCCGGTCGGCGCTAAGCGGACCGGAGATTCAGCGGCGGAATATCAACTTGGAGAGCCAGAAACTCACCGGTATGAGTGCCACCAAGGCGATCACTTGAAGAGGTAGATACCACCAACCCCACTCCGTGACCGCGTAATTGATCGCGGGCGCGTTGAGCAGGAACAATAGTATCTGCTTCACGACCAACAAGCCCTGCTCACGTAGCCGCCGTTCATGCTCATACTTCTCGAACGTCCATGTCCTCTGCAGGACGAGATGGACGGTGAGCGCCGCGACCAACCCAAAGATCGCTGCCTTAAGGTACGCGACCCTCAGCGCCTCAATGCAGAAGAACAACACTGCATAGTAGGCAACGGTTGCAACGAACCCGACAATTCCGAAACGGAGGAACTGCTGGACCACAGGATGGATCCAGACTGCCACTGATGCGCCGAGTACCCATCGACGCACACTCAATCCACGACGAATTTGCATGTCGCTTTCTCCTAGCGTCGACGTGCCCGATGCGCTCGAGCGTGCGATTTGGTGAACAAAGTCTTCGAGTAATCTACATCAGATCTCGCGCGCGCGGTATTGGAGCGCCTCCAGCATGTGCGGCGGCTCTATCATCTCGCCTCCCGCGAGGTCGGCGACGGTGCGCGCGAGCTTGATCGTGCGGTGGTATCCGCGAGGCGAGAGCTTCATGGAGTTGGCGGCTGCGACAAGTGTACTTTCTGCTTTATCGGATAGGTTCGCAAGCGACTCTATGTGTTTCGGTTTCATGTCTGCGTTCGTGAAAATGCCGGCTTTCTCGAAGCGCGCTCGCTGCCGCTCGCGCGCTTTTGCGATATGCTCACGCGCGGCTTTTGTCTCACCCCCAACTCTCTTGGCGCGCACGCTGAGCGTTTCCAGCGGCATTTCGCCCACGCGCACCCACATGTCTATCCTGTCAGCGACGGGCCCGCCTATCTTGCGACGGTATTTCTCTATCGTATGCGGCATGCACTGACATCGTGCACTTCCCGCAAAACCGCACGGGCATGGATTGAGGGCGGCGATGAGCATGAAATTTGCAGGAAAGATCGCCGTCCCTCTCGCGCGCGAGATACTGACGACGCGGTCTTCGAGCGGTTCGCGCAGGGCATTGATGACATCTCGGTGGAATTCGGGGAATTCGTCAGCAAATAAGACGCCGCGGTGTGCGAGCGTTACCTCGCCGGGTCGCAAAGCTGCGCTGCCGCCCCCAATGAGCGAAGCGTACGAAGATGTGTGATGCGGGGAACGGAACGGCGGCCTGAACATCACACCGCCGGCGAGTGTTCCTGTGAGCGAATGAATGGTCGTCACTTCTATCATTGCCTTCTCGGAGAGGTCGGGCAGTATCGCTGCGGTAGCCCGCGCAAGCAGTGTCTTTCCGGTGCCAGGCGGACCGTAGAGGGCGATATTATGGCCGCCTGCGGCGGCTATGATGAGGCCGCGCTTCGCGCCTGCTTGCCCGCGGATCTCGTCGAGCGCAGAGTCATCCTCAAGTACGCGTCTCCTCAACGGTTTTCTCACTGTCGCTTTGTAGTCGGGGTCCTGCAACATAGCAAGAACGTGTTCAAGCGAAGATACGGCATGTATCGTGAGATTGGAGATTAGGGACGCCTCTTCGAAGTTGTCTTCCGGAACGTACAGGTCCGTGAAGCCGGCATCGTGCGCCGCGCTTGCTATCGAGAGGGAGCCGAGGATGGGCCGTATCGTGCCGTCGAGCGCGAGTTCGCCCGCGAATAATCTTCCTTTGGGATCGAATGTCGTCTGTTCGGATGCGAGAAGAAATGAGAGCGCGAGGGGAAGATCAAAAACAGCCCCTTCTTTCTTAAGTGCGGCCGGGGCGAGCGAAAGAACGATCTTCTTGTTGCTTCGTTTTGGCGACTCGAGTGCGCGGGTGTTTTTTATCGCAGCAGCGAGCCGGTCCTTCGCCTCTTCGACAGATTTATCCGGGAGTCCGACAATGGTGAACGCATGGAGTCCCTTCACAATGTCGCACTCAACAGTAACGATGTGCGCCGCGGGCAGCGCGGGTTGCGCACCGTAGACGCGCGCGAATCCGGAAGCGATCTTTTGCTTCTCCGCCATTGCGGCTTATTGTAGCGCGAATTATGAAGAGGGCCTGCGCTTAAGCGCAGGCCCGTTGGTCGGTTAGAATCCGAATAACCGTTTTGGACACACGACGTACCCATCTATTTCCATGTCCATAAAATCTAGAGGATAGGCTCGAAGTTCCCACTGCTCGCCTGTTGGTAGGCCGCTTTCACCGTCCATATCCTCAAGAGGATACTCCAGGTGGACTGACCGCAGCTCATGTCTCTTGTCGTACACGTAGAAGTGGTACGGCTTATACTTCTCTGCGCGTGCAAGAAAGCTGAATACATGGGCGAGCGGTGTCACGACTCGCTTCTTACCTCCGAATCTGCGAATGATGGTCGAGTCGCGCGCGGCTCTTCGAATCGGCCGTACCCTCAATCGCATCGCGGGTACGTTTTCTTCACGGACATTTCCAAGATAGACACTGAACATACCGTCAGCGAATCCATTGAATTTGGTCCAGAATATCCGAAGCCCTTCCTCAGCCGTAAAGTTCTGGACTGGCGGCATTTGCAAAGAGCACGTGTGTTTTTTGGGCATGGAGCCCTCCTTAATGTCAAAGACCTGAATGATCGGTGACTGCACTTATCATCAGTAAATAATTGAAAATTAGTCGGAAATAATGTATCATCCATGCATCAAACTGAGAAAATGCCTCTAAATATGGTTATTTATCTATCAGATAGTTGTCGGAAAATATGTACAAAAAGGCATTAATGGCGGCTGGGCTTGATGAAAAGCAGGTGGATGTCTATATCGCCTGCTTGGAGGCCGGGCCCTCAAAAGTGCCGGAAATCGCTCGGCAGGCGCAGATAAAGAGGACGACCACGTACGGTGTAGTCGACGAGCTCGTGTCTATGGGCCTGCTTTCCAGCAGCTACAAGGGAAAAACTAAACTATACGCAGCGCGAGACCCGGAAGTGATCGCCTCCTTACTCGAAGATAGAAGGAAAAGAGTGTCCGAAATACTGCCGGGGCTGTCAGAGCTGTTCCTCACTCACAACGTAAGACCGAAGATACAGTTTTTTGAAGGGAGAGAAGGGATCAAGAAGATCTACGACGATATTCTTGAATGTAAATCCAAACGGGTTCAGCAGATCGTACGGGTCAGAGATCACATCGCCGCCGTCGGTGACGTGTTCATCAAAGAATACATACAAAGGCGTGTTGCCCGGGGCATTGTTGCCTACGACCTTCACCCGAAAGCGGGAGATTTATACACGGAAGAGAGGGGTACGGAAAATCTAAAGCTGAAGCGGCATGTGCGCTACCTGCCTCCAAACGTTTTTCACGCAGCGATGATAATGCTCTATGACCACAAGGTCGCGATGGTCTCGACTAAAGCGGAGAACTTCGGGTTCATTATTGAAAGCAAAGAGTTCTCCAACACACTAGGCGCCTACTTCGATTTTATGTGGGGGCTCGGTTCAAAAGAACCGGACCTAGCGTAGGCCACTACTACAATACTACCGGGCGTGCGCGACACAGGTCGCGGCGGCAGGATTCGCTTCGAGGCGGTCCATCGGGATCTCCGTTTTACACACATCACACGTTCCATACGTGGATTTATCCATTTTTTCAAGCGCCTTGTCTATTTCGCGCCGTCTTTTTTCCAGCTCCTCAACAAGCGGTACGTTGGTTGCGAGCTCTTCAATATTGTCCGCGGCATCGTTCGGATCCGATTCCTCAACCTTCGAGACGGAGCTGCCCTGCCAATCACCGCCGACAGATTTACCGTGCTCGGCGAGCTCCTCGCTCAGCGAGTCGCGCTCGGCTTCAAGATTTGCGCGCAAGTCGTTCAGCTCGTCCTCGGTGAGATGAGACATGCTCGGAATAATACAGGGACAAGTGAGAAGGGACAAGAGGCCGCGTCACAATTTACGCTCTGCCCGCAAACGGGAGAGGATCTCGGTGAACGAATACACGCTCTCTCCTATGATGAGGAGATGCTGTGTCGGAAAAGAGTAATACAATTCGATAGTTCCAGCATCATTTTTGAGCGCGCGAACGTCGTAATTGCGCATGACCACATCTTCAAATCGTCGTTTTTCCGGGAGACCATTCACGCCGAGCACCTGGTCCGGGACTGTCGTGAAGGCGGGGGCGAGATCGGCGTTCATCGTCTGTTCCCACGCGAGCATCCCGGCGAATGCACGCTCGTAGGAGAGAACCGGTATCACGAAGATCGGCGCATTTTCGTCGACAGTATGAATTCCGAAAAAGAATTCGCTCGATAGCGCGCGCAAGAGGTCCGGGGACGCCCGGGTGCCGAGCGCACGCAGGAACTCTTCAAGGATAAGCGGTCTCTCGGTTTCCGCACTCTCGGGGGTAGTTTCAAGTGTCGTTGGAACGAAGCGCGTGATCGAACCAAGGGTCGCACCGCTATCGGCACGTGCTTGCGCAACCAACCGCTTCACTTCAAGAGACGATCGATTTTCTAGAGGAAATGAATAGTTTTTCTCGGCGAATAGTAGAGAGTTTCCCGTTTCCCGCGGAGGAATGCCCGAGCGTTCCTGCATGGTAATGTAGACGCCGAAAGATGCGGCGGCGCCCAAAGCGGAAAGGAGAAAAACAGCGAAAAGTATCCGGAATGTCCTGCGTGAGCGTACTGCTTTGATCTGCTCGCGTTCGACGACATCGCTTTGTGCGTATTGTTTTTCGCTCTCGAGCGCCACCGCACGTACGAGCGAGATTTTCTTATCACGCACGATGTCCTGCAGATCATTCTTGAGGGTCCGGAACGGCGAGACGATGGAGGATATAAGATCACCTCCCGGTGTCGTGCCGACCGCTTTGCCCGGCGCGATATCCCCTTCGTGCGTGGCGGGAGAGTTCTCCGGAGCTTTGGCGCTTTCCGGCAAAGGTTTTTCCGGGGCGTTCTGCTTAGTATCTGAAGAAACACCCAGCATCGTATCGAATACGTGCACCTCTTTCGGTTTTTGCACTTCGCCCGGAGCATCGTGGCGCTCCGGGAGCTTGATGTCTTTCAATATCTTGGAGATCGCCTCATCCTCTTTTTTCAACTCTTCAGGCGTGTGTGGAGGCGGGGGCGGAGATACTGCAGGAATGCTTTCGGAGAGCGGCGAGATGGGCGGGCTCTCTACAGGTGGTGTCGGTACCGGTATTTGTATTGGGGCTTTGGGCGGGACAGGGGGAGGGGGCGGTGTTTGGATAGGTGGCGGCGGAGGTACGACCTGTTTTGCAGGCGCGGGTTTTATCACCACCTCTTCAATGAATCGTGCTTCTTCGATCGGTTGGGGAGGAGGCGTCGGTTGTCCTTCCCCTACGTTAGATGTGCCGGCGGGGGCGGTCGTTGGAATTTCGTCTGCCATAATCATTTCCTCCACCCTGACCCGGTTTTATTCCCTTTCTCGCAGCCCATTCCGGATCAGCGGCTTTGATAGAGAGATTATACCGCCCCTTCTCGTCGATCTCTTTGATAACAACGGGGACGACGTCGCCTATCGCAACTGCATCCGTCACTTTGTCTATCCTGAACGGAGCCATCTCGGACACGTGTACAAGTCCGTCGTTGTTCGGACCGATCTTAACGAACGCACCAAAGTCCATGAGGCGCACTACGGGACCTTCGAATTTGTCGCCGACCATGTACTCGCGCGTAAGGTCCATAATTTCCTTTTGTGCGGCTTCCGCGGTGCCGTTGCGGCCGGTAACGAACACCGTACCGTCCTCTTCTATCGTGATGTCGTCGCAGCCGGTCCGCTCGCGGATGCCGTTGATGGTCTTTCCGCCGGGGCCGATAACGAGTCCGATCTGATCGACTTTTACTATTACAGTGAGGATCTTCGGTGCGCGTGGAGAAATGTCGGTGCGTGGCGAGGGGATCTCTTTTTGTATTACGTCGAGTATCTGCAGTCGCGCTTTCTTCGCTTGAGCGAAGGCCTCGCTAAGCACCTTGAGCGGCACGCCGTCCACCTTCACGTCCATCTGCACTCCTGTCACACCCTCGGAAGTTCCCGCGACTTTGAAGTCCATATCGCCATGATGATCTTCAGGTCCTTGAATGTCGGTGAGTACTTTATAGATGCCTGCTTTTGCATCCGACATGAGACCCATTGCTATCCCTGCGACCGGCCGTGTTATCGGGACTCCTGCGTCCATGAGTGCGATCGAACCCGCGCAAACGGTGGCCATCGAGGTGGAGCCATTCGAGGCGAGACATTCCGAGACGATGCGAATGGTGTAGGGGAAAACATCTTTTGCAGGCAAGACAGCGCGCAAAGATTTTTCTGCGAGCGCGCCGTGCCCTGTCATGCGGCGGTTGAATCCGCCCACGCGACCCGTCTCACCCACGCTGAACGGGGGGAAGTTGTAGTGAAGCATGAATGTTTTCTTTTTATCCTGGAATTCGATGGTGTCGATGAGCTGTGCGTCACCTGGTCCTCCGAGCGTGAGGGCGGCCAAGACGTGCGTCTGTCCGCGATAAAAGAGGCCGGTTCCGTGTATGACAGGAGAAATACCGCCCGCTTGCGCGTAGAGCGGTCGTATCTCGTCAAGCGCGCGACCGTCGACACGCTTCCCTTCTTTGATAGCAAGGTCGTGTACGTACTCGTCTATGCGCAGTTCGAAGTGTCCGTCGAGCTGGTTCGGCTCGGTGTCGGGAAGCTGCTCTGTGGCGTGCTTCATCCACTCCGATTTCAAAGCATTTATCTCCTCTTTGCCAAGTTTCCCGCCGAGCGTCTCAAGCTTCGGCTTTAAGAATGCGTCGAACACGGGCGGTATTTCCGTGTGTTCACCAGGTTTCTTGAATTCGCTTTTCGTCTTGCCGCGCTCCGACACGATGGCTGTTTGCCATTTTTGTATCGTCTCTATCTCCTCGCTCGCTCGCACGAGCGCGGCATCGAGCATCTTCTCATCCACCTCGCGCGCATTCACTTCGATCATGTTGACGAGCCCGTCTTTGCCCGAGACCGTTAGGTCCATTTTCGCTTTTGGAGGTAATTCATCTTGTCGTTGGCCGTATGTAGGATTCACGATGAGCTCATCGCTCCCGTCTTCGATCCCGATGCGAACGGCCGAAACGGGTCCATTCCACGGAATGTTCGATGTGGCTATCGCGAGCGACGCTGCGTTCACGGCGAGTATGTCGGTGTCATAATCTTCTATCGAAAGCACTGTGACTATGACCTGCACCTCTCGCTTCAGACCCTTAGGGAAGAGCGGGCGTATCGTTCTATCAACAATGCGTCCCGAGAGGACAGCCTCGTCGGAAGGCCGGCCTTCCCGGCGCATGAAGCGCGAGCCTAGGATTGCGCCCGCCGCGTAAAATTTTTCCTCGTACTCGACTGTAAGCGGGAAGTAATCTTTGTCAGATTCTTTTCCCATCACGACGGTCGCAAGACATGCACTGTTGCCGTAGCGCAATAAGACCGAACCGCTCGCCTGGTCCGCCCAATCATTGAACTCGGCCACCATCGTCTTTCCCCCAATGTCGAGGGAGTATTCTTTCTTTTGCATTTCTGCTTTGGTGATGTCTAGATTTCAGCGCGCGTTTCCGCTGCCTATCCAAACACCACGATTATCTTGTATGACGCGACTATACCACGTCGTGCTACTATTGCACCATGATGCTTTCGAAAGGTACCTGGTCCGGTAGTATATTTTGGTTCTCTCTGGTCGTTGCAAAACTTTCGTTCGTAGGGCTGGTTGCACTCTTCGGCCTTCAGGTCTACACACGCTGGTATGTAAATAAGGATTTTGCGTTCCTCCCCGGGTTCGGACTTGAGGCTCTTACCATCTCTGTTTTTGCACTAATCTTGGGGTTGGCATACATACACCGGAGCGAGAATTCGTAACCACAATACATTCCTGGGCTCTCTCGGCGGGCATGTGCTAGTATGCCGGCATCTATGCAGGTGTTTGTCTTTCCAGCAATAGTTTCGGTCATTGCGTGCGTTGGAGCGTATGTATGGGGAGGATTCGCGGCCCTCTTCCTTGTTGTCTTGCTTGCGGTGTTGGAAACGACGTTGTCGTTCGACAACGCCGTCGTTAATGCAAAAGTTTTGGCGCGCATGGACGAGAAATGGCAGCGCTTGTTCCTCGTGTGGGGCATTCCGGTCGCGGTATTCGGCACGCGCTTCGTTCTGCCGATATTCATCGTCGCGGCGGCTGCTGGCCTCTCACCGTTGGTCGTCACGAAATTAGCGCTGTTCGATCCCGCACACTACGGCGAGTACATAGAAAAAGCGCACGTGGCGATCGCGGCATTCGGTGCGGCGTTCCTTTTTATGGTTTCCCTGAAGTATTTTTTCAACGACCGTAAGACGGTACACTGGATCGCCATAGTGGAGAAATATGTGTCGAGCTGGGGCGGCATCGAGGCAATAGAGGTTGCGCTCACGCTCTCCGTGCTCCTGCTGTGCTCTTTCATCGTGCCGGCCGCAGCTGCAACGATACTTTTTGCCGGCACCGTGGGCGTCGTGCTTTTCATCATTATCGAAGGCGTCGCGCAATCGTTCGAGATGGCCGGAACCCACGTGGCGACCGCGGGCGCGGCGCTATTCGTATACCTCAACGTACTCGATGCCGCCTTCTCCCTGGATGGTGTCGTAGGTGCGTTCGCCGTGACCTCGAGCCTGCCCGTCATCATCGCGGGTCTTGGCATCGGAGCCGTTTTTGTGCGTGCCTTCACCGTGTACCTCGTGCGGGCGCGGACGCTCGAGAATCTCATTTATCTCGAACACGGCGCGCACTGGGCGATACTAGGGCTCGCGCTTGCCATGCTCGCGACCATCTTCGTGCGTGTACCGGAAGCGATTACCGGCCTCATCGGTCTTGTGTTCATCACCCTCGCATACATCTCCTCGCGCAAAGAGATGAAAAAAATGGCAGCGCTGCCATAAGAGCATGAGCAAGGGGGATGAGATGGAGCCGAAGCGAGATACGGGTCCGTCGATGTTCGATATGAAATCCAAATTCGGGGGCGTCGTTGTTTACACGGATCCCGTCAACCGTGAGCGGACCGACTCCAGCGACAATGTCATGTCGCTTTTACAAGAAGAGCAGGTGTTCTGGTGGGAATTCTCAAAGGATAGTATCGAGTGGGCGATCAACACCGTTAAAGCAGAGATAGATTTTCTTGATGTTGGGACGGGAAGCGGCGTGTTCTCGCTCCTCATCGCCAAGAATACAAATGCCAAAAATATACGGGCCATTGATAAGAGTGCCCGGGCTATCGAAGTTGCAAAACGGAATGCTCATATCAACGATTTGAACATCGACTTTCGGCATGAGCCTTACAGCGAACACACAGCGGCACGCAGGTCGTGCAAAGTTATTGGATTTAATCCTCCGTACCACTTATATCCCAGTGAGATCGAGGATAAAATGCCGCAACACGCTCGAGGCGGCACCGACGGTCAGGGCGTGTTTAAGGAGCAGCTGACAATCGCGGACCGTCATCTCGCCGATAGTGGCATTATCGCATTCAATCAAATGTGTCTCGGCAGGAACGGAGCACCAGAATTCGCCCGATATATTCCCGAGCTAGTAAAAGAGACCTCGCTTGCTTACACAAACATACTTCCTCCCATGGCGACCGGGGAGTTTCTGAGAGGCGTTTACGGAGATGCTTTCCTTGAGTATCAGACTCAGACAGCCAACGCATTTCCCGAACTTTATTATTGCAACGGAATCATCAGTCGCGATAATGGCGGAAAAGTCGTAGTCATTAAGCACACGGTACCGCTTAAAGGCCGCACATGGGCCGACCGAATCGAATTACACCGCCAAGTTGCTTTGCACGGATTGAAATAGTATTCACTTCGGCACAAAGAGCTGGTGCCAAAGCACGTGCCCCTGCTCGACCACTTTGCCGTCCTTATATCCCCACTCGACGCCTTCCGGATTGGCCGGCATTGGGTCCTCCTTCACGACAAGGCCTTGCTGACCCTTTTTGCGCGTTATGAGGAGAAGCGTCATGTCGACGAGCGGATACTGTTCGCTCAAATGTTTCGCAAAATCATTCTGTTTGTCCCGATACACCAAACGATAAAATTCGTACATATCCATCGGTGGGCACGCACGACTGAACCGTATCTCGTATTCGTTCATTCGTTCCTTTGGGATGATACGGCCCTCGACGAGGTCGTCGACTATTAAAGGGTAGGTGGCGAACCCGTTTTTATTTTCGAACGCGGGACTTTTCGTATGGCATGCTATGACACCGCCCTCCGAGAGGCGGGGAAGCAAGTCGGCCAAGAGTTCACGGGTGACTTTGAGCCCGTCTGCTCCACCGTCGGCGTGCAGCGCGATATCGATATGTTCTGGCCGCGCTTGGTAGGGCGGATTAATATAAGCACCGGCTATCTCGCCGGACGGGAACTTGGGCAGTACCTCATGAAGGGTTCCATGGTACGCCTCGTACCGCTTTTCATTAAGATTATTGCGCAAGATGTTTTGCCGGGTCGTTTCTAGGGCACGCATGTTCGGATCTACCAACAGGATCTTATTATCCAATCCGCGACCATCAAGGTACTTTCCCATCAGAGTCGCTTTCACCCCTGTGCCGCAACCACCGTCCACGAAGGGTTTACCGGGATTTAATTCTGCGGCATTCAAAAGAGGTTCCTTGCTGTAATCCCAGTCGGGCACATGCTCTCCCGGTGTGTAAACGAATAAAATATTGTCCGGGCGGGTGCCGTCCGGATTGAAGGTGAAGTAGTTATCCGGCATTTCTATTCGAACGCCATCCACCGTCACCGATTTGAAGCGCACATCCCCCACCAGGGGTTTGCCATTATATTCCTGATGTGCAATACGGTCGGGGAATGTAATGCCTGCGATGTCGTTGAACCGTTGCGACTCCGCAGGCGTGAACCATGCGGTCGCGTTGAATATGTCAGCAGGCGTATGCCCCGGCCCAGCGTTCGGAGTATTTTCCGTCTGCTCCCTAAACTCGGCCATGAGCCGATAATAGCATTACTCCACCTCGGTGATGCGCTCGACGTCGGCGGCTGTTTCCGGTGCCTCGGTTGCGGACGTTGAGGCTGCGCTCCCGCGCGGAGCCGATCGGCGGCGGCCGGTAGGGCCGCGGTAGTTGATGAGATAGCGACGAGGGTCTTCGTCGAGGTCGAGGAAGTGGTCCGTCGCTTCTCTAAGGCGGCCCGATGTCGAGCGGCCGAAGCTCACCACTTCCACCTGACAGCCTCCGTGCACTTTCAAATATTCCACGAGCGGCACGAAGTCGCCGTCGCCGGTGAAAAGGATAATGGTGTCCAGTTTCGGAGAAGCGGTAATGGCGTCGACCGCCATGCCGACGTCCCAGTCGGCCTTTTTGG
>Ga0209542_10001334_pt1 | contig 58017 bp, 74 predicted proteins | sample RifCSPhighO2_01_FD_184028 | JGI IMG/M metagenome (GOLD analysis project Ga0209542, IMG submission 184028) | Soil microbial communities from Rifle, Colorado - Rifle CSP2_plank highO2_0.1 (SPAdes) (version 2) | ecosystem: Environmental > Terrestrial > Deep subsurface > Rock core/Sediment ...
CGATTACTCCACCCTTTTTTATGCAATTCTTTTGCTTTTTTTCTTTTTAGAAATAATAAATTCTTATTCATTTTAACACTTATATTTACAAGTTTATAAGTGGCCTACTTCTATACGAAACTCAACCAATACTGGATAGTTATTTTGTGATAAATACTCCTTCATTTCATATATAGCATTTTTAATTGATTCTTCTTCAGTTTGCCCTTATCCAACTACTTCTTTAATAGAAGCATTGAACCATCCGGTTCTTCTTAATTCTTCAAGTTTTTCTTTATCTGAACTTCCATTAAATCCATCATCAATTATGTTATCTATCATAAAAAGGCTTTATATTGAAGTTATTTAAAGTTTATGAGGTATATACTAAATTTAGGCTGTTGGAGAAAGCCTTAAAACCCCTCTATTTCTTTGAAAACCATGAAAATAGAAGAATTTGATTATGACTTGGAAATAGAAAAAGTTATTGAAGAAATAAATAAACAAAATGCAAAATCAGTTTGTTTGCAGTTAGCAGATGGCTTGAAACCAAGAGCTAAAGAAATTGTTGATGAAATTAAGGATAAATGCCCTTATGTTAAAGTTCTTATCTGGCTTGGAGCTTGTTTTGGAGCATGTGATATTCCAATAAGTTTAACAAATAAAGTTGATTTAACTGTTCAATTCGGACATAATAGATTTGTAAAGAATGTAAGAGGATGGAAATGAAATGAAACTATTATTAATAGACGCAAAATATAATGGAGAAATAAAATTTACAAAAGAGGTTTTGGAATATTTGAAAAAAAAGAAATACAAAACAATTGTTCTTTATACAACAACACAGTTTAATCATGGAATTCCTGAAATTTTAGAACAACTGAAAAAAGAAAATATCAAAGTTGTTTCTAGCCAGCCTGAAAGAACAAATAAAGAATTTCAGATTTTAGGATGTGATATTTATCATGGAAATTTGAATTTGAATAATAAAGATAAAAATATAGATGCATTTCTTTATATCGGAAATGGAAAATTTCATCCAAGAGCTTTATTGTTTGAAGAAGAAGACTCTCAAGATAATAAGAATAAAGAAGTAATTACATATGATCCTATTGGAAAAAAGATGATTGTTTATGACAAAAAAGATATTGAAAAAGTTATTCAAAAAAGAAAAGCAAATATAAAGAAATTTCTTACATCTGAAAAAATAGGAGTTGTAGTAACTGTCAAGCCCGGGCAAGAACATATGCATTATGTTGAAAAACTTGAAAAAGCATTTCCAAACAAGAAGTTTTATGTTTTTATAACAGATAATGTTTCTTTTTCAGATATGGAAAATTTTAATTTTATTCAATGCTGGATAAATACAGCATGTCCAAGAATAGGAATGGAAGATGCTTTGGAAACCAATAATTCTATTCTGAATGCAGAAGAAGCGCTGAGTTTGAAGGGATAAAATTATTTTTTAATCAAAATCTCAAAGTTTCATTTTTTAATATTGATATTAAAAATTTAACAAATGATGCTAAATTTTCACTTGTATGAGCTTCTTGAAGAACTTTATAATAACTAAATCTTTTAGCATTTGGAATATTTATCATAGGATACTTATTTTTATATAAAATAAAATTCATTAATAATCTTCCTGTTCTTCCATTTCCATCAATAAAAGGATGTATCCTCTCAAATTCTGTGTGAAAATAAGATGAAACAACTAAAGGATGAAGTTTATTTTTATTTTTTGAGTACCATTTTAAAAGTGTTGTCATTTTTTCTTGAACTTCCTGTGGTTTTGGAGGAATAGAGTTCCCAATATAAACCTGAACTGTTCTATATTTACCAATTTGAGAGGTTAAATCTTCTCTTAAGGTATTCATTATTACAAGTCTATGTAATTCTAAGATAAATTCTTTGGTTATATCTCCCTTATATTTTAATATAAAATCAAAAGCTTTTTTATGATTTAAAACCTCATTAATTTCTCTCAATGATTTTTCTTTAGGAACAATACCCTCAAATAATAAATAACTTGTCTCTAACAAAGTTAGTGTATTTCCTTCTATAGCTGTTGAATTATGCGTAAATAAAGAACAAAAAACTTCATATCTGTTTTCAAAATTTTCTCTTGGCTCTTTAGAAAAATCTTTTTTTAATTTATCTAAAAATTTAAGGTCTTCTTTTGTTAAAATTGCTTCAAAAATATTCAATTTTTTATCTGCTTCTTTTTCTTTTTTTATTAAATTTTCTTTATTTAAATTAATTCCAAGATAAATTTTCTTTTTTGACACCTTTTTATTTTTCTTTATAGATTTAACTCGGTAATAATATCTTTTCCCTTTTTTCTCTTGAATTTCAGTATAAGCCATAGTATCTTTATGTCCACTATACTTATAAATGTTTTTATACGGTGGACATAAATGTATGTCTACCATATAAGGATAATCCTATTTATAGTGGAACTAATGAACAAACCCTAAGTTTGAAGAACTAAAATTCTCTTCTTCTAATTCATCTTCTATCTTCTGTGTATTCTTCTATGTCTGCCTCTTTTATATTCCCTTTCTTCTTTTATTTCTGATTTTCTTTTTTCTCTTTCAAAAATAGAAAGATATCCAAAAAGTAGAATAATAATAAAAAATATTATTGATATAGTATAAGAATATATAGTTAAAAAAGCTCCAATTCCGGTAAGCATATATTTGTCTATAAGAGCAATTAATCTTATTATAAATGTTGTAAAAAAATATCCTCCAAACCCATCAAATATTGGCATAGCTAAATAAAGAAATTGCCTAAAATTTCGCTATCTCCGCAGCAAGCTACGGAGTATTCACCGCGAAATTTTTCGCTTTCAGCGACCAGCAATTTCAGTCTTTCAAAATCTACCACAGCAAGCTGTGGGGTATTAAACCCAGATTTAGAAATGAATATTTTCTTTGAAGGATTAAAATGTAAAAGAGAAGGCGACTTAAGAATGTTTTATGGTAAAATATCTATTGTTAAGTACTTAAATGCTTTTTTGAATAATGCTTTTTCAGGTAATGATTCTCCTTTAAAGGTTTATGATGAAATTTTTAAAAGAGGTATTGAAGACTTTGAATTATCAGAAGAAAAAGCTGAAGAATTTCTTAGATATGGGAAACATATAGAAAAAGACATTAGTTTTTTACCATTCTCTTGTCTTTTTCTATCTAGTAAAGGCGTAAATATGGTAAATTAAAAACGTCCTTTGCTATAAGGCTGAAAAGATAATTGAACTTATTGATAATCCTCATGGTTTTTTAAAAAAACATATTAAAAAACCAAGTGAAATTCTTGGAGGGGGTTATTCTCCTTACTTCTCTTTAAATTAACTTAGATTCAACATACAAATTTATATATAGAGAATTCTGATAATCTATATGGAAATCTCAGAAGAAATTAAAAATCTTGAAAAGATATTACAAATGCATAAGGTTGAAAGAGAAATAAGGAAAGAAGATGGATATGGGGGGTGGTACAGTGAACCTTTCTATGAAAATAGTTACACTTATGGGTTTGTAGAAAGAACACGTGCTGCAGGGAAATTAAATAGATTATTACAGAGCTCAGAATCAACAAAACTTCCTCAAGAAGTAAGAGACAGGATTAAAGATGAAATCCACTCCAGCTATACCGCCGGGAGGGAGGATATAATCACAAATATAATGGGATTAGTTTTCATTGGAGGGTTAGGATGGGTGTTATATCATTTTATCTGGAGTAAAGTTTAATCTTAAAAATTTTTATATATTTTGAAAAACTGCTAAAAAGTATTTCTAAAAGTTATAGAAAATTCTGTTAGTTTTATTGCCTATTATACAAAATTTTCTATCTTGATAATTTTAAAAACATGTGAAACTAAATTATCAATAATTATATAAAGCTAAATTTTCTTTTCTCATTATTATGGAAAAAGAAATCTTAGAGCCAAGACATAAATATAATCATACTCCTGAAGAAAATGGGAATTATGATGTTATTATAGTTGGAACAGGAGCTGTTGGATGGGGAACTGCAATGTATGCAAGAAGACTTGGATTAAAAACTTTGATTATTGGAGATTTGCTTGGAGGCACAATAACTATGGCTCATGCTGTTGAAAATTATCCTGGTTTTATCTCAATTTCAGGACCAAATTTAGCAAAAAGAATAGAAAATCATGCAAAAGATTATGAAATTCATATTTTAAATGCAGGAGTAGAAAATATAGAATTAAATGATAAAGATTCAAAAAAAAGATTTAAAGTATCAACTAAAAATAAATCATTTTACTCCAAAACAATAATTTATGCAACAGGAACAAAAGTAAAAAAATTAGGAGTTAAAGGAGAAAAAGAATTTGAAAGTCGCGGATTAAGCTACTGCGCACTTTGCGACGGACCTTTTACAAAAGGAAAAACTGTGGCAGTTGTAGGAGGAAGTGATAGTGCTGTAATTGAAGCATTACTTTTAACTCAATATGCCAAAAAAGTTTATATTATTTATAGAAAGGACAAAGTTCATCCCGAAGAAGCAAATGGAAAAAGATTAGAGCAATGCATTAAAGAAGGCAAAATAGAAATAATAAGCAATACAAATGTTTTAGAAATTAAAGGAGATAAATTCTTAACAGAAGCTGTATTAGACAAACCTTTCAAAGGAAAAAAAGAACTTTCTTTGGGAGCTTTATTTGTTTATGTTGGAAGAACACCTTTAAGTGATTTAGCTAAAAAAATCGGAGTAAAAGTTAACAGTAAAGAAGAGGTTATTATAAACAGGCATGCTGAAACAAATATCTCTGGATTTTATGCTGCTGGAGATATTACTGATATGGAATTTAAGCAGGCAATTATAGGTGTTGGCGAAGGTGTAACTGCCGCCTACAGAGCTTATGAATTTATCAATAAGATGTAATTATTCTCTTGCTCTAAAATCGCAAGTCATTGTTAAATACATTTTCTAACTAATCATAGTAACTTTAATTTAACTCTTGAAGATTATGCTTTTTATCATTTATACCAGTAAAATTTTAGCTTTAAAACTCAAAACTCATTGAAATGATGCCTCTAAATTATGAGAACTAACAGATATTATTATCAAATTAAATGTGTAATTAAAAATTTAATTTATAGCAAAGGACGTTTTCAATTTACTATATTTACGCCTTTGCTAGATAGAAAAAGACAAGGGAATGGTAAAAAATTAATGTCTTTTTCTATAAGCGAAAAACTTAATGAAGTCTATTGAATTAATAAGGTTGATTCACGAGTTTGCGAAGGTAAATATTAAGCATAAAGTAAGTAACCTAACATCAAGGAAAAGCTTTAATACTAAACTTATTCTTCTATACTGTAGGTAAAATAAAAAATGAAAATAAAGGTTTATTCAACTGAAACATGCCCTTATTGCAATGCATTAAAATCCTTTTTGAAAGAAAACAAAGTGAAATTTGAAGAGATAGATGTTGAAAAAAATCAAAAAGCTGCTGAAGAAATGGTAGAAAAATCCGGACAAATGGGTGTTCCTGTAACTATTATTAATGGAGAAATAATTGTTGGTTTTGACAGGGAAAAAATTGAAAAAAAACTAAAATTATAAAAAAGTAGATTTAAATTATAGATTTTTAATTATTTAATTTATCACCATAATTCTTATAAAAAGAAGTATTTACTTTATAATATGGAAGAGGAGATAAAAGGGGTAAAAATCAATGAAAAAGCTCCATTATTTACAGAAGATGTATTTGTAGACGGAATAATTAAAAAAATAAGTTTAAATGATTTTAAAGGAAAATGGGTTGTATTGTTCTTCTATCCTTCTGATTTTACTTTTGTTTGCCCGACAGAACTTGGAGAATTAGCTGACAATTATGAAAAATTCAAGGAACTTGGAGTAGAAATAATCAGTGTTTCAACAGATACAGTTTATGTTCATAAAGCATGGCATGATCAATCTGAAACAATTAAAAAAATAAAATATCCTATGCTGGCTGATCCTTCTATGAGGGTTTGCAAAAGTTATGGGTCATTAATTCCAGAAGAAGGAGTGTCATTAAGAGCAACTTTTGTTATTGATCCTGAAGGAATTGTCAAAGCATATGAATTCCATCATAATGATATTGGAAGAAATATTGAAGAACTTATACGTAAAATTCAGGCAGCAAAGTTTGTCAGAGAGCATAATGGTGAAGTTTGCCCTATAAACTGGAAACCAGGAGAAAAAACGCTTAAGAAAGGGCTTGATTTAGTCGGGAAGATTTAATGCAGAGAATAGAAAAGTTTAATAATATTCATAAATTAGTTTAAAGATGGTTGAAACATTGGAAAGAAGTTTGACAGCAGGAGATTTTGAAGGAATTCTCTTAAGTGATTTTCAAACTCCAGAAATGATTCAGAAGTATTTTTCTGCTAAATTAAAGGAATATTTAGGAAAAAATGGTAGAACTGTTCAAGATCTATCAAGAGGAATGAGTTTGGATTCAGGTTATTTGTCAGATGTTTTAGATGGAAAAAAACCATTTCCACGTGAATTAGCTTATGATATTGCTGCAAATACTGGAGAAATGTTTTATGCATTTTTTCCATTAAATCCACTTGCAACTGAAGAAACTTATAAGAGAGCTTTTAGAAGAATTGATGAAGAAACATTTTCTACTAATTGAAATGGTCCTTCAGAGCTTTTTGTTATAGAACAATTAGAATATTATGCATTTCCAGAAAATGATATTCCTAAAGAATATTTTACTAGATAAAAATTATAAGAAACTCTTGTTAAATAAAATTATTTATTTTTAATTGCACTCTATTGGCAATATATTTATAAAACTGAGGAAATTAATTAAGTTATGTCTATATCTGATATTGCTAAGGAAAATTCAGCTATTATGTTAGAATCTTTGGAAAGAGGAGCTACAGAAAAAGATTGGAAGTTAATGCAAAGGGTTACTGAAGCAGGAATACCTCTTTCTCCATTAATAGATAATCCTTCAGAAGAATACCAAAACCCAGGTATTAAATTACCGCCTGAAGTAACAGAAAAAATTAGTTATACTGCATGGACAGGTTTAAGTAGAATAATATGTGAAGGATGGATTCAAGATCAAAAATGGTTAATTAGTAGAACTAAAGGATATGATATTGGTACACCTGAAACAATAAGACTAATGATTGAAGAGAATCCTACAAATTCACGAGGAGTAGTTTATGTAATTCAGGAGAGAGTTAAACCTCATGAAGTTGCAGATTTTATAAGGTTAACATCAATAGGTTATTTATTAAGAACAAATTTTAATAAAGAATTACCAGATTTAAAGGATGATCATGGTCAAGATCAACTAGAAGGAGAATTAAAAAGATATTTGGCAAGAAAACAAGGTAAGGTTCATCCTGCTGAGGTTGAAATAACTTCTGAAGCAGTTAATGATTATTGTATGACAAATGGATTAAATGGAGCTTATGAAAAATTTACAAAAAAATTAAGAACTTGTGATTTAATTTATTTATACTCCTTATCTTAATTGCACTCCAAAACTTCATTATACTTTATTACTGTCCTGATTCTTGGGACTTCTTGATAAGTTAAAATCTGCTGGGGTTTGCAATAACCATGAAAACATCTTTCATAATCATAAACCATATAATTACCATCTAAATAATAATCATTTCCATATAAATCATTTCCAGAATATCTATAACTATATTCAGATTCTGAAGTTATATCATAAGTCCAATGAACATCTATGTCTTCATCATGCTCATATTCAAATTCAAATGTTTCTGTTTCATCTTCTCTAATAAATTCTGTTTCTTGTTTTTTAACTCTGTCTTTATTTTCAGGATAAAAATAAACTATAACCCTAAAATAACCATTATCATTATCAGTATTTTTGACTTTTATTGTAATAATTTCTGTAACTTCGTCATCATTAACTTCTTTATCCTGGTCAACCCATACTTTATAATTTAAGTTATCATATCTAGAATTATCATACCTAGAATAAGTATTATAATAATTATAATCGTAAACATAAACAGGAACTTTTTCAAAATAAGTTTCTCTTTCTGTATAAGGAACTAAAACTTTTATACATTCTTTTGAAGTAGGAGCTTTTGGTGATAAAGTTGATCCTGGTTGAACATTTTTTCCAAATAAGTTAGGATAATTAATTACTATTATAGCTCCGATTATTAAAATTAAACAAAGAATTAATAAGAGTACTGCAATATATGTTGCTTGACCTCTTTTGTCTCTCTTTTTCATTAAAATAATAATGAACTTGAGTTAAAAAGGTTTATTGAGATGAAATATATAATATGTTTTAGTTAAAGGGTATTGTCAACTTATAGAGAAAAACATTAAAATAGTATGTTTTTCTCTATCTATCAAAGGCACAAAAAGGTAAAATATCAGTGTCCTTTGATATAGCAGGATATTATCCTTTACTTAATTAATTCTGACAACTGTAAAATTGCACTCCTCGCATGTTCGTCGTAAATTTATTATTATATTCATAACATTAAATATCTGTGAATGAAATGAACAGCAATTTGTAGGATTTGATTATGTCTCAATAACTTGACAGTATCTGGTTAAATCAACCTCTCCCATATTTTTCATAAATTGCTTTAAATTGAGGTTTTTCAAATCTTGAATCATTTGAAAATATTCCTCTTAAATCTTTAATCAATATTTCGTCGTCTACAACTCTGTCTTCATAAGCTCCTTCAATCCTTATTAATTTACCTTCTAAACTACAGCTTCTAAACCTATAAACATGAAATTCATCTCTATCTTTAATATATCTATAAGCAGTATGAACAGGTTCTTCTTGTCCGTTATTTTCTTCTTTTCCAACATACCATGTTCTTAACAATTTTTTATTTCTATTTACTATAAGATAATATCCTGGCGTAAATTCAATTGGATTGCCTTTTCCTTGCATTTTATTTACTCCTATTTTACTCTCTTATTTTTAGAAAGTTTAATATTTGTTGAGCATGATTTTCAGTATCAACTTTATCAATTATATGGATAATTTTTCCTGATTTGTCTATTATAAAAGTTTTTCTTAAAACTCCCTCATATTCTTTTCCATAAAGTTTCTTTTTTCCCCATGCATTATACTTTTTTAAAAGATTTTTATCTTTGTCAGAAATTAAAGGAAATGGGAGTGAATACATAGATGAGAATTTCTTATGACTTTCTTCTGAATCTGGAGAAACTCCTACTACTGAAATACCTTGTTTTTTTAATTCATTCCAACCATTTCTTAATGAGCATGCTTCTTTTGTGCATCCGGGGGTATTGTCTTTTGGATAAAAATAAAGAGCAAGAAGTTTGTTATCCTTTAAGTATTTCTTTATTTTCTCAAATTCTGGAGCATTCTGACCTATTTTTATTTTCATAATCTAAAACAAAAATATCTCTATAAATAGATTATGAAAGAGTGTTATATATTACCTAAATTTTTAAAAAACATAAAAGAATTATAAAATTATGACTATAGGAAAATATGCTACAACTGGAATGATTGCTTTAGGGATATTAGGAACTTCTGTTTCTGTAGGCTATATTTTATATCATGATCAAATAGAAAGAGGACTTAGAGATAAGATTTCTAATGTTGAAAAAATATTAACCCAAAAAGAAAAACTTGGAAACTTAGATAAAAATAAATTTAGTGAGGAATATATCAAAGCTACTGAAGAAGAAATAGCAAGATTAGAAAATCAATATCAAGAACAATCGAGGTTATCTGATTTATCTTCACTTAGAAGCCAACTGGGTAAAACAATAACTATTGAAGTGTTAGATGCCTTTGGGTTTGTTACTTCATTAACAGTTTTAAGTGTTGGATTAGCTAAAAGATTTCCAGAGAAAAAGGAAGAATAATAAATAAAATCAAAAAAATTTGAACATGAGAGAGAAAACTAAAAGAAATTTTGGAACATTGTTTTTTTTATTAGGAGGAGCTGGAATATTATGGGGGGTTCATGAATTTCCAAGAGAATATGAAGTTCCTAACAAAAGAATGTTTGAGGAAACATATCCAGTTAAACCAATTAAAATAATAGGAGCTTCAGCAGTAGTTTTAATGGCAGGAGCAGGTTTATTAAATAGTTATAAAAGACGTATTGAATTAGAAGAAAGAAATGAATATTTTGCTGAGGGTGAAAAAGATTATATAGAATATCATAATTTAGAGTAAAAATTTATTAAGAAGTAATCATAAAATATAAAATGTACATGAATTCAATTTTTTCTAGGGGAATTATTTTTGGAGGATTAGTTAGTACTCTTGGATTTGGTTTAGGAGCATCACATAATATTTTTTCTGCTTCTTCATCAGAAGGAAGAGAAGATTTCAAAGAGATTATTAATTATCAAAAGCAGCTTTCAATGCTTAGAAAACTTTCTTATGAAGAAAGCTTAGTAGAAGATATGAGAAATAAAATAAGAAAAAAATATGATGTATTATGGGAAGAATATAGGGATAAATATTTAGTTCCTGGAACAGTTATTGAATTTGCAAGAAAAAGAGAAAGCAAAGAAAGAGAAAGCAGAGAATATCTTAGGAAAATGGGTATAAGTGGACTTATTGTTGCTGGGGGAGTAATGATGAAGAGGAAAAGATAAATGGAAGAGATATATTCAATTCATCAGTACATTCTTGATACAATAAAAGAACAAGGTGGACTTGAAGGAATTGCTCTCTATGAAAATTCAAGAGAATTTTATAATCATCTCCCAGAAGAAGAGGCAATAGTTCTGAAAAAAGAAATTATTAAAGCTATCCATGATGAAGAGGATGTTATTTATATTAGTTCAACAACAGCTGAAGAAGCATTGATTTATGAAAGAGCTATACAAGAACAAAGAGATATAACTAATGAAGAAAAAGAAAGGATAGAAAGATTCCATGATCTTGTTGAACAAACACAACAACATTATGATTATAAAATTGGATTATGTAAAACAACATTATTGATAATACAATCACAGAAAATGAAACAATCAAGTTATTTAGAAATTAATTTAAATTAAAAATCTTTTGATTTTCCGTAAAATATAAATATAAGGATTAATTGTTATTTTTATGAAAATAAAAAATTTAGATGAAATTTTAAGAAAAGGAGTGCTAGCTGTAAGTGCTTCTGGGATTATTGTTGGAGGATATTTTTTGTATAGTTTATACAATCAACAAAATGAAAGAGATTTTTTTGAGGTTTTAACGGTAAAACACCTACAAGCTTATTCTGAATTAATTAGTTCGCTTAAAGAAGAAAAGGCAAATTTTGAAAGAGATGTTGATCATAATATTTATCCTTCTAGTTTTGCATGTTTATTAGATTCTATGACAATTGATAAAGAAGAACTTTATAGAAAAAAATTTGTAAACACCGGAATTGAAAAAAGATTAAGAGAAAAAGGGTTAATTAAATAGACCATAATAATTCTTCAACTTCCTTTACCGAAAGTATTTTATATTCTAATAAACTGAATAAAACATGGAAAATAAAGAAAATAGGAAATTTTCTAACTTTCCATTTTTAATAAAGAAACATATAAAACATGGAAAATAAAGAGATAATTTTAAACATAAAAGATGAAGCTTTGTTAGAAGAAGCTCTTAAAGAGCATAAACAAGGAAAAACAATTTCTTTAGAGAATTTAAGAAAAGAAAAAGACTTTATTAATTGGAGTGTTGATTTAGGAAAAAAAGCAAAAAAAGGAAGGCTAATATCTTTAAATAAAACTATCTTGAAATAGGGAAAAGATTTTTAGTTAAGGATATCAAACTGATTCATACTCTTTCTTCAACATCAATGCATCTCCGACAATGTCAGGAGATTCACATGCAAGCATTCCTTTAACATTAAATTCTTTTAAAACTTTTAAAAGCTCTTTATATTTCATATCTGAATCATCTAAATTAAGATGATTTTTTTCACCTTTTTCTCCATAATTAATTCCACTTAGATGAATATGCATATTGTTTAATCCTTGTTTTCCTAATTCTTTTTCAATCAAAGTCAGAATTTCTCTAAATTCCAATGTTGAATTAAATCCCCCATTATTTCTTGCATGTAAATGAGAAAAATCAACACAAGGCATGACTTGATCTAATTCCTGGCTTAATTTAATAATTTCATGGAGTGTTCCAAACTGAGATGGTTTTCCTGTTGTTTCAGGACGAATCCAAATTTTATTATTTTCCTGCTTCAATTTTTCTATTATTTCATTTAATTGAGTCTTGACTTTATTATAAACAGCCTCTTTTTCATCTTTAAGATAATAAGCTGCATGAAATGTTAATGAATATCCTCCTGCTAAATGCAACATTCTTGCTGCTTTTAAAATTCTATCTTTACTTGCATGAATTTTCTCTTTTTCTGCTGAATTAAGATTAATAAAATAAGAACCATGAGCTGTTAATAACAAATCATCTTTTGCTGCTTTTTTTACTTCATCAGCAGATTTTTCATTGAGATAAACCTGCCTTACAAATTCTAATTCTGTTCCATCTAAATTAATTTCTCTTAGATAATTTATTCCTGAAACAACTCCCCCTGTATGTGGATGAAGAATTATTGGAGGAATTCCTGCAGGTCCGAAATGAAGTTTTGCTGGATGTAGCATAATGAAGAAAAGGGGGTAGGAGTTAAATAGTTTTGGAAGGATAAATAATTATATGAGGATAAAATAATTAAATTATATTGGCTCGATAGAGTTTGATTATATTCATCAAGAGTTAATGCAAGCAAGAACAGATGTAACCTCTTTTTTTATGAGATTATATGCAGACTTAGGAATTGCTCCAAAAAAAGCAGCAGAAAGAGAAGAAAGGCACATAAGAGACTTGGAGGTAGGGGTATAGTAATTCTTCCAAAATAGTTTTTGAAGAATAGTTCAATAATCTTCATAAGAGATAAAAACAACTCATTTTTGTATTTTTTAAGATAATGTTACTAAACAAAAGATATAAAAAGTTTTTTGTTCTAAAAAAGTCAGAAAAATAGAGGAATATTATTTGAAAAAATATATCGTATATAAAAATGATTAAAACAAAAAAGCCTGTTAAAAAAATGAATAAAAGCAAAAAGGAAACTAAGGTAAAAAAAAGTGAAGCTAAAAAACCAGAAGAAAAGATCAAAAAAGTTGAAGATGTTATTCTTAAAATTGCAATAGAAATTGCAAAACATGGAGAAGGAGCCTTATTTATTATCGGTGAAAATATACACTATGCCCATCTTATCAAACACAAAATGAAAAGAGTTAGTGTTTTTGAAAAGGGGGCTGAAAAATTACTAAAGGGTTTAGCAGTTATAGATGGTGCTGTAATTATAAATCCTAAAGGAAGTTTAGTTGATTATGGGGTTTTGATAAAAAATACTAGTCCTTATTTTGGTTATGGGACAAGACATGCTGCAGCAATTACTGCTTCTAAAAAAGGAAATATTGCAATTTTAGTTTCAGAAGAAGAAAGGAAGGTCAAAGTTTTCAAAGATGGCAAATATATTATGCAAATTGATGCTTTGCAGAAAAATGTTGCAAAAAGAGTTTCAACAATTTCTGAATTATTGGAGAGTACTGGTGTCGGAGTTATAGGAACAATAGGTGCAGCTACATTAGTACCTGTTTTAGGAATTACTTTAATTCCAGGAATAATAATTTTTGGCGGAAGTTATTATGCAATTAAGTCTTTAGTGGAAAGAACTGGAAAAAAATAATTTATTCTTTGCTCTTTTCTGTATAAAAATGAATTTTGTTACTGCCGTCATATCTTGTTCCGAAAAGAGGATTATTTTCTATTCTCCATAATGCTTCATAATTTACTTTAACTAAAAAACCATAATCTGTTCTTTCAACTTTAATTCCATCTCCTAAATCATCAAAATACTCATTCTGTACCTTACAAGTTATATGTGAACCTTCTTGTGTTTCTAACACCACATCTAAGGGTTTATGAAAAAGCCTTTTACCAGACGAAGCATTCCAATCAAGTTCCAATAATCCGATCTGAATAACTTCTTCTTCACTGAGAAAAATAGTAATATCTTCTCCTAAATAAGTTCCTCTTGCCATTTTTATTTTATTTTTCAGATATATTTAAATAAGATTATCTTAAAATAGATATATAGAAATCTTTGAATAACTTTATATTTTGATAATAGCTGAATATTACAAATTTAATTATAATTATCCTTAATATCAATCTATCATTGGTGTTTTGGTTAGAAGATATATTTATTAATATTTTTTACTATAGTCAACGACGTTAATATTTCCACACTTTGTCGTTGGATAGATAGGGAAAGACTTTTGTCTTTCACTATATCTGAAAATTAGCTTAAAAAAAGGGTTTTTCAAAACCCTTAATAATTTATCGTGTTTCATTTTTTAGTAATAATACATTTTATGTCAAGATACTTTTTTACTTATATGTTATAGAGAAAGACATTAATAACTTACCAAAATAGTATGTTTTTCTCTATCTATCAAAGGCACAAAAAGGTAGAATATTAGTGTCCTTTGATATAGTATCATTCAAAAGTCAAAACAAACAAAACAAAATGACTTTTTGATCATCGAAAAGTATTTAAAGTCTTGATTTCTATTTTCTTTGCTAAATACAACTTATAGTAATAAAGAGGCTGTTTATATACAATATATTGTATATACGTCTTACTATAAAGGAGCGTGCATATGGAATGTCCTTATTGTGCTTACACTTCTTCAAAAGTTACAGATAAAAGAAAATCTCCAGATGGAATAAGAAGACGAAGAGAATGTCTTAATCCAAAATGCAAAAAGAGATTTACAACATATGAAAAAATTGAATTAAGCGACTTATATGTTATTAAAAAAGATGGGAGAAGAGAAAAATTTGATATTGAAAAACTAAAAAGAGGAGTTGAGCGAGCTTTTGAAAAAAGGCCTGTTTCACAGGAAAATATAAAAAAAATGCTGAATGAAGTTGAAGAACAAATAAGAAAAAAAGGAAAGGAAATCAAAAGTTCAGTTATCGGAGATTTACTAATGAAAAAAATAGCAAAACTTGACAAAGTTGCCTATGTAAGATTTGCATCAGTTTACAAGGATTTCAAAGATGTAAAAGATTTTAGAAGAGAGTTAAATGAATTAAAAAGTTAGATTAAATAAAAAAAGGATTTAAAAATGTCAGAAGAAAACGGCTTAAGATTTGAAAAACATTTTACTAAAGGATTTAATCCTAATATTTATGAACACTTTGAATGGGAAAATGCTGATATTGAAATAACAGATGACAATGGAAATCCTTTATTTTTGCAAAAAAATATCGAAGTACCTTTAAGATGGAGTCAGCTTGCAAGAAAAATTGTCGCTTCAAAATATTTCTATGGAGATTTGCATAAAGGTGAAAGAGAAAATTCAGTTAAACAATTAATTGAAAGAGTCAGCAGAACAATGGCTATATGGGGCTTAAGACAAAAATATTTTACAACTCAAGAAGAAGCGGATAATTTCAAAGAAGAACTTTCATTTTTATCATTAGATCAAAGAATGGCTTTTAATTCTCCTGTTTGGTTTAATGTTGGAATTGATTTATATGATAATGGAATTAAAAATAACGAGCAAAAAGAAGCATATATTGTCAGTCCTTATGGAGAAATTGTAAAAATTCCCATAGGGAAAGAAAAATATTATCCTCAAACTTCTGCTTGTTTTATCCAGGAAGTTAAAGATACAATGGAAAGCATTATGGAACTTGCTAAAAGAGAAGCTTTGCTCTTTAAATATGGCTCTGGAACTGGAACTAATCTTTCAACATTAAGATCATCAAGAGAAAGGCTTTCTGGAGGAGGAAAACCATCTGGACCATTGGCATACTGGAGTTTTTATGATAAAGTTGCCGGAATTGTTAAATCAGGAGGAAAAACAAGAAGAGCAGCTAAAATGGATATATTAAATATCAGTCATCCAGATATTTTAGAATTTATCAAATCAAAAAGAGAAGAAGAGAAAAAATTGCATATCTTAATTGATAATGGTATTCCTTGGAGAGAAGCTGTTGAATCATGCAATTTCCAAAATACAAATATTTCTGTGAGAGTAACAGATGACTTTATGAAAAGTGTTTCAGAAGATAAAGAATGGAAAACAACACCTATTCATTGTAAAGAGATGGGTGAAAGCATGCCAAAATACAGAGCAAAAGATTTATTGAAAGAAATATCAGAAGGAACTCATTTTTGCGGAGATCCTGGACTTCAATTTCATGATACAATAAATAAATGGCATACATGTCCAAATTCTGGAATAATAAATGCTTCTAACCCGTGTGTTACAGGAGATACAAAAGTTTTAATGAAAGAGGGTAAATGGAGAAGAATTGATTCTATTATTGATGAAACTACAACAGTTTTAACAAATACTGGAATAATAAATAAATCAGAAATAAGTGGTTCATTTAAAACAGGAAGCAAGCCTGTTTACAAATTAAAAACAAAATGCGGTTATGAGATAAAACTAACTGCAGACCATAAAGTTTTTACAGTTAATAGAGGATTTGTTCAAGCATGTGAATTAACTAAAGATGATTTAGTATTACTTCCAAATGTAAATGTCTCTGAAATTAATGAAATAGAAGACAAAAAATTTTATCAAATGCTGGGAGTGTATCTTGGATATGGCTGTTTCACTTCATCTGAAAAGCAAAAAAGTATTATTTTAACTATGGATAAAATAAATGAAAGGAAAATTATAGAACAATTTGCAACTTATACTACAGAAAATTATAGCAGATTAACTCACAAAAATACTCCTGCAATTGCAATTCAAACACCTACCTCCGCAAGATTTTCTATAACAAATAATTTATTAATAAATAAAATTGAAGAGTATGTTGATTCTTCACTTAAAGCTCATCAAAAAAGAATTTCTGATAAAATGTTTAATTTAAGTCTTGGAGAGCAAAAATATATCTTACAGGGATTATTTACTGCAGATGGAACAGTGGCTAATTATGGCGAGAAGTCTCAATATGTTGCATTAGATTCAACAAGTTTGGGATTACTTAAAGATGTTCAAATTTTGCTTCTTGGATTTGGAATTAAAAGCAAAATTTATGAAAATAGGAGAGCTGGAAAAAATATCACATTGCTTCCAGATGGAAAAGGAGGATTAAAAGAGTACCATGTAAAAGAAGTTTATTCTTTAAGAATTTCAAGAACAAGCAGGATTAAATTTGAAAAATTAATCGGATTTATGCCAGAATCATTAAAAAATGAAAAATTAAAATTATTAAATTCGCAAGTTAAAACCTATGAAGATTATCCTATAGATAATGTGGAAACTCTTGACTATGTTGGAGTAGAAGAGGTTTTTGACTTAAAAGAACCTTTAACCCATACATTTGTTGCAAATGGAATAACAATTCATAATTGTTCAGAATATATGTTTATTGACAACAGTTCATGTAATTTAGCTTCTTTAAATTTGATGAGATTTCTTAACAGTGATGGAAGTTTTAATGTTGAAGATTTTTCATCAGCAGTTAGAACAACTGCTATTGCACAAGATTTAGAAATTGATAATTCCAGCTATCCAACAAAAGAAATTGCTGAAAACTCTCATAAATTCAGGCCATTAGGTATGGGTTATGCTAATCTTGGTTCATTATTGATGTTTCTTGGAATACCCTATGACAGCTATGAGGCAAGAGCTATTGCATCTTCAATAACTGCATTGCTTACTGGAAAAGTTTACGAAGCATCAACAGAAATAGCAGAAAAAATCGGAACTTTTTCTGAATTTGAAAAAAACAAGGAATCTTTATTGAATGTTATGAATATGCATAAAGATTCATTAAGAAACATAGATAGAGAAAAGTTACCTAAAGGATTTCTAGCTGTTTTAAATGAAGCACAAAAAACTTGGGAAAATGTTATTCGTAAAGGAGAAGTTTATGGATTTAGAAATGCACAGGCAACTGTTCTTGCACCAACAGGAACAATAGGATTTATGATGGATTGTGATACAAAAGGCATTGAACCTGAAATTGGATTAGTTCAAGTAAAGCTTTTATCTGATGGCGGAACATTAAAATTAGTTAACAGCACAGTCAGACCTTCTTTAATGAATATGGGTTATGATGAAAATCAAATTAATGGAATTATAAAATATGTAGAAGAAAATGAAACTATTGAAGAAGCCCCTTATATTAAAGAACAGCATCTTGCTGTTTTTGACTGTGCGAACAAGCCTTCAAAAGGAAAAAGAACTATTTCTTATCAAGGTCATTTAAAAATGATGGCTGCTGTTCAGCCATTTATTTCTGGAGCAATTTCCAAAACAGTCAATCTTCCAAAAGAAGTAACAGTTGAAGAAATAGAAACTGTTTATATTGATGCCTGGAAAAGCGGTTTAAAGGCTGTTGCATTATACAGAGACCAAAGCAAAAGAATTCAACCATTAAATTTCTCTAAAAAAGAACAAAAAGCTGTTCCTGTAAGAAAAAAAATGCCTGTTACAAGAAATTCTATTACACATAAATTTGATATTGCAGGACATGAAGGTTATATAACCATTGGAATGTATGAAGACGGCATCCCTGGAGAAACTTTTATAACAATGAGCAAAGAAGGAAGCACTATTGGAGGATTAATGGATGGATTTGCAACGTCTTTATCAATGAATCTTCAATATGGAGTCCCATTACAAACTTTAGTTAATAAATTTAAACATCAAAGATTTGAACCTAAAGGAATTGTTTGGGAAGGGCATCCTGAAATCAAGACTGCAGATTCTGTTATTGATTATATTTTTACATTTTTAGAAAAAGAATTTCTTCTTAAAAAAAGAGAAAATAAAATTAAAGAAGGAAAAATTGTTGTTGAAACTAATGGACAAGTTGGAGAATCTGAAAAGGGTGGATTATGCCCTATTTGTGGGGAGCAGATGATAAAAAAAGGACATTGCACTGAATTATGTGAGAAGTGCAATTATGTTAATGAAACAGGATGCGGAGGATAAATGATTTCTATAAAATACAAAAGAATACATCCTGATGCAAAAATTCCAAGTTATGCTCATGAAGGTGATGCTGGTATGGATTTGTATTCAGTTGAAGATTATGTTTTAAAGCCAGGAGAAAAAATAATTGTAAAAACAGGAATAGCTACTGAAATGCCTGAAGGTTATTTTGGAAGTATCAGAGACAGAAGCGGACTTGCTGCAAGATATGCAATTCATGTTTTAGCTGGAGTTATTGATTGTCATTATAGAGGAGAAATTGGAGTTGTTATAATAAATTTAGGAAAAGAAGAATTTTCTATTTCTAAAGGAGATAGAATTGCTCAGGTGTTAATACAAACAGTTGAACATGTTAATATTCTAGAAGTTAATGAATTAAGTGAAACATCAAGAGGAAAAGATGGATTTGGAAGTACGGGAATTAATTAACTACATTAAACCATAATACTTCTCTCCTAATTGAATTTATTTAATTTTAATCAATTTCTAAGCAATAATTAGCAATTTTATCCTTGATAAAATTAGATTTTTGTATTTATTCTATTAATATAATGTTGCAAAAAGTTTAGGGGCTATAAATTTTGAAAACTCGACGGGATTATTGAATTAATTAAAAGAAAGGTCTATTTGTAGCAGTAAGTAATTAGGAGGTATTATTTAAGACGCAATGTAATTAATTTGAGGATAAAACTTCTTCTAAAGATCTAAATATTGGCTCTCGATTAAGACACCCTTGAATATAATATTGCTTTACTAATGGAGAAGATTCATTAAAATCAAAATTAACTGTTTCTGGATGCTCTATCAAACCACAATAAGATACTAACTGTGTTGGTTTAAGATGAGCTGAAGCATAATGTTTACAAGATTGACAACCATCTTCTGAATGAACATGATAAGATGAAACCAATGATTTTGCAGAAGACAAATCTATTGAATTACGAAGATGCTCTCCATTTTCAGTTGGAGAATCATAGTTTCCACTTTCAATTATATCTAAAACCTGACTTAATGATTTTTTTGAAATAGAACCATCCATAAAAGAAATATCATCTTTAACTTCTTGAAGTAATTTTATAATATCTTCTTCTGTTGCCACTTTATCTAAAGAAGATTTAAATTTATAAGGACGTATAATTGTCATTTTTATTATTAAGGAACTCTTGCAAGTTTAGTTATATCTGGAGTTGTATCCCATTCTTTTGGCCATGAATCCCAATCTTTTGGATATTGATAATTGTTTAAATCATATCCTAATTCTTTAAGTAGTGGTTCAGAAACATTTAATCCATGTCCTTTTGCTTCTGCATCCATTTGAGCAGCGATAATTCTTTTTAATGATGTTTCATCTTTTTCTTCTGTCATCATTAAAAAATCATCTAATGAATAACTCAATTTTTCATAAGGAGTCAAGACCATTCGTTCTATTTGTTTTCCAAAATTATCTCTATCAAAATAAAATCCATAAAGATGAAGTGAACTACTTCTATCTATATATGCTCCCATGGAAATTGGCACTTGTAGCATATCTGATACTTTATCTACAAAGTGACGTTGTAATCTTATTTGGGCTTTATTATTCTCATTCCATGCTTTTGCTAAATCCCTACTCCTCCAGTCAGTTATGTAATTTAAAACTATTTTATCTTCTTCATTTTGAACAAATCTTAAGTTTCCTCTTTGAAAACATGGAGGGTCTTCTTGTTCAAGAACAATATCTTCACCTGGACGCCAGATTGTAAATTGATAATCTCTTCCTGTAATTCTTTCCTTTTTATTCCAATCATCTTTTATTCTTTGAAAAACAAAAGGAAGCTGGTCAACAAACCTTTCATTATATGTATATCCCCATCTCTCAGGATGTTCAGGAGATTTTTTCCAATGATTATGAATACCATGAGTTACTTCTAAAATATACTGGATAACTCCTCTTCCATCTTCAATCATTCCTCCCGCATAAATAGATGGTTCAGTATCTGGATGAGTCACCCTAACAGTTATATCTGCATCATAACCCAATGTCCCGCCTTCATGATGTTTGGGGGTTTCAATTCTTGCACCTTTTTCATAACAAGCAAGAATGGATTTATAAGTAGCTTCTGCTAAATTTTCAGCTTCAACAGAAATGATAGGTATTCTCCCGTCACCCCGGCCTCTTTCTTCAACCATTGATGTTACAATTAGTTATGGTTTAAAAAGAAAATGGTTTTGCAAAAGATATATAGAAAGATAATTTATATTTGAATAAAACCAAATATTTATAAATATGTTTTTTTCTTAAACATTATGAATAATATGCTTAAAGCATGTAAAGGAGCAAATTTAAAATGGTTAATAATGATAAAGTTCCAGAACTTACAAACGGGGAATTTGACGAGTTTATTAAGAAAGGATTAGTTCTTGTAGACTTTTATGCAGACTGGTGTATGCCTTGTTTAATGATGGCGCCTGTTATTGATGAATTGTCTGAAAAACTTAAAGGAAAAATAAAATTCGGCAAAGTTAATGTTGAAGACAACCAAGGGCTTGCACAAAAATTTCATATTATTTCTATACCTAATATGAAATTATTCAGAGACGGAAGAATTATTGATGAATTTGTCGGAGGAATTTCCGGTGATGATTTTGAAGAAAAATTAAAGAAGTTTATAAGATAATTGTTAGTGAGGTGATAATACCTCAGAACCTAATTCTGAGAGAAAATAAATGAGCATAGAAAGAATATTAAAACAGATTGAAGACTATGAGAAAGAAGATCATAAGAAAGATAAAGAAACAAGAAAACTTATTAAAAAATATCTTTCTATTCCATTAACCTTACCTATAACAGATAAATCAATGAGAAGAGTATGTGAAGTATTAACAAGAGTAGGATATGAAACATTTGAATCCTGTGAAGGACATGGTCAAGCAGTTCCGAAAATTTTTCTTAAAGGTGGGAGTCCTTATTATTTAAGGCATTTAACACAAATATTAATTTATGAACACAATACTTATTTTCCTTGGGATTTACGAACTTGGAATTCAGATATATTCTTAAATCAAGAAAAACCTCTCATTTATATACTAATGCCAGATTTATCATTAACTACATCTTCACCAAAAAATCCTCAGGATTATGAAGAAATGATTGATGATTTGGATAGAATTGGCATTTCTGTTTTAGATTATTTCAGTTCAGTTAATTTGAAAAATTTTGAAAAATATAGAAAAGAAGCAGATAATCAAGTTAGAAAATTTAAAATTCCTTTACTGCCCGATGATTTTTTTAGAAAGTAATCAATTCCAAAGATTTTTTAAACTCATTCTCTTTAGCTTTTTATAAGGTCCCGTAGCTCAGCCTGGTTAGAGCACTTGGCTTTTAGGTTATCTACTCTAAATGAGAAAATAAGATGAGAAGAGAAACACAGAAACCAAGGTGTCGGGGGTTCAAATCCCTCCGGGGCCATATGTTATTGAATGTAATAATTTGAATAGAGTACTTCTACATAAAATATATAAATATCTTAGAGTTTAATGTTAATATGCCCTTTCTGTTCAGAGATGGAAAGGTTTTTAAACTAACTTTTGATAATTTTTAGTATTACAAAGTCGTTAATGATTTTGTGGCAACTATGCTAGGTCATTATCATTATATTATAAATAACTTTTATATTATAACCAACTAATAAATACTAAACTCGCTGCCTGTCTTTAAAAAATAAAATGCATGTTCTCCAACCAAAACATTCTAAGATTAATGAAAAAGAAGTTCAAGAAATACTGGAAAAGTTAAATGTTTCTAAATCCCAGCTGCCAAAAATTATTCTTAATGATCCTGCTTTGCCTGAAAATTGCAGCATTGGAGATGTAATAAAAATAGAAAGAAAAGATGAAGACAGCGATAAATTATTTGTATATTATAGGGTGGTTGTTTAAATGGCAGATAAAAATAAACATTTAGTTGTAAAGAAATTCCTAGAAGAACATTCATTAGTTGAATCTAATATCACTTCTTTTAATAATTTTTTAAATAAAAGAATGCAGGAAATTGTTGATGAAGTCAATGAAGGCATAAATAATGAAGAATTTGAAATTCAATTGGGAAAAATTGAAATAGGCAAACCGGTAGTAATAGAAGCAGATGGTTCTTCGTCTAATATCACGCCTGCTGAAGCAAGATTAAGAAACTTAACTTATTCTGCTCCAATCACATTAGAGATAAGTGTTAAAAAAGACAATCAAACTGATTCGCAGATTGTTGAAATCGGAAAAATACCTGTTATGGTAAAGAGTAAAATATGCAATACTTATGGAATGACAAAAGAAGAATTAATTAAAAATTACAATGATCCTCTTGATCCAGGAGGATATTTTATTATTAATGGAAATGAAAGAGTTCTGGTTATGGCTGAAGATCTTGCAGAAAATCAGGTTTTTATAGAATCTAAAACAAAAGGAGCTACTGAAGAACTTTCTTTAAGGTTATTTTCTTTAAAAGGAACTTATAGAATTCCTGTTTCAGTAACTGAAAATAAAGAGGGAATTATTGATATATCTTTTTCAAGATTCAAGAATATTCCTGCAGTTGTTATTTTAAAATCACTTGGCTTGATTAAAGAATCTGAAATCTCTAAATTCATTGGAAAAGAAACAGATAGTGTAATTATCAATCTTTATGAGTTTGCAAATCTGGCCAGTCCAGAAGATGCAATGATGTTTATAGCTGAAAAAACATCTCTTCAAGGAACAAAAAAAGAAATTCTTGACAGAGTTAAGCAAAGAATTGATTCATATTTGCTTCCGCATATCGGCCAAAAAAAAGAAGACAGAATCAAAAAGGCTGTAACACTCTGCAAGTTAATCAAGCAATTTCTTATTGCCAAAGAAAGACCTGAATTAAGAACAGATAAAGACCATTATGCCAATAAAAGAGTCAGGCTTTCCGGAGATTTGCTGTCAAGTTTATTCAGGGTTAATTTAGGAATATTAGTAAGAGATATGCTGTATTCATTACAAAAATCTTCTAAAAGAAAGAAATTCTTTTCAATAAAAACAATAGCTAAATCTACATTATTTTCTCATAGAGTAGAATCAGCAATTGCAACTGGAAGCTGGGTTGGTGAAAGAAAGGGTGTAACACAAAATATGAACAAAACAAACTATTTAGAAACTATTTCCCAGCTTCAAAGAATTTCAAGCATGCTGCCTGGAGAACAGGAAAATTTTATGGCTAGAACATTACATCCAACTCATTATGGAAGATTTTGCCCTATAGAAACACCAGAAGGAACAGAAATTGGATTAAGAAAAAATCTTTCTATTTTAAGCAAGATTTCTACAAAAATTTCTATAGTTTCGGATCATTTAGTCAAAACTTTTGAATCAATAGGTTTAGAAAAAAATGGTTCAGAAAATTCAAAATCTGCAGATGTTTTTATGGATGGTATATTTATAGGAAATGTGGAAAATGTAAATGATTTTATCAGGAACTTAAAAGATAAAAGAAGAAATGATGAAATTCCTTCAGAAGTTAATGTTAGAAGTGACGAAGCATTTGGATTAGTATCAATTTCTACAGAGCCCGGAAGAGTTTTAAGGCCTTTGACTATCCTTGAAAATGGTGTTTCTAAGTTGAAAGATGAACATTTAGTAGGATTAGAACAAGGAACAATTCACTGGAATGATTTAATTAGTAAAGGAATTATAGAATATTTAGATGCTGCTGAAGAAGAAAATGCTCTTACTGCAATTTATCCAGAAGAAGTTACTCAAGAACATACTCATTTAGAAATTGATCCTATGGATTTGCTTGGAGTTGTAACAAGTTTAGTTCCTTATGCAAATCATGATCAGTCTTCACGTTTAAATAGAGGAAGTAAAACACAAAAACAGGCATTAGGTTTGTATGCAGCTAATTATTTATGCAGACTAGATACTGATGTAAGTATTTTAGAATACCCCCAAAAACCAATTGTAAGAAGCTTTGTTTATGATACTCTTAATTCTTATCCTGCCGGGCAAAATCTTGTTGTAGCAATAATGACTTATGATGGATATAATATGGAAGATGCCCTTGTTTTAAATAAAGGAAGCATTGATAGAGGTGTTGGAAGAAGTTTTTATTTTAGACCTTATTCTGCAACTGAGTTAAATTATGCAGGTGGTTTAAAAGATGAAATTGGTGTTCCAGAAAAAGATGCTTCTGGATATAAATTAGAAGCTTCATACAGGTATTTGGAAAATGATGGGATTGTTTTTCCAGAAGCTGAAGTTGATGAAGGCGGAGTTTTAATTGGAAAAATGTCTCCTCCAAAATTCTTGTCAGAAGCCAGAGAAATATCAGTCAGAACAAAAAAAGAATCCAGTGTTGCTATGAGACAAGAGGAAAAAGGAGTTGTTGATTCTGTTTTTATTTCTGAAGATGAAGAAGGAAATAAAATAGTTCAGATAAGAACCCGTGATCAGCGTATTCCTGAAATTGGAGATAAATTCGCTACATCACATGGACAAAAAGGAGTTATTGGTGCAATAGTTCCTGAGCAGGACATTCCATTTACATCAACTGGAATCAGGCCAGATGTAATTTTTAATCCCCATGGTATTCCAAGCAGAATGACTGTCGGATATTTATTAGAGTTACTTGCTGGTAAAGTAGCTGGAATAAGGGGAAAAGTAGTAGACGGCACTCCTTTTTCTGGAGAAAGCAAAGAAGAATTGGAAAAACAGCTGGAAAATCTTGGATTTAGATATGATGGAAAAGAAACAATGTATCATCCAATAACCGGGAAAAAAATGGCTGTTAAAATATTTATCGGAGATTTATATTATTTAAAGCTTAGATATATGGTTGGAAATAAAATTCATGGAAGAAGTTCTGGAAAAATTGCTCTGCTTACAAGACAGCCAGTTGAAGGACGTTCAAGAGGCGGAGCTTTAAGACTTGGAGAAATGGAACAGCAGGCTTTAGTTGCTCATGGAGCATCTTTATTATTAAAAGAAAGATATGATTCTGATAAAGTAATATTAAATATCTGTTCAGAATGCGGTGGAATTGCAATAGATGATACTATAAGAAACAAAATAAGCTGTCCTTTATGCAACAGCGAAGAAGTTGAACCTATTGAAGTTTCTTATGCTTTCAAACTGCTTATGGAAGAGCTTCAAGGATTGCATATTCAAACTAAATTTCATTTGAAGAATAAGTACGAGTAAAATGGAAGAAGGAATTATTATTGCAGGATTTGAACCTCAAGAGGATATAGTTGGATATGTAAGGAGATTAAGAAGACAAAGAGAAAAAGGATTAGAAATAGTATGTCCATTTAGACATAATGGGATATGTAATGATTCAATAAGCGATTTATCAAGAAGTGATATTATATGTGAAAATGATTACACTTTATGTCAAACTTATATACAAATAAATGCGGGTTATGAATAAAATGCAAAAGCCAATAAGAAAACAAATCAAAGAAATTGAATTTGGATTAATCAGCCCTGAAAGTGTCAAGAAAATAAGCTGTGCCAAAATTGTAACTCCTGAACTTTATGATATTGACGGTTATCCTGTAGATGGAGGTTTAATGGATTTAAGATTAGGAGCTATAGATCCTGGAGTAAGATGCAGAACCTGCGGAGGAAGATTAAAAGAATGTTTGGGGCATCCTGGAAGCATTGAATTAGCAAGAGCTGTGATTCATTTAAAATATGTAACTTTAATTGAACTTGGATTAAAATGCTATTGTTCTGAATGCCATAAATTTTTAGTTGCAGATGAAGATTTAGATAAATTCACAGTCAATCAAAGGGTAAAAAAAGCAAAAGATGCTAAAAAATGCCCTCATTGCCAGACAATACATGAAAAAATAAAACTAGACAAGCCAACAAATTTTTATCTTGGAAAAAAAAGAATATTCCCTACTGAAATAAGAGAGATGTTAGTTAAAATTACTGATGAAGAATTAAAAAAAGCCGGTGTTAACCCTAAATCCTGCAGGCCAGAATGGGCAATTCTTACTTTGCTTTTAGTTCCGCCTGTTACAGTAAGACCAAGCATTATTCTTGAATCCGGAGAAAGAAGTGAAGATGATTTAACCCATAAACTTTCAGATATTATAAGAGCTAATCAAAGACTTTGGGAAAATTTGAATGCTGGTGCTCCTGAAGTTATTATTGAAGATTTATGGGACTTATTGCAATTTCATGTAACAACTTTTTTTGATAATACTGTTGCAAGAATTCCTCCTGCAAGACACAGATCTGGACAACCATTAAAGACAATCACTGAAAGAATCAAAGGAAAAGAAGGAAGAATACGTAAAAATCTTGCTGGTAAAAGAGTAAACTATTCTGCAAGAAGTGTTATTTCCCCTGATCCAATGATTGAAATCAACGAAGTTGGGGTTCCTTATGAAATTGCAAAAATTGTCAGTGTTTCTGAAACTGTTACTGATATTAATATTGAATCTTTAAAAAAATTAATTATGGCAGAAGATTATCCTGGAGCTAATTACATAATCAGACCTGATGGCAAAAGAAAAAAGATAACACCTGATTTAAAAGAAGAAATTATCAATGAAATATCTCCCGGATATAAAGTAGAAAGACACTTGCAGGATGGAGATGTTGTTCTTTTTAACAGACACCCAAGTCTTCATAGAGGCAGTTTAATGGCGCATTATGTTAAAGTTCTGCCTGGACGAACTTTCAGATTACATCCTATGGCAGCATTCCAATATAATGCAGATTTTGATGGTGATGAAATGAATATACACTCACCTCAAACAGAAGAAGCCAGAGCAGAAGCAAAAATATTGCTTGATGTTAAAAAAAATATGATGTCTCCTAAAAATAATTCAAATTTAATTGGAACTTCTGCAGATTCTGTCACAGGAAATTATTTAATTGGAATTCAAGAATTTGACCGAGGTTATGCAAATCAATTATTATTCCAATCAGGAATCTCTCCAAAGTTTAACAAAAAAATAATTAACGGCAAAGAAGTTATATCAGAAGCTTTACCTAAAGAACTTAATTTTTCTGAAGAATCTTTAAAAGTAGTTAAAGGTGAATTTATAAAGGGAAATATTGATGAAAATACTTTTGGGGTTGAAGACGGTATTTTAGTAAAAACATTGGATAAACAGGTTGGAAGAGAAAAAACTTTTGAAACTATAAAGAAAATATTCAAACTTGGAACTAATTACCTAACTAATAGAGGTATAACAATTTCTGTTGAAGATTTGGATTTAAAGCAGGATATTCTTAATACTGCAAATGAAATCATCAAAAAATCAGAAGACAGAGCATATGAAATAATTCAGTCTTACAAAGATGGCACTCTTGAAATTATTCCTGGAAAAACAAAAGAAGAATCAAGGGAAATTAAAATCCTCCAGGTTTTAAATGAAATCAGAACAAAAATAGGAGAAATTGTCAAGAAAGAATTTCCAGAAAAAAATCCTGTAAGCTATATGATTAAAAGCGGAGGAGGAGGAAATATACTTAATGTAACTATGATGGCTTCTTGTGTCGGACAGCAGGTTTTGGGGGGCAGAAGAATTGATATAGGTTATACAGAAAGAACTTTATCTTCATTTAAAAAAGGGGATTTATCTCCAAAATCAAGAGGATTTATTTATTCTTCATTTATCAAAGGTCTGCGTCCAGATGAATTTTTCTTTGGAGCTGTAACAGGAAGAGATTCACTTATGGATACTGCTTTACGTACACCAAAATCAGGATATTTATACAGAAGATTAGCAAATGCTTTGCAGGATTTAAAGGTTGAATATGATGGAACAGTCAGAGATAGCAATAATAACATAATTCAATTTTTATATGGAGAAGATGGACTAGATGTTCCAGGAATTCATTTAAACAAAAAAATTGACCCTGGAGAAGCAATAGGCATTGTTACTGCTCAATCATTTGGTGAAAGCTCTACACAGATGGTTTTAAGAACATTCCATTTTGCAGGTGTTCAAGAAATGCAGGTCACCCAGGGACTTCCTCGTCTAATTGAAATTTTTGATGCAAGAAAAAAACCAAGCTCTCCAAAAATGGAAATTTACTTAGACAAAAATTTTAATGATGAAAAAAATGCCAGGATTATTGCAGAAAAGATTAAGGAAACTAAATTAAAGGATATTACTTCTGAAATAAATATTGATTTTTCTGATAAAAAAATTGAAATAGTAATTGATTTACAGGCACTGAAGCAAATTCACACCTCGCTTGGCAAGGTTATTGAAAGATTAAATGAAATCGGCTATAAAATAAAAGAAAAAGCAAATTCAATAAGTGTAAATGCCTCTGAACTTAGCTTTAAAGAAATTTACAAATTAAAACAAAAACTTAAAGAAGCAAAAATTTCAGGTGTTAAAGGAGTTGAACAGGTTTTAATTGTAAAAAAAGATAAAGATTATGTAATACTTACTCTCGGAACAAATCTTAAAGAGATTCTTAAATATAAAGAGGTTAACCAACATAAAACCATATCCAATGACTTGCATGAAATGGTTGAAACTTTTGGAATTGAAGCTGGAAGACAGCTAATTATCAATGAAATAAAGGATGTTCTCCAGGCACAAGGATTAGATATTGATTTAAGGCATTTAAAACTTGCAGCTGATGCAATGTGCAATACTGGCTTGATAAAAGGTGTTACCAGAATGGGAATAATAGCACAAAAATCTTCTATACTTGCAAGAGCTACATTTGAAACTCCTGTCAAACAGTTTGTAAATGCAACTATAAAAGGAAGCAAAGATAAATTATCAAGTGTTATTGAAAATATAATTTTAAATCAGCCTGTGCCAATTGGAACAGGACTGCCAGGATTATTGGTTAAGGTTATAGGGCCATTGCAGAAAAAAGAAGAAGAATTAAAAAAAGCCAAGAAAGAAATTGTTGAAAGTGCAAACAAATAGTTCTAAATAGTTCATTATTAATCACAAACACAATTAAATAGATGCATCTTTATTTTATCCTAACTCAATATTATATGATTAAATACACTTTCCATTAAATGATAGCTCTTTTGTTACTCATGAATTTAGGGTCCATATTAAATGATAAGTATCTCATAATTTTGACTTACAGCTTTTATATACTGATAATCTAAGTAATTCAGTACCCACAATTTGAAAATACCCTTATCTATTAGCATGTGTAATTAAATAAGCATATCAATATGGTTTTAAATTACAGCTTTGCATTACATACAAATTTAATTTTTAATATTTTATTTAATATACCTACCACAGCAAGGACGTTTTTAATTTACCATCAAAAAGCATCAAATTAATAAATTATCTACAACAACTTTATCTACAAAATAAAGAAATTGCCTAAAATTTCGCTATCTTCGCAGCAAGCTACGGAGTATTCACCGCGAAATTTTTCGCTTTCAGCGACCAGTAATTTCAGTCTTTCAAAATCTGCCACAGCAAGCTGTGGGGTATTAAACCCAGATTTAGAAATAAAAATACAAATCTGTTAATATACTGTTAAAAATTATCAATCAACAATATAGAGAACTGCGTGGTTTATATCACATTTATTTTGCAGTTCTCTATCTGTATAACCTCATTAAGTCGTCATCTATCCTACAGTTATACATAACGCTATAAACTCAATTTATTCACTCATAATCAATAAGTTTATAAAACAATTTAATCTAACAAGAAAATAAAAAATGGTTAATATTCTTGATATGAAAGATATTCGGTACCTTAATTTATTTAGCAAGATAACTGGAGTTAACACCAGATATTGTTTCTTTTATAATGAATTTATTATTTTTGGGGTTCCAAAAAGGCTTGTTTCAAAGGCAATAGGCAAAGAAGCTGTAAACATAAAAAAAATGAATGAAATCTTAGGAAGAAAAATAAAAGTTGTTGGAAATCCTGAAGGCATAGGCGATATTAAAAATTTTATTAAAAGTATAGTCAGTCCAGTTGAATTTAAAGACCTGGAAATAAGAAATGATGAAATAATTATTAATGCAGGAATGCAAAGTAAAGCAGCTTTAATTGGAAGAAATAGAAGAAGAGAACAAGAATTGAAAGAAATTGTTAAAGATTATTTTAAAAGAGAGTTAAGAATTGTTTAAGATTAAATAAGATTAATCTTCTCTGGATAATTCTATTTGTTCTCTATCAAACCACTCATAATATGGATAATATACTTCTTTTAATAAAACCAATGCATCAACTTTAGGGTTTCCTTTAATATTTTCATCATTAATTGAGTTAATATTCTTATTAATTATCTTGAGAAAAAGCATTTTATCTGAAGTTCCTGGTTTAAAAGAAGTTTCTCTGCCAAAATTCTTTTTTGATATTCCTGCACCAATATAATCAAAATTAAATTCTGCAAATTCACATATATACCTAAGTACCTCTGATCTATACTCTTCTAAGTTCATATAGAATTACTTAACACTAGATTTAAATTCCTTTCTATTTTTAAATAAGTAAAGTATAAATACTCTTAATTACGTGTTGGAGTACCGAAGTGATTATAATGCCTCCACCCACATTACAATTTGAAATTAATGGCGTTGAACATGAAGTAGAGTTTCCACATAAAAATGGGAGAAAAAACTCAAAAACTGTTTTTGATTGTGTTGATTATACTGGTTTAATTTCTTATATTTCAAATCTTGATATTGAAGTTAAAGAGTATTTCAGAAGAAGAAAATACAGTGGTTTTGAAGAACATTTTAAATTAGAAAGGCTTGAAGCATGTTCTCTTGGCAATGGAACAATGCTGGCATATCCTAAAGGATTATATGGAAAAATAACTGAAATAGATGAAGAATGGGAAGATGGATTGGCTGAAACAGGAAAAAAGTTTGGGACTGTTGTAATTCTTTCAGAAGAATGTTATAATGTCAAGAAATAAAATTGCCCAAAAAATTAATTAATCTATTTGTATTTTGTACTTTAAACCTTCAATCTAAGAAGCTCATAATAAGTAGCGAGTTGGATGATGGATCATTAAAGGAAATAAAATCAATTAAATTTAAAATCAAAAATATTATATACTATAGAAAAAGACATTAGTTTTTTACCATTCTCTTGTCTTTTTCTATCTAGCAAAGGCGTAAATATGGTAAATTAAAAACGTCCTTTACTATAATTACATTTTATACAAACAAAATAAGTTAAATTTTGTGTATCGCTTTTATTTGAAACTCAACCTATCCATGATTCTAAGGGTATTGAAAAAATTGTGGCTAATTTATTTAAACCAGCTATTTACATTGCATGTTCTGAATTTGAAAAACAAAAAGCTGAACAATAACTTTTTAAACTCATTTAATTAGAAATATTTATTCTAAATGGTTATTTTATGAATCATGGGATTAAAATCAGCTAAAAAATTAACAAAGAACAGAAGAAAGTTCAGATGGAAAGACAGGCATTATAAAGTGAAAACTTTAAATCTTTATGCCAAATCTGATCCTCTTGGAGGAGCAAATCAAGCTAAAGGAATTGTTCTTCAAAAAGTTCAAAAAGAAGCAAAACAGCCAAACTCAGCAATGAGAAAATGCTGCAAAGTCCAATTGACAAAAAATGGAAAACAAGTTACAGCTTTTATTCCTGGAAACCTTGCACAAAAATTTATTGATGAACACGATGAAGTTATGATTGAAAGAATTGGAGGAAAACAGGGAAGAAGTAAAGGTGATATTCCTGGAGTCAGATTCCAAGTAATTAAAGTAAATGATCAGCCTTTGCACCGTTTAGTAAGCGGCCAGATTGAGAAGGGTAGAAGATAAAATGGAAATAACAGGAGCAACTGAAAAATCAACTTCTGATGAAATTGTATATACAACTAATGAAAAAACTATGAAATCTGCATACCAATTTTTAGTAGGAGAGGATTTTTTAGAAACCTTTTTTAGTCAAAATTCTAGAGGTTATGTTGAATTTATATATGGGGGTGTTTATTTTATTAATGATCCTGAAGGATGGATTATAAGTATCACACCATCAGACACTAAATTTTCTTATAATGATGAGGAAAATAAAAGAGTTAAATCAAGATTAATAGAAATATTAGAAGGAGATAAAAATAAAAATGGAAAATAAATGTACAATGCCAAGGGTAAGATCCTATGGAAACTTTGAAGGTTGTTATTTTAGAAGTGACATCAGCAGAGAAGAATTTGAAGCAATAAGAAGAAGTGAAGAAGATAGATATGAAAGTGTATATAAAATAGAATTTAACAGGGCTGATTTAATTTATACTTTAATTGAAGAAGATTCTAAGAAAGGAATAAGAATAACTAAAATTAAAGTAGATGCTAATAAAAATGGTTATACATATAAAATTCTTGAAGAAGAAATTTTAAAGGAGGGGTTGATAGAACAATCAACTTTACAGTAAAATGGCAATACAAAATTCATCATTGCCTGCATTTAAAATATTTGATCTTTACGACATAAGTGAAATTAAAGTTCAAGATGAAGGATTAAAAAATGTAATAAACTTAGAACCAAAATTAATCATTAAAAGCCATGGAAGAAATGTTTTTAAGTTAGGACAGGCAAAAGTCAATGTTGTTGAAAGATTAATGAATAGATTAGCAACTGCAGGGCATAGAGGAAAAAAACATAAGCTGATTAAAGGTAGAGCAACAGGAAAATACACAAAAAATATGAATATAATTCTTGAATCATTTGAACTTATTGAAAAAAGAACAAAGAAAAATCCTGTTGAAGTTTTGGTTAAAGCTATAGAAAATGTTTCTCCAAGAGATGAAATTACAGTTATTGAATATGGCGGAGCAAGATATCCCCAGGCAGTTGATGTTTCCCCATTAAGAAGAGTTAATCTTGCAATAAGATGGATTGTTCATGGTTCTTCTGACAAGGCATTTAACAAAAAGAAAACAATTGCACAAGCATTAGCTGATGAAATTATTTTAGCTTCTGAAAGCAATGGTGAAAGTTTTGCTTACAGGAAAAAGAATGAATCTGAAAAGCAAGCTGATTCTGCGAGATAAAAAGATTTTTAAAGTGGAGGTATATAAATTTTAATGGAAAACAAAACGTCATTAGAAGAAAAAGTTGATTGGTTAATTTTAAGTGGAATGTTAATAGGAATTCTTATTTATGGTATTAATGAAGAATCAAAAAAATATGGCTCTTATTCAAAGATGTATAAATCATATATAGAAACTATTGATAAAACTCCTTCTTTTGCATTTAATCCTCAATTCTAAATAAAATTAGTTGGGTATAAAATACAATAATTCTTAAAAACCCTCTTTAATTGTATTTATAATGGCTAAAATAAGGGAAAATTGTTCGCTTGTTGGAAAACTTAATGATGTTTCTGTGGGAGATCTTATTTTATTAGAAGATTCTATATTAAGGCCTACAAAAATAAGTGGATATGTTGTTAAACTTACAGAAGATAGAATAATTCTTTCTCATGAAAGCCCTTTTAATGGAAGAGACCTTTTATTTTGTAGATCAGGATTTTTTGATTTTTTCTCTACTCAAGGAAACAGAACTTATGAATTAGAATATTTTTCAAGATATGAAATATTAAAGGAACATAATCCTGAAGATTATTTACAATTTGAAAGAATGAAATCTGCTTCTTTAAAGCAGTTACCTTCAGATGAAATAGATGAATTAGAATATGATGAAGAAAAAATTGACTCCACATGATAATTGGTTCTATTTATAATACAAAAGTTACTTTAGAAGATGATAATCTTATTTCATTTGATGAAAAACATCATTTATGGATAAAAGATGGAGATTGCTTATATAGGTCAATTAAACCAATTGTTGGAAATTTAAGAAAAGAATTAACTGTTCATTCTGCTGGATTTTATTCAAGAGATGAGATATTTCATAAAGATTGGAAATGGGAATCGTATGAAGAGTACAACAATAATTCTTAAAAATAACTAATTTTACATTCCGATATGGAAAATGTTGTTTCAATTGTTAAAAGGATTAAACAAAAAAATCAATTAGCATTAAAAAGAAATAGAGACGTTGATTTCGAAAAAAGAAAACAGAAATTTATAGATTTAACTACACCTACTCAACCAGTTACATTATTGGAAGAGGATATAGGAACAAATTGTGATGTAAGATACTGTATTAATGGAAGAACTTATAAAGGAAGATGTTTGAAAGAAAATATATTTATTGAATTAGATTATCTAAAGTCAGTTGGAGTCTATGATTTTAAACTCTATTCTGCTTATAATAAACAAGGGCGTGCTGTTCCAACTCATTTTGCTATTTTTGGAAGAGATAAATATGGAATATAGAGCAAAAGTTTAAAAAGTAATTTTTTAATTAAATTATATTCTAGTTTAATATTAACTAAAATAGACTAGCTTATAAATCATGGCTGAAAAAGAATCACAAGTAGAAAAGCTGAAAAGAATCAGCAAAGAAAGAGAACATATCAGAAATATTTGTACATCTGCCCATATACACCATGGTAAAACAGCTTTTACAGACAATCTCCTAGCTGCTTCGGGATATATGGCTACAAAAAATGCAGGAAATCTTGAAGAAGGAATGGCAACATGGCAGCATTCTGATGAACAGGAAAGACTTATGACTGTTGATTCTGCAAATGTTTCTATGGTCCATGATTTCCATGGAACAGAATTTCTTGTAAATTTAATTGATACTCCTGGACATGTTGATTTTTCTGGAAATGTTACTAGAGCTATGAGAGCTATTGACGGAACAATTGTTTTGGTTTGTGCTGTTGAAGGAATTATGCCTCAGACAGAAACAGTTATCAGACAAGCTTTAAGAGAAAGAGTTAAGCCAGTTTTATTTATCAATAAAGTTGACAGGTTAATCAGAGAAGTCAAATTAACCCCTGAAAAAATGCAGGAAAGATTTATTTCTATTTATAATGAATTTAACTCGCTTGTTGAAAAAATTGCAGAAAAAGAATTTGCCAGTAAATGGAAAGTCAGCATTACTGACGGAAGTGTTGCTTTTGGAAGTGCAAGAGAAAACTGGGCATTATCTGTTCCTTATATGCAGAAAAAAGGAGTTACATTCAAAGATATTCTTAATATATATGAAAAAACAGAAGAAGAAAGAAAAGAATGGTTCTGGAAAAATGCTCCATTATATGAAGTTATTTTAGATATGGTAGTAAAACATCTTCCAAATCCAGTTGAAGCTCAAAAATACAGAATTCCAAAAATATGGAGAGGAGAATTAGATTCTGAATTAGGAAAAAGCCTGATTAACTGCGATCCAAACGGGAAAACAGCTTTTGTTATAACAAGGATTATAATTGATCAAAGAAGCGGAAAAGAAATTTCAGCTGGAAGATTATTTTCTGGAAAAATCCAAAATGGAATGGAAGTTTATCTGAATCTTGCAAAAAGAAAACAAAAAATTCAGCAGGTTTTAGTTTATTCCGGAGTTAAACCAGAACAGGTTGATGAAATCGGAGCTGGAAATGTTCTTGCAATTTCTGGAATTACCGGAGAAGCTGGAGAAACAATTACAACTGCACCAGAAACTCCTTTTGAAGAATTGAAGCATATCTTTGAACCCGTTATTACAAAAAGTATTGAAGTTAAAAAAATGATGGACTTGCCAAAATTAATTGAAATATTAAGGCAAGTTGGAAAAGAAGACCCTTCTGTAAAAGTTGAAATTAATGAACAGACAGGAGAAAGCTTGATTTCAGGAATGGGTGAGTTGCATTTGGAAATTATAGAGAATAGAATTAAAACTGAAAAAGGGCTTGATGTAAAAACCTCTCCTCCAATTATTGTTTATAGAGAAACAGTAAATAAAGAATCAAAAGCATTTGAAGGAAGATCTCCAAATAAACACAACAGTTTTTTTATAAAGGTTGAACCATTAGAAAATGAGATTTATGAAGCAATAAAATCAGGAGAACTTCCTGAAGGAAGAATTAAGAAAAAAAGCGATGTTTTATCTAAGAAACTCCAGGCATTAGGCTGGAGTGGAGATGAAATTAGAGATATTAGAGATATTTACAAAGGAAATATTTTTATGGATGACACAAGGGGAGAAGTTCATATTGGAGAAGTTATAGAAATGGTTTTAGATGCTTTTGAAATGGTTATTGATCAAGGGCCTTTAGCAAGAGAACCATGCATGAAAATGAAAGTTACCTTAGATGATATAAAACTGCATGAAGATGCAATTCATAGAGGTCCTGCACAGGTTTATCCTGCTGTCAGAGAAGCTATGAAAGATGCTATGAAAGACGGGAATGCTGTTCTTTTTGAGCCTGTTCAGATTCATTTAATAGAAGTTCCTGAAAGATTTCTTGGAGGAATGACAAAACTTATTGGAAGCAAAAGAGGGCAATTTCTTGATGTAAAACAAGAAGAAGATACTGCTGAAATAAGGGTTAAAATTCCTGTTTCAGAAATGTTAGGATGGAGTTCTGATTTAAGGTCAGCAACAGAAGGAAGAGGAGTCTCATCTCTTGCAGATCAGCTTTTTGAACAAGTCCCTAGAGATATGCAACAAGTTGTAATAAAAAAGATCAGAGATAGAAAAGGTTTAGCAGAGAATCAATAAATATATAAATAGATAAAACAAGAAAAAAATATGGAATTAGAAAAAATATTACTTGATGTAATTTTTCCAGTTTTTGCAATAAGTGCAGGAGCATATATGTTGTATGTTACATTTAAAGAACAATATAAAGAAAATAAACAACATGCAAATGAAATTATAGTAGGATATAATAAAGACAAAGCCTTTATCCAAAAGACATTTCCATTTTATTCTGAGAATCAGTAAGATTTAAAAACTGGTTAATTTAGTTTTCTTTATGGATAATAAACAAGTTGAAGTATATCTTGAAAAACAACTTGAAAAAATTGGTATGCCTTTAGGAGAAAGAATAACAAAGCAAACTATTATTGAATTTGGAGAAATAGAGGATGCTATGAATCCTCAACCTCAAAATGTTCTAGAATTAATAAAAGCATTTAAAACAAGATTTTATGAAAACCCTGCAAATCACATTAAGTATCTTCAAGAATTATATTTAGATTTTAGAAGAGGTAATGATTTTAATCATCCTTTTATTAGACATTCAAGAATAAAAAATGGCTTTGGATTAGAATATATGCCTGATTTTAGTGAAGGGGATTTTATTGTTGTTAATTTCAATATTGAATATTCTGGAAAAGAAATAGATTCATTGGATTTTTATTTAGCTGAAAATGCTAATGGTGTACTTGATGCAGAATTACATCCCAATAATAAATCAAGAATAGTCCTACTTGATGAACCTGATTTTCATGTTCTTGAGAATCCAAAAGAATTTTCTGCTTATTTTAAGTATTGTTCTTATGAAGACAAAAAAAGATATCATGAATTTTGTAAAAAAGTACAAGAAAGACAAGATTTATGTATAAGTCATCAAGAATGTTTAGATGAAATTGTAAATTTTTTAGAAACAAGAATGAATCAGCAATTTGTGAATGTTGAAAAAGATTCAGAAGATGAAAGACTTAAAAAACAATTTTTATCTGGAATAATAGACAAAGCTCGAGATGAACATTTATTATGAATCAGGCAGAAATAACATTAGATGATTTGTTAAGATTAATTTGAGAATCAATAAATATTTAAATATGAATCAATTATCAATACAATGAAAACTGATATTGAATTACTTAATGAAACAGAAAGTGATTTGAAATGGATTAATGAAAATTATGAAGAAATAAGAAATTCTTTTGCAAATAAGATAATTGCTGTAAAGAATCAAAAAATCGTAGCTGTTGCTAATAATAGTAATGAATTAATACAAATATTAGAAAAGAATATGGTAGATTTATCAGATGTTCTTACAAAGTTTATACATCCAAAAAATGAAATAACAATCTATCATGAAAATTGAAATTTTTTTCAATAAAGAAATTGCCTAAAATTTCGCTATCTCCGCAGCAAGCTACGGAGTATTCACCGCGAAATTTTTCGCTTTCAGCGACCAGCAATTTCAGTCTTTCAAAATCTGCCACAACAAGCTGTGGGTATTAAACCCAGATTTAGAAATAAAGAATTAAAATTCTTGAGTGTGCCTATTCTTATTCAAACCCCTCATAAAAGATTAAAAACTGAATTTATTATAGATACTGGAAGTCCATATACAATACTTAATTATACAGATTCTATAAGACTTGGAATACCTCATCACACAAAATCAGAATTAGTTAGAATTGGCGGAAGAGAATATCAAAGTTATATAAGTAAATGTGAAATTATTCTTAAATCAATTAATAATGATAGGATAACTGAAACAATTTATATAAGAGTACTTAAACCTTCATCAACTAAAATAAATGAACTAGAAAATTTAGATAGACTCCCTAATATCCTTGGTTTGGATTTTTTATTATCATATAAATTCATTTGTGATATTTCAAATAATGAAATTTATCTTGAAAAAGCTGAAAATCAGTAATTATTTATGCTTAAATGAGCTCCAGATTATTTCAAATAAATTCTTTTGCGTATGATAAAAATCTTCATTTTCAATGACAATAACATGATAGGGTTCTTTTTTTATATTAAAAATAGCAACTTTATTTGAATAGATAAATACACTTGATGTAAATTCATAATTTTTTGGAACAAAAACAAATTCTCTGAATTCTTTTTTAGAAGTTTTTAGTAGCTCCTCATGAGGTTCTTCTTTTTTGCATAAAATTTTAATTGATATTTTTCTTTTTACTCTTTCTTTAATGTATTGGGGAAATGCGTAAGAAAATACTTTTTGCATTGAAATAATATCTCCATAATGATAGATTGTTTTCTTCTCTTCTAAAACATCTTTAAGAACAGACCTCACTCCTTTAAGTCCTTCATAAACAGTTATGTTGGGCTTTTCTTTTACAGATCCAGATAAAGAAACTAATTCCGGAATTATTTCTTGAATAATTTTCTTTTTTTCTTCAATTTGTTCTATAAGTGTTTGGGGTTTTGAGACTTGAAAATATTTCTTTGATTCTTTAACAATAAACCCCACTAAAGCTTTTTGTTCAAGACTTTCAAGAATATGATAAATTGTTGTTCTTGGTAAATTAGCATTTTTAGCTATATTTTGTACTGTTGATTCGCCTGTTTTAATCAAGGTTATATATACTTTAATTTCATTATCACTAAGTCCGTATTCTTTTAATGCATTTGATAATTCCATTTTTTATGGTGTTTAGACGGTGTTATAAATCTTTCTATTGTCGACCTATTAGGACAACAATTATTTAAATAGTATTAAAATTAGTAGTAACTAGGTAGTAATAATAAAATGGAAAATCCAATTCGAGTCAAAACACCATCATGTGAGATTTTTGTAGAATCATTTCCCTTAGCTAGAAGTAGTAGTTGGTCTAGTAAAGAGGGATTATCATATGATAAGGTAATGCCATACATAGAAAGAGTTCTAACTCCTATGGAACTTTCCTATCTTATGGAACAACTTAAAAGCTCAACTAAGTCATTCTTTGATAAAAAAGGTTACAAAGATTCAAGATTTTATGAAAATGGCTCTGATTTATGGTATCATAACTATAGAGGTAGACATGGTGAAGGAAATGGTTCACCTTATTGGTCTTCATATGGTATGGGTTATGTTGTATCTAAAAAAGATAAAATTCCTCTAAAATTTCGTGGTAAATTTGTTATTGGAAAAATTGGAAAAGTAGATATGGATAGTGCAGAAACTTTTCCGGATTATGATGATGCTTTAATCTTGTCTTATAATGAAATTAAACGCATGCATGGTTATTTAATAGAATGGGAAGTGAGATCAGATACTGGACTTGCAGTACCTATTGGTGGTAGATTAAATGCTGGAAGCTTAGGAGAAATTAACTTAGAAAAGTTAATGGAACCATTTCAGCCAATTATTGTTGGTGATAAGGATGGTAGATTAACACACCATGAGTTAATTACAATCTGTGACCCAAGAGGTAGATGCGGTTTATGGTTAAGGGCTAAAAATCAGTAAATTAATTTCATTTTATCACCTAAATATTTTTAATCGCTTATTTTTTGTTTAGTGAATGGATATTCAAGAACATTTTCCATTTCATGAAACATCTTTAGATGATGCAATATGGTACTTGGCACTTAATTTTTATAAAGAAAGTAAAGAATCATATATTTCTCCTGATGCTATTATTGATGGATCTCAGGTATCTAACTGCAGTTATGGAGCAATATATTATAGAATACATAAAAGTCAATTGACTCTCCATGCTTATTTTGATGATGAAACAGAAGGTATATTAGTTTTTCAAGATACAGAAAGAGGTAAACAAAAAGCAGTTTATAACAGACGCCTTGCAGATGGTAAAGAAGAATTATTAACTTATTCTCCTGATCCATTTTGGAAAGAAGAAATCTTTAAAGAATATGAAAGAAGAAAAGCAGAAAAAGGACTAAAAAAGTAAATTAAGTTTTAAGTTAGATTTGTATTCCAATCATTTTTAATACAATAATCTACTAATGGTTTTAATTCTGGAATTGAAAAAGCAGTTTGAGTATATTCATCATGAAATACTGCATATTTATCCATTAAATAAAGAGTAACAACCTGATGTCTCCTTTTATCTCTTCCTTGGTTTTCAATATTTATTACTTCCTGAGAACTCATGCTATTATTTGGGTTTTTCATTACATCATTTAGTATTTTTTGTAATTGATCGTCAATAGCCATAATAAAAAGATATAGAAGTGATTTAAAAGAATAATTATTATATACAATATACTTAAGAAAATCTTCAAAACAAAAAGGTTTATAAACCTAAATTTTTTAACAACATTACGTTAAATTCTATCTTAACGATATATTAATATGGCAAAAGAAAAACCAAACATGAATGTTGTATTTGTAGGACATGTCGACGCTGGAAAGTCAACCACAGTCGGTAGACTATTGTTTGATTCTGGCGCTGTTTCTGAACAGGAAATGAAAAAGCTTAAAGAAGAAGCTGTAAAACATGGAAAAGTTGGCTTTGAATTCGCTTATGTTATGGATAGAATTAAGGAAGAAAGAGAAAGAGGAGTTACTATTGACCTTGCATATAAGAAAGTTATTACACAAAAATATGAAGTTACAATTATTGATGCTCCTGGACACAGAGACTTTGTTAAAAATATGATTACTGGTGCTTCACAGGCTGATTCAGGATTCTTAGTTATAGCTGCACCTGCTGGTGTTCAACCTCAAACAATTGAACATTTATGGTTAATGAGAACAATGGGTGTTTCAAACATTGCTGTTATTATTAATAAAATGGATGAAGTTAATTATGATGAAGCTAAATTCAAAAAGAATAAAGAAGATGTTGAAAAATTATTAAAACAAGTTGGATATAAAATTGAAAATGTTCCATTTCTTGCTATTTCAGGATTAAAAGGAGATAATGTTTTGAAAAAATCAGATAAAATGGCTTGGTATAAAGGGCCAACTGTAATGGAGCAATTTGATCAATTTCCACAACCAGAAAAACCAACTCAATTGCCATTAAGAATGCCTTTACAAGATGTTTATGATATTACTGGAATTGGTACAGTTCCTGTTGGAAAAATAGAAACTGGAATAATGAAACCAGGACAAAAAGTTATTGTTCTTCCTGGCAGAACAGGAAAAGGCATTGCCGGAGAAGTTAAAACTATTGAAGCTCACCATGAACAATTACCAGAAGCTCTTGCTGGGGATAATGTAGGTATAAATATCAGGGGAGTTGGAAAGAAAGATGTGGCAAGAGGAGATGTTGTATGTGATGCTGCTAAACCAGCGCCGATTGTTGAAGAATTCACAGCTCAAGTTGCTGTAATCAACCATCCAACTGTAATTGCTAAAGGATATACTCCTGTATTTCATGTTCATACGGCTCAAGTTCCTTGCCAGTTTGTTGAACTTATAGAAAAAACAGCACCTGATGGAACAAAAGTAGAACATCCAGATTTTTTAAAAAATGGAGATGTTGCTAAGGTTAAAATTAAGCCAATGGGCAACTTAGTTTTAGAAAAACAATCAGATAATCCCCATATGAGCAGATTTGCAATCAGGGATGCTGGTGCAACTGTTGCAGCAGGTGTTTGCATTGAACTTAAAGCAAAACAGTAAACATAAAGAGTGATATTTTTAAAATTTTTAATTAAATATTATGTTTTATTTTTTACAAATAAAAATAATAGGATAAAAATAAAATGAATGATAAATATGCAGAAGAGTTTAAGAATATTTGTTTAAAATTAGATGGAACTTTAACAAGGTTAGTTGAAGTTGAAAAAGAAGCTATGGCTAAAGGCAGATGGTTTAGAACAATTGATGCTAACCATGTAGAAGAGGTTTTTGATGCTGTAGAAAGAATAGTTATTAAACATCATCCTCATTTATATAATGATCCAGATTTTGGTATTTTAAGGGCTACATATTATGCTTTACAACATCATCCTGAAAGTGAGTTGTTGTTAGGACGTCACCCTATTCTTAGTTATGCTTAAAATTTAACACTTGATTTTGATAAGAATTTCCTGGAGAATCATAAATATCTAAATAAAATAATGGATTCCTATAAAAATCATCCAAAAGAAGTTCTTTAAAATCATGTCTTGATTGATTAAAAGCTTCTTCTACTTTACCATTAACCAACATATTTTCACTTAAATAACTCCAGTTTGGATATTCTAAAAGAATTACTCTTGCAAAAGAATTTCTTAATTTCATAATATCAGAACTAAGACTGCTTGAGTGTCTTTCTTCTCTTTTTACAGCTTCCTGATATTTTCTTCTTTGGATGTTTCTTAGTGATTTTATCTGAGATTTTAATATCATCTTTAATCTTTATTTTTAAGAAAGAGGTTTTATAAAGGTTGGGAGATGGTTTTTTTGATAGGAAGTTTTAAAAACACACTTCTCTAATTAAAAATATTAGAAAGATATTATGAAATTATTAGGTAGATCATATATCAATAATGATTACATTCACTTTCATTTTAGCATTATGCTTTTTGTGAAGTAGCAATAAGTAATTACTAAAAGCAACTAAGTGATAAATAGGTTAAAGTCTATATAATCTCATAAGAGAGATATTTTTCTAATTGTTCAAATATGAGTAAAATCATATTTTTGAATAAATTAAATGAAAGATTCAATATTGAATCAAAAAACAAATGGCAAAAATAAGTCCAGTATCAATAAAATATATGATACATGTTAACTTTTCAGCAGAAGGCACTTTAGAAAAGCCCGATGTAATCGGAGCTATATTCGGACAAACAGAAGGTTTGCTTGGATCTGATTTGGAAATGAGAGAGCTGCAGAAAGAAGGAAAAATCGGGAGAATTGAAGTAGATTTGGAAAAAAAAGACAAAAAGACAATAGGAAAAATACTAATACCAACTGCTTTAGATCAGTCAGAAACTTCTCTTATTGCTGCTGCTATTGAAACAATTGAAAGAATAGGACCATGTGATTCTAACTTAGAAGTTGAAAAAATTGAAGATGTACGGGGTACAAAAAGAGACTACATCATTGAAAGAGCAAAAAAATTAATGAAGGAAATTGAAGGAAGTACTGATTCAAGGGAAATTTCAAATACAATAAAAGAATCAAACAAGGTTTCTGAAATCCAGGAATATGGCGAAGAAAAACTTCCTTGCGGAGATTTAAGCGATAAAGAAGTAATTGTTGTTGAAGGAAGAGCAGATGTTCTTAATTTGCTTAGAAATGACATTAAAAATGTTATTGCTATGAATGGAACAAAGCTTCCAAATGCTATAAACAGTTTGGGAAAAGAAAAAGAACTTACTCTTTTTGTTGATGGCGACAGAGGAGGAAAACTTATCATTAAAAATGTAGTAGACAATGCAAATGTTTCCTATATTGCTGTAGCTCCAGATGGAAAAGAAGTTGAAGAATTGGCTAAAAAAGAAATTTTAATGGCTCTTAGAAAAAAATTAAGTGTTGATGAATTTAATTTAAAAGATAATAGTTTTAGCAGGGAAGAAAGAGCCCCTGCTTTAACTAAATCAGCTAAAAAAGAATTAAATTTTGATGATAAAGAAAGACTAAAAGAATTTTCTGATAAAAATCAGGGAAGCGGCAAAGCCAGAATACTCAATAAAAATCTAGAAGAAATTAAAAATGCTTCAGTTAAAAGTATAAGTTCAGCTTTAAGAAGAATAAATGAAAAACCATATGCATTAGTAGTTGATGGAACAGTAAATCCTTCAATCATTGAAGCAGCAGAAGATTCTGGCTGTGAAGTAATAGTTGCCAAGAACTTCACAACAGCTGAAAGCTCAATTGAACTTTTGAGTTTATGAGAAAATTATATTTCTATAATAATTAATATAGAATTAGACTTAATTATAATAATTGATTAGTTTAACAAATCGATAATACTAATTTAGACCTGTATTTGGCTATTAACAGTTGTTTTACATATTCACTAAGCATCTAAACATAAAGTGGCAAGTTATAGTTAATTTTAAATAAGTCTTTTTCTTTTATTATTCATGAATAAAAGAGGTATGAGTTTAACACTAAAAATTGTGATTAGTTTTATCATTGTTATACTTATAGCTGCAATATATTTTACTTTTTTTTATTCATATAAATGCAAAGATCTTGCCTGCTTCAGAGAGCATCAAAGAAGATGTAACCTTATTTCAAGCAAAACAACTTATATAAATGATGTAGAAGATGCAACATGGTCTTATTATATTAAAGGAAAAAAAGGATATCAATGCAAAATTGAAGTCAAGCTTTTGCAGATAAAAAAAGGAGATTTAAGTTTTTCTAAACTTGAAGGAAGTTCTATGAACTGTTATGTTCAAGCTGGAAGCACTGTAGCTCCTGAATCAGATCTTTCAAACTGCCATGGAGATTTAAAAGAAGGACTGCAGGAAACAATAATAAATAAACTGCATAAATATATTGTAAATAATCTTGGAGAAATCGGAGAAGGATTAAAAAAACCTTTGTAATACTGAAATTCATATTAAATTAGGGATATTTATATGATTCTATTGATTTAATGTTGCAAAAAGTTTAGGGGTTATAAGTTTTAGGCAATAAAGAAATTGCCTAAAATTTCGCTATCTCCGCAGCAAGCTACGGAGTATTCACCGCGAAATTTTTCGCTTTCAGCGACCAGCAATTTCAGTCTTTCAAAATCTGCCACAGCAAGCTGTGGGGTATTAAACCCAGATTTAGAAATAAACTATAAATTTTGAAAGCTTGAGGTATTATTACATTAATTAAAAGAAATGTATATTATAGCAGTTAGTAGGTATTTTAAGAAGTAGTAATTAAGTAAATATCAAGTATATATTGCAAATATTTTAGATGAAATCAATAAAAAATATCAATAAGAATTAAAGATACTATTCCTAAATAGCATTAGTACCCAACATCACTCAATATAAGTGCTATATTTATGCTTCATAAAACTTAAAAGACAAAATAATGTATTTTTAAAATATAAACTTTTAAATTTGTTACTAATTGTTACTAACACCTGGTGAAACTTTTATTACTCTAAAAGTGTCATGTTTTGTTATCACCATAAAGTTTATAAATTAAAAATTTGTTCAAAAATTAACTAAATTTATTTAAAACCCAAATGAAAACAAAAAACCTTTTGGTTTCTTTTGTGACACTAGCAACAATCGTTCTTTTAGCAACAACTTTAGTAAGTGCTAAAGATAGTATTACAACTGATCCAGTTAAAGTTTACATTAGAGGAGACCTTGTAAGTTATTTTGGCAATGAAGTTATCAGTGTAACTGAAGGTGAAACAATTCCTATAAGAGTTGTTTTTAATTCAGATGTTACTGATTCAGATGTAAAAGTTGAAGCTAAAATTGAAGGTTACGATGTAGATGTTGAAGATGAAACATCAAGATTTGACATTGAAGCTGGAAAAACTTATTCTAAAAGTTTATCTGTTAGAATACCAACTGAACTTAATGATGAATTAAGTGATGATGCAACTCTTGAAGTTAGAATTTACAGCAAAGACTTTGAAACTGAAGTATCTGACATCGATTTAAGAATTCAAAGAGAATCTTACAAAGTAATGGTTATGTCTGCTGATACATTGCAATATGTAAAAGCGGGGCAATTACTTCCTGTAGATGTTGTAATAAAGAACGTTGGTTACAATGATTTGGATGACTTGTATATAACTGCAACAATTCCAACATTAGGTGTTGAAAGAAGATCTTACTTTGGAGATCTTGTAGCATTAGAATGTGGTGAAGATGACAACTCTTTAGATAACTATGGAGTTGGTGGTCTTACAAGAAAATGCAATGAAGATGATTCTGAAGTTGCTTCTGGAAGATTGTATCTTCAAATACCTGAAGATGTAAAACCTGGTGCTTATACAATTGATGTAGAAGCTACAAGCGAAGATGCAAGTGCAAGTGATACAGCACAAATAACTGTACAAAATGACTTTTTGGGAGAGAACGTTATTTCAACAGTTACTTCAAGAACAGTAGCTGCTGGAGAAGATGCTGAATACAGCATCTTAATTGTAAACCCATCTTCAAAGTTGAGAGTTTACAGAATTGTTCCTGAAACATCAAGTGATTTAACAGTTTCTGTAAGTGAATCTGTTGTTGCTGTTCCTGCTGGTTCAAGTAAGACAGTAAGTATAAAGGCAAGTTCAGACACTGAAGGCACATATAACTTCAAAGTTAGCGTGTTAAGTGGAGAAGAGCTTGTTGGACAAACTGCTTTGAGCACAAAAGTTGAAGGAAAAACATCAACAACACCAACAACAAATCCAATAATTGTTTTGACAGTTGTTCTAGCAATTATATTTGTTGTATTGCTTATTGTGTTGCTTGTATTGATAGGAAAGAAACCTGAAAAATCTGAAGAATTCGGTGAAAGTTATTACTAATTTTTCTTTTTATTTTTTTCTTTTTATTTTTTTCTTTTTCATAAATTAGCTGGAGCTGAAAAAGTTATAGTTAAAAAACATTAAACTAAAATGAAAAGAAAAGAATTAACCCAGCAATTAAGAGAAGCAGTAAAAAACAGGAATTATTATTCCCAAAGAGATATTTATTTTGTAAATGAATCTACTCTTGGAAAAAAATTTAAAGATAAGGATAATGCAAGACATGAATTTGAAATAGGGAAATTTGCTTTTGACAATGGTGTTCAAGTTCCAGAACCATATGAATTAATTAGTCCGGATTTAATTTTAAGAAGATTATTTGATAATTATGCATTAAAATCATGGTTTATCTTAATAGAAAGAATTAAAGGTGTTCAAATTAATCAAATAAATGATGAAGAAATAAGAAAAGAAGCTTTAAGACAGCTTGAAACAGAGATTGCTAAATTATTTGATTTGAGGATTTATCCTTATGGCTGTGTTTATCCTGACAAATCACTTTTTGATACAACTAAAAAAAAGCTTTATTTAATTGATTTTGAAGATTGGAGAAAATCTCCAAAAGACCAGCCATTTGACAGAAATAAATCATTAAAATACGACTATTAAAAAATAAAATGGAAAAGAAAATATTTCCAGAATATATTGGAGAAAAACTATATGACTTGGTTTACTTCAGGCAGTATCTTCTTAATTCTGGAGTTGTCAAATTATGTTTTCTTGAATCGCTTAAAGAGCTTGGAGCTGAAGTTATCTGCAATGATTCTTCAAGAGAAGCTGCTTTAATAACAAAAGTAAATCTTAATCCAGGAAGATTTGATTTAAACTTTTCCTATGTTCAAAATATCATCAAATATAATAACCTTGGAAATGGTGTTGGGGTTTACCCTAAAGGTTCTTTGAATGCATTTGAAGAAGATGTTTATAATTTATGGCAGCCAGAAAAAGAAAGATTTAGTAATAAAGACTTAGATCAATTTATAAAAGCAGGGCATGAAAATCAATTAAAGTTTAAAGGCGTAATGAAGAAATTTCTTCTTTCTTATTTAATTCAATATCAGGAAAATATGCTAATTTCTGCTTCAGGAAAAATTCCTAGATTAGACATACCAAGAATATTTTTAAGAATTACATCAAGGAACAGGAATGTTTGCACTGGAAAAGAATTTTGGGCAAAATATCTTGACAGACTTTCAAGAGAAAAAGGCTATCCTTTAAAAGAAAGACAGGATAATGATGAAAAACGGCTTGAAAAACTTGTAAGAGATGGAAATCTTGCCTTGGAAGACGGAAGAAGAATTTGGAATACGCAAATTATATAAATAAACTAACCTATAGTTTAATATGGAAGAAGAAATGATCACAATCCCAAAAAAAGAATATGAAGAATTAAAAATGAAAGCAAATATAGATATTAATCTCTTAGAACAATTCATGGAAAGTTTTAAAGATATTAAAGCTGGAAGAATTAGAAGAGTCAAATAATATCTTCTTTAATTAATCTTTCTATTTCTTCTCTAAAAAAATTAAATAATAATCTGATTGTATTAATTACCTTTTGTTGATCTTTCTTTTCACTAATAGCTACCATAATTACTGCTTGCAAATTTTCATAAATAATATAATAAATTCTCCATTTTTCATATCTCTTTTCTCTAAACCACTTTACGTTAAGCGGATCTCCACTATAAGGATTTTCTGAAATTTTATCTTCAATTTTATCTATAATACTCTGAAAGTTCTGATCAAACTTTGATAGTTCCTTATCAAATCTCTTTGAATGATATATTTTAAACATTTTTATTTTACAACTTCATACTAATAATCTTTGAGATGCCTTCATGCATGCTTACTCCATAAAGATTTGTGGCATTTGTTATAACTTCATCATTGTGTGTTATAACAATATACTGCCCTTTCTGCATATATTTTTTCAATAATCCTGCAAGTCTTTCAGAATTTCTTTTATCCAAAGCTGCATCAATTTCATCTAAGATGTAGAAATGATAAGGCCTATATTCCTGTATTGCAAAAATAAGCGAAAGAGCTACTAGGGTCTGCTCTCCACCTGATAAAGAAGTAACATCAAAGTATTTTCCGTGCCCTGTTTTTACTAAAATACCCACTCCTCCTTCAAAAGGGTCTTTTTTATTTTCAACTTCAAGTGAAACATGGCCTTTTGTTGAAAGCTGGGAAAAATTTCTGGAAAAGATTTCATTCAATGTATCAAGTGTCTGACTAAATGCCTTTTTCTTTTTAATGTCAATTTCATGAATAATTTTCATAATTCCTTCTTTTTCTTTAGTAATAAGCTCTGCTTTTTCGCGGACAGTATCATATTCTTTTTTAATTTCATCATAAACTTCCAAAGAACGAAGATTAACTGTGCCGATTCTTGATAAAACTTCCTGGGTTTTTTGGAGTCTTTCATTTAAAAAATCTTTGCTTCCTTTAATTAAAGGTATATTTGGGAATGAAAGCATTTCAACTTCTAAGTTTTCAAGCTCTGCATTGTATCTTGCTTTATCAACTTTTAAATCATTTATTTTTTGTTCAATATTATGAATCTCATTCTGGCCATGAATAATCTGCGTTTCGTTGTCTCTTATGCTTTCCTGAATTTTATCTCTGTTATTAATTAATTCTTTATTCTTTTTTACCAATTCTTCTTCTCTCTTATTTTTATCCTCTAAAATAGATTCTTTTTCATCTTCATCTTTTATTAAAGATTTTAAATTTTCTTTTATATCTATTTCATCTGAAGATAACTGTTTTAAAGCAGATTTCATTCTTTCAAGTTCTCTTTGTTTAAATGAAATTTCAGAACTGACTGTTTCTTCGCTTCTCATAGAAATTTCCTGAAGCTCTAATCTAACTGTTTCATATTTCTGTTCAATATTGGAGAAATCATCAAAAGTTTTTTCCATGCTGTCATTTCTTTTCTTAAGCATAGATAATTCTTCTTTTATTTTATCAATTAATTCCTGAAGAGACTTTATTCTTTCTTTTTTTTCATTGATTATTATAAGCTTGTTCAAATCAGACTCTCTTTTTGTAATTTCAGAAGAAATTTCCTTTATGTCTTCTTTGATTAAATCTCTTTTAGTGTAAAGCTCATTAAGTTCCTTATCTTTATTAGAAACCTGCCTTTCAAATTCTTTTATTCTTGGAGATGTTTCATTTTTTATTGAAGATATATGGTCTGGAGTAATTTTACTTTTACACAACGGACATATATCTAACTTTGAAATATCCTGAATAATCTTTTTCAGGTTTAATATTTCTCTTTCAGAATTATAATTTTGTTTCTCCAGTTCTCTTTCTTTAACATTAAGGCTTTCTGAAATCTGATTTTTCTCAGAAAGAGTTTTTTTAAGGTTGTTTAGTTTTTCTTTAGTAGAGTTTTTATCAAAAAGTTCTGAAATTATAGAATCTATCTGACGTATATTCAATTCTGATTCATTTTTTAGGTTTTGAAATGACTGCTCTTTATCTTTAATTCTTTCTTTAATTGACTTTAATTCTGACTTAATCATATAAAATTTCTTCCTTTGCTCTTCAATCTGTTCAAACTCCTTCTTTTTTCTTTCAAGGTCAGTTTCTTTCTTTGCAAGAGGTGCTTCTTTTCTTAAATCTCTAAGTGTTTGCTCATGTTCAACAATCTTTTCATTGAGTTCTTGCTTTTGTTTTTCTGTTTGTGAAATTTTAGATTCAAAATTTTCAATTTTAACACTTAATCCAGCAAGTTCTGCTCTTATGTCTGCAATTTCTCTGTTTAATAATTCCTGTTCAACACCTGATGATTTTTCTATCTTGGAGTTTATTGAAGCAATCTGCAACTTTGAATTGTCTATTTCTGCCTGGATTTTCAACAAAATATTTCTGCTTTTTTCTATCTGGTTTAATTTTTTACTAATTTCCTCCTGAAGTAACTCTACTTCCTTCTTTTTTTTAACAAGATCCTGATTGATTATGGATGCTTTAAACACTTTAACATCTTTTTCTAATTTTTTGAAACGCAAAGCTTCCTGCCTTTCTTTTTCAAGATTATTCAAATAAGATGTTCTTTCTCTTAAAATTGCTGAGACTTCTTTTAATTTTTCTTCTGTTTTTTCAAGCTCTTTTAATGACTTTTGCTTTCTTGATTCATAAATTGATATTCCTGAAACTTCTTCTATTATTCCTCTCCTGTCTTCTGGTTTCATTCTTACAAAGTTCTGTATTTCTCCCTGAAGAATTATATTAAAGCCATTTGGGTCAATTCCTGCCTGAGCTAATAATGACAAAACATCTGTTCTTGTTTTTGTTTCATTATTAATCTTATATATGCTTAATCCATTTTTACGAACTATTCTTTTTATTGAAACTTCATTTGAATCAAGAGTAAATGCTTTATCGTCATTGGAAAAAACAAGTTCAACCATTGCTTCTTTTGATGGAGCAGCTGCTTTAGTTCCCATAAACATCAAATTGCTTGCTTTTTTTGCTCTTATAGATTTAATGCTTAATCTTCCTAAAACAAAACATAAAGCATCTGAAATATTTGAATTATGAACAAAAATATTATTGGCTACAAAATTATGGTGTTTATCAATAGTAAGATCATAGACATATTGTGGTTTATCTAATTTAACTATTGATGTAACTTCATCCCATAAAATATCAGAATTAGATATAACTTGTAATAAATTTAAAGTTTTACTTATTTTTGCAATTCTCGCTAAAAAGACATTTGATAGATACTCTTTTAATTTTATCAAGTTAATTTGTCTAGGGTTAAATAACCCTTTTTCCCATCTGTCTGTGATAATAGTTTTATTCAGTCCAATTGATATTGCAGTTTCATGGCTTGATAAATTCATTAAGTCCATAAATTTTATAAGAGAATATTGATTTAAGTTTAAATTTTTAAAGTTTTCAAATAATATTGCAAACTTTTGATTGAATAGGGGTAAAAGAGTATTCAATCCTTGTCTAGAAGGGGAACATCTGTTATCTATGTAAGCAGTCAATGATGGGTATTCCTTTCTAATTGGTTTTATTTTTATCCCTAAAAGTAAAGTTAATTCTTTTATTTTTTCATTAATTTCCCTTGGCAATAAATCAACATTATTATTTGAAAGGATATTTGAAGACGCAGCCCTTTCAAGATTACCCTTTTTGCTGTTAACTCTGATTGGAATGTTCTCATAAAATTTTTTAAGATTCTCTATTCCATAAATATAAAGATAATAATATTCATTTTTCTTCTTTTCTTTAGTATTTGATGCATAACATATTCTTTTTTTTATTTTTGAATTGATATTAAACCTTAAAAGAAGGTATTGAATTTGTCGTGCTAAGTCTTTATTCTTAGTACAATACTCTATTAATCCATAATCTTTTCCAAAACTTCCATCTGTATCAAATAACCCTGCTAAAAGATTTGAAATGCTCTTATTATTAAGCTTAAGAAAATAATTAGGGATATTTTTATCCTTGCTAGTTATAGTTTTTTTATTAGTTTTATATAATTCTCTTATTCTATTATAAAACAATTTATCTCTTGAATAAATTCTTACAACATTCTTATCCATTCGTTTTTTTATAATCGATTGAGTAAATTTTAAGAGTAAACTTTCATAATCTTCTAATATTTCTTTATCTTTGTTTACAAATTCTATCCTATCTTTAGCTATATATCCATCCCCTATTATATATCCCATTAACCGAGATAATTCAGTATCTTCTTTATTAGATTCTATTAACATTATTCTTGGAACAGCAATAAAACTTCCTTTATCTAATTCACTAATAGTCTTACTTCTTACTTCCCCATTAGAAAAAGACATTATTGGGTGACATTTTGTTGCTTTTAACTCTCTTCCAGACCTTGTTTTTATATGATATAAATTATCTCCATCTCTTTTAATAAATTTAGAAACTTTCACTATTTCAGATTTCATTGTTGTTTTGTTCAAAGAAATTATTTCTGTTGTGCTATCTAAGTCATCTGTATCTTTAGCATCTACATAAACCCCATCATCTAAATATTTAATCGATTCTTTACTTGAATTTATTTTATCTTCGATTAATTTCCCCAATTCAATCTCAGATCCATCTGCTAGCGTAACAATTGTGTCATATGAACATGACTTCCCACTCCCGTTTGGACCTAAGATTACATTAATTCCCGTATCAAAAGGAATTTCTGTTTTTCTTGGAAAACTCTTAAATCCATACATCACCAGTTTCTTAATATGTGCCATCTTTTTTTTAAAACCTCCAATAAGTGAAAAGGATTAGATTGTTTTTAAAAATATCTACGATATTTTTAACTCATTTAATTCTTGCAAATTGAAGATTTAAAATATCTACGATATTTTTAACTCATTCAATTTTTGCAAATTGAAGATTTAAAGGTTGTTGGAAGGTAATCTTTTAGGATTTTTCTGAATATTTATAATAACATCTAATAACAAAAGGAATTTAAAGAATAAAATAGTGATAATAATGTCAAAAAGAGGATAAAATTATGAATAGAAATACAAAAGAATCTGTAAACTTTATGTCTTTAATTATAGGCATAATTCTTATTTTAGTTGGACTTGGAGGTTCAGCTATAACTATACCAACTAAAAGTCTAGTAATAATAGCACCATTAATTTCACTTATACTAGGAGCTGTTTTAGCAGTTATGGGTGGACTTAGAAAATGGGGTTAAATGAAAAAGAAATAATTTTATTAAATTTTAAATATCAAACTTATCTAACATATATTAGTGTAATCTGGACAGTAGGAATATCTCTATTTATAGCAATTATATCTTATATTTTTGTATCAATAAAAATGTTGAGTGAAAATTTATCTTTATTAATTATATTAAGTTTGGTTTTAATCTTTTTAGAAATAGCTTTTATTTCAGTTTATTTTTGGGTTAATAACAAAAAAGAAAATATAGAAAGAGTAATTAGAAATAGTTAAGCCAAGAAATCAGTAAAATTTATAAAAGGAGATTTATTCGGGTAAGTATGGTTAAGAAAATGTTACATCCAGGAGTGAGATGGATGTTTAGAATAGGCTTACTTTGGAGTATATTATTTTTTACGATATTTTTTGGATTCTTTCTCTTTTCATTTGTAGGAGCATTATATGGAAATACTGATCCTGTTAACATATTTTTAAATACATTCTTTATTTTAATAGGGTTGGTTATCTTTTTTATGATTATTGCAGAAATATGGGTTAGAATGTATTATAATAGATTTTTCTATGAATTTACAGATTCAAATTTAAAATTAGAAAGAGGAGTTATATGGAAAAGATATAGTAATGTTCCTTATGAAAGAGTTCAGAATGTAGATATAACTAGGGGAATTATTGCAAGAATATTAGGATTTTCTACTGTTAATATTCAAACAGCTGGATATGCTGCTCCTACTGGTGGAAGAGGAGCATATACTGAAGGATATATTCCTGGTGTTAATATTAATGAAGCTGAACAAATCAGAGATTTTTTAATGAAAAGAATTTCAAAGAAAGGACATCAGGGGTTGTGAAAATTTTAATAAGTTCAAAGAGAATAAAGTTAATTTGTCCAATGAATTATTCTTTTTTCAATTAATAATAAAGACTTATTTAATAAGAAACCTATAATTCCGGTTAGTATTATAATGGAATACATCTCTGGGATTTTATAAACTAACTGCGCATTAATAATTCTAAAACCCAAACCAAAATTTGTTCCTATAAACATTTCTGTTACTACAACTATAACTAATGATAGCGATAATGCAACCCTCATACCTCCAAAAATTTGTGGTAGGGCCTCAGGAAATATAATTTTTTGAAATAATTTAGCCCCTCTAATATTCATTGTTTTTGCTGCTTTAATTCTAAGTTTTTTTCCTAGATGCACTCCATACATAGAATGAATAATTAAAACAAGAGATGCAGTCCAAGCTGTTAAAGCTATTTTTGATTCATCTCCTATTCCAAAAAATAATAAAAATAAAGGAAATAAAGCTGTTGATGGAATACTTCTGAAAAACTCTACAACAAATTCTAATGAAGAATATATCTTATCATAATAACCCATAATCAATCCAATGGGAATTCCAATTAAACAAGCAAGAATAAAACCAAAAAATGCTCTATATAAAGTATGATATATATCCACTAATATCTTTCCAATTGTAAATAAATTTATTGTCTCAAAAAAGACATCTGAGGGGGAAGAGATAAATAAAGGGCTTATTAGCTTTAAACTTGAAATAATTGTCCAACTAAGAAGGATTATTAGAGGAATTAATACATAATATAATTTATTGTTTTTCATTTTCAAACAACCTCAAAATTTTTTTTCTTATTTCAAAAAATTTTTTACTTGATAACATCTCTAATTTCCTTGGTCTCGGCAAATCAATCTTAATAATTTCTTTTATTATAGCAGGTCTTTTTGAAAGAATAATTATCTTATCGGCTAAAAGTATAGCTTCATCAATATCATGGCTAACAAATAAAGTTGTCTTTTTTGTTTCTCTCCAAACTTTCAATAATTCTAATTCCATTTTTCTTGTAGTAGAATAATCTAATGAACTAAAGGGTTCATCCATTAGAAGAATTTCTGGATTGTAAGCAAATGCTCTACATATAGCTACTAATTGTTTCATTCCACCAGATAGTTCATAAAAATAATTATCTTTATACTTTAATAAATCCACTTTATTTAAAAAATGTTGAGCTATTTCTTTTCGTTTTTTATTATTGATATTTTGTATTTCTAATGCAAGTTCTATATTGCCTAAAGCAGTTCTCCATGGCAACATACTTTCATTATAATTTTGAAATACAAATCCTTTTTTTGAAAATTCTGGATTTTGTTTATTAATAAGAATCTCCCCAAAAGTTGGATTCTCGATTCCTGCAATAATATTCAACAAGGTGGTTTTCCCGCAACCATTTGGACCAAATATAGTTACAAATTCACCATCTTCAATTTTAAAAGAAATATTGTTAAGTACTTTGTTAATCTTATTCTTTTTATTTGATTGTAAAAATTCCTTAGAAATATTATTTACTTCTATAATAGTCATGTAATCCTCCTAGGAATTATATATCAGATTTGATACATCTACTTTTGTTTTTAATTCCCCTAATTCATACAACATATCTGCATATTTTTGTAGAACTTTTTCATCAATCTCATCTGACCTTCCCATATATAGTATCACAACATTGCCAGCAACTTCTTCATCTACTTTCACATATTTTACAATAATTTCTCTAGTTTCACTATCTTCGTTTTCTATAAAATCAGAAGCTTTATCAAATGAATTAATAACCCTTTTAGCTAAACTCGGATTTCCTTCAATAAATTTTGATGAAACTAATGCAACTCCCTGAGGATTATGATTTAATTGTTCTGCATATATTGAACTATATAATCTTATAGCATTTTTACTTTCAAGAGCAATAGTTGTAGTTGGTTCATAAGAATGCAGAGCATCTACAGAACCTCCATATAGTGCTGGAAGTTGATTTGGAGGAATTATTTGAATAAACTCTATTTTTTTAGTATTAACTCCTTTATCTTCTAAAAATGATTTTAATAATGCTGTTGAAGTACTTCCTGGAAACACGCCTATTTTTTTGCCTTCTAAATCTTTAAGATTATTAATTCGAGAATCGTCCTTAATTATAATAGAGTCAAAAGGTGTTTTAGGAGTTATATCACTAACTGAAAATATCTTTATTTTATTGGGATTTATTGTTTCAACAGCAAGCACAGGAACAGCAGAAGACTCAACTACAATATCAATATCCCCTCTTACTAACGCATCAACTAATTGATTACTAGATTGTAATTGGACAATCTCTACATTTATGTTCTCTTCTTTAAAATATCCATTTTCTTGAGTAACATATAAAGGTAAACTGGCTAAAATGGGTAAATAACCTACTCTTACTATATTTGAATTATTTGGTTTTTCGTATATTGAAAATCCTATTAAATTTATATAAAAAATTGTTGAGGTTACAACTAAAATTGCTATTAAAACAAATAGCCCTACTATCCTTCTTTTGTTTTTTAGTAAGTATAAAGCTCCTCTATAACT
>Ga0209542_10001339_pt1 | contig 57928 bp, 69 predicted proteins | sample RifCSPhighO2_01_FD_184028 | JGI IMG/M metagenome (GOLD analysis project Ga0209542, IMG submission 184028) | Soil microbial communities from Rifle, Colorado - Rifle CSP2_plank highO2_0.1 (SPAdes) (version 2) | ecosystem: Environmental > Terrestrial > Deep subsurface > Rock core/Sediment ...
CGCCAAAATTGCGGTGCACTCCAGCGATGATCACGTGGATCCGGTGGGTGCGCTCGTCGGCCAGCGGGGTGTGCGCGTCGCTGTCGTCACTTCGGAATTGGGTGGCGAGAAGATAGATGTGGTGGAATGGTCGGAAAATCCAGCGGATTTCGTGAAAGAAGCGCTCAAACCTGCGCAGGTCTTGAGTTTGAACTTACATGAAGATGACAATCGCGCGGAGGTTACTGTCTCCGAAGACCAGCAGTCGCTAGCCATAGGCCGCGGTGGGCAAAATGTGCGCCTCGCCGCCCGCCTCACCGGCTGGAAGATAGACATACGCTCCCTCGGTGGTCCAGAAACCCCTGCCGAAGAACAAAAAAGTGCATTTGAGGAAACGAAAGCCGAGATCGCCGGCGATGACGATGAAGCTGCGGATACCGGTGAGAAAAATATTGATCCAGTCGCTCAAGACCGAGACATCACTTCGGAAAAGATAGAGGAGGAGCAGAACGAGCCGGTGGAAAAGGAGGTGGATGCCGCGTAAATAATATAACTCCAGCTGAACCGGCCGGATAAGCTGGAGTTATACATGCGAATAGTTATTTTAAGCTGAAGAGTTTTTTCAATCGATCTTCGTTTTCAATGCGATCGAGTACGCCATAAAGAATGTATTGGGACAATTGTGACTCGCTTTTAATGAGTTGCACGAGCTCTTCGCACTCATGCGGGAATACCCAAACGCTCTGCTGGAGCATGACAAAACCCGCACGCTTCAGAATGTGTCGCACTTTTGCACGTAATGGAGCGTATATTTCCGGTATGTCGAAAACTGCGATTCTCCATTTATGATCCCACGCTCTCTCAGTGAGCAGTGCAAGATTTTTTTCGATGGCACTGCCGAGAACATTGGTGCCGCCTTCCGTAATTGACAGATGTTTCCCGCGCTCTTCAATGTACTCAAGCTCAATAAGACGCTGAATTGCCTTCTTGCGTCGGTAGCGATCGTTGGCACGTTCTCTCGCCAATCGATACATGCGCCTCGACGATCTGGCTGAGAGGAGAAATCCGTATAGTAAATCGCCGGCGGACAACTCCTCCAAAACGCCTCGTTCGATTGCACCGAGCTGACGACGACGTGTCTTTTTCCGTTTCAAACGAACTGCCATGCGTATAACTCTAGCTTATCCGGCCGGACAAGCAAGCGAGATACAGGACTAAGTGTCCAAGGACTTCCCTTGGACCTCCGGACAATCACAAAAAGGAAAAACACCGGCCCGCCATCGCAGGCCGATGTTTTTTCGCGTCGACTGTGCCGTCCGCCGATCCTTCGAGGAGCCCCATAGCTCCGGTCGGTTGATGCTGCCTCGGCTCGCTGCAGAGGGCCGCCAGTGCGATAAAGTCCGCCGATGGTCTCGATACCTCCTGGGTATTGTCGTGGCGGTCTCTGATCGGCCTCAAACATCATGACCCGCTCTGCGAGCAGACGCAGTGCCTTATCCTGCGGGGTATCGTGGCCGACGCCAAGGTCGTTCAATCGCTCGAACAGAGATTTGTCTTGCGGCATTACCTTCCTCCATGAACGTGCCAGCCTGGCTCTATCAAACTCGTTGCTTTTTTGGAAATTTCGGCTATTGTAACTAGACGCCGCAGGGCGATTTTATTTTATGGCTAGAGACTACCCATTGGAAAAAGTGAGAAATTTTGGCATTGTCGCCCACGTGGATGCTGGGAAGACGACCACGTCGGAGCGCATCCTCTACTACACCGGAATGTCGCACAAAATCGGCGAGGTGCACGAGGGAGACACCGTGACCGACTGGATGGAGCAAGAGAGGGAGCGCGGCATCACCATCACCGCAGCTGCGATCACGTGTTTTTGGAATCCCACGTACATGGGCACCGACCTTTCGCAAAAGGTGCGTTTCAACATCATAGACACTCCCGGACACATCGATTTCACCTCTGAAGTAAAGCGCTCCATGCGCGTCTTGGACGGTGCCGTGGTCGTCTTCGACGGGGTGGCGGGTGTGGAGCCGCAAAGCGAGACCAATTGGCGCTATGCCGAAGAGGCAGAGGTGCCGCGCATTTGCTACATCAACAAACTGGATCGCACAGGTGCGTCATTTGAGAAATCATACGCAAGCATTTTGGACCGACTTTCCACCAAGGCCGTGCGCCTGCAGCTTCCCATCGGTGAAGAGGGGGGGTTTGATGGTGTCATCGATCTTCTCGCGATGAAAGCGTACAAATTCGAAGGAGAAATGGGCAAGGAAGTCATTTCCTATGAGATTCCCGAGAATATGAAAGCTGAAGCAGAAAAATATCGGCATGAACTCGTCGAGCGTATTGTGGAAACCGACGACACGCAAATGAATGCCTATTTGGAAGGCAAGCAGATCAGCCACGAAGACCTGAAGAAAACATTGCGTGCGGCAGTGATAAAAAATCAGATATTTCCCGTCCTGACGGGTTCATCGCTAAAGAATAAGGGTGTACAGCTCGTCCTCGATGCCGTTGTGGATTACCTCCCTTCTCCTCTTGATATGCCTCCAGCCAAAGGTACCAATACCGATACCAACGAGGAAGAGACGCGGCCAGCGAGCGACGAGGCACCCTTTGCGGCGCTCATTTTCAAACTGCAGGTAGACCCATTTGTCGGGCAGCTCTCATTCTTCCGCGTGTATTCTGGCTCGATCAATGCGGGCGACACGGTGTACAACTCCGCAAATAATAAGAAGGAGCGACTCGGCCGCATCGTGCGACTCCAGGCCGACAAACGCGAAGACGTAAAGACCGTGTACGCGGGCGAAATTGCAGCAGCAGTCGGCCTTAAGGAGACTAAAATTGGCAATACGCTCTGCGACCCTAAAGCTCCGATCGCACTCGAATTGATCGTCTTTCCAGAGCCGGTCGTCTCAATGCGCATTGAGCCGAATACCAAGCAAGATCAAGAGAAAATGGGCATCGCGCTCTCGCGCCTATCTGATGAAGATCCGACCTTCCGCATCAAGTCCGATCCAGAAACACTCGAGACCATTATCTCCGGCATGGGCGAGTTGCATCTCGAAATTATCGTAGATCGTATGAAGCGCGAATTTGGCGTGCAAGCCTCGACCGGCAAACCCCAGGTGGCATACCGCGAGACGGTACAAGGCACAGCTGATGTAGAGTACAAGCACATCAAGCAGACGGGTGGACGCGGCCAGTACGGGCATGTCAAGATCCGTATGAAGAAAATGGAGCCAATCGTCGAAGGACAAAAAGTGAAGAACAACGTCGATCGCGAAGACCACTTCGAGTTCATCAACAGCATCAAGGGCGGTGTGATTCCCCAAGAGTACATTCAACCGGTAAAAAAGGGCCTCAAGGAGGCAATGGAGCGCGGCGTCCTCGCTGGATTTCCGATCGTGGACGTGTCGGTGGATCTTTACGATGGTTCATACCACGAAGTAGATTCGTCAGAGATCGCCTTCAAATTGGCCGCTATCAACGCGTTTCAAGACGCATTCAAGCAGGCGAAGCCGGTCATCCTTGAACCCATCATGAAATTGGAAGTGGTGACGCCCGAGAAATTCATGGGCGATGTCACGGGCTCGATCAACAGCAAACGCGGCAGCATCGAAGCGATGGGCGAGCGCGGACAGGTCAAAGTCATCACCGCCAAAGTGCCGCTCTCCGAGCTTTTTGGCTACACCACGCAGCTGCGCTCTCTCACCGAGGGCCGCGCTGTCCCAAACTTGGAATTCAGTCATTACGCGGTAGTGCCGCGCAACGTGCAGGAAGAGATCATTGCGAGCAGAAAGTAAGCTATACTTTGCAATATGAAGAAGGTGGCCGTTAGTTTCTTAGCTGTGGCCCTCTTTATGCCAGTAGCCGCGTTCGGGTTCGATAAAGATTGTCGAAATTACGTGGGCGAGTGTACGCTTCAGGACTATCTGTACTACTCCGCACAAACCAATCTCCCAACTGCGGAGCGAATAGCGGCTCTTCAAAGCGCGCTGAAACTACTCATCGACCAAATCGCACTGATCAAAGATCCGACACTTGATCCGCATCGCGAGGGACCGAATTGTTTTGTCCCGACTCACGACCTTTACATCGGCCGGACAGATGCGCAAACGAATGGCGAGGTGAAGAAACTACAGCTTCGGCTCAAAGCGGAGGGATATTTTCCTGACGCACAGGGCACAGGCTATTACGGCGAAAAAACGGCCGCTGCTGTCGTGAAATGGCAGAAAGCCCACAGTATGGGTTTTGTGACGACAAAAAGCGGTGTCGGACCAATGACGAGGGCAAAGATGAAATGTGAGAGCACAGGAGCCCCGGTGATCACGAAAGTAGAGTGGCGAATTGAACCGGCGAATCCGAGTGCGACTGACTCATACCAGAAAGATGAGCAAGCAATCTTCGTTGACGTTATCCGCTCGGACAACAGTATTCGAGGATATAGCGTCGGTAAAGCCTATGGGTGCGCCGCATCAAGTAATTTGCCGGCAGTGCCAGGTAAAAAAGTGTTGGGTTTTGTAAACTGCTATTATGCCCTCTCGGGTGTTGCGTTCACAGCATACGAGGCCAACGGCAAATTCATCGTGGAACGAGGTGATGAATCCGCAAGGGACGGCAGTGTAATAAAGACAGTTGTCCTAGAAATATGAGCCGTCAGCGAGCCATCCCTGCCGTTTTGTTCCTCAAAAAGGGCGAGGATTGTTTGTGCGCGCACGGGCGGGCGGGGAACAGTTACCTCCCGTCAACCGGCGACTATGCATTAGCGCCTCGCGGAAGTAATGTATGGTTCGAGATGATTGCTTCACGGAAGTAGCGACACGCTATCGCTTGAGTTCGCCCTCGGCGTATTTGTGGATGAGCGAGTTGATGAGGGTCTGGTAGGGAAGACCTTCGCGCTCCGAACGGGCGCGCAGGCGCGCGAGATCATACTCGCGCACGCGAATAGAGACGAGTTTCGTCTTTTCGAGTCGCCCGCGACGCGCAGCTGCGGCTAAATCTTTTTTGGCCTGAGCGAGATTGGGTATGCTCTTCGCTTTACCAGATAGGATCCATGACTCCCACATCTTCTCTTCCTTGGTTAGCCGGTGATATTTCATTGTCATAGTTATGTTATTGAATCTGGTAAATATTTCTTCGCGATTTTTCTACTTGGAAATATCGTTTTTAGGAAGACTTTTTCCTCATCGATCACGCATGGCACGACGTGAACGTATCCATTGAGCATCACGACGATGGCCTGTTGATGAGCGTGTTGCCCTTTGCTCCAATGTGGAACGATCTCAAGTACCGAGCTTTCTGCGATCGCAAATTCAACATCATCGAACGAAACTCCACGTGTGCGCATGAGGTCAACGTTCTTTTCCTCGTCCCACTCGATGCGAAGTCCTTTGTACGGCCAACGCATTAGGAAAGTATACAGACTCTGCTTTTGGTGTCAATACTCTGTATATACTACAAATACGCAACCTCATAGGACCCGATTTGACAGCACGCCTTCGTTCCGCTACATTGCGGGGACCCGCTGCGGCGGGTTTTCATTTAATCTATGGCGAGATCACTCAAAAAGGGCCCTTACGTCGACGAAAAGTTGATGAAAAAAGTCGGCGCGCGCAAGAGTGGTACCGGCTCCATCAAGACGTGGGCACGCCGGAGCTCTATCGCTCCGGAATTTGTCGGCTACACCTTCGCTGTGCACAACGGCAAGATTTTTGAGGAAGTGTTTGTGACCGAAGACATGGTAGGGCACCGCCTTGGCGAATTCTCTCCAACCACAAAATTCCTTCGCCACGGCGGCAAGATGCAAAAAGAGCAGGAAATGAAGGCCAAAGAAGCAGAAATTGCCACGGCGCAAGCCGCTAAGGCCACCGCGGAGACCGCAAAAAAATAGCGTATGCGTGCATCCCTACAAAATTATCATCAATCGCCACGTAAGGTGCGGCTCGTTGCCGATCTTATTCGCGGGAAGTCCGTGCCCGCAGCCCAGCGTGCGCTCGCGTTTCTTCCAAAGAAATCTGCTCCCGCAGTCGGCAAGCTCCTCAGCTCGGCTCTTGCAAATGCGCGCGCCTTGGGTACAGCGCCCGAACAACTTTTCGTGAAATCGATCATGGTCAATAAGGGTAGTGTGCAAAAACGCGGCCGCCCTTTTGCCCGCGGCCGCTCGGGCGTGATCCGCAAAACCATGTCGCACGTAACGTTGGAGCTTGGCACAATGCAGAAAACGGCGAACCCCGAAAACGGCTTCGCCGACGGGGCAGGCAGAAATCAGAGAACAGAAAAATCGAAATAACGTATGGATTCTAGCCACTCACTACCCGTATGACCCACACCGTTCATCCCTTCGCACATCGTCTTGGTATCATCCGCGACTGGAAAAGCCGTTGGTTTTCAAAAACGCCCGCCGAATACCGCCGCAATGTGATGATCGATGCCACTATCCGTCGCTTTCTCAAGAAGCGTCTGCGCGGCATGTACATCACGTCAGTCGAGATCGAACGCGCACAAAATGCTATCCGCGTCCTCGTGAAGACATCACGGCCAGGTCTCGTGATCGGGCGCGGTGGCGAGGGCTCTCAGCGCCTCGCAAAAGAAACCGAGGAGGTCGTGCGCAAGATCAAATTGCCTGCGGCGGGAAGTGCCCATGCGTTCAAGGGGCAGGGCCACACCACATTAGGGAAAACGGCCGTGCGGCTCGATATCGAAGAGGTACGCTCGCCGGAGAGTCATGCGCCAGTCGTCGCCTGGATGGTCGCCGAAGGATTGGAAAAACGTCAGACATTCCGACGTGTCTTGAAGCAGACAGTAGAAAAAGTGATGGCCAATCGCGATGTCTTGGGGGTGCGTATTGCTGTGGCTGGCCGCCTCGGCGGAGCCGAAATGAGTCGGCAAGAGGAGATCAAGCGTGGCCGTGTACCGCTCCAAACCTTGCGCGCCGATATCGATTTCGCTCGCGAAATGGCCTACCTGCCCTATGGCGTGATCGGCGTCAAGGTGTGGATCTATCGAGGAGACATCTTCGACAAGAAAGAACAAAAAAAGTAATTGTTTTTCCCTAGAACCTAGTCCCTAGAGTCTATAACCTATCCTTATGTTGGCACCAAAGAAAACAAAATATCGCAAGTGGCAGACAGGGCGCAGAAGTCCCCTTCGTCGTGCGCAACCCGAAACGCGTGGACTTACCGTTGCATTTGGCCAGTTCGGCCTGAAAGCGATGACCGATGCGCGCGTGACGTCGAATCAGATAGAAGCAGCCCGACGGGCCCTCACGCGCGCAGCGGGGAAGGGAGCCAAGGTCTGGGTGCGCATTTTCCCTGATCGGCCCGTCACCCAGAAGGCTGCGGAGGTCGGCATGGGCAGCGGCAAGGGTGATGTCGTCGGCTATGTGACCGAAGTGCGGCCGGGACGGGTGTTATTTGAGGTCGATGGCGTGTCCGAGATGCTGAGCCGCGATGCTCTGCGCAAGGCGGGCAAGAAATTGCCCGTCAAGGTGAAGATCGTGACGCGCGCATAATGTCTATGAATGACCTAAAAAAAGAAACACCAGAAAATTTGAAGAAATCTCTCACGGATATGCGCGAGCAGCTACGCACATTCCGCTTTGAAGGTGAAGGCAGCCGCCGCAGAAATGTGCGCGAGGGCAGAAATCTGCGGCGTGATATTGCACGTATCTTAACGGAACAGCGGACGCGAAGTGTTGCAGAGACGAGCAAAAAAGCATAGAGTACACAATCTTTATGGTAGTGGGCACGAATAAAGGCAAAATATTGGAGGGTATCGTGGTCAAAAGCGCCATGAAAGACACCGTAACGGTGGCAGTCTCGCGTTATGTACAGCACCCGAAGTACAAGAAGTATCAGAACAAGACAAAGAAGTACCTCGTGCACAATCCAGGCAATTCTGCGGAAGTGGGTGACCGCGTGATGATCCGCGAGACCCGCCCGATTTCCAAGCTCAAACATTTCGTCATCGCTTCCCGCATTTCCCGAGTAGAATCCGCCACGAATTAATTTCTATGATCCAAGATAGAAGCATTGTAAAAATTGCTGACAACTCTGGTGGCCAGATCGGCCGCGTCTTCAAGGTATTGGGCGGCTCCAAGCGCCGCTATGCCGAGATCGGCGATGAGGTCGTACTCTCCATCCAGACGGCACAGCCGCGCAAGGCCGTGAAGAAAAAAGACATCCATCGTGCAGTCGTGGTGCGTCAGAAAAAAGCGTTCCGGCGCAAAGACGGCTCATACATCCGCTTCGACGAGAACGCCGTCGTCTTGGTGGAGAAAGAGAAGAAGGAGCCGAAAGCAAATCGCGTGTTCGGCCCCATCCCGCGTGAGGTCATTGACCGTGGTTACCAGAAGATCGCCTCTCTGGCCCCCGAGATACTATGAAGTTGAAGAAAGGCGACCCCAGTACCACAAACCCTTCGGGTTTGGCTACGGGGCAGGCAAACCGATAATGAATATGAAATTACGAAAAGGAGACAAAGTGGTTGTTATTGCTGGCAAAAGCAAGGGGGAGAGCGGTGCGATTGTGAGGGTTTTTCGCCGCGAAAACCGCGTTCTCTTAGATGGTATCAATCTCGTCAAACGCCATCGCCGCGCGACGCGCCAAGGCGGGAAAGGGCAGATCATCGATATGCCGATGCCTATCCACGCATCCAATGTGATGATTGTGGATCCCAAGAGCGGCAAGCCCACGCGCATCAAGATCGTGCGCGGCAAGGATGGGCAGCGTAGCCGCGTCGCGGTCAAGAGCGGGCAGGAATTGAAGTAGAGAACAGATGACAGCTATGAATTCAACAATGACAGTACAAAAAGCGACGTTCAGCGCGCTCAAGAGTGAGCTTGGCTACACCAATGTCATGCAGGTGCCGAAGGTTACTAAAGTCGTGGTCTCGACTGGCGTTGGTGCGATCAAAGACAAGAAACGTCTCGAGCTGATACTCGATCGCCTCACCAAGCTCACGGGCCAATCCCCTGCGGTGCGTGGCGCCAAAAAGAGTATCGCTACCTTCAAGATCCGCACAGGTGACACGGCTGGCTACCAAGTCACCTTGCGCGGCGCCCGTATGGAATCGTTCTTGAGTAAATTCATAAACATTGTCTTGCCTCGGGTCAAAGATTTCCGCGGCATCAAGCTAAGTGCGATAGATGAAATGGGCAACATCACTATCGGTCTCAAAGAGCACACGGTATTTCCTGAAACCTCCGACGAAGAGAGCAAAGATATCTTCGGGCTCGCCGTCACCATCACCACCACCGCGAAAAACAAGAAGGAAGCCGAAAGCTTCCTTCGTCACCTCGGTTTACCATTGCAGAAATAATTGGTGCTATAGTATCCGACATGAAATCCTGGGGGCCATATATGGTGCTGATGGCGGCGATGCTGTGGGCTACCGATGCCCCTTTTCGGCTGCACCTTACGGAGGGGCTCTCGAGCAATTTCATTGTGCTCGGCGAGCATTTTGTAGACGTATTGATCGTCCTGCCGATACTGGTGATGGGTTTCGCCACGCTCAAAAAGCTCTCGTGGCGTGAGTGGGCAGCGGTAGCAGTAATCGCGATCGGCGGCAGCGCTCTTGCCTCGGTGGCCTTTACGCAGGCATTTCACTATGTGAATCCGTCGGTCCCGATCCTTTTGCAAAAACTCCAGCCACTCATCGCCGTCGCACTTGCCGCACTCATTCTCAAAGAGCCGCTCGGCCGCCGCTACTGGTTGTGGGCGGCGTTTGCGCTCGGCGGCGCATACCTCATTTCATTCCCGAGTCTGGTGCCGCAGCTCTACCCGGGCGAGCAGTTCAATCCCAACGTCATGGGAGTGCTGCTGGCGCTCGTCGCCGCATTTTTCTGGGGCGCTTCGACCGTGATGGGCAAATTTGTGCTGCGTACGATTGATTTCAAGATGATGACGGCACTTCGATTCGTGGGAGCGTTCGCGTTCCTGCTCATACTAAATGCGCAGCAGCACTCATTTCCCGCAGCGGGACAGTTCACCTGGACAGACGGACTTTTCATCCTCATCATCGCGATCGTCAGCGGTGTCGTCTCGCTCTTCATCTACTATAAAGGCCTTGAAACCACCAACGCATCCGTCGCCACGCTCGCCGAGCTCGGCTTCCCGATGGCGGCGATATTCGTCAACTGGCTATTCATCCCCAATTCTGCCCTCGTCCCCATGCAATTCCTCGGCGTCGCCATTCTCCTCTTCGCAATTTGGGGCCTGTCTAATTACAACAGGGAAGCAACGACCGTTAGCGCCGTTTGACTTCGCCACTGCACTCGCGTATATTGCCGCTACCTCTTGGGGACTGCCATTTTCAACCACAGGTTGGAAGAAGATAGCGGTCACGGACGAAGTGCCCATAATCCTCGCGCGCAAGCCAAGGATGCCAGGCCTTCACACCATTCCTCGAGGCTTTCCCTATGGCTAAAACCTCAATGATCGTGAAGGCTCAACGCCCGCCCAAATTCGCATCAAGGGTGGTACGACGCTGCTTCAAGTGCGGCCGCCCGCGCGGATTTATGCGCGATTTCAACCTTTGTCGCATCTGTTTCCGCGAAGAGGCACTCGAGGGCAATATTCCTGGCGTTAAAAAAAGCTCATGGTAACAGATCCTGTCGCAGATTTCATAACGCGCCTCAAAAATGCGGGCGCGATCAATAAACAGTCGGTATCACTGCCGTGCTCGATGTTTAAAATGGCGATCGCCGAGAAGCTCAAGATGGAGGGCTACGTCACCGCGGTCGACAAGAAGGGCAAGAAGGTGAAAAAGACATTGGATGTGGTGCTCAAATACGACGCAAGCGGCAAGCACGCCATCGCAGGCGTGAAGCGCGTCTCAAAGCCAGGGCGGCGCATGTACAAGAGCGTGCACGACATCAAGCCGGTCAAATATGGCCATGGAGCGCTCATCCTCTCGACCCCGAAGGGCATCATGACCGACAAGGAAGCGCGCAAGGAAGGGGTCGGAGGCGAAGCCCTGTTCGAAATTTGGTAGTAATTTTTATGTCACGAATTGGAAAAAAAGAAATAGTCATTCCCGCCGGTACTGAAGTCGTGATCGCGCCGCATGAGTTTACCGTCAAGGGAAAGGGTGGCACACTCTCTCGCCCGCTCCACCCTGCAATCGGTATCGAGGTTGTTGGCTCTGCGGTCAAGGTGTTGCCGAGGACGCAATCGCGGCTCGCGCGCGCTCTGTGGGGTACCTACGCCTCGCATGTGGCCAATATGATCCAGGGCGTCAACCAGCCGTTTGTCAAAAAACTCATCGTGGAAGGCATCGGCTACCGCGCTGAAGCCGCTGGCGGCAAGCTCAAATTACAGGTTGGTTTTTCACACCCCATACTCGTCGCCATTCCCAAGGGACTCGGCGTAGCCGTGGAGAAGAATGTGGTCACTGTGTCTGGCGCCGACAAAGAAATGGTCGGGCAGTTTGCGGCCGATGTACGCTCTATCAAGAAGCCAGAACCGTACAAGGGCAAGGGCATTCGGTACGACGATGAAGTTATTCGCCGCAAGGAGGGGAAGAGGACGGCCGCAGCCGCTTAGTCTCGAATTCTCACACCATTAAATAAAACGTATGACACTCGCACTCAAAGAAAAAAACAGACGGCGGCGACATGCGCGCGTACGCGCGAAGGTCTCCGGTACCGCACTGCGGCCGCGTCTTTCGATCTACAAATCCAATCGGGCGTTTACCGCGCAGCTCATCAACGACGACGCGGCAACCACGCTTGCGGCGGTATCGTCGGCAAGCGAAAAGGGCAAAACACCGAAAGAGCGGGTAGAGATGGCGGCAGCGACCTTGGCCAAGAGCGCCGCGGGGAAAGGTATCAAGGCGGTCGTCTTTGATCGAGGTGGTTTTGAGTACACAGGTGCGGTGAAAGCCTTTGCCGATGCCGCGCGCGCTGCGGGGCTAGAATTTTAATATGGCCGATGAATCCATGGAACCAATAATCGAGGAAATCGTTGTGCCGCCAACAGTTGAGGTGGTTGCGGAAGAAGTCGCTACGCCGAGCCAGCCTGCCGTGCCTGCGCATGGAGGGCAGGCAGGAGCGCCGGGTGCGCGGCGACCGTTTGGAGGCGCACGTGGTGCCGGACAGCGCGATCGCCGCGGGGGAGGAGATCGTAGAGGTGGCCGTCCCCGTGGAGGTGATGAGCGGCGCAGCGAATTTGCACAAAAGTTGATCGGCATACGGCGTGTTGCGCGCGTAATGGCAGGCGGACGGCGCTTCAATTTCTCGGTCGGCATCGTACTTGGCGACAAGCAGGGGCGCGTGGGAGTGGGTCTCGGCAAAGCAGCCGACACGCAGTTGGCTATCGAGAAGGCCACGCGCGCTGCCAAGCGTGGCATGATCAATCTCCATCTCACACAAAATCACTCGATCGCACACGAAGTGAGCGCGAAGTACTGCGCGTCGGTCGTGCAGATACGGCCCTCGCCCGGACGCGGCATGGTCGCTGGCTCATCCGTGCGCGTGGTCCTTGAGCTCGCCGGCGTCTCCGACGTAACCGCCAAATTATTGTCCCGGAGCAAAAACTCCCTCAACAACGCGCGCGCGACTATGGATGCGCTCAAGAGTCTCACAAAGTAGGTATGGTTGCACTACACGAACTAAAGCGATCAGGAAAGAGAACATACCGCCGCGTCGGTCGCGGTCAGTCTTCGACGCGCGGTAAGACGAGTGGCCGCGGCGGCAAAGGGCAGACAGCGCGCGCGGGCAACAAACGACGTCCCGAGCTGCGCGATATCATCAAGAAATTACCGAAGCGCCGCGGCTACGGCAAGAATCGCGGCCGCAGCGTTGATGGGACCAAGCTTGACGCCGTCGCCCTCTCACTCTCGCGCCTTGATCAGGTATTTGAGAATGGTGCGGAGATTACCACAGAGGCGCTTCGCACGAAGGGATTGCTCGGCAGGAAGTTTACGCCGGTAAAGATCGTAGGTGGTGAAACCAACAAAAAGTTTACGATCAAAGATATTCCGATGTCTGCTTCTGCACGTGCTGCTGTCGAGTCCGCCGGAGGCGGATCCGCCTCTGGCGGAAAAGCGGGTGGGAGTGTCGACTCCCTCGCTTCTGCTCGGGATCTAAGAGCTTCTAAGCTCGCTCCGCTCGCCAAGAATCTCTAAGATATGTGGGACGCATTCGTACATAAGATGAAGGTTGTCCTCGAGGACGAACAACTTCGCTCGCGCGTTCTCTTTGTACTCGCCGCACTCGTTGTGTTCCGCTTTCTGGCGGCCATCCCCATTCCCGGTATCGACGCCGCCTCTCTCCAAGCATTTCTCACCAACAACCAATTCTTTGGTCTCCTCAATGTGTTTTCTGGCGGCGGTTTCTCTACCTTGAGTATCGTAATGCTCGGCGTGGGTCCCTACATTACTTCCTCAATCATCATGCAATTGATGACCATCTTGATCCCCCGACTGAAGGAAATGTATCAGGAGGAAGGCGACGCGGGTCGGCAACGATTTACGCAATATTCGCGTTACCTCGCACTCCCACTCGCGTTCATCCAAGCATTTGGTTTTCTTCTCCTCCTGCAACAGAACGGCATCGTGCCACATCTCACGTCCCTTCAGCTGCTGACCAACATCTGCGTGATCGCTGCGGGCTCGACGCTCCTCATGTGGATCGGAGAGCTGATCAGCGAATTCGGCGTGGGCAACGGCGTCTCCTTGATCATCTTTGCCGGTATCGTCGCGGGCATTCCCACGAGCTTCTCGCAAGTGATCTTCGCATTCGATATCAGCCAATTGCCGGCGTACCTCGGTTTTACCGCGGCCGCGCTTGTGATCATGGCCGGGGTGGTTTTCATCACCGAGGCCGAGCGACCCATTCCCGTCACGTATGCGAGGAGAGTACGCGGGCAGAGGGTGATGGGCGGCGTATCTACGTACCTGCCGCTTCGTGTCAACCAAGCGGGTGTAATGCCGATCATCTTCGCACTCTCGATCCTCCTTTTTCCGCAGATGATAGCGACCTTTCTCTCGCACAGCGCTATTTCGGCTGTTGCAATCGCAGCCTCTTTCGTCGTCAGCGCGCTCGCCAATCAATGGGTGTATGGGGGCATCTATTTCTTCTTCGTGGTGGTCTTTACCTATTTCTACACCGCGATTACCTTTGAGCCGCATCAGGTCGCTAAAAATCTGCAGAAAAACGGTGCGTTCATCCCCGGCGTGCGTCCTGGGCTCACGACCGCTGAATACCTCGGCAACATCATTACCCGCATCACCCTCGTCGGCGCGCTCTTTCTCGGCGCGCTCGCAGTCCTTCCCCTCATCTTGCAAGGCATTACCGGCATTACCGCGATCACCATAGGCGGCACCGCACTCCTCATCGTCGTCTCGGTCGTCTTGGATGTGGTCAAAAAGATTGACGCGCAGACGTCTATACGCGAGTATTGAGAGTAATGAAGAAATCAGTCATTACGATCGCTGGTTCGCTCGGCTCGGGGAAGTCCTCGACTGCCAAGGCGGTTGCTGCCGCGCTTGGGTATGAGCATCTCTCTTCGGGGGATGTGTTCCGAAAAATGGCGCAAGAGCAGGGCGTATCGGTCGAAGCGATCAACATCGCCGCTGAAGTCCAGCAGGATATAGACCACAAAGTTGATGCGTGGTTGGACAGTCTGAAAGATCGCGAAGATATCGTCGTGGATTCTCGTATGGCGTGGAAATGGATACCCGATTCGTTCAAAGTATTCCTTGCGCTCGATCCTGCGACAGCGGCTGAGCGCATTTTTGCCAACATCCAGACGGAAGGGAGAATGAGCGAGAATGGTTCGTCGATCAAAGAAGTACGTGCGTCCATTGACGCGCGATTTGCCAGTGAACAAAAACGCTACCTTTCGCTCTACGGCGTCAACCCGACCGACCCCCTGAACTTTGACATCTTCATCAATACAAAATACAACGACCTCGAAAGCGTTACCGATATCCTGATCGCCGCCTTTCGTGTGTGGCGCACGCATTAAATTCCGCATATAATAGGCAAAATATGGCTCCGATAACGGTCTTGTTCTTTGGTTCGCAGGGCGCGGGCAAGGGCACGCAGGTGAAAATGCTCGTTGAGTACCTACGATCGCGATCTGATCGCGGCATCGTGCGTATTGACATGGGCCACGAATTAAGAAATTTGCGCGACAGCGGCACCTACGCAGGCAAACTTACTGGCGAAGTTATTGACGCGGGCGATCGCATGCCGGATTTCATGCCGATCTACTTGCAGACCAAACAAGTCGTGGATAATTTTACGGGGGCGGAACATATCATTGCCGATGGACTTGCGCGAGGGGAGGATCAGACACGCGGCTTTGATGACATGATGCGATTTTTTAAACGCGACGGCGACTTTCAAATTATAAATCTTGTGATCTCCGATGACAGCGCAGTGAAGCGATTGATGGCACGAGGCCGCAACGATGATACGGAAGAAGCAATCCGACGCCGGCTCGCCTGGACGAAAACCGACGTTTTGCCGCAACTCGAACTGCTGAAAAGCCGTGGACGAATCATCCATGAAGTTGACGGCGAGTCCGATGTGGCAACGATTCATAAAAATATTGTTGCGGCGCTCGGCGTATGATCGCCAGGAAAAAGGAGGAAATAAATGCGCTACGCGAGGGTTGTAGACGCACCGCTCGGCATCTGCGCATCCTCGGTGAGATGATCGTACCAGGCGCGACCTCGCGAGAGCTTGAGGTGAAAGCGCGCGAGATGGTCGAGAAAGACGGCGACACGATGGCGTTTTATGGCTACTCCGGCGGCAAGAACGAGCCGCCATACGAGTCCGGTCTGTGTTGCTCCGTCAATGACATCATCGTGCACTCCCCGGCGGGACAAAATAATGCAACATTTCAGGAAGGCGACGTGGTCACGCTTGATTTCGGCATTATCCACAAGGGTTTTTATAGTGATATGGCCCGTACGGTGATCGCAGGCAAAGCATTAAACGCGGATGACGAGCGATTGGTCGCAGGCACATACGAAGCGGCTGATGCGGGGATAGCTGCAGCGCGCGTGGGAAATACCATCGGCGACATTGGCTGGGCCGTGCAGCAAATCGCCGAAAAATACCATTTTGGATATCCCAAAAATCTCTGTGGCCACGGTGTAGGCCGCGCACTGCACGAAGACCCACGCATTCCCAATTACGGCGATCCTGGCAAGGGCCCGAAGATTCAAGAAGGTCTCGTCATTGCCATAGAGCCTATGATGACACTCGGCGGCGGCGAGCTCTATGTAGACAAAGACGGTCACTCATATCGCACCAAAGATGGCTCCCGCAGCGCGCACGTGGAAAATACGATCATCGTCACTAAAAACGGTCCGGAGGTTTTGACGAAGGAATAAGGTAGAATGGCCGAATGAATATCTGCGTTTTTTGCTCTGCGCAAGACGTTCCTCAAAAGTACCAAGACGCAGCGCGCGAGTTTGCGACTTTGATAGGAAAGAACGGGCACACGCTCGTATGGGGCGGATCAAATGTTGGCACGATGAAGGCTATCGCGGACGCTGCACAAGAGGCGGGAGGGAAAATTATTGGTATTGATGTCGAGTTCCTGCGGCACAAGGCACGCCCGAATGCCGATGAAATGATATTCACGACAGATCTAAGTGAACGCAAGGCACTTCTTCTTGATCGATCCGATGTCATCGTTGTGCTCTCCGGGGGCATCGGTACGTTGGACGAGGCCACAGACGTGATTGCCCTGCGAAGGCACGGCAAACACAACAAGCCCGTTGTTTTCTTGAACACAGAAGGCTTCTATGAGGGTATGAAGACGCAACTTGAGCGAATGGACAAAGAGGGTTTTTTAGGAAATCGTGATGGTGATGTTGTGGCAGGACTTGCGGGGTTAGTCTACTTTGCCGATACGCCGAAGGAGGCAATGCGGTATATTGAGGAAAATGGCAACTGACATACTTATTATCGGAGGCGGTTCGCGCGAGCATGCGCTGGCTTGGAAATTGAAACAATCCCCGCGCGTGGGAAAGATATACATCGCGCCTGGCAATGGTGGGACGGGAAATGTGGCTGAAAATGTGCCTATTGTAGTAATGGAATTCGAAAAATTGGCTGCATTTGCAGAAGAGAAAAAGGTAGCGCTAACGATCGCGGGGCCGGATGATCCAATAGGTGCGGGCATCGTGGATTTTTTCGAGGCTCGGGGTTTAAAAATATTCGGCCCATCCAAATCAGCCGGACAAATCGAAAGTTCTAAAGCATTTGCGAAGCAATTGATGGCTGAAGCAGGTGTGCCGACGGCTGAGTTTCAAGTGTTTAATGATTACGAACAAGCTCTTCAGTATGTTCACCAACAAGGAGTCCCGATAGTTATAAAAGCGAGCGGGCTCGCGCTCGGAAAAGGTGTGTACGTGTGCCAAACGATGGAAGAAGCCGAGCAGGGATTGAAAGAGATCATGCTTGATAAGCAATTCGGCGAAGCGGGCAATGAGGTGGTCATTGAAGAATTTTTGGATGGACAAGAAATTTCAATTCATGCGCTTTGCGACGGTAAAAATTTCATTCTCTTCCCGCCGTCGCAAGACCACAAGCAAGTGGGGGAGGGGGACACTGGCCCCAACACGGGTGGCATGGGCGTGATTGCCCCCGTGCCGTGGGTCACGAGTGAAATGATGCAGCAAATTGGAGAGACAATAGTTCGCCCGACGCTCGCAGCACTGGCCCAAAAAGGTTCACCATATAAAGGCATCCTCTATCCCGGTCTCAAGATGACGTCAAAAGGCCCCAAAGTCCTCGAATTCAACGCCCGCTTCGGCCAACCCGAATGCGAAGTCTATATGCGACTTTTGAAAACTGATCTTTTGGATTTGTGCGAAGCGGCGATCGAAGGAAAAGTTGACCAATCGAAAATCGAATGGAACGTAGGCTTCGCCGCCAACATAATCCTTGCCTCCGGCGGCTACCCGGGAGAATACAAAAAAGGCCTCCCCATCACCGGCATCGAAGAAGCCGAACAAATCCCCGGTGTCGTCATCTTCCACTCGGGCACTAAAATTCAAGAGGCGACACCTCTTGAATTTCTAACGAATGGAGGGCGAGTATTGGCCGTCACGGCCGTTGGCGACACACTCAAAGAAGCGCTCGATCGCGCCTACGCCGCCGCCGACAAGATCCAATTTGAAGGCAAATACCTCCGCCGCGACATTGGGGCGAAAGCGTTGCTCCCTTAGATAGTTAAGCATATACTTCACGAAGCGTCGCATTGAGCGGCTGGAGGAAATCGCTATGCAACTTCAGATTGTTGAATGTTCAGCGGACGCAGACCCCAGTGATCTAACGCGATTGGCGCTAAAATCCAATCCACGGCAGATTGGTTTCGTCCACCTTCAACGGAAGTCCGACACCCAACTCGAGCCGGATTATTGGCTCATCGGGTTCTTTGATCATAATTGCAACCCAATCGGACACCTGTCTTTCCAGACGAACAGTCCCTTAGAGGGTTCAGGACTGGAGGAAATTGTGGACGACACTGTATTCATTGTTATGGCGCATAACATGTCAGAGTTTGAAACCCTATGCCGTGCGAATAACCTTCAGATTGTTCGAGTAATCGAGTAGCCGACCGTGAAGAAAGGGCTTAGACCATTCCGCGGGCGGCTCTTCTTTTTTGTGGGATATACTTATTGAATGCCTCCGCACTCAACGATAGGTGAACGACCAAAGATCGCAGCTGCCGAACGCTTCAAGTCTGCGCACGAAGAGCTTGCGTATTTGCGGGAGCGGGTGGCGCAGAAGGAGCGGGAGCTGGATTTGCCTAAGAATCAGTTTGAGTACAATCGCCTGGCCAAGCGCGAGGTGATGGAATATGCGCAGACGCCTGCTGCGACGGTGCTGCACGAGACGGTGGTAATGCCCGAGCACGACATTATTCACCACGTGCTCAAGCTCGAGCCGGAGACGCACGACACGCAGGTAGATGAGATCTTGAAGCTCGTGCAGACACGGGGGATAAGGAACGCGCTTTCGGTCGCCGCGCGCATCAAAAATCCGCATTTGGAAGACGATGTACACCGCGCGCTGGTGCGCTACGTGGCCGAGGGCTTGCCTGATGGCGGTGCCGAGCTACCCAAGGCAATGCAGCGCGCGCTGCGCACGGTCCTTTTTGAGATACAGCCGCAGGCGCACGGTGAAAAAGATACCGATCAACCGCAGTATAAACTAGAACAGCTCCTGTCCTCGTCCGAACAGCTCTACGCAGGACTCCTCGGTCTCATAGAATACGGCGAAGCTTTTTCTCTTGAGATCGCGGTCCCTGAAGGCCACGAATCAGCCTTCCTCTATCTCGCTGTGCCGCAGCAGAAGAAGCAATTGGCCGAGCGGCTCATCTCATCGGTTTTTCCCAACGCGCGCATCAGCGAGAGCCGCGGCGATTACAATATTTTCAATTACGACGGGGCGCATGCGGCCTCATACGCGACACTTGGCACCTATCCGGTCTTGCCATTGAAGACGCCGGAGCTGTTTGAGCGCGATCCGATGAATCTACTCCTCGCTGCTTTTGCAAAAATTGCCAAGCATGGCGAGGGCGCGGCGATGCAGATTACCGTTTCCGACGAAGGCGATCGTTACAACCACCACTACAAAAAAATGCTTCGAGAAGTCGACAAAGGCAAGACCATCGGGGCAGCGATCAAGGTGCCGGAAACGGTGCTTGGCGAAGCTCTGAAGCTGACCGCAAAAGAAATATTCATGCCGGGAGCCCTGAAGGAGGAGAAAGAGCGCGAATTCCGTAAATCCAACGACCAGCTTCTCACTGAAGTCATCGGCCGCAAGCTAAAAAGCCGCATCGTGCCTGCTTCCATCCGCCTCGTCGCTTCGGCGCACACGCAAGAGCGGGCCGATGAGCTTTTGGCAAATCTCGAGTCACCCTTCACCCAGTACGACGATCCCAAGGGCAATCATATTGTCTTCAAGCGAGTCGGAGGTTGGAGCATTACTTCATTTTTACGCTCCTTTACATTCCGCGAGTTTGATGCGTCGTTTGCGCTACCACTTTCGCTCGGCGAGATTACCTCCATCTTCCATTTCACCGCCGAGAGAGTAACCACATCACGCGAGTTGAAGCGCAGCTTTGCCAAACAAGCGCCCGCGCCGGTCGAGATCACGGGAGAGGGGCTGCCAGAGGGTGGGCAGGGCATTACGATCGGTATCAACCGCTACGGCGCCGATGAAACACCCGTACACTTCGCACCTGCCGATCGCATGCGGCACTGCTATGTCATCGGGCAGACCGGCACAGGCAAGACAGGTCTTATCAAAAACATGATCATTCAGGATATAAAGAACGGCGAAGGTGTCGCATTCATCGATCCCCACGGCAACGACATCGAAGACGTGCTCGCCGCGGTGCCACCAGAGCGCGCGGGCGACGTGATCTATTTCGATCCCGCGTACACAGCGCGTCCGATGGGGTTGAACATGCTCGAATATGACCGCAGTAAGCCGGAGATGAAAACCTTCGTCGTAGATGAAGTGTACGGCATCTTCCGCAAACTCTACGCCGACGTGCCGGAGGCCTTCGGCCCCATGTTCGAACAATACTATCGCAATGCCGTGCAGCTCGTGGTGGAGGACCCTGATACCGGCAGCACCTTTGTGGAGATCCCGCGCGTTTTTGCCGATCCGCAATTCCGCAATCTGAAACTCTCGCACTGCCAAAACCCCATCATCGTGCAATTTTGGCGTAAGATCGCCGAGCAGGCGCAGGGCGATCCATCGCTTGAAAATGTGGCACCCTACATTACGAGTAAATTCGACGTCTTTCTTACGAATGACATCATGCGCCCCATCATCGCACAGGAGAAATCGGCGTTCAATTTCCGCGAGATCATGGACGGCAAGAGAATTTTCCTCGCCAATCTCTCGAAAGGACGCCTCGGCGATCGCAACACCTCTCTCTTAGGCCTCATTTTGGTCTCCAAATTCCTGCAAGCCGCCTTCTCGCGCGTGGATACCCGAGGAGATTTGCCCGTCTTCTATCTCTATATAGACGAATTCCAGAATTTTGCCACACCCTCTATCGCGACCATCCTCTCGGAAGCCCGCAAATACAAGCTCTCGCTCGTCATCGCGCACCAATTCATCGCACAATTGGAGGAAGACATTCGTGATGCGGTCATCGGTAACGTGGGTACAAAGGCATCGTTCCGCGTGGGCACCACCGACGCGGAATTCCTGGAAAAACAGTTCGCGCCGACCTTCAACCAGCAGGATCTAGAAAATCTGCCCAACAGAAATGCCGTCCTCGCCCTTCTGGTCAATGGCACACCAGCGCGCCCCTTTACCATCGAGACGCAGGATCTACCTACCTTCGATTACTCGCGCGTCGACCCCATGAAGCAGCTCTCCTACGCGACCTACGGCAAGCCGCGAGAGGAAGTGGAAGCGGAAGTGCGCCGCAAATTCGACGCCGCATACGGAGTGCGTCCCGTCCCCGCACCCAGCATCCCCGCACCAGTGCATCAATGAAGCCTTCAGAGGCGTCAATCAATATGGTACAGTGTCGGTAATGAAAAACCATCCATCCAAAGAACGCACGCTCGTTATTATCAAACCGGATGGCATCCAGCGCGGGCTCATAGGCGAGATCATGCAACGGTATGAGCGGCTCGGCCTCAAACTTGCGGGCCTCAAGCTCATGGTACCCACCGCCGCTCAAATAGAAGGACACTATCTTCTTGATCCGGCGTGGAAGAAAAATGTGGGCGAGAAAGCCATCGATAGTTACAAGAAAAAAGGCGAGACACCGCCGTCGAGTGATCCCATTGAGGTGGGGAATATGGTCGTCGAACGTCTCAAACGATACATGACGGCAGGCCCGGTGATTTGCATGGTGTGGGAAGGCGCGCATGCAGTGGAATTAGTACGCAAGGTCACAGGTGGCACCGAACCTCGCTCCTCCACTGTGGGCACGATCCGCGGGGATTTTGTCGTCGATTCATACCAAATGGCCGATATGGACGACCGAGCCATCCGCAATCTCATCCATGCCTCGGGAAGCGTCGGTGAAGCAGAACAAGAAATTCCGCACTGGTTCGACAAGGGTGAACTCGTCAACTACCGCGTCGCGCATGAAGACGTGCTCTACAGCAAGGAAATGGAAGGAATATTGCAGTAAGTAAACGAATGCAGTATCTTCATCAATCACACTACGGCAACGCAGGCGGGCTACATAGCGCCAAGCCTATTTTTGCGCTGAGTGGTGGGCACATGTACGAAATGAAAGACGGCCGGCCCGACACCAAGGCCATCTATGCCGTGCGGGGCAACAAAATATACGCGACAGCACATCATCCGAGCGGTGCATCTCCCCATGCACTCTTTGAGATCAAGGGCGACAAGGTGCATACGACCTCATTTCACCCTGCACACAATCCGACCACGCACACGTTTACAATCCGATAACAATCCACACCTGCGTGTATTCACGGTGGCCACACAATCTGGAGTATACTGAGCGCAGCGGCCGGTACTCTAAACCTGCTTGGTCAAAGTACGGGATTCTCAATTGCTTCACGCAATGCGCGTGATGCTGCGGAAACCCACCTGGTATCCAAATCCCAGGCTTGCCGTACCGTCCGCCCCAAAAAACTCCTCCGCCAGCCGGCGTAGGAGTTTTTTGATGGTATACTCGTCCAAATGTCTCGAAAAGTTCTCCATCCGAATCACAGTAAAGTGCCAGCCAATTTTTGTCGGCTGCCCGATGGATACGGCGTGGTCAAGATCGGCGTCTCCGGTGCCGCAGAGACTGGCTACTGTGGATTAGATGCCTTCGAAAAAGCCAAAGAGCTTGGACGCGAGATCGCAAAGCATGGGGCTATCATTACCACGGGTGCTACGACCGGCTTTCCCATGTACAGCGCTATGGGCGCAAAGGATGAATGCGGATTCTCCATCGGTTTTTCGCCCGCTTCCACCGAGCGCGAGCATGTGGAGACGTACAAACTCCCTCTTGATTATATGGACGTCGTCGTCTATACCGGATTCGGCTATGCGGGTCGAGACCTCCTCCTCGTGCGCTCTTCAGATGCCCTCGTCATCGGCTGCGGCAGGATCGGCACCTTGAATGAATTCGCCGTCGCGTTCGAAAATAAGCGCCCCCTCGGTGTTCTTGAGGGAAGTTGGGATACCGATGAAATACTGAAACAGATCGTCGAATCTGCCCATCGGCCCAATCCCCGTCTCATATTCGATTCTGACCCAAAAGCAATGGTGGAACGATTGATCGAAATGGTCCAGAAAGACAAAACAGAACTCAACCTTGTCTACAAAAATTACGACGGATGGAGCGCTACCGGCAAAGACGCCGAGGTCATCCTCTAGTACCGGTGGCCCGCCGGTGCCTTAAAACAAGGGTTTTTCGGGCCTTGCATTTTTTCGAGCACATGATATAATTTTCCGGCTAATGAATTCACCTGATTTTCAGGTATTATCAAGGAAACTTACAAAAATATGAATGCTAAAGACACTTTATTGTCGGGTATAACCGTCGCCACCATCCTCTTTACAGGCGTCGGGCAGGCGTTTGCAGAGCCCAATCTTCCGGAATCGGCTATCGTGCACAGTCAAGCAGTATGTGCCCATCAAAATAGTGTAAATACGGTGAACTGCCACGCGCGCGTGGTTACCAATAAGGGCGGACAGCCGCAAGCCGGACCTCTTCCTAGCGGGTATGGTCCTATGCAATTCCACAGGGCGTATACAAGCGCAACATCCTCTCCGAACAAACAGATTATCGCGATCGTTGATGCGTACAACAACCCAAATATCGAAAAAGACTTGAGCACGTACAGCAAGATGTACGGCATCCCGCAGCTTCCCGCGTGCAGTGGTGTGATTGCGGCTTCGCCAGTGCCGTGCTTCAAGAAAATAGACCAACGCGGTGGTACAGCGTACCCAGTGACCAATACCAGCTGGGCGCTTGAAATTGCGCTCGATGTGGAAGTGGCGCACGCGATGTGCCAAAACTGCAGCATCCTTCTGGTCGAGGCGGATTTGGCCACCTACGATAGTCTGATGGCCGCGGTAGATCAGGCAGTCGCGCAAGGCGCAACGGTGATCTCGAACTCTTATGGGTCCAACGAATTTTCGACCGAAACAGGATTCGACAGTCACTTTAATCGCCCAGGTATCGCGATTACTGTGAGCTCTGGCGATAGCGGATACGGTGCGCAATATCCGGCGAGCTCGCCGTATGTCACTGCGGTAGGCGGGACGACCCTCACGTTCAACGCCGATGGTACGTACGCCGGCGAGCGTGCGTGGAGCGGAGCGGGAAGCGGCTGCAGCGTCTTCGAGGCCAAGCCATCGTGGCAGACAGATACGGGCTGCGCCAATCGCTCGGTAGCCGACGTATCCGCGGTCGCTGATCCTTCGACCGGCGCGGCAGTGTATATGAGTCTGCGCTACCAGGGAAAGAACGGATGGTTCCAAGTGGGCGGCACGAGTCTCGCGGCACCCATCATTGCTGGCGTGTATGCGCTCGCCGGAGACGCGGCCTCTAATACTGCACCCAATTCAATGCCGTATTCCAACACCTCATTGCTTCGCGACATCGTTGTCGGCAGCAACGGCAGTTGCAGCGGCTTGTACCTGTGCACCGCAGGGATCGGATACGATGGCCCGACGGGTCTCGGTACGCCAAATGGCCTCGGCGCGTTCTAACGCTTCACCCTTGAACAACAAAACAGCCCGGATGTAATTTCCGGGCTGTTTTTACGTCGGATGGGTGGGTTAGGCCTCGTCCATAAATAAATTGACAGTATATGGACGATGCACAAAGGGCTCTAACCCCTAATACCTTTCAGGTTATTAGTGGAAGAGCCCTTAGGAGTTTAGATGCTTGGTCAATCGCACGAATACGGCGGGATGATCTTTCGCAAGCGTTGCAAGCGATTTGCGATCGAGTGCGATGTGCTTTGTCTTGAGCGCGCCGATCAATCGTGAATACGAAAAGCCATTCTCGCGTCCGGCGGCATTGATACGAAGCGCCCAGAGATTGCGAGCCAGACGCTTTTTGTTGCGGCGGTCACGAAATGCCGAAGTACCGGCGTGGAAGATGGCATCTCTTGCCATGCGCGTTTTCGTCGAACGACCAAATCGGTAGCCTTTGGTTTGCGCCAGGATATTCTTACGGCGCTTCAGTTTTGATGTTCCTCCTTTGACTCTGGACATAGATTAATTGCTTCGCGGGAAAAATCTGCTCTTGTCGCTCGCTGAAAGGGTGGCGTGGAAGCTGCCGGCTCGTTTGCGGCGCATGCGCGCCCCGCCGCCTGCCTTGGCGTTGAAATGATTCTGCCCCGGCGCGCGCGAGATTATTTTGCCATTTTTGCTCACGCGTAGCCTTTTGCTATATGATTTATTTCCTTTCATACGGTTTCCACTTCAGGAACGGGTGCCTGCCTTGGCGGTCGAGGAGCCTTTTTGCCGGAATCCCCGTCTATAACGACCGAGAGGCCCTTAGGGCTCTTCTTGATCTCGTCGGCGATTTTATACGATTCCGGGATGATTGCAAGGAATCGCTCCAGACGCTCCTTGAGAAAGGGGAATTCCATGTACTTGTAGCGCCCCCACAAAAAAAGATCGATCTTCACTCGATGGCCCTCTTTCATCCATTCCGCTATCTTCGCGGCTTTGATCTGCATGTCATGGTCTGACGTGCCGATCTTCACTTGGGCCTCTTTCGTCTCGGTCACCTTGGCGCTGCGTGCCTTCACCTCCTTCTCCTTCTTTTTCGTTTCGTATTTATACTTGCCGTAGTCGGTAATGCGGCATACGGGAGGATTGGCCTGCGCCGACACCTCGATAAGATCGAGTCCGGCCTCGCGTGCCCTGCGGACGGCCTCTGCTATAGGCACCACGCCGATATTCTCACCATTTGGGCCGATGACCCTCACTTCCCGCGCGCGAATGCCCTCATTCATGCGCACCCGTTCCTTTTCGGCCTGCGTTGTGTACTTAGTAAAACCCATTTGTTGACAAGACTCTAGCACGGGCGTGCGCCCTGCGCCAGCGCTAGAGACCCAAGAGGTATGCGACGTAATCTTTGAGCGCTACTATCGAAGCGTTGAGGCTATCTATCAGCGCCTGCACGGTTGAGGTGGTACTCGATGCACTTTGCGAACTACTCACTACGGTCGCTGAGGAGGTTGTGCTCGTCGACGTTCCACCCGCAAGCGTAATGGAGGGAATGGTCACCGCAGCGCTCGAAGAGGCATCAGTCGTTGTGAACGTGGGGGAGGATGCTTGCAACTCTCCCACGGTGCTGCTGCCGACGATAACCGGTATGGTAATGACTGGGGTCGAGGTCGCGGCGGAGGGGTTATTGAGTGCGGCGATCAAGGCCTCGATCGTCGAAGATCCCGTTGTCGTCGGCACAGTAGTGATCGGTGTGGTAACAGGCAGAGGTGCTGGCGGCAATGCCGCTGGGGGCGGCTGGGGGGTATTGGTGCTACCGGAGCCGCCAAAGAGCCCACCGAGCAGGCTTCCCAAACCCTGCCCAAGCTGCATCCCCATCATCATACTGCCCATACTGGAATTCCCGCCGAATAGGCTGTTCGAGCCGAACGGGGAGTAGGGATTCGAATTGTCGCAGTATTTAATACCATTTTGCGTTACGCAGCCGCTTGTTATTGACGCAGTGCTTTTCGAACACAAAAGTTTCCCGCCGTATATTATGCATTGTTGTGGCGTTGTTTGCGCACCGCCCGGAGAGCCAGTCCCGGGCATCCCCGTTCCAGCAACAGGTGTTTTACCTGGTACGACACCGCCACCGGGCGCCTTATTTTTGCACGCCTGATAATCGGTCGGTTCGACATGATTGCACTCACCCGGGGTCGATCCCAGTACACAACTTTTTGGATCTGCGCGTACTTGGATGCCGGTGTTCGGGTGACTTTTGATCCACTGGCATGCTGTATCGCATATACTTTTGCTGCTCCCAATATCCACCGCACATCCATATGTGTGACTCGAGTCTGTAGCCGACTCATTAGCACATCGCTGTCCCTCGGGCGTTCGAAACGCAGAGGTGATAGTTATCTTCCCACTCATCTGTACCAATGCTTTGTCGAGAGCCACTGCGAAGGCGGGGTTCAATTTGATGATACTGTCAATTGAAGGGTTGGACAAACCCTTACTGCTGCACGGTCCGGGTGCTTGATATCTCCTCACTAAATCTTTTACCGCGTCGCAGTACTCTTTGTTCAAATATTTTCCGTCCCACGGGAACCTCGCAGTGCCTAGAGTAAGCCCGAAAAATTTATCGCATATCGGATCTACAAACGTTTGAGTTTCAACTTTTATACTATAAGGATTTTCAGTCTCGAATGCGAATGCTCGGCTTGTCATCAAGAACAAAATAAAAGTCGCAAAGAGTAATAGAAGAATGAACCGATAGAATATGCCAATGCACATCATCGCCAAAGTATAACCCATTAGAGAGCAGTACTTTCTTGCAAATTCCGATATGGGGACGACTTCTCCAACGCCTGCTTGCCAGTAGGCAGGGGGCAGGCGAGGGAGGGAGGTGTCAGGTACCGTTTATTATCAATCGCTTGGCCACGGCCTTCGCGAGGTGTGCCGTATGTGAACGATACGAACTGTCTTCCTGATGATCTTGTAGAAAATTTTGTAGTGGTAATGCAAGAGCAGGGCCGCACGCACGCCGGGTCGCTGAACAACGGCGCGTCCCATCTGCGGCGAACGCACTATTCGCGCGACAATCTCACGGATACCCGTGGCTATTCTTTCTCCGACAGCTTGTTCGTCGGAGCGCGCATGGTAATCGGCAATGTGTCGGAGATCGGAAGTTGCGCGCTTCGAATACTCGATCTTCATGCACGCCGAAAGCTCGCGAAGGCCGCTTCGACATCTGCCTTGCTCGCTGCACCACCCGCGAGACCTTCGTCAATCGCTCGCAGCTCACCCTCGGTGGCATGGTACACATCGCCCGCAAGCTCCGCTTCGATCTGAAGCGCGAGGTCCGCGAGCTCTTGCTGCCGCTCTTGCGGCCAGCTCGGCACACGACCCAAAACCGCCTGCACCTGATTGTTGGTCATGGGGGCATTATAAACCCCTGATGAGTGTCAATCAAATGAAGTACGCCTCGTTCGGATGGAGAAATCCGTTCGGTTTATATCTTCAGCGCGCAGCGGTCGTGGTGGCGGAATTCACGCCGGTCTCGCCATTGCAGGTTGCGGGCGACCAAAAGCCTAAAGACGCTGCTGCTGCTGCGGTTTGCGCGGCCTTAAATTCTTTTTGGAGCTCGTAGGCTTTTTTGTAGGTGTACTCGTGCGCGTAGCCCTTTTCGATCATGAGCTGGTTGTAGAGCGTTCCATCAGGCAAATACACGTAGGCCAAGTAGCGGCCGTATTTGTCGTAGGTATCCTGCGTGGGATCAGGCACAAGGCGCACATCTTGGCCCGTGAGTACCCTCTTGCCCTCGCTCGATGCTTCCGGCCCGAAGCATTGCACGTCCTTGCGGGGATCCACCGTCTCCGGCGTATCCATACCGATAAGTCGCACCGTCACATCTTCGCCGTCCTTCCACACGATGATCGTGTCTCCGTCCACCACGCGCTCTATGGTGTAGTAGCCTGGCGTCGTTGTTGCGTCCCTTGGATCGAATTGCGCTTGCGCTGCGGCAGCTGGACCCTGCGGCGCTCGCCATTGCCAAGCGCCCACTGCGATGAACGCCAGCGCGAGCGCAAAGCAGAGATAGGCGAAAGAGCGCAATGCACGATTTTGTCTCATTGCCCAAAAGTATATAGTAGAGTATATAATATGGATATATTTAATACCGATTATGAAAACAGGTACGATTAAGGCGCTCACATTGGACGTTGAGAAAGACGGTTGGGAAGGCGGCCGCGGTTTCGTGCTGCGCGATGTCCCGATGCCCACGCTCGACGAGAATAATCCGGAGGATGCACTGTCAGTCATCGTGAAGATCCGCTATGCGGGCGTGTGCGGGACCGACCGCGGACTCTGGCATCGCGCGGCGTTCCGGGACCTCTTCCATTCGTCGCTCAAGCGGGAAGGGAAGACCATGCGCATTCTCGGACACGAATTTGTCGGCGAGATCGTCGCGATGGGTGCCATGGTGCCCCGGCTCTACAACGACCTCGATGAAAAAAATCCGGTGAAGATAGAGATCGGAGCGCTCGTCTCTGGCGATTCGCACATCACCTGCGGCCGCTGCTATCAGTGCAGGATTGGTGAAGAACACGTGTGCATGAACGAAGCGATCCTCGGCATTTCGATAGACGGCGTTTTTGCCGAGTACGTGAAAATTCCTGCCAAGAATTTGTGGGCAATCGATGAGCGACGCATCCGGCCGGAAATTGCATCCATCCTCGACCCTTTCGGCAATGCGGTGCACGCGACCACCGTCGTGGATTTCCGCGGGCAGCGAGCTGCCGTATTCGGCTGTGGCCCTATCGGGATGTTTGCCATCCTGCTCCTGCGCTACTTTGGCGCGGTGAAGATCATCGCGGTAGATGTGAACGAGGCGAATTTGAAAATGGCAAAGGAGCTGGGTGCGCACGAAACAATCCTCATCCCGCAAAGCGACAAACAAGAGGTCGGCGCCCACGATGCGGCTGTCATTGACCGCATTATGGAACTTACGTATGGAAAAGGAGTTGATATCTCGATGGAAATGGCGGGGCCGGCGAGCTCGCTGAATAATTGCATCCTCGCAACGCGTCGCGGCGGGCACGTCATCGCCTTCGGCATCAAGGACGGCGCGATGACGATTCCTCATTTCTCGCCCAACGTGGTTGTGCGCGGCCTCACCATCCACGGCATCATCGGCCGCGAGATATTCAAGACGTGGCAAATAGCGCAGCGCATGCTCTCGGACAAGACCAACGGCATACAGGATGCGATCTGGAACGTCATCTTGAAAAAGGGAGATGGCACCATCCTACCGATGAAAGATTTCAACCCCGGTTCCTTCGAAAAATCCATGAACGCGCATCCAAAAATTTTGTTCAAAGTGGGCGGGTGATCGAGCCAATTATGCTATGATGACTGTTATGGAAAACGACTGGACGAATATATATAAGAAATACAAGGGCCTGTGGGTCGCGCTTCTCGAAGATCAAATTACCGCGGCGGGAAGGGGAAAGACATTGCAGGATGCACGTCGAGAAGCGGAAAAGAATGGGCATAAGGAGACTTACGCTATGTTTGTTCCCGAGGAAATGTTTGATTTTGTCGGAGCATCTTGAGACAGAAAGGTTTTTTCGAGCATTTTGTCGTTAAATTCAATCTGAAAAAAGGAAATCGAACTCAAAAGACACGATGCATAGCCTTGATTAAAAAGGGGAAGGACCGGTTTTCGTTTAAGCTAAAAGCTATAAACAAAAACGCGGTCCTTCGCTCCACGTGGGAGCAGTAAATAGCTGGGGAATTTTCTTAAAGAACTTTTTTACACCCAGCGGTTGTGGTTACGTCACCAGGAAGTGAGGTGGGATGCCATTCCGCAAATCCTTGACCACGTACCGGTCGCCGGTGGTATGCCCTGGCTTGCGGTCTTCGACATGGCTCAGGGGACAGGCGAAGATGAAATCAACCGGGCTCTCACCGAGGTTCCGAAAAGAATGTACTTCGCCGCCGTCGATTACCCACTGGTCACCGGCTGACACCTCGACAGGATGTTTCCACATGACCGCGGTACCTTCGTCGACCAGGTAGCCGATGTTCATTTCGCCGCGTCCGTCCAGAAAAAGGTACGGCTCGCCACCGAACAAGTGCAGGTGGGGCGAAACGTAGGGCTGGCCGGCATACTTACCGAGCACGCGCGCACCGTGGAAGTGGTAAGCCTGACCGTAGATCAGCACGGGCGGAATCTTCACCAGCGGCGCGATGAAGATGCCAGCAGTGGGATCCACAGCTTGCTTCTTCGCCTGCTCCGCATCAAGCGCGTCGTGGACGGTTTGGGCATTGATGCGACGCATAATCGCCTGTACCGTCTTGATCGTCGGTTCGTCGCTACGCATTGGAACACCTCGCAAGTTAGACGTTTCTGTTCGAAGACTCCGGGCAGTGTACCATTTTCCATAAACTTGTCAATTCCAGCTCGACGTAGCACAATATACGCATGTACGGGAAATTTAAGGAGATATTGGCGACCGAGCTCGCTACGATGCGGGAGAATGGGACTTATAAAACAGAACGCGTGCTGGAGGGGCCGCAGGGGCGGGAGATTACGGTGGGTGGGAAGAAACTTTTGAATTTTTGCGCGAACAATTATTTGGGGCTTTCGGGTACGCCGGAGATGGAGAAATTTTCTGCGGAAGCGGTGGAGAAGTGGGGATTTGGGTTGGCGAGCGTGCGATTTATCTGCGGGACGCAGACGATACATAAGGAATTGGAGCGTGCGATCGCCGAGTATGTCGGCGCCGAGGATGCGGTGCTGTATTCCTCTTGCTTCATGGCTAATCTCGGATTGTTCCAAACCTTTTTCGGCGAGGAAGACGCCATCATCAGCGATGCACTGAATCATGCTTCCATCATTGATGCGGTACGGCTCTCCAAAGCCGAGCGGCTCGTTTTCAATCACATGGACATGGGGGATTTGGAAGCCAAGTTGAAGGCGACGGCGGGGAAGCGGCTGCGCGTGATTGCGACCGACGGCGTTTTTAGCATGGATGGCGACATCGCGCCCTTGAAAGAGATCTGCGACTTGGCCGACAAATACGACGCGCTCGTGATGGTGGATGATGCGCACGCCACCGGTGTGATGGGCGAGAAGGGCGGCGGCACGCCGCAAGCCTGCGGCGTGGAGGGGCGCATTGATTTCCTCACCGGCACATTTGGCAAAGCGCTCGGCGGCGCGGGTGGCGCATTCACGGCCGCGCGCTCGGAGATCGCCGATTATCTGCGCAATCGCTCGCGCACGTACCTCTTTTCCAACGCGCTCGACACCGCGGTCGTTGGGGCCTCGCTTTCTGTATTGCAAAAATATCTCCCGGCACATCCAGAATTGCGCCAGCGTCTCTGGGACAATGTGAAATGGTTCCGCACGGCAATGCGCGAAAAAGGATTTACGGTGAGCGACGCGCCGCATCCCATCACCCCTATCATGCTCGGCGATGAGAAGAAGGCGGTGGATATGGCAGCCGCCCTCTTCAAAGAGGGGATCTACGTGATCGGCTTCGCATATCCAGTGGTGCCGAAGGGCAAGGCACGCATCCGCGTGCAGGTATCTGCGGCTCACACGCAAGCCGACCTTGCGCTTGCAGTAGAGAAATTCAGCATTGTGGGGAAAGATTTCGGGGTGATATAATCGAGATATATGAAAAACACAGCTATTTTGGGACTGGCATTATTACTGGCGCTTTCAGTTGGTGCAACGGTCTCTTTGGCCGCGGTTAAGCCACAAAATGACAATCTAGTGAAAGTTTTCGTCCATTTTAAAGAAACTCCGGGCCGAAGCGAGCGAGGACTTGTGAGAGCTCTTGGCGGCACGGTCACTCATTCGTATACCATTATTCCTGCTGTTGCGGCCGAGGTGCCCGAGAGTGCCATTCAAGGCCTCTTGCACAATCCTCATGTTGTTGCAGTTGAAGAAGACCACAAAGTAGAAGCCGTGGGTATTACGCATGACACCGAATATTCAAATGCGTGGGGAGTTGGCCGGATCGAGAGCGGGTACGCCCACGATGGTGGCAGCAAAGGCGCTGGCGTGAAGATCGGCATCATTGATTCTGGCATAAATTACACTCATCCTGATCTGGCTCCCAACTACAAAGGCGGATACGATTTTTACTATTACGATCTTGATCCGATGGACGTATACGGCCACGGCACGCATGTAGCTGGCACGGCGTGTGCTGCAGACAACGACAATGGAGTAAAAGATGGTTCGGGCAATCCGCTCTACGGAGTGGTAGGTGTTGCGCCAGAATGTGATCTGTACTCACTTCGTGTTCTCGGTGATAGCGGGTCCGGCTATGAAAGCGACATCGTTTATGCTATTCAATGGGCGCTCGGGGACGCAATAGACATCTATTGGAACGGCGAATATCAGGATTCAGTCGTGGGTACGAGAATGGACGTGGTAAATTTGAGCCTCGGGAGTAGCCAAGCATATTCCACTGCTTCGGAGCTTACCTTTGCGCGGGCTGAAGAAGAAGGGCTTATCATTGTTGCGGCGGCGGGCAACTCCGGCAATCCCGGCGGAAAAGGCACCAACACGATTTATCCGGCAAATTATGATTCTGTAATTGCGGTCGCGGCCACCGACTCCTCGGACAACCGCGCCAGCTTCTCCAGTACCGGTGAGAAGGTAGAGCTGGCAGCGCCAGGAGTGTCAGTATACTCGGCATGGAATGACAATACCGACCCCAACGGCAGTGCCACCACATGCAGGAATGGCAACGCTAACGATTGCTACAAGTATGGCTCCGGTACTTCAATGGCGTCTCCGCATGTGGCCGGAGCGGCGGCGCTCATCATTGCGGCAGGTTATTCCGATTACAACGGCGACGGCTTTATCAATAATCGCGATGTCCGTGCGATCTTACAAGATTCTGCGATTGATCTTGGAGTGGCAGGGCGTGATACCAAATATGGATTCGGTCTGGTAAATGTGCGCTCGGCTGTGCAGCTTGCAACGGGGGAAATACATTACCCACCGATAGCAAATGCCGGAGCAGATCAAGTGGTAGTAGACGCTGATGCAAATGGGAGCGAGAGCATTGCGCTCGACGGTACGGGATCCTCTGATCCAGACGGTTTTATTGCTTCCTATGAGTGGTACGAGGGAGCCGCGCTTATTGCCAGCGGCGTATCGCCCACAGTTGCGCTTCCACTCGGTAGTCATACCATCACGCTCATCGTTGCCGACAATGAAGGTGCGACGGCAAGCGACTCTGTCTTGATAAACGTAGTTTCAGAATCGTCCGGCATAACCCTCTCAACCGTCGGATACAAAGTCAAAGGGGTTATGAAAGCAGACCTTACGTGGAGCGGTGCAACTCCGGGAAATGTAGACGTATACAGAAACGGAACTATTATTGTGACGACAGCGAACGACGGAGCACACACAGACAACACCAACCAAAAGGGGAGCGGCACCTTCATCTACAAGATCTGCGAGGCGGGCACGAGCGTCTGCTCAAACGAATCGTCAGTGACGTTCTGACCCACCATCAATCGTGCGACAGATTGACGGTGCGTTACGCATCACGTGCCTTTACAAGCGCACGGAAGCAGACCTTGCGCTGCCAGTAAGATTTTTGGGTTATTAAACAGGGAAGAATTTTTTCAAAAAGGTGTCCCGGTCGAGTGCCGGGACTTTTCCTTCCACCTAGTGCCGGGGATCAAAGGGAAACAACTTCACCTTTGTCATCGAACACCACCATGACCTCGCGCTCGGCCCAGAGCATCTTGCTCAGGGCATCCTTCACCTCCTGGCGGGTCATTGGCTCCCGTATTCGCGTGGGCCAATAATCCCGCGGATCAATGTGCACGATCTGTAATTTGCCGGGTGGCGCCTTGCAGATCTCCTCCTCTAGTGTTGCCATGTGCGCTTCCTTTCATCATTGGGAGACATCGAATGTATAACACAATACTTAACCTAATGCGATCGCTGCTTTACAGCGGGCGCGCAGGGTATACGATTACGGCATTAGCAACGCTTATAAAATTTCTATATGGAAGAATGTGATTGCGGCGAACACTCCACGTGCAAGCCTGGCGACGATGTGTGTCTCGGATGTGGCAAGAAGTGTCCGACCAATCGGTCGAAGATCGAGGAGTAAGATGTGTACTGTGGCGAAGCAAAAAGACTCCACATATGTGGAGTCTTTTTAGCGAGTCGGGCGCAGTCCGTCAGCGTAGGCATTTCTGCTCCCTAAATACAGGTATGACAGAGATTCTGTTCGATGGTACCTTGACAGTATGAACGACGCGGGATCGACTGGTATAGCCAATAAGTCCATTATTTTGATCGCTTTTGCTGCTGCACTCGCGTTTGCATTTGATCATCTCTTTGTTTGGAAAATTCCCGGTATTTCGGCAGTAGTTTTTACGGTCTTGGTAGGTGGCGTGCTCATTGCACTCTCTTTGCTGTTTAAGCGAAGGATTCCCCGTGACGTGGCACTATTGCTGCTAGTAGCGATCTTCTTTTCTGGAATGGTGGCGGTCCGCGCCAATCCCCTGCTTACGGCGCTCAACATTGCAGGCTCGATGTTCCTCCTCCTTTTGATCACCGAGGTCAATGTAAGAGGGTCTTTGAGAGGCTTTATCTCCTCTGATTATTTAAAAATTGTAGGACTTCCGCTTTGGTATCTTATTTCATTACTAGACACAGTGACGTCTATTCGATTGCCATCCACCAGGTCGGTCGACAACAAATCGAAACAAATAATTCGCGGTGTCTTGATCACCGCTCCCGTCATTGTGCTATTTGCGGGATTGTTTGCAGGAGCTGATCCAGTATTTCATAAAGTAATATCTTCGTTTTTCAACATATACATTCCTTCTCCGGAGCATCCTGCTGTGATCATCGTGGTGTTTGCCCTCGCTTGCGGTGCACTCGGGTACTCCTTTTCCAAGGAGTCGTCTGTGAAAGGTGCAGCCACTGCGCCCCGGAGACCAATGGGGCACATTGAAACCTCGATCCTTTTGGGTTCGGTCAATGCCCTTTTCATCATATTTATTGCACTGCAGGCGACGTATTTCTTCGGAGGCGTTACCAATATTGCCAATGACACGTTTACATTTGCGCAGTACGCCAGGCGCGGTTTCTTCGAGCTTATCACCATCTCCGTGTTTACGTACTTAATACTGTTGGGGACAGAAAAATTGATCGAAAGAGATGCGGAGCATCATTCCAAAGCGTTTCAATATTTGAGTGCAGCGTTGGTGGTGCAGGTGATGGTGCTGATGGTCTTCGCGTTTAATCGGCTCTCATTGTATGAATCGGCGTTTGGGTTTACGACACTTCGTTTATACAGTCATGCATTCATCATGTTGCTTGCTGTGGTCTATTTGTTCTTGCTCTACAAGATATTTGTCGACACGAGAGAGAGCACATTTCTGCTCCGAACGTTCCTTGCCGTCGTTGTGTTTGTGGCCGGAATGAATTTGCTCAATCCAGACGCCTTTATTGCCCATAAGAATTTGGAAAGATTCAATGCGACCGGCAAGATCGATTTTGACTATCTCTCGGGGCTCTCATCTGATGCGGCGCCTGTGCTTCTGGCTATTTTCCAAAAGGGTGATGCAATCGTGCGCTCTCCACTGGGTCGCGCCCTCTACGATCGATCCACGGTTGAGCAAGGACCATGGCAGTCATGGAATCTATCTCGAGAGAATGAGATGCAACTACTGAAGAACCATCAGTCAACACTTCAGGCATACAAGGATTACCAGAAGCTTGTACTAGAAGCTGCGAATGATGAGATCCAGGCTGATTTAGAAGCGTCGGGTTTTTCGCAAGGCAGCGTGCTTCAATGAATGAGGTCGGAACCTACCGAGTAAAAGGTTGTATACTTGACAGCATCATAGGTATGAGTAAATTCGTTATCTCACTCACGATTATAATAGGGACGATCATCACAATGACGCTAATCTACTTTTTTGGGGGTAATTTGCTTAACTCACAGTCTGGATTAGTAGCATTTATGCTTATTTTCTTCCTTGCCCTTCCGATATTAATTGGAACTGCAATAGGAATGGGTGGATCAGCCCTGTTTTCTTTCGGGAAGCAAGCATCCAACGCGTCGAGTCTTTCAAGTCCTTCTGGAACAAGCATCTCTTCTGAGCGCCTACAGCGCAACAGTGTAATCAGTGTAGTACAGATTTTAATTCTCGCTTACTTTACCATCGGCTTTCTTAGTGGATGGGAATTTATTCCCAGCCCAGCTTCATTCATCCTTCCGTCTTTGAATTCGTTTGCGCAAGGGATGATTGATCTCGTCTTAGCTCCTATACTTCCAATCATCTTACAAAACTTCAAGAAGTAAACACCAGTATTTAAGCTGTGATGGGAACGAGGTAATAAAGTATCAGGAAAACAAAAAGCGCCTTGCGGCGCCTTTTGTTATTTTGTGGAGATGGCGAGAATTGCACTCGCGTCCAAGGAAGGAAATATGCCTGCATCTACACAACGTAGATCATCTTGATGTGTTTAGGAGAACGTATCTTAAAGATGAACGAAATGATACGACGCCGAGTCTCAATTCCTGGGCCGAGCGCGAGACACTCGCTTGGTTGTGCTTGAGAATTTAACGCCCAAACAATCTTGATCAAGCTTCGGATTGTTGGACGGCGCTTAGGCTATTGCGTAAGCGGGCTGCAAGTCTGCCATCTGAATAGGTGACAAAAATGCCCGTGCTACTTTGTTCGCACTTGAATGTGAGGCCGTTTTAAAAGTTTGCCCCAACTTTGCTGTGCACAAAACATATTCGTATTTCCCTGTCGAAACTGATCATCCCCCGAATGAATTTGTTTCCCAAGGACCGTCCTTGGGATCCCGAAAGGACGGTCCTTTTAAATTCATTCGGGGAAGGACCACTGCAGGCTATTTTTTCAAGGTGCGTTGCGCACTACGCTTCTCTTCGCGCGCTCGTATGCTCTGACGCTTGTCCGCCTTTTTCTTACCGCGCACGATGGCGAGGCCAAGCTTCAGTACACGACCTCTATTATACACCGAAAGGGGGATAATTGTCAAACCCTGCTGCCCCTCGGCGCTAGCTATGTGGGCTATTTCCTTCTGGGAGAGGAGGAGCCGGCGGGTGCGCTCGGGGTCGTAGCTCTTGGGGGCGTTGGCCACCTGCCAAGCAGGAATGGTCGCCCCCACCAGGTACGCCTCGCCGCCGCGCGCGACCACACGCGCGCCTTTCAAAGAACCATGCTTCGCCCGCAAAGATTTCACCTCAAATCCCAGCAACTCCAAACCCGCCTCAAGTGTCTCGAGGATCACATAATCAAACCCCGCCCGCTGGTTTTCTATCAGGCTCATAGTGATAGCATATACCGTTCCTGTATACTTGGGGAGTCATACCTCAAGAGCCGACCCCGGTCGGCTCTTTGATTTTTTCTTCATCCTCGAGACTAATAACCGTCGAACCAGACTCTGGCGGTTCGACTTGTCCCCATACATCACTGTACCAAACTATCGTACGTGCGTAGAATAGGTACATGGGGAAGATGGAGCAGGAAAGCGCGCGGCGGACAAAGCGCAATGAACTCAAGAGAATTATTCTTGAAACGGTTAAGGTTGCCGGCCTCTTGAGCGTGTTTGTAGTTGCGCCCAATGTCGTTGGAGCGATGGCCAAACTTGGGATTATCCGGTCTCCGCGGCAAAAAGATGTCGTGCTGCGTTCTTGTGATCGGCTCGTTCGCTCCGGCCTGCTCAAGTGGGAGAATAAAAAATTGCGCTTAACGCCTAGGGGAGTGACAGCACTTCGGGTGCTTCATGCCCGCGAAGAGGCCATGCGCAAACCACGGCGTTGGGATAAAAAATGGCGTATCCTTATTTTCGACATTCCCAACTACAGGAAGGGTTTGAGGGACAAGATCCGGCAAACACTCCTATCGATTGGATTCATACGATTGCAAGACAGTGTGTGGGCTTATCCGTATGATTGCGAAGATCTCATAACTCTGCTCAAAGCGGATTTCCGCGTCGGCAAGGATATGCTGTACCTGATCGTCGATTCGCTCGAAGGTGATACGGGCCTTAAAAAGCAGTTTGGACTGGCTCGTTGATCCTTCTTTTCTACGATGTTCTGTACTAAACTATCGCACGTGCGAGTATTTGGTACATACACAAACACACGGGAGGTGGACAACATACACGATCTACTTTTCAACATGGGTGCTCGCGCGCTCTGGCCTATGTTCATGTGAGCCGTAGATGTTTGAAAGTTGTTCGAAACTCCTCTTCGGAGCGACTTCGCCACGTTCAATTTCTGCAAGTCCTTCACGAATGTCTGCACGTTCCGCATCATTGAAGCGATAAACCTCTCCCTCAAACCCCGCACTGGTGTTTTCGACCAGGCTCATGCAATGAAGTATAGCGAAATAAAAATGGCGGCGCGACCGAGGTACGCGCCGCAAAGGTTGAACCGATCACCAGTCGGCTCGATATTGGATTGGTGGCACACCGCGCGGTGTAAGCACGATCTGCCAGAGCAAGTGCTGGCCGGCTCGGAACGAAGCCGCGCACGAGAGCAGGTAGAAGACAGTCATCCGATAGAACTCCGGTCCGTACAAGTTCTCCACCTTCGCTCGCACCGCGACAAGATTGCGGTACCAGAACACCAGGGTAGGCGCATAGTCGAGCCCGTAGTCCTCCCAATGACGCATCCGGAAGTACTCGCGATATGCCGCGACGATTTGCTCATCGCTCGGTATCACGCCGTTGGGGAAGATGTACTTGTGCAGCCAACGGTTGCCGTACTTCTTTGTCCGGAAGCTGCCGATGGTGTGCAGAAGCATGATGCCATCGGGTTTCAGGAGTGCCCGTGCCTTTTTGAAGAAGGCATTGTAATTGTAGGTCCCCACGTGTTCGAACATACCGATCGAGACGACACGGTCGAACGTACCGTACCACTCTTCGGGCGCATGCTCGAATGCCATGCGGTAGATATGCACGCACCATCCAAGGCAGTGTTCCTTGGCCATTTTTTCTTGCTCTGCGGAGATCGTTAGGGCCACGACCGTGACGTGGAATTCCTCCGCGAGAAAACGAGCAAACTCTCCCCAACCGCAACCGATGTCGAGCACACGCATGCCGGGCTTCAGCTTCAGCTTCTTGGCCGTTCGACGCATCTTTGCGAGCTGTGCCTCGTCGAGCGTCTGCGCGCCGTCTATAAAGAAGGCACCACTGTACTGCCCGGTCGAGCCGAGGAGGTCATCCTTCAGCGCGCTGAACTTGTCATAGTGCTTCTCTCCGACCTTGCCCTCCTTCCCCTTTTGCATGTTTGTTAGACAAGCGCGAAGGCGATAGATGGTCTCGGTGATGCCGCGGAATCGATGAGCTCCCTGATTAGCGAGGAGCCGGAAAAAGAACTCCTCCAGAGCCGCTTCCTCGTTGGTCCACCACAGACCTTCGGTGTACGTTTCGCCCGCACCGATCGAGCCTTGCAGCAACATCCGCCGGAAAACCTCTTCCTCGTAACGATGCCTGAGCTGCGGGTCCCAATCGTTTTGGCCGTTGATCACGACGCCTGGCGGGAGGCGCCGCTCAATGATCTGCTGGAGTAACGACATAGAGCCTCTCCCTAGCTGTGAACAATGCCTTTCAGCACTTTAGTTCAAGAGTCACTTTCTGTCCATCGCTCCACTTTCACGCTCGTGCGAACAGCGCGCGCAGCTCGTCCTTGAGCGCAAGGGCATCGGCAACGCCGCGGTCGAAGGTCGCTTTGATTTTTTCTTTGTTGTGTGTCAAGGGAGCGCAGGGCAACTTCTCTGGCGAGACAAAGAGAACGTTGGCGTGCGGCGCAGAGAAATGATGCGTGTCTGTCGAAATATCTCTTATGATCGCATCGCGCATTCCACCAGGTATCACCGAAGTATAGAGTCGCATCGCGATCTTTTTCGTTCCCTCCCACGGAGTTACATGATTAAGTATCAATATGTTCTGTACTCCCTGCGCGAGCGCATGCCGCACATGGTCTTGAAGGATTGGTCCGAGTTCACCGTCTATATAACGCCGATGCGAGAGTAGTATGCGTTTTCCAAAAAGTACAGGGATCGCTTTTGCCGCCCGTAACACTTCAAATGGATCGAGATTATCTTTTATGCCGACATAGCATGTTGCCCCGGTGTCATAATCGCTGAGTGGGATAAACCACTTGATCAACGTCCTCTGGAGCCTCTCCGTATCGAGCGGCTCTTGCTCTTTGAATACGACATCAATGAGGTAATCAATATCCATGATCCGCCAGAACCTCAAAAGCGAAATGAACCTTCGTGTTGAAAGGAGATCGAGCCATATCCGACGTATGCCGTGATATTGGCCTGCACAAAAGTAGAGCGTGCTGCCTGCGTCTCCCGATGAGGCGATCATGATATCGGGCGCGGTGATGCCGAGATCTGTTGCAAGCGCATACAAAAAGCCCGCGCCATGAGCGCTGCGCATCGCTCCTCCCGTGAGAATGATCGCCGTTTTCTCGACCTTTTCCATAGCGGCAAGTATACCGTCTGATTTTGAACACAGGCGATTTAGTGTATAGTTTGCCGACTATGGCCGCTCCCACTCAAAACATGCCCAAAAAATCACAGAAGCCGGGCGGCAAGGCACCGCAAGGCCCCAATATCTGGGTGCAGATGGCGATAGCGCTCGGGATTTTTGTACTGCTCTCCGGCGGCTACGGGGTGGTGCGCCAGTACGTCGAATCTTCCAGTGAGGAAGTGCCGCTCTCACAGATCGCCGAAGACATCAATGCCGCGAAGATCTCTTCGATCACTGTCGAAGGCGACAAAGTGACAGCAGCGTATGCAGACGGTACCAAGAAAACCTCTCGCAAGGAGACAGAGACCTCGATCACGCAGACGTTTGCCAACTATTCTATTACGCCCGAGAAACTCGCCGCAGTGAAGATCGAGATCAAGGATCAAGGTGGCGCGCGCTTCTGGTTCCTCACACTCGCTCCCATCCTTGTCCCGGCGCTCCTCCTTTTTGGTGTCATCTGGTACCTCTCGCGTCAGCTCCGACAGGGTGGCATGCAAGCATTTACCTTCGGCCGCTCGATGGCGCGGCTTGTATCCCCGGAAGACAAGAATCAGAAAGTCACGTTTGCCGATGTAGCGGGTGCAGCAGAGGCCAAGCAAGAGCTTCTCGAAATCGTCGATTTTTTGAAAAATCCAAAAAAATTCATTCAGATAGGCGCGCGTATTCCCAAGGGCGTGCTCTTGATGGGAGCACCGGGGACGGGAAAAACTTTGCTTGCAAGGGCGGTCGCAGGGGAAGCGGGCGTGCCATTTTTCTCGATATCGGGCTCCGAATTCGTAGAGATGTTTGTCGGCGTTGGCGCCTCGCGCGTGCGCGACCTTTTTAATACGGCGAAGAAGGCAGCGCCCGCCATCATCTTTGTGGATGAAATAGATGCGGTGGGGCGCGTGCGCGGCACGGGAGTAGGGGGTGGCAACGACGAGCGCGAACAAACACTCAATCAAATTCTTGTGGAGATGGATGGCTTCGAGCCAAATGAAAAAGTGATCGTGATGGCAGCTACCAACAGGCCCGATGTGCTCGACCCCGCGCTCCTGCGCCCCGGCCGCTTCGACCGCAGGGTGACGATCGACTTGCCCGACCGCAAAGACAGAGAAGATATTCTAAAAGTGCACGCGCGGCAGAAGCCGCTCGGCCCGGATATACAGATCCCCGTCATCGCGGAGCGCACACCCGGGTTCTCCGGCGCTGACCTCGGCAATCTGATGAACGAGGGCGCCATCCTCGCGGCGCGCGAAAATCGCAAAGAGCTCGCACAGTACGATCTCATCCGCTCTATAGAGAAAGTGATGCTCGGGCCGGAGCGCCGCTCGCATGTGCTGAATAAAAAAGAAAAAGAAATAACCGCCTATCACGAGGCGGGGCACGCGCTCGTCGCCTCCGTCCTGCCCTTCGCTGACCCGGTGCACAAGATCTCCATCATCTCGCGCGGAAGAGCTGCTGGCTACACGCTCAAGCTCCCGCTCGACGAGCGCCGCATGCAATCGCGCAAAGAATTTCTCGACGACATTGCCGTTAGCTTAGGCGGCTACGTGGCCGAGAAAATGATCTTCGGCGACCTCACCACCGGTGCGGCCAATGACCTGCAAGTCTCAAGTGCACTCGCGCGCGACATGGTCACGCGCTATGGCATGAGTGAGAAAATAGGTCCGATGGTGTTTGAAGCAATGCCCGGCCGTACGCTCTTTGGCGGTGGTGTGGAAGGCGGCGAGCAATCGCAGGAAGTGGCGGCGCAGATAGACGCGGAAGTAAAAAAAATCATCACCGATGCGCACAAAAAGGCAGACGACATCATCAAAAAGCATCGCCCCGTCCTCAATGCGATAGCGGCGCACTTGGTGGAAATAGAAACGATCGAACGCGACGATTTCGAAAAGATCCTCATCGCACACGGCATCGTGCCAAAGAAAAAGGAAGATATCGAGCACCAGCCGCTCGCCTAGTTATTGCACTTGCCAATGGAAAGTCTCGTTGCCGAGGCCGTACTCTACGTGGCCGACGGGCCATATTTTTACTCCTTCGGAGGTGACGACAGGGTCAGTGAGTTGCCAATCTTTTTTGACGAGTGTGATAGTTTCTTTGCTTGGTTCGACACCGAAAAATCGCGGGCCATTCAGCGAGAGAAATCCCTCGAGCTTGCTTGCCCCGAGCTTGTCGAGCGGGTCGAGCGCACCGATTTCGTCGAAAACTTGCGTGTACATCTCGACGGCGCTAGGGGAATTGAACACGCCGAAGGCCACGTTGGATGAGAATTTCTTGCTTTCCGGATGCGGCGCACTATCGGTGCCGGCGGAGACGAAGGGTAATCCTTTAGCGGCCAATGCGCGCAGCGCCTCGCGATCTTTCGCACGCATAATGAGAGGTTTGCAGTGAAGAAGCGAATGATAACCGCCGGAAAACACCTGTCTGCGGTCGTACATGAGATGGTGTGGCGTGATCGTGGCGACCAATTTGCCCTCTTTCCCATTTTTTTCGATGAATTCAGCCGATTCTTTGCACGATATATGCTCGACTGAAATTTTTAGGGCGGGAAATGTATCAAGAATTCGCGGCAGCACGTCCGAGAAAAAAAGATCTTCCCCATAGTACGGATCTTCCTCCTCGTCATCCTGATTGAGGTGTACCTCACCGTGGAGAAGAAGCGGCATACCGACGCGCTCCATCGTTTTCAAAAGCTCTTCCGCTTCCAAGATATTACGAAAACCCCACTGGCTATTGGTGGTTGCACCCCACGGATACGATTTAATGGCATAAATTTTCGTTCCACCCTCACCATTCATGCCTTTTTCAATTTCTTCCGGTTTGAGTGTCTTCGTCAGATAAAAACTCATCAGTGGCTCAAACCTAGAGGCCTCGCCTCTAGGTTTTTCGGGAATTGCGTCAAGAATTTCCTTTTTGTATTCAGCCGCCTGTGTCACCGTCTCGATCGGTGGCTCGGTATTGGGCATGATGAGTCCAGCATAAAATTTTTGCGCCGTGATGGGCGCGACGGCCTTGAGCATTGCGCCCTGGCGCAGATGCACGTGTGAATCAAAGGGTTTCTTGATGGTGATGGAATTTGCCACGCGTTTAGTATACACTCCTCTCCATGGCGAAAAAGAATGTCCCGTGGCAAGCATTGTTGCTGCACAAAAAGTTGGGCGGGAAAATCCGTGTGGTTCCCGCAACACCGATACGGAACAGAGCGGATCTCTCTCTTGTGTATACGCCTGGAGTTGCAACAGTCTCCAGTGCGATAGCAAAAAATCCGAAACTTGCGCGCATGTACACGATCAAAGGGCGCATGGTCGCGGTCATCTCCGACGGCTCGGCGGTGTTGGGCCTTGGCAACATCGGCGCGCTCGGAGCACTTCCGGTGATGGAAGGGAAGTGTGCGCTTTTTAAGACGTTTGCGGATGTCGACGCGATACCACTCGTCTTGGACACGCAGGACGCGGACGAGATAGTGGAAACGGTGCTACGCGTTGCGCCAGCGTTTGGTGGTATCAATCTGGAGGACATCGCGGCACCGAAGTGTTTCGAGATCGAGCGACGCGTCGTGGATGCACTCGACATCCCCGTGATGCATGATGATCAGCATGGCACCGCAATCGTGGTCCTCGCGGGGCTTATAAATGCGTTCAAAGTGGTTGGCAAGAAAATGCAAAGTGCGAAGATCGTGATTCTTGGTGCAGGAGCGGCAGGGACGGCGACCGCGAAACTCTTACATTTCGCCGGGGCGAATAACGTGATCATCCTCGACAGTAAGGGCATCGTCGACAGCACACGCCCCGAACCGCACAAGCGCGAGCTTGCGACGTTCAATTCGAAAGGTGTCAGAGGCGGGTTGCACGAGGCGCTTACGGGCGCCGACGTGCTGCTCGGGGTCTCCGGCCCCAATCTCGTTAAAGAGGGTGACATCCGTCTTATGGCAAAAAAAGCGATCGTCTTTGCGATGGCGAATCCCACGCCGGAGATCATGCCAGACGAGGCCAAAAAGGGCGGCGCAATGGTGATCGGCACCGGTCGCTCGGATTTTCCCAATCAGATCAACAATTCCCTCGCATTCCCGGGTGTATTTCGCGGCGCGCTCGACCACAAAGTGCGCAAAATTACTCAAGAAATGAAACTAAGGGCCGCAAAAGCAATCGCGAGCCTTGTTGCGAAGCCCACAGCCAACAAAATCGTCCCCGACATGTTCGACAAGCGCGTTGCCAGGGCGGTAGCCAAAGTGATACGCTAGCCCTGTAGTTTACTGAGCGCCCATAGCTCAAAGGTCAGAGCTCTCGGCTTATATCCGAGGGATCCTGGTTCGAGTCCAGGTGGGCGTACCAAACAGGATTGTTGGTACTTGCGTGTCAAGCGCTGCGTGCGAGAATGTTGGTATGAAAACGGTATCAAGTGTCGTAGCCTTCGCGCTTCTCACGCTGCCACTCGCAGCATCGGCCGATCAGGTATCTGATCTACAGGCGCAGGTAAAAGTATTGCAGGAGTTGGTAGCGCAGCTGCAGGCCAAAAAAGCTGCATTGCCCGTGAGCATACCTCCCTCTTCTTGTGCTGCCATCACCACGATGGGCCCCGGCTCTTCGGGCACCGGCGTATCGCAACTCCAACAATTACTGGCACGCGACAGCGCGATCTATCCAGAGGCAAAGGTGTCCGGCTACTACGGTTCACTCACACTCGCTGCGGTACAGCGCTTCCAGGTCAAAAACAATATTGTGTCGACTGGGTTGCCCTCCACCACCGGGTACGGAAGAGTTGGGCCGAAGACTCTTGCTGCGATTCTCGCGCAGTGTGGCCTGCCCGGCCAGGGGGGCACAAGTGTTATCACAACGAATAGTGATCCTGTCGGCGGGTTTATCCAAGTGTCGCCCATCTCCGGCTCCGCGCCACTCTATGTGAGTGTCCAAGCTACTATCAATACAACCGCTTCCTGTGGAGCGGCCACGTACACACTTGATTTCGGTGATGGATCTGCGGTGCAGCAAATCCCGCTCACTGCCGGCACATGCCAAAGCGCGCAGCAGACCTACACTCATACCTATTCCACAGTGGGGACGTATGCGGTGGTGCTCGCGGCAGGACAGCATTCAAGCAGTGCGACGGTGGTGGTGCAGTAAGATAAGGTGTAGAATTGCGTCATAGTTCGCACAGCCTTAACAACTCATCCTCTTGGCCTCGCATGTTTAAAAAAATCGGATTTGCCCTCGTAGGTCTGTCGCTCTTTGCCACGCCACTCATCGCTTCTGCCACCACTCTCAGTGATGTGCAGGCACAGATCGCCTCACTGCTGGCGCAAATAAAAGAGCTCCAGAAGCAAACCGTGTCTACTTCTTCTGACCCCGTCATGTGCACGATGGAAATGAAAGAGTGTCCCGATGGCACTTCGGTGGGCCGCACGGGGCCGAATTGCGAATTTGCCTCATGCGGCGGTGTCGCTCTGCCTTCCCGCGTTTGCCCGCAAATTCTGCGTACCCTCTCGCAGGGAAGCAGGGGTGATGATGTATTGAATCTGCAGACATATCTCGGCGTTACTGCCACAGGATACTTCGGCCCGCTCACTGCGAGCGCAGTCTTTAGATTTCAGGCCGATGAAGGACTTTCACAAGTCGGCATCGTCGGCCCCCTGACGCGCGCCGCCTTCGCCCGTCGATGTGGCATCGCGCAAAATGGCAGTTTTTCCGCGTCACCCACACGCGGTGTCGTGCCACTTCCTGTAAATTTCACCTATGCACCGAAAACGGATGACGCGGGCCAGTACTACATCGAGTTTGGCGACGGGGAGGGGCAGCTCATGGATGTGCAGCAGATCTATTGCATCCGCGCACCGTGCATCTCGCCCTCCGTCGCTTCCCATACCTACGATTCAGTGGGAGTGTACACCGCGTCGGTCTCCCGCTACACCGCATGTCTCTATTCCAACCCGCGCTGCCTCATGGCGCAGCCTGCGCCGCTCGCGACAGTAGTTATCACCGTCGGCAATGGCGGGTCGGTCGGCACACCTTCGATTTCTGGAGTCGACGGGCCAACGACACTTGCTCTTGGAGCGAGCGGTACATGGAGCGTGCACGTCACCGATTCCTCGGGCTATCTCTCGTATTCTGTAAAATGGGGCGATGAGACAGCAGTGCCACTTGCATATGGAACAGCAGCATCAGCTCAAATCTCAAGCTCGGGAACATTCACCCACACGTATGCAATCAGCGGGACGTATATGCCGAAATTCACCGTAACGAACAGGAGTGGAGAGAGTGCATCTGCGAGTGCGACGGTGGTGGTACGTGGCAATAGCTGCCCCGTCGTGCGGTACACCACTGATTGTATGCGGGGATACCATGGGCAGGCGGTCTATGACGCGAGCGGTTGCACGATCGACCAGACGTGCGTACCAGATCTCTACTGATCTATTCTCCGTGCAATTCTTTGCCGGCGGTGGCGACTCTCCGGGCGAGCGCAGGATGGTTTGAAAGCTGTGGGTCTCCGACGACGATTTTTTGGGCGGATTCGCGGGCGGCTTGGATGAGGCGGGGGTTTTTCAAGGCTTCCATGCCGAGGTCGGAGATGCCCATTTCCGAGCGTGAGGTGCTACCATTCAAGCATGAAGATCGAGTTTACCAATCACGCACTTCAAAGAGCACGTGAACGGAACTTGAGCCGCAGACAAGTTGAAGGATTCATCAAGAAGCCCGACAGTGTTGAAATTTCAGCCAAGAACTCTTCCCGTTTTTTGATCAAAAAGCGCTACCACCACTCCAAACTTGGCAGAGAGCATCTCCTCATGGCGATCTGTGAGCGCACTGGGGACACGCTCATTGTTGTAACTATCATTGACACTTCACAAGTCAGGAAATACAGTTAGGGTATGGTAAAGATTGACTACGATAAAGAAGCAAGGATACTGTCTTTCCGCATCGGTCGCGGGAAGAGCGTGGATTCTGATGTGCAAGACAACGTCGTGATCGATCGCGACAAACAGGGTCGCATTGTGAATGTGGAAATCATGGATGTCGGCATTGATGAGTTCAAAAAGGCGCGGCCAGGTATGCGCAAGATTGCGCATCTTGATCCGGTGGAAGTGCAGTAGGGCGTGGTACTCTTTATTGATGGCCTACATAAAATATGGATTCTTGGCTGCGGTCTTGCTGATAGTCACCATCCTGGTTTTTTCCACTCCTGCGAAGGAATCAATTTCCGGATGGGTACCAGCAGTTGTTCCAGAAAAAACAGTTACGAACGCAAATTTCTCTGCCGTGCCGACATCAGGCTCTGCGCCACTCAAGGTCACCTTTTCCGCAAAAGTTCCTTCTGCTGGGCACTACGAAGTAACATTTGGTGATGGCACGGCACCGCTGTCTCTCGATTTGAGTGAAGGACTTTGCATTGACGGCGATACATTTGGCGCCTGTGGTCTTTCTCTTGATTCGGCGTCCCACGTCTATATGTCGGTCGGCACCTACACGGCGACGCTCTATACTGAAGGTCCGAGCCATAAATGGTCCATGGACATCCAGAAGAAGATCATTGGCACCGCGCCAGTCACTGTTGCGGGTGCGCGGTAATTTATTCTCCGTGCAATTCTTTGCTGGCGTTTGCCACGCGCTCTGCGAGGGCGGGATGGTTTGAGAGGGTGGGGTCTTTTCGTACGAGGGATTGGGCTGTATCGCGCGCGGCCTGAATGAGGCGGGGGTTTTTCAGAGCTTCCATGCCGAGGTCGGAGATGCCCCATTGCACTCTGCCATAGAGGTCGCCCGGGCCGCGGGTTTCAAGGTCTACTTCTGCGAGTTTGAAGCCATCCGATGACTTTTCCAGCGCTTTGAGCCGCTTCATAGACACCTCACCGCGGGTTTCCGGGAGGAGAAAACAGTAGGGAGGATGAGAGGAGCGCATGACGCGGCCACGGAGTTGGTGGAGTTGCGCGAGTCCGAAGCGTTCAGCGCCTTCTATGAGGATAACCGTAGCGTTGGGGATGTTGACTCCGACCTCGACGACAGATGTTGCCACAAGAATATTGATTTTCCCGTCAGAAAATTCCTTCATCACTTCGTCTTTTTCTTTTGACTTCAATGCGCCATGGAGAAGTCCGATCGTGAACTCGGGGAACACATCTTTTTTGAGTCGAGCAGCTTCTGCCTTTGCAGATTTTGCCTGAAGAGCATTGATTTTGGCGGGATCAGGCTCGTTGATTCGCGGACAAATCACATATGCTTGCCGGCCTTTGTTGAGCTCTTCTCGAACTTTTTCATAACATTGCTCTCGTTGATCTTTTGCTATGATCGTCGTAGTTATTTTTGCTCGTCCGGGCGGTAGTTCATCCAAGACAGAAATGTCCAGGTCGCCATAGATAGTAAGCGCGAGCGTCCTTGGTATAGGCGTTGCTGTCATCGAGAGAAAATGGGGAACAGCATCGCCTTTGCGCGCCAACAGTGCCCGCTGTCGCGTTCCAAATCTATGTTGCTCGTCAACGATAGCGTAGGCGAGGTGCTGAAATTTGACCGACTTTTGAATGAGTGCGTGCGTGCCCACGAGCATCGCGATCTCGCCCCCGGCGACCCATTTCAAAAGCTGCGCCCGGGAAATATCCGTTGCCCTATCCGGTGACAATTTCGAAGGGAATTTTTTGCAGCCACTTCCCGTCATAAGCGCGATATTAATTGGCAAATGTCGGAAGTATTGTATGAACGATTCGAAATGTTGCTGTGCCAAAATCTCTGTCGGGGCCATATAAGCAATCTGCAACGTGCCGCTCTCGCGCGTCGGTGGGCGACTATTCACTACTGCATAGGCAGTAGCGGCAGCAACGAGCGTCTTGCCGCTTCCCACATCGCCCTCGAGCAATCGTGCCATCGGGTGTGGTTTTGAAAAATCAGCAACAATGTCGGCGATAGAACGTCGCTGCGCATGTGTGGGCGGGAAAGGGGAGGTGTGCAGAAATTTTTCGACCAAATGCTCGGCGTGTTCTATGGAGAAGCTCGGTTCAGAATCGTTCTCCGCTCGCTCTTGCGCACGTGCGATCTGTATCGCAAGCATTTCTTCAAATGAAAAACGTTTGCGCGCTGCTTCCGCATGGGTTTTTTTCTCCGGCGTATGGATCCACACAAGCGCGTCTGCGAGTACCGGCAGATTGAGTCGCGCTCGTGTTGTCTCTGGGATTGGATCCTCGATCTGCGCGTGGGCACCGGAAGTAAATACGCGTTGCAACGCGTGGTATACCCAGCGCGATGTGATGCCGCGGCTTTCAGGGTAGACTGGGAACAGGTTGCCAGTTGCTGGTTGCCCGCCCGACTGATCGACGCCAGTCGTTCGGGCGGGCTGGTTGCTGGTTGCGAACATACCTTCGGAAATTTCCGAAAGCGACGATTGCTCCACTTCCGGGTTGGCTATATAGGGTTTTTCTACGTTTCCACCCACCGTGCCAGATACGCGCACGACTGCGCCCTCTTTCACATAGGAAGCCATGTACGGCTGGTTGAACCACATCACCTTCACACGACCTGTCCCATCCTCGAACCATCCTTCAGTGATATTACGTTTGCTCTTCCACAATTTTTTCGCTTTTAGGCCGGAGAGTTTGCCAAAAAGAGTCACCTTAGCGCCAGGCACAAGCGCTCGCGCGTTCGTTTCTAAGCCCCCCGCCTCATACCGCGCGGGGAAGTGATAGAGAAGATCACGAATGCGGAGGATGCCGAGCCGCTTCAGCGCTGATTTTTGCGCAGGGATGAGACGGAAACGTTTTTCAAGTGGATCTTCGGGGTGCATGCATGAAGTATACCCGCTCACTTATACACAGTTCGGCGATTAGCATCTTGCGCGGACATGCGACGTCGGTACTATGGGCATCATTAGAAATACATAAGTTCATTTGCGTATGGCACACGATGACATGCGTTTGAAGGGCGATGAGGACAATGAAGACCTGCTTCTCGACACGGCAGTCGCAGATATAGAAGATGACGACGACGATAAGAACGACCCACTGATGGCAGGTGACGAAGAGCCAGAAGAAAAAGATTGGATGTAAATGGAAAGTATTACGTGATAGTATTGCCTAATGCATTTTGTTTTGCGCTATCTTGGCACGGCTGCGGCGGTCTTCCTCACGATCTATCTCGTGCCCGGCATCGATTCGACTGGCGGCTGGCTCACTATTCTTCTCGTGGCGCTCGTGTGGTCGGTCATCACGATGGTGATCAGGCCCGTCCTGCACATCCTGACGCTCCCGATCACCATCATCACTTTTGGCCTCTTTGCCCTCATTTTAAATGCACTCCTCTTTTGGGCGATGATCATCGTCGTTCCTGGTTTCATCGTCGGAGGCTTTTTCCCCGCCCTCTTAGGAGCCGTCGTCCTCTCGGTCATAAACTGGCTTATCCACGGGGTGATTCCGGACTAGAAAGCGGAAGTGTGTGATAGGCTCAAGAAATGCCACAGTTCTGCTATCTCGATGGTGTTGTCGTACCTGTCTCGGAGGCCAAAGTCAGTGTATACGACATCGGCCTTTTGCGCGGTTTTGGTATCTATGAGGCGCTGCGTACCTTCAACCGCAAGCCTTTCGAGCTGGCCGCTCACATGGCGCGTTTTCATTCGTCTACAGATGCTCTGAAATTGCGTATACCTGCGACCGACGAGGAGATCAAGAAAATCTTAGACGATCTAATGTCGCGAAATATACCCGAAGGGAAAGAAGCGGTCGCTCGGTTTATCATCACTGGTGGCACGGCGGTCGGTGGTATTGAATACAATCCTGCAACACCTACGTTTTATATCCTCGTCGAGGAATTGGAGCCGCCCGCGAAAGAAATGTACGAAAAAGGCTGCAAGCTCTTGGTGTATGACCACCTACGTGCCCTCCCGGAATATAAAACGACCAACTATGTGACGGCCGTGCGACTCCAAGAAGAGCGCAAGCAAGCGGGAGCGCTCGAAATTCTCTACACTTCGCAAGGAAGAGTACTCGAGTGCGCAACGAGCAATTTTTTTATCGTAAAAAACGGCACGATTATCACGTCAAAAGCCGATGTCTTGGCCGGCATCACACGCAAAGTGGTCATCGAACTTGCCAAAAAAGAATTTCCACTCGAAGAGCGCGACATATCGGTGGAAGAAATGTACCAAGCCGACGAAGCCTTTCTCACCTCCAGCTTCAAAGACATCGTTCCTGTTGTTCAAGTCGGCGAAAAAACAATCGGCACTGGCGCTCCTGGTCCCGTCACCAAGCGCGTGATGGAGCTTTTTGAGGAATACGCGCAGAGATCCACCTAGGGAGACAATCTTTGTATATTCCAACTGCCCCCAGTCTTTTTGTACCAAATGCGATCATGTAAGCGTCCGGGATGGCCCTGGTGCCAGAATTCGAATTCTTGTGGCGTAAGGCGGAAGCCGCCCCAAAATGGGGGAAGCGGTATTTCCTTTCCTTTGTACTTTTCTTGTAATTCATTTACTTTTTCTTCAAACGCTGTGCGGCTCGGGATAACATTACTTTGCATCGATGCCCATGCGCCAATCTGACTTTCTCTCGAGCGTGTGTGAAAGTATTCGAGAGATTGTTTTTTCGATACCTCAGAAACCTTTCCTGCGATACGCACTTGTCGTTCAAATTCCGACCAGTGAAATACGAGTGCCGCAACGGGATTTTCACTCAGCTCTCGCGATTTTCTACTTTGATAATTGGTGTAGAAGACGAACCCTTGCGCATCATGTTCCTTAAGAAGTACGACACGGGCCGAAGGCGAGCCTTTTTTCGAGCTTGTCGCCAGTACCACAGCGTTATGTTTGGGAAGTTTCTCCGCGTCTCGATACCATCGGTTGAATTGCTTGAAAGGATTCTTATCTACACTGGTTTCACTCAAGTATTCGACGTGCTGCGGCTCGCCGGGGACAGAAAGAGCGCTGACATACGAGCGTACTGTGGTCGGAAATCCTACCGCGAGGGCATCAGCGGTAAGTTCGTGGCCGATAGAGGCTTCCGCGATGAAAGGGAGACGCGCGATGAGCGGGGGAAGGTTATGCAGATTCAGATCATGGCCGACATTGACGACGAGTCCCAAGGAATGCGCATGTTCGGCAGTTTTTGCGATTTTCTCTAGCTCCTTTTGATACTCGCCGGATCGAAATGCAGCGGCATAGCTGCCCGTATAAATTTCGATTCCGTTGGCACCGATTGCCTGTACTTTATCCGTCGCTGAACAATCAGGATCGACGAACAGGATGATCCGACCCCCTATTTTTTTAAGCGATACGATTGCTGGTAGCAAAACATCCAGTTGTTTTTTGCTTAGATCCCAACCTTCTTCTGATGTGAATACCATTGGGTCATCGGGAACGAGCGTACATTGCTCAGGCTTTGCTTTCGAGACTATTTTTAGGAAGCGCTCATCCGGATACCCCTCAATGTTGAATTCTATTCCTGGCCGAACCGGTTTCATCCACTTTGAAATCATCGGCACATCGCTTCCGCGAATATGCCGCTCGTCTGGACGAGGATGTACGGTAATCCCTTTAGCGCCGTTTTCCAAGGCGAGTCGGGCAAAGGTGAGTATGTCCGGGACGCCTGTATGGCGTGTATTGCGCAACAGCGCCACTTTGTTGAGATTGACACTGAGACGGGCCATAGGGTGAGTGTACCCGGCACCCTACATCCCTGCAATTTTTAAATCTGCGGTGTTTTTTGGACGAAGTTCGAACTTTCTTTGAGCAAACCCCCAACTAAGGAACGGAAGCAGGCGGGCAAAAATTCCTTCCCCCCAACCCCCTTCCTTTTTGCCCGCCTGCTTGGGCTTCGCCCCCAAAACTTTCGGACGGACGGATTTTTCGGCGGGATACTATTGGATTTTTTGCGGGGCTTTATTTTGCAAAAAATCCTGCACCTGATCTTCTAATTTCTGAATCTTGCCTTTGGTATCCTTATTATCTTCTTTTAGGTGTTCAATTTCAACTTTTATTCCACCAATCGGCTCGGCGACATTACTAATGTTGTATGCATAAAAAATTGCCAAAACAGTGGCGATAAGCCCAAGCAAAGTCAGTAAAATACCAACTCCCCATTTTGCAACACGAAAAAAACTAGCTTTTTCATCAAAAAACTTTTTCCTACTTTTATCAGTTGGCGACAAGGTAAAAGTTTCTCCGCCGCCAGTTTCTTCCTCATCATCAGAATCCGTCCCCGTTGGCCTATCGCCAATCATTGCTGATGGGAATCTACTTACACGCTCTTTATCACCACCAACAGCACTTGGGGTTTTAGCAGATGTAGTCGATTCTTCTTTTGTATCTTTTGAGATTTCCATATCATTTATTTTCGTTCACCAACGAAGCGATTGTGTCAGCAATACTCTTGGCCTTATTCACTCCAGTATCAATAAATTCAAGGACATTGCGCTGCTTCAAATCTGAAGAAATATCTCTCCTAAAATAATCCACATCAATATAGATCGCCGCTTGTGGTAAATCTTCATCGTCTCCGAAAAATTGCTGGGATTGTCCCTTTTCCATCGGTCCAGTTACAACATTGAAAAAATCTTCTCCGCTTACAAAATTGAGCGGGAATCCGACATCCACCAAATCACCATCAAATTTTTTCAATTCTTCTGCCGACAATTTCAAAAACTTTTCCTTGTATGCCTCAAAGGCCTTAGTAAAATCTTTAACTGGAACAATGTAAGTCGAGCGCACACCAATCCTTGAAATTTTATCCGCAGGAAAATGTGTCCAAGCACTTTTTATAAAAGTTTTTGCTTCATCAACGAATTGTGAAGTTTCGTTCGGATAGCTTGCAAGTAAACCTAGATTCTTATAACTAAAAAATGCTTGGATAGTTTTATTATCCTTGCTTGCAAAATCTATCCTGTTAGTGGATATACTCCAATAATTAAATAACGGACTTGATAATGCTTCAGCCAACTCACCGCGCTTGTCTAAAATACGCGCGTTTGGTTTAAATCTAACTTCTACAAGATGTTTAGCAAAGGTTTTTTCCATATTATTTTTTATTAAACCGCCCAAAATAGGCATCAATTTCATCTCTCAATTCAATACCGACTCTCTCAAAGCAATCGAGTAAATCTTTATAAGTATTTTTACCTCCAAGAAAATCCCAAAACTCGTCGGCTACTTTAAGCTCATTTTCCAAATCAAGCATTCCTCGCATTGTCCAACGAGTATATGGTTCAGGTTCGTAAGGATTGTATGGAATTGCTATGAATGTTTTTATTTCTGCAGTAGGTTTGTTTGCTAAAACAACAGCAACCCATTCAAGTAATGTTCTCTTAAACTCTTTGAAGCCACCAGCATTTGGTTTTGCAGTTTTAATATCAAACAAAAAATATGCACCGTCTTTTGATTCAAACATCAGATCAACTTTTGTCGGCTTTACCTTGATCATGTCACCTGTTTGGCAGACTTTTCGTATTCTCTCAATTTCTTCTTTTTTGTTTGGAGTGCTTGTTGCTGTAATAAGACCATCAATAATCTTTTGGATTTCGGCTTGTGCGCCAGTGCTAATTTGATCTCCTGCCGTAGCTTGCGAAACAGCCATCTTAAAATTCTTTTGTGCCAAAGCAAGGCCAACTGGCTCGAAAATACTCGTACCGAAATTCGTATTGAGAGAATGAATAAAAGAATACAAAGCCAGCCTGTCTTTGCCGAGCAATCGCGTATGAAAAGGCATTGATGCTGGTTCTGGTTTATAGTTTTGAAACTTATTTCGTAAACTTGCTTTCAAAACTTCTTCAACACTACTGATTTGTTCTTTAGATAAAGCCATATAATTATTTTACTTTAAAATGAAATATAATTTCTGAATACGGATTTCGATCTCGTTCTGTTCGATTCAATACTGGTCGCTTAAACCGATTCACAATCCTCATTCCTGTTTTCTCCGCAATTTCTGGGTAGAGATTATATTTATCATTTGCCACAAGAAAAATATCAAAATCCGCTTTGAGATATTGTTTGCAGTTATTTAATACATCCGCAATTCCTTGCGTGTATGATCGGCGAGCCTCTAATCCCTGCCCTTTGTATAGCGGACCAATTTCTAAATCGTCTTTGCGCTTAAATCCAAGAAGGTCGTATGCGTAAGCATGTTGCTCGTGATAATCAATTTGCCCAACATAAGGTGGCGAGCAAAAAATACCTGATATTTTTTGCTTGTTCAGTATTTTTGAAAATACTGGATTCTGCTTTTCTACTTTTTCAAAAATATCGATTGTTCTTGAATCACCAGCTAAAACGGAATGGTGAACTGGTTTTCGTAGTCTACTAAATTCTCTGATTCTGTTTAATGTATCGAGAGCGTAGCGATTAAGCATGGTTGTAATAGAGAAAAGGGGTTTGCAGATTTTTTTATGCTTGTAGCAATAATAAGTCGTAAGTTGAGGTTCTTTGAGAGTTGCTAGATCGCTATGCGTAGTCGCACGGCAGGATCTAATTGTTCTGCTCAAAATAAGTGCAAGAATTTTGCGGGTTTTAACATCTTTTTCTTGTTTGATCGTCTGAAATACATGGTCTATCTCACGGCGAACATTATCCATAAACCAAATATCAAGGAAAGAATCCGACTTATCTTGTTTTAGTTTGATTGAATATTTTTTGAGTAATTTTTGATAGATAGGCAGAAACTCTCGCTCTTTTTCTGTAGCAAACTTATTTTCATCAAAACTTCCTTGATTAACTTTGTACTTGAAGTCATAACCCGGAAAGTGTACAGAGTTAAATTTGGCAAGTTCGGCCAAAAGTTCGTTTTCAAAATCTTGAATTTTATTGTCATGCTCAAAAGAATCAAGTGAAGCAATCAATTTCTTAATCGCCTTTTGTAAATATTCGTCGTCATAGTGGGTCGCCTTACAACTTGAGATCATGCAGTTAAATTCAGAAACATCTATACCAACGGAATGAATGCCCATTTCCAGCGATTGAATAATTGTCGTCCCAGAACCCAAGAACGGATCAAGAATAATATCACCTGCTTTGAAATAGACTTCTTTCTTAAAGTCATCAGTGTGATTATCTATAAAATATCCAACAAGTTGTGGAATGTATTTGCCTTTGTATGGGTGGAGTCGGTGGACATGTTTTGTGGTATCTACCTCCCTTAAATTATCAAAAGAAAGCGTCCAATTTAAATCATCACCTAGATTTTTTTTCCAACTTACCTCACGTTTACCGTTATATGAAGCGTAATATTTTTTTAAATCATTCAGATCAACCATAGTCGAACCATTTTCGCCATGTTTTTTTACTTTTCCATACTGGACAAGATAAGAAATATTTGTAGGCAAAACCTCCTTCTTGAGATGTTCTGATGCCCATTTTGATGCTTGTGGAATAGTTAATAGATCCATAATATTTATTTTATCAAAACATCAATACTTATTCCCAGCCCTTCAGCGATCTTGGTTACTGTTTGGATTGACGGCTTCGTTATCACATTTGATTCAATTTTGGTCAGTGTTGTATAGGGAATATCGCACTTTCTCGCAAGAGCGTCTTGTGTTAGCCCTTGCTTTGCCCGAAAGACTTTTATTTTATCCCCAATTTGTCTGTTTTGTTTGCTTTCCATAGTATAAGTATGAGCGTTGAAACTAACCCTCACAACTATACTAACATGAATTTACTCTTTTCTCAAATAAAGCCCGCCGAAAAATCCGTCCGTCCGAAAGTTTTGGGGGCGAAGCCCAAGCAGGCGGGCAAAAAGGAAGGGGGTTGGGGGGAAGGAATTTTTGCCCGCCTGCTTCCGTTCCCGTTCCGTT
>Ga0209542_10001340_pt1 | contig 57925 bp, 60 predicted proteins | sample RifCSPhighO2_01_FD_184028 | JGI IMG/M metagenome (GOLD analysis project Ga0209542, IMG submission 184028) | Soil microbial communities from Rifle, Colorado - Rifle CSP2_plank highO2_0.1 (SPAdes) (version 2) | ecosystem: Environmental > Terrestrial > Deep subsurface > Rock core/Sediment ...
GGCTTCCGCCGCAGGCGAACGCGGGGGTCAGTGCGCGGATTTTGCAAAGCAAAATCCGCTCCTCTTCCCTAATCCTGAAAATGTCTCTACTTGTGCTCTAATCATACACTTTGCGCGAACTTATTTCACACGCGCGGAGCGCGTGGTGGCTTGAAATTGAATCGTACGCTCCAATCTGCGCGCCTCGTCCGCTCCCTTCGGTCGCGGGCAAAAACCAAAAATTTTCCTTCCTTATTTCAGATTTTCGGCGGGGGGTGTGGGGGGGAGCCGACAAAAAATGGAAAGGAAATTTTTGGTTTTGCTTCGCCACTACCACTTGAATTATAGTACAAGATTGTTTGAAAGTGCAATATCTCGTATGCTATACTTATGTTGATAAGTAAGAAATTAGGAGAAAACATTAAGAAAATACGGACTCGTAAGGGAATGTCGCAAGGCGACATTTGCCGAGCACTTGATATGGATAGAGGGTATATGAGTGCCATTGAAAATGGGAAGAAAAATATTACCATTCAACAATTAGAAAGATTGGCGCAAGCGCTCGGCGTTTCGGTTGATAAATTGCTCAAATAAATATGAATAAATATTGGCTACATATTACCGTCGGTATCGTAGCAATATTGCTAGTTGGTATCGCGATACCGAAACTCACGGTCCATGATCTCGTGCCAGTTGAAACCAGATTGAGGCAATGCGCTACCTTGGGGGTCACTCAACACCTCGACAATCCACTTGAACGCATTGCACTTTTCTTGGGTGAGAGTCGCATCACACGGGCAGATAATAATAACGGAATTGAAGTGGAGTCGTTTACGATTTTCCGTATACCGCTCGGCATCCTTCGTGGACAGCCCGATATGAAGCTCGGCGTCTTTTGCAGTCCGGCAGGCGATCCAAGTGGCACACAAGTCATGGAGTCGCCATCATTCGCCGATGGAGATACGGTAGGGCTTGGAGTATTCCACGACTCGCCGATTGCAAACGGCGTAAAGGCGTACCAGTCAGAGCGACTCGGCATCTCGTTCAAATATCCACCCGACTATCTTCTGTTCGAAGGCAAGGGCGAAGGCGTCGGCGGAGTGGAGTATTACGTGATCACGGTCGCTCTGGAGATGTATGTGCGCGAAGCGATTGCGCGGATCGGCGGAGGCGAGTGGCCTGCGTCAATGCACCTTTCCTTCTACCGCGAACCAACTCTTGCCGTGTCGAACATCGTACCGCTCGATTATCTTGAAAATTGGATACGCACCAAGTCTCAATCAAACTTTGTCCCTTCCGATCCGGCGCAGGAAGGCATCCTCACTCCTACCGAGGTCGCCGGTATACCTGCCCTCAAATATCGCGTGCGTGGTCTCTACGACAGCGACTACCTCGCCTTCACCTACGGAGAGTGGGTAGTGCTTGCGAGTGCAGACGACATGGGAGAGAACACCGATCGAGATTTTCAGGTTATTCTCGATTCGATACAGGTAGGCCCAGCGCACACTTATACCAACAAGTCTCTCGGTTTTTCTATCGATAAACCGACTGGCGTATATTTCATTGGCGAGGAAAACGGCGTGGTCGCGTTTTCTTTGCTGTCTCCCAATGATCCTCGACAGGCATCAAGCATAGGACTCGTAAATGTGCTGACGATTACCTCAGCACGAACCACACCTGAAGAAGGCAAAGAATCGGAAATAAACGGGGTAAGAGTGGTGGTATCGAGTACCTACGGAGCGTATGGAGGAGAGAAGCACTGGAGTTACTTCTTCTCCGATCACGACCTGCTTATCCAGTATGTAGAGAACAAGCCAATCTACGAGAGTATGATCAGCACCATTCGCTTTGACGAATAATATGTCCCATATGAAAACGGATACAAAAATCAAGAGAACGATACTGGTCTTCGTAATTCTGCTTGTTGGCGTGGTTTTCTTTTTTCAGTCCTAAAGCGCAAGAGCGGCATATCAAAAAAGAAATTACCAAAGCGAACTATTGTGAAGTTGTATCAGATTGCCAAATGGTCGCCCAATCACAATGTCCATTTGGCTGTTATGTTCATGTGAACAAAAACGAAGCGACACGAATTGGTAAATTGCTCGAAAGCTACGAAAGCAAGTGTCAATATTTGTGTATTGAGTTCAAAGGAGTTGATTGTATTAACAATAGTTGTCAGCTTATAAAATAATTCGAATTCAAGGGAGCAATCCCCGCCGTTTTATAATGTTTCCTAAAAACGGCGGGGATTTGTGCGCGCACAGGGCGGGCGGGGCAAGCACATACAGATTTGTTTGTGCCTAGCACAATCCATATTTTGATTTACCGCTACCAGTTATCGAAGCCACAGAGTTTAGAGTTACCACAGAACGCCGAGAGGAAGCGCCTAGTCTCGCCGCAAGGACGGAGAAAAGAGCAAACAAAAATGTTAAAATAAGATTGCTCTTTTAGTAGTCTGAAGCGGCGAAGCAAAACCAAAAATTTCCTTTCCATTTTTTGTCGGCTCCCCCCACACCCCCCGCCGAAAATCTGAAATAAGGAAGGAAAATTTTTGGTTTTTGCCCGCGACCGAAGGGAGCGGACGAGGCGCGCAGATTGGAGCGTACGATTCAATTTCAAGCCACCACGCGCTCCGCGCGTGTGAAATAAGTTCGCGCAAAGTGTATGATTAGAGTACTCGAGAGAGAAAGCTCACTGAACGCGCATAAATTATAAACTTTTGATTTTGACAGAAACCTTCGTGGGGGGGGGGTACACTTTTTAGTGTTGAAGAGTGGTTTTGATTCTGTTATTTGAGTCACCTTTACTCGAAATGGATCTCTTTTTTTTCTGAAAGTTTTTCTGCGAGGGCCGAATTTTTTTTAAGTTCAGGATCTTTCTCTATCAATTCATGTGCTTCGGTTCGCGCCGCTTCCACCATTTTTATATTTTTTAGTGCTTCCATAGCGACATCCGAGAGACCCCATTGTTTCCTTCCGTACAGTTCCCCAGAACCCCGAAATTGCAGGTCGTGCTCCGCAAGTTCAAATCCATTTTTTGCCGTTTGCAGGGCTTTGAGGCGTGCAACAGAATTTTTTGATTTCGTTTCGGTGAATATATAGCAAAAAGCTTGTTTTGTGCTACGCACCACACGCCCGCGCAACTGGTGCAGTTGCGCTAGACCAAAACGCTCGGCTCCTTCAATAATGATAATAGTTGCATTGACTACATTGACTCCCACTTCAACCACAGAGGTGGAGACAAGAATTTTTATTTTTCCGGACTTGAATTCGTTCATCACCGATTCTTTTTCCTCGTTTTTCATCTTGCTGTGCATGATGGCAATCTCGTACTCGGGAAATATTTCTCTTTTGAGGCGCACCGCCTCTTCCGTTACCGATTTCGCAAGGAGTGCCAGTTCTTTGCTTGGGTCTGGTTCATTAATGCGCGGGCAAATGACGTAGGCCTGCCTGCCCACGGCGAGTTCTTTTCTGATTTCTTCATAGACTACTTTTCTTCGCTCTGGCGAGACAATTTCAGTGATGACTGGTTTACGCCCCGCCGGCATTTCATCCAACACCGTCAGATCAAGGTCGCCGTAGATGGTAAGCGCAAGGGTGCGGGGGATTGGGGTCGCGGTCATTGAAAGCAGATGGGGCTTAAAGGCTTCTTTATTTGCGAGGGTTTGGCGTTGTCCCGTACCAAAACGATGTTGCTCATCAATAACGACGTACGCGAGGTGTTTAAAGCGCACACTTTTTTGAATAAGCGCGTGCGTGCCTACGAGTATTGGTATCTCCCCGTTTGCCACCCACTTCAGTAGTTGCGTTCGGGAAATATCCGTTGTGGCGCGCGGGTTTATTTTTGAGGGAAATTTTTGGCAACCACTTCCGGTAATGAGTCCCACGTTGATGCCGATGTGCGCAAAGTATTGTATGAACGATTCAAACTGTTGCCGTGCCAAGACTTCGGTCGGTGCCATGTATGCTACCTGGAGATTCCCAAAATCCTGACCGGCAGGTCTGCTTGTGACGACTGTGTGCGCCGTGACTGCGGCGACGAATGTTTTTCCTGAACCGACATCACCTTCTAAAAGTCGCGCCATTGGGTGTGGTTTTTTGAAATCTTTTTGTATCATTTCTATCGCGCGCGTTTGGCCGTCAGTAGGTTTGAAGGGGAAACGCGCTACAAAATCTTTGAATTCGTTTTCGTTTATGGCGATTGAGAAACCAGCTTCTTTTGCAAAACGCGCCCGTTCCTGTTGCTTTTCAAGTTGTATGAAAAATATTTCTTCAAAAGCGAATCGTTTGCGTGCGGAAAGCGCGTCAGCCTCATTTTTGGGCGCGTGAATCCAGATGAACGCAGTTTTGAGGCCTGGCAGGTGATATTTCTTTCGCAGTGCTTCGGGCAAAGGGTCTTTCAGTTCGTCCAAGATGCCCGTTTGTATTACTTTCTGTACGCCGTAGTAGATCCAGTTTGACGTAACGCCACGCGTCTCGGGATAAACGGGGTAGAGCGTGTGCGCGTCTGCTTCTTTACCAAAGAGGTTATCAGTCGCTCGAGGGATTTTATCTACGCGTTCTACTTTCGGGTTGGAAAAGTACAGCGTGCCTTTTCGCTCCGTAACCTTGCCTTCCAACCGCACCAGACTCCCTTCGCCAAGCATTTTAGCCAGATAGGGCTGATGGAACCAAACGATTTTTATACTTCCCGTTTCATCGGTAAGTGACGCTTCTGCCATCGGGATCTTTTTAATGAACGCTTTTTTAGTTTTGAGGCCGCTGACGCGCCCAAAGACTACCGCTTGCATGCCTGCAGAAAGTTCCACCACTGTTTTTGCTTTTCCGGTCGTTTCGTAGCGGGCGGGGAAGTGATACAAAAGGTCTTTAGCGCTTTCTATGGCAAGTTTTTTGAGCGCTTGCTTTTGCGCGGGGCGGATTTGAAGAATTTGTTCAAGCGCTATATCAGTCTCCATAAGGCCTATTGTAGCCGAAATGGGAGTTTTTCGGGCAGTTTGACAAAATCTTAAATTAATGTAGTGTATTTTCAGATGTATTTCGTCATTTTTCCCAAACTTAAACTCCAACAAAAGGAAACCTACCTATGCAATTAACCGAAGTCGACCATGAACAGGTTCGTACAGCTCGAGCTGCAAATGCACTAGTGCCAGTTGAAAAGCATCGGATACAAAATCCCGCTGGCACGATTCTTGTGCCATGTCCTGACGGAGACCAATTCCGAGACGTGTACGGACAGCACTGCAGGCTGTGCAATATTGAGCGGCATCATCCGCTCTCTCTTAATGGGGGAGCGCTCCTCTTGTCTAAACATTCGCCCGTTCGGCACGCAAAATTAAAAGGCTCTGCCCTCTTGCTGGATATCAAAGAGACACAGGGGCTCAAGGGAATGGATACACTTGCGCTGTATGTTCATGCGCCATGCGGAGTCGCTTATGGTACTAGCCTCGATTTTTTTGAGGTGATGCGCCTGCTCATCGAAGCTAAACTTCGTCTCCTCGCTCAGAGGACACTGGCGAAGCTCAAAATCGTGTGTTTTTGCCATGTTGACTATCCTTCGGCTACCAGCGAAGTGAGAAAGCGCACGTACTTTGTGAATCGTGCGAAGACGACGGAGTTTTTAGCAGCCAACGGGCGTGAAGTTCGTGTTTGATGTTATCGGATTATGCAAACCGCTGGGGTGTTTACACTCTGGCGGATTTTTTTGAAAAAGAGAACATTATTTAATTAAGCTATAGCTTAATTAAATAATGTTCCGTGTTTCCCTACTTAAAGAAATCCGTGAACTTTATCGGGTCAATGGAAATTCCGCCGATGCGGACCGTCAGATGCAAGTGAGGTTTTTCTGCATAGCCTGTTTGGCCCGAGAGTGCGATAAGTTGTCCGGGCAGAACTAATTCACCGACATTTACTTTGATGCGCGAGAGATGCATGTAAAACGTCATCAGGCCCAGGCCATGATCTACAACGATAGTCTTTCCATAGTTTCTAAATTCTCTCGCGAGTCGCACCACGCCGCGATTCATCGCAAACACGTTTGTTCCTTCGGCTGCTCTGAAATCGGTGCCTTTGTGCGCTATCGTGTACGCCCCGGTTTGACGGAAGTATCCGTACCTATCGGTAATGGTTGTCGTTGCTGAAAGTGGGAAGCGGAATTTTTCTCTCCAAAATGCATGTGTTCCGGTTCGGAGGCTTGCAAGGATCGCATTTTCAGTGGCCAGGGTGCTGATGAGCGTGGTTTGACTTGTAGGCGTATTGCCGCCAAGTTTCTCCGGAATTCCGAGCGGAAGCTCAATCTTTTCCCGTCTATCCACGACGAGTATTTTTTCAAGAATACTACCATCAGAAAGTTTTCCGGTTATTTTGTACATGCCAGGCGTCTGACGCAAATCTATTCCCAACAAAGCAGTCGGTTTGTTTTGATATAGAAAAATTTTTAGTGGTGTCCCATTAAAAGAAATATTTTTTATGCTTGAGAGTGTGTTCGTGCCTTCAATAGTGATTATTACCGGCTCGCCTTGCATTACTTCTGTTGGAGAGACCACAAGGGAGACAGTGGATGCCGCCCATACAATACTCGGTAATGATAACAGTACCGCTATACTGAAAACTGATTTTATAAGGAGGTTTTTCACTCCCTGATTATACTCTCTATTTACGATTGTTTTAGGTCTTTCAAACTTTTTGCGGCCTGATAGAAACGGTTCAATTCGTTCTCTCTTAAATACGGCATCGTATGGTGCATATTGATCCCGAACGTTCTTTGACCGGGGGATTTTGATACCATGCTCTTGCCAAGCGACCCGCGGTGTTCTTTTTTGTGCGCTTTCATTTCTTTGTTGAACTCACCTGAATACATAAGTGGATCGTAGAGGCCTACCACGTTTGTTACTTTAAGATCTTCAGGAATTGGCGTTCCTGCTCGCAGGCTATTGATAGCCTCTTTGATCCCTTGTTTTTTCAGTGCGACTTGTTCCTCTGACATCACTGGAGGCATACTTCTTTCAGTAAATATTTCTTGGGTGGAGGAGAGGAATTTTTTATCGTTGGCCATCGCGGTACGCAAGTAGGGGTCTGTCGCCATCGTGTAGGCTGTGTCTAACGCAAAGCCTACAGGGATTTGCCATTTTTTTCTTTTCTCTGGGGTATCGGCAGAACCCACAGGCATATCAAGCCGTACTTGTAGAAATGGCGTATCTTTTTCTTCCGCTGCCTCGCGCGATTGGGTTACGCTCTCGTCGTCTAATAAATGTTTGGCAGTCCCTGTTGCAAAACTTGCGCCCATGGATTGCCCATACAAAAGAATTTCCGTATCTTTTTCTTGCTTTTCGCGAATTTTAGATTTAATAAATTCGCTATATAGTTTTCCGAATTCATCAAACACTTTGCCGTTCTTTATTTTTTCTAAAAACTCTGGCGACATGCTTCCGAGTTCATTTGTCGGAGAACCGAGCGTGTAAATTTCGTTTGCTTCAGGCTCTTTGCCATCTTTAAGCATAGAAAGCGCACGAGGCAAGTCTTTGACGGCCTGGTGTAGGGGTTCTTCCATAAACGCGAACTGACTGCCGCTCTGTACAAGTTGCAAGGAGGTGAACATAAATTCCTTCTTTCTTTTTTCGGGGTTTGGTTCTAGTTTCTCTGGCAACACTTCTCCGCTATAGCGGCTGTAAAGCTTTTTCGCAAGCTCTGCGGTATCGGTCACTCCCCACGGGAATGAAGCTCCTTGTTCGCTGGATTCGTAGACTCCCGCGCGATTTATTCTCTGCTCTATAAATTCATAAAGGATGTCTTTTACAACTTCCGAATCAAGTTTTTTGTCGGTCCCCTCAAACTGTTTTTCAAGGGCTTCTAGTATGGGTTGTACATGCGGGAATACGATTCTCTCACGGATAGATTTCCGTTCGTTTCCTTCTTGCTCAAAGCTAGCCGGTGGCGGAGTTTCAAAGCTCATACCTTGATTATACTCTCTTTTTAACTAGTTTTTTTAAAATCAGCCCAGAGCGAGAGAATTCCGAGTGCGAGGAAGAGCGCGGCCTCAAGCCAGTTTTGTTTCTGCAATGCTTCAATAAGCGCGATTCCAAAAAAGAGTATAAATACGGTGATGTTTGTGAATGGTGGGGTTTTCATGATTTTTTGTCTAAAAATAATAATTATTTAACCATTCTTTTTCTGCGGCGACAAAGCAAATGCGATAATGGTTCCCGAAACAACAGACGAAAAAAGAATTTGCGACAAATTATACGGTACGCTTAACACCCAATATCCTCGTTGAGAGCTCTCAACAAAGTCATAGCTTTCCTTTTTAGACTTGACAATCGAATGTAATCGTATATAATCGCAGGTGTTGATTATATATGAATTCCCGATTCAATAAAAGAATACGAGTCACTCAGGCGATGCTCCACAAAATAGCCCGCATCGACGAGCTGAAAGGCCTCTGGCGTGGTAGTGCTAAATTGAATCCTCACGTACTAAAACAGCTAAAAGCATCAGTGATAATTACATCAACCGGTGCGTCGACTCGAATCGAAGGGTCACGCATGAGCGACGCTGAAGTTGAACGCCTGCTCCGTAGTCTCAAAACAAAAGCACCAAAAGGACGTGATGCAGAAGAAGTCGCCGGGTGTGCTGATTTACTCGGACGAATATTCGATAATTATAAAACACTAAAACTCACCGAAGGACAGGTTTTACAATTTCATGAAATTCTCCTTCATTTCTCGACGAAAGACAAGCTCGAAAAAGGCAGGTACAAGTCAACGGATAATATTGTTATCGCACGAGGAGACAAAGGTGAAGAAATTGTGCTTTTCAGGCCAACACTTCCATTCCTGGTAAAGAAAGAAATGGACGACGTGCTTGTGTGGGCGGTAAACGCACAACAAAAAAAGGAACTGCATCCGCTTTTGATAACGGCTAATTTCATCTTTGAATTTTTAGCGATTCACCCGTTCCACGACGGCAATGGTCGACTTTCTCGCGCCCTCACGAACCTGCTATTACTTCAATCAGGATACGCGTACATACCATATGTTTCTCTGGAAGAAATAATCGAAAACCAAAAAGACGAATATTATCTTGCGCTTCGTGGCGCGCAGCGATGGCACAAGACGGGGCACGAAGACATAACGACCTGGGTTCTGTTTTTGCTTGACGTGTTGTTGAAACAAGCCGAAGCGGCGCAAAGTCTCATTGAAAGTGACGATCCTGAGCAGCTGCTTTCGGAGGGACAGATTGCAATCTTACGACTTTTTGAAGGAGACAAAACCCTTTCCCCGAAAGAGGTGTCCGCGTTGCTTAAAGAGACTCCTCTTCCTACCATCAAGCAAACGCTGACGCGTCTCGTAAAGCTTGGTCTCATTAAACGCGTTGGGCTCGGTCGTGCGACGCGGTACACAAAACTATAGGTACATATGTTGACACGCGAACAACGTATCCAGCTATTCAGTCAAGTATTTCGCGGACGACAAGAAGTGTTCGCCAGGCGTTGGGAGAAATGGGACAAGTCGATTGCAGGATACGCGCCCGTATACACGGATGAGCATAAAGAGGCGTATCAACCACTGACGCCTGATTGGATTGAAAAGCATCTCCTAGGCACGAGCACACTCGGCATATACCCACTCCTTCAAGATAATACGTGTCATTTTGTCGTTGCGGATTTTGATAGTGATGGGTGGCAGAAGGCGGTACAGTCCTTCGTTGGCATTTGCACCAGACATAACATATCACTCGCGATTGAACGTTCCCGTTCAGGAAACGGCGCGCATGCCTGGTGTTTTTTCAGCGATCCGTATTCTGCCGCACGAGCGAGGAAGATTTTTCTTGCCGTTTTGCGCGAAGCGAAAATAATAGATGAATATGACAAAGACGAAAGTTATGATCGTTTGTTTCCAAGCCAGGATTTTTTATCTGGCAAGGGGCTGGGTAATTTGATAGCACTGCCGCTTCAAGGCATTCCTCGCAAAGACGGAAATTCTGTATTTGTCGATGTAGAAAACGACTTTACTGCTTACGATGATCAGTGGGAGTTTCTTGCATCAGTTACAAAACTGTCGACAGTGGAGTTGAATGCGCTTTTTGCAAAGTTTTCGAATATTCCAACAACGACCATCTCAACAAAAAAGAATACCGAGAAGAACAAGGGGGTGTTAGTTCTGACGCTTCGAAACACGCTAGACATTCATCGAAGCGCAGTTCCACCACAACTTATCTCATATGTGCGCGAACATCTCAATATTCTCAACATTGATCGGTTGGTAAAAGAACGAGCAGGTTTACCCACCTATGGGCTACAGAAATACATAAAAACACTTTCTGTCGAGGACGATTCGCTCCATATTCCTCGAGGATTTCAAAAAAATCTTAGAGATTGGTTGAAAGAGAAAAATATTCCTTGCGGGTTTGTCGATGAACGACCACAATTCGATCAGATCGAATTTTCTCAGCATATTACTCTACGTTCCTATCAAGAGCGAGCTGTGGATGCATTTTCGAATGTCGAGAATGGTGTTCTGGTGGCACCTGCCGCATCGGGAAAGACACTTATGGCTCTTGCTCTTATTGCACAAAAAAGACAGCCGGCAATAATCCTCACGCATCGGCGACAGATCTACGAACAATGGCGAGATCAAATTGAAAGCAGTTTTGGTATACCCAAACGCAAGATTGGGCAAATATCATCAACAAAGAAACAGGCACTTCTGCCAGTGGCCGTTGCTATGGTGCAAACGCTGAGTCGTATGAAGGACTGGAAAGGGCTTGAGGAGAAATTTGGCACCGTCATTCTTGATGAATGTCACCATGTACCCGCGCGCATGTTCCGTGATGTTCTTTCGAAATTTAATTGCAGATATCTGTATGGACTTACTGCGACACCTGAAAGAAAATATAACGATGGGACACTTATATCCGTTTACATTGGACCAGTTGTCCATACTGTTGATAAACATGAAACAGAAAAAGTGCGAGAAACAGAAACAACGGTTATTGCACCACATGCCGAGCACCGAGTGCGATCTATAGTTTCGGACTTACAGGTTCCGTTTGGCGACTCCTTGAGGCACTTTCCATTGATCGCTAAAGTGATTTCGAATGACACGAATAGGAATTCACTCATTACAGGTGATGTAGCGGCTACAACACGCGACGGGAAGAAATGCCTCATTCTTACCGAGAGAAAGGAGCACGTGGAAATGCTGCAAGCATATCTTCGCAAAGAATTTGAAGTCGTTATGTATTCAGGAGATCTATCTTCTCGTGCGCGGCAATTTGCGCTTCAAAAGATAAAAAGTGGGCGCTTCCAGATACTCATCGCCACCGGGCAAATTCTAGGCGAAGGAGTGGATATTGCAGGGTTGGAAGTGTTATTTCTAGCTTTTCCCGTTTCATTCCATGGAAAACTTGCACAGTATGTGGGGCGAATCAGGCGTGAAGGTGGAGCAAAACTTATATTCGATTACCGAGATCCGCGTGTACCGTTACTAGAGAAAATGTGGAAGAAACGATTGTCGTACTATCGAAAGGAAGGATTTGAAATACAAGAATAACTATGGAATTCCTCAGGTATTTTGATACGCGTAAAAATAGGGCGCAAGAGTTTATCAGGTACCAACTATCAAGAGGTGAGAATTGGTTTGTCTTGGAAATTTTGCAATGCAAATCATTTTCGGCTGATGTGGCTACGGGCGAGCTTTACCGTGAAGAGTTCAGGGATGAGTCTGCTGCAGAGGAGGCATATCGAAACAAACTATCATTAGCGGAAACACTTTCACCAAGCGTACTTATCCAGAAAGAAATTTGGAATTCGAAGTAGTGCGCTTCTGTTTAGGGCACTCGGGTCGCCCTTCTTCTTAGTCAACAAGGACACGCCGATACTAATTTGTCAATACGGAGACGATGGGATTCGAACCCATGAAGCCGTTTAAAGGGCTTACCTCGTTAGCAGTGAGGCGCTTTCGACCACTCAGCCACGTCTCCTTCATTGTCAATCAGTCGACGCGGCTTCGCCAGGCTCCCTACAGCCAACCCAAACGGGGTATAGACTGTTTCCGCAAAAAGGCGGAATCGGATGAAATATGAAGCAGTTCATATTTCATAGCCACGTCTCCAGAGTTTTTAAATCTATCACATTTTACACGAAATATTAAATTTTGTATCACGCGCACTTTTTTCAGTGCGCAAGAGTTAATCCAATCACCGAAGCGGCGCCGGATTGCAAAAGAACTTTTTTGATTTCGCCAATAGTGCTACCGGTGGTGACGACATCATCAAGGACAATAATATTTTTGCCCATGACTGATTTTTTGTTTATCACGCTAAACGCCCCGTTCATATTTTGCATGCGCTCGCTCCGGCTTTTTGTTTGCGTTTGGCTTTTGGTTTCTTTCACGCGTACCACTGACGTTGATATGGAAAAATTTTTGCCGCCGTCTATTTTTATCATCTCATCTGCAATACGCTCGGCTTGGTTAAAGCCGCGCCCTCTCATGCGCTTCGCGGCGAGGGGAACGGGGACGAGCAGTACTTGGCTTCCTCCACTAAAAAGTTTCAGTTCGCTTAACTCGGCAAGAAGGTGTTCGTACAAAACGTCGGCGGCGAGCTTTGCGAGCCGCCGGTTCCCTCTAAATTTTATTTCCCATACCATCCGCTTTATCAGCGGATCTCGATAATCAAACACAGAAATTATTCCTGGTAGCTCTTTGCTTGCAGGTCGCGCCTTTTGCAACAAGCTTGCAACGCTTGCGTCCTCAAGAAAGCGGACCTCCGCCGCTTGCGGAAGAAGGAGGTCTATAAAACCCCTCGCGAAACGATGTAAGACTGTTTTTAAAGCCACCATATATAAGTTATACGACAGAATGCTATAATACGCGAAGCGGATTTCCCCGCGGCTCTGCCGCGCGGTTCCGCTAAGGAAAGTTTGGAAACCGTTGGTTTCCAAGATTATTATGCGGCGAAGCCTCGGGTCATACCTCGGGGCTCTGCCCCGAGGTAATTGATTTATTGGCAAGAATTTACATCATGAATCCCCTGACAACCATATCTAACCTCTTTAGAGGCGGCGGCGCAAGCGCAGTGGGTATTGACTTCGGCTCTTCATCCGTGAAAGTTGTGCAATTGGGAAAGCACGCGGGGCACGCCGTGCTAGAGACGTATGGGGAGCTTGCCATTGGTCCCTACGGCAACGCAGAAATCGGCAATGCGGTCAAGCTTTCAGTGAGCAAAATGGGGGAAGCGCTCGTGGATGTATTGCGCGAGGCGAAGATTTCAAGCCGCGAGTGCGGTATCGCCATACCTATTTCTTCAAGCTTGGTTACCACGATTGAGTTGCCGCTTGTGGGTGAGCAGCAATTCGCGCAGATGGTGCCAATTGAAGCGCGTAAATATATTCCCGTTCCCATTACCGAAGTCACCTTGGATTGGTGGGTCATTCCAAAAGAGACGAGCGGCGTGACCTATCCGTTTGGCACGCATGAGGGTCCCGATATAAAAACGGGGCGGATGGTGGATGTTCTGTTGGCTGTCATTCACAACGATGCGGTTCGTAATTATCAGGATTTAGTGAAGTCTGTCGGTCTCAATTCTTCATTTTATGAAGTGGAGATTTTTAGCACGATTCGCGCGGTGCTTACCCAAGAATTAAAACCGCTGATGATTTTTGATATGGGAGCGGCGACGACAAAGCTCTATATTGTTGATCGAGGCGTAGTCAAAAGCTCGCACATGATCAATCGCGGATCGCAAGATATCACGCAGTCGCTCTCTCGGGCGCTCGCTCTTTCCGTCAAAGAGGCCGAGCTCTTAAAAAGGAATATGGGTCTTGATACGACGAGTGGCCGTCGCGATATCTATGAGCTCGTGTCCACCACACTCGCGTACATTTGTTCGGAAGCAAACCGTGTGGTTTTAAATTATGAGAAGCGAACCGGGCAAAGCTTAAGCAAGGTGATGCTTTCCGGCGGAGGCGCGCTTCTAAAAGAATTTCATACGTTCGCCAAAGATTTCTTTGAGACCGAGGTGGTCATGGCCGACCCCTTCGCGAAGGTTGAGTCGCCGGCATTTCTCCGAAATACGTTACAGCGCGCGGGGCCTGAATTTTCAGTGGCGATCGGCATCGCGCTTAGGAAACTCCAAGAAATGTCCTAGAGGTCGCTCGGGTTAGGATTTTTAAACACGCATAAAATCCTGCTTGATTTTTGCTCTGCTCGCCCTCGCAAATTTTGCGAAGCAAAACTTGTTAGGGCGAGCGCCGCCACGCTACGCAAGGTTCTGCAAAAGTTCACCCTCGCTTAGAGTGAAGCGGAAGGTTACATAACCTGCTTTTGATGTAAAAAAAGAAAAGGCTTCGCGTGTGCGCGAAGCCTTTTGTTTTTTTGATTCGTTACGCTACCACAAGCTCGGATTGTCTTTGTTGTTTTTGCCTTGCGATCTGGGGTAGCGAGAGAACCTGTTGTATTGTCGCCAAGAGAGTTCCTTCCTCATTGGTTGGCTGGAAGGGCGCCACCTCGGCTGTCGGGCTTGGCCGCGGATCAGGACATTGTGTCCTCTTTGTGCCTTCTAGGAATGCGTCTTCCAGGAGGTAGAACCGCCGGCGATAGGTGAATCCGAGGAAACTGTACTCGGCCGCGAGCGGATCTTTCACCACTCCACGTGGGTATGTCGCTTGTAGCTGTATTGCGGTGCCGAAGTTAATCACGCGGCGCTGGTTTACTGACACTGGCTTGCCGTCGTAAAAGACGTATTCTACGACTTCATATTTCGGCCGTGTCGAAATAACCCGTGCCGCCATGTCATAGGACGTGGCAAACCCCCACTCAACCACTTCGGTACGCCTTACGAGAGAGTGCCGCGATTTTGTGGTTTCCCTTTGGGATGTAAATGCCAGTGAGACGATGACCTTACTTCCCACGGAGGGAATCTTGGTCTCGCACTCGCAACCAAATACTGGTTCGCGGAAGCCCGCAATAAATGGCCTCTGTCGGCTAAGGACGAAGGGAATGTACTCGGTCCCTCCGGAGAGCCTCATGTTGCCGGACCGTTTGGTTGGGTCGTAGTAGGCCACCTCACCATTTCTGTAATTTTTCATTTTGTGCTCCTTTGGTTGAATGTTGAATTGTTGAGAACTGCTAGTAAGGAGCATAGCACGAGTCATTATGATTGTCAATACTTTGGAAGTGAATGTGTTCAGTATCTCTCATCCTAGGCCAACTTTGGGTACAACGGGGACGTAGCGTTACCTAGCGGACGCGTTGTATAATAAGGGTGTATATATGGATCCCGTTAGAAGTCGCGAAAATTACCTTAGAGGACTTGTCCCGTTAGAAATTCAGCGAAGTATAGTAAACCGATATTATAGAGATAGAGAGAAAAGAATATTGATGACCAACTTTATCAAAATTTATAATTTCTAACGGGATGGACGCAAAATTTCAACCTTCATTCATCCCCAAGCAGTCGGTCATGTCGACTCCGCAGGTGATTTCTAGTCGCATTAGCCTATTGTCTGTCATTGCGGTGGTTATTTTTATTGTCACGATTGGGTTAGTGGCGGCGGTTTTTATCACGAAGTATGTCCTGAAGGGGGATATCACTACCCTCAATCAAAACCTTGTGGACGCCAAGGCTTCATTTGAGCTTTCTACGATAGCAGAGCTTACGCGCGTGAGCGCAAAATTACGCATTGCTAACTCCTTGATCAGCCGCCACCTCGCCACCTCTAAGATTTTAGAGGAATTGGAAAAATCTACCTACGAGAACATAACCTTTTCAAGTCTCGCTTCAAAAACATCTGATTCAGGGCAGGTTTCTATCACGCTTGTGGGTACCGCCGGTAGCTACAACTCTCTGATCTTGCAGGCTGGGGAATTTGAGAGTGTGCTGTTTCTCAAAGATCCATCCTTCTCAAGTTTCTCGCTCGGTAAAAACGGGGATGTTTCCTTTACCTTTAGTGCAAACATAGATCCAGCCCTGGTAGACTACAAAAAGTATATCACCGAACAATAATCATGCCTTTGTTTACTAAAAACATACTACCGATACTTATGCTTGCCGCATCCGTATGGGGTGTACTCGGTTTTTTGCGTCCAGAGTACAGCGTCATTCAAAGTCTTCGGGACGAGAAACAGAAGTACGAGGAAGCGCTCAATAACGCCAACCAAGTTCGCATCTTGCGTCAGAATCTGTTGGCAACCTATGATTCTTTTTCTCCCGAGAATTTAAGGAGGCTCCAAATAATGCTTCCAGACAGAGCGGACGGAGTTCAGTTGGCTCGGGATATGACGAATCTCGCATTGGTGTTTGGCATTACGATTGATTCCTTCAGTTTTCATGAGACCGCCGCGGGCGCCCTCGCCACCGAAGCGGTTTCGGCAGAGACTTCAGCCCCATCTGCCCTGCCCTCCGCGCCATCTTTGAGTACTGGTACCCTTGAGCTGGTGATAAGTTTTAAGGCAAGTTACCCCGATTTTATGAGGTTTACCCGAGAGCTTGAGAAGAGTTTGGAACTTTCAGATGTGGTGGCGATTTCTATCGGGGGTAATGCAAAAGCTGACACCAAGGTTGACACACAGAGCGTTGATACCAAACCAGCCGCCAGCAATAGCGAAGAAAATAGGTATCAATTTAGTGTTACGGTGCACACCTACTTTCTAAAATAATACTATGGAGCTTGTGAAAAAATATAAGAATATTCTGATTGCGGTCGCTCTACTTACCGTTGTCCTTGTCGGTTATTATTACTGGAGTAGTGGTACGTCGGGCGACAGCGGTCCCACCCTCACCTATGACGTTGGGGGCCCAGAGCCTTCGTTTGTCGGGCAAGAAATCTTAGGTGTACTCAACCAGTTGCGGAGTTTACAAATTGACGGAAGCGTTTTTGACAGCCCTGCGTTTAAGAGCTTGGTGGATTACCGTGTTGCCACTACCTCCGAGTCCAAAGGCCGCAGTGATCCTTTTGCTCCATTACCCAAACCTGCTCCCATGAAGACTCAATAAACACTATGAATCCCACAGTAGAATTTAAAGTTGACGGACATAGTCATCTCAAAGAGGGAGAAGAAATGTTACTATTATCAATACGTTTATTGCCTAGCGAGCGAGGGGAGAGGAAAAGTATCTTCTTTTTCTCTCCCGAGCGAGCGACGGCAACAAAGGGTTTACTACTCCGCCCCTTGGGGCGGCAAAAGGATTCGCGAAGCAAATACCTTGGTCCAGGACTTGCCCTGGGGTTTACTAGCCTTTATATTAATCGTGGTTTTAGGACAGCCACGCCCTTGCATGCAAGGGCGGGACGACCTGAAATTTCACTACGGGATGAGTCCCGTTAGAAATAGGTCGCCCAAGGCGACCGTTGTAGAGAAACGATACGTAAGTAATATAAAAACCCCTCTAACATACTATGGACGAGACATTAATAAACTAATTGATTTCTAACGGGATGAGCATTCTTGATGTATTGGTAGAAAAAGGAATCGTACGCAAGTTTGATATTGCGAGTATTCGTAAAGAGATGTCTGTGCCCGGACAGAGTCTTGAGAAGATTCTCTTGAAACGAGGCATCAATGCCGAAGACATTTTGGGCGCAAAAGGGGAGCTTTTGGGTGTGCCAACCGCTCATTTAAACAACCAAGATGTCTCCTCTGAAGTTCTGAAGTATGTTCCTGAAGAATCCGCTACCTATTATCATTTTGTGCCTATTGGTTTCAAGAACGGTATCCTTGAAGTTGGTATTGTTGATCCAGACAATATAGAGGCTCGCGATGCGCTCAATTTTATTTCCTCCAAGAACGGGATTCCATACCAGATTTATCTTATCTCGGAGAATGATTTTCAGAGAATTCTTCAGCTCTATAAGGGTCTTTCTGGCGAGGTAAACAAAGCGCTGTCTGAGCTTGAATCCGAGCTTTCAGCGGAAGGTTCGGAGGAAGAGTATTTAGAAGCTCAGGGCGCGGAAGGGGAGACAAGGATTATTGAGGATGCACCAGTTACAAAGATTGTGGCTACAGTTCTTCATTATGCCACCGAGGGAAACGCGTCCGATATCCATATTGAACCGCTTCCCGATAAAGTACGGGTCCGATTTCGCGTTGACGGCGCTCTTTCTACGAGCTTGATTTTGCCGCAGAAAGTAAACCAGGCAGTGGTTGCCCGCATTAAGATTCTTTCCAATATGCGTCTTGATGAGCGCCGCAAGCCGCAAGACGGACGATTTAGCGCGACCATCGGACAGCGCAAGGTTGACTTTCGCGTCTCTACATTCCCGACCTACTATGGCGAGAAGCTTGAAATGCGAATTCTAGATTCAGAACGAGGCGTGAAGAAACTCGAAGCGCTTGGATTGTCAGAGCGCAACCTCAAGCTCCTGCGAAAGGCACTGGGTCGTCCGTATGGTCTTGTACTTCTCTCAGGCCCCACGGGATCAGGAAAATCAACGACGCTGTATTCAATGCTCAATGAAATTAACCGGGATAAAAAGAACGTACTGAGCCTTGAAGATCCTGTGGAATATAGCATCCCCGGCATCAGTCAGTCGCAGGTGAGACCGGAAATCGGGTACACATTTGCCAATGGGTTGCGTACCACATTACGTCAGGACCCTGATGTGATCATGGTGGGTGAGATTCGGGATAAAGAAACTGCGCAACTTGCGGTGCAAGCGGCCCTGACTGGTCACCTCGTATTTTCTACGCTCCACACGAATAATGTGATCGGGGTTATTCCGCGTCTCATTGATATGGGTATTGATCCGTACTTGATCGCGCCCACGCTTATTTTGGCGGCCGCGCAGCGTCTGGTTGCACAGCTGTGCGATGGTGGGGGACGCCCGATACCGGTTGAGGGGAGCATCAAGATGATGTATGAGCACCAATTTGCCGATGTTCCGGAGGAGTTTCGTCGCCTGTTGCCGAAGGTAGAAAATGTCTATGAGGCGTCTGCCACTTCTGAATGCCCGAAGGGGGTGCGCGGCCGCGTGGCCGTATTTGAGATGCTTGAAATGAACAGGGATGTTGAAGCGGCGATTCTTCGAAATGCATCGGAGGCAGAACTGATGAAGCTCGGACGCGCTCAGGGGATGCTTACTATGAAAGAAGACGCTATGATAAAAGCCCTCGGTCGGGTAATTCCGTTTGAAGAGGTTGGAACGCTGTAACACAACCGTTGGTTAGCGGGGTGATTATTGGTATACTTAGACGTGCACTATGTCTGAAGAAAAAAAATACAAAGTATTGATTGTGGATGACGATGAGTTTCTGCTCAATATGTATTCGGTCAAGTTTACGAAGGGGGGGCTTGAGGTTTTTACGTCGCCCAGCGCTGATGATGCAATGCGCAAGCTCAAAGAAGGATTAGTTCCCGACGCGATGATTTTTGATATTGTGATGCCTGGCACCGATGGATTTGAGCTGTTAGAGCGTGTCCGTAAGGAACGATTAGCTTCTAAGGCGGCAATCATGTTTCTTACGAATCAGGGCCAGTCTTCTGATATAGAGCGTGCGAAATCATTAGGCGCGCAAGGGTATATTGTCAAAGCAAGCACAATTCCATCCGAGGTTTTGGGTGAGTTGTTGAAATGTCTCAAGCTGGTTCAGGAAAAGAAATAAAGATTTGTCCCGTTAAAGACTGCGAGATTGAAATTGAGGGATTTATCCCGTTAGAAATTCAGCGAAGTATAGTAAACCGGTATTGTAGAGACAGAGAGAAAAGGATATTGATGACCAGCTTTATCAAAATTTATAATTTCTAACGGGATGGACTATCGCCACGAACTTGATGATTTTGTTTCGGTCTTGAGCAAAGAAAGCGGTTCTGACCTGCATCTCTCGGAGGGACGTTACCCGACGATTCGGGTGTCCGGTTTTTTGGTGCCACTCGTCAAGAAAGCCATACTCTCACGAGAAGCGTTGGACGGTTTTATGGATGTGATGCTCAGTCAAGATAGCAAGCGGATTTTTAAAGAGAATCTGGAAGTTGATTTTTCGTATATGTTTAAGAACGGAAGTCGGTTTCGCGGCAATGCCTATCAGCGTATGGGGAAATTTTCTATCGCGCTTCGTCTCATCCCCAACCGTGTCCGGAGTCTTGAAGAATTGAAGTTGCCGAAAGTGCTTGAGGATTTCACGCGCCGACAACAGGGTTTTTTTCTGGTCGTGGGTCCGGTTGGACACGGCAAAACGACGACGCTCGCCGCGCTTATTGAAATTATCAACAACGAGCGAGCCGAGCACATTATTACCGTTGAGGATCCGGTTGAATATGTGTTTGAACAAAAAAAATCAATTATTGATCAGCGAGAAGTGCGTACCGACACCCGTGATTTTGCTGCCGGTCTGGTCAATATGCTTAGGCAAGATGTGGACGTGGTGATGATCGGTGAAATGCGCGGTCCTGAAACTATGCAAACTGCGGTGACGGCGGCCGAGACGGGGCATCTCGTGTTCTCTACGATTCACACCAACACTGCGGCGCAGACGATTGACCGTATTATAGACTCGTTTCCATCGCAACAGCAGGAGCAAATCAAGTTGCAATTGTCAGGCAGTCTTTTGGGAATTTTTTCCCAACGTCTTATTCCGAGAGTTTCCGGGGGGCTCGTGCCGGCATTTGAGCTTCTCATCTCAAATTCGGCGGTCGCGAACCTTATTAGAGAAGGAAGAACGCATGAGATTTCAACAGTTATTGAAACCGGAATGGACCAGGGCATGATTGATATCAATCGTTCTCTCGCAGAGCTTGTGCGGTCAGGCGAGATCAGCGTGGAGAACGCCTACCAATATTCCTTAAGCCCGAAAGCGTTGGATAGATTCCTCTAGTATTATGCTGTTTCGTTACGAAGCGCTTGATAAAAACGGAGACCGCAATCAAGGCACCATTGATGCGTTCAGTGTTGATGCGGCCATAGGTGCGATACAGCGCCGGGGGCTTGTTATCACCTCCATCAAAAGTACCGAAAAGAAATCTCTGTTTCGGATGGACATTTCTTTCTTAAGTCACGTCTCTAATAAAGACGTGGTCATTCTTTCGCGGCAGATGGCGACGTTGTTCAACTCCCAAGTATCGGCGTTGCGCGTCTTTTCCCTTCTTGCCGCCGAGAGTGACAATCCAACCCTGCGAAAAAATCTGACCGAAGTGGTGGAAGATCTTCAGAGCGGAAGCTCCATCTCAAAATCGTTGTCAAAGCACCCAAAAGTTTTTTCGGATTTTTACGTCAATATGGTGCGTGCGGGGGAAGAGTCCGGAAAACTTGACCAGACTTTTAGCTATCTCGCCGATTATTTGGACCGCACCTACGAGGTTTCGGTTAAGGTAAAAAATGCCTTGGTGTATCCAGCTTTCGTGGTCGTGGTATTTATCGGGGTGATGGTTTTTATGTTGACCAATATTATCCCGAAGATCAGCGAAATCATTGAGGGGGCGGGGCAGGAAATACCTATTTACACAAAAATTGTCATTGGCACGAGCCACTTTCTCATCAATTACGGTTTTTTTGTTCTACTGGCGGTCGTGGCTGGCGCGGTGTTTTTGTATCGCTATAATCGCACTGAAAAAGGACGCCTCGCGATTTCGCAGTTTAAATTATCGGTGCCGTATCTCGGTTCTTTATACCGCAAGCTTTATCTTTCAAGGATTGCCGATAACATGAATACCATGCTTTCAAGCGCGATACCCATTATAAAAGCTTTGGAGGTGACGACATCCGTGGTGGGGGATGCGACCTACGAGGCAATTTTAAAAGAAGTGTCCGATGCCGTGCGAACTGGTAGCCCGGTTTCGCTGGCGTTCTCAAACCACAAAGAAATCCCGACGATTATGGTGCAGATGATAAAAATCGGCGAGGAGACCGGAGAGCTTGGCAGTATTTTAAATACCCTTGCGAAATTTTATTCGCGTGAGGTAACGAGCGCGATAGACACCATGATCGGCCTCATTGAGCCGGTGATGATAATCCTTCTTGCTATCGGAGTCGGAATCCTCCTCGCGTCCGTCCTCGTCCCCATCTACAATCTCTCTTCCAGCATCAGCTAGTATTCTGTAGAAGTCAGACTCCTACAGAATACTTTATACATGATGTTAATCCAAATCAGTATCTGATAGCGTGTCAAAATTGGTTCGATTCAGCATAACTTCTTTTGAAAAAACCTTATACTCTTCTGGGCTGAAGATTTTTCCAAGAATATCTTTCTCTATGATTGGCGAATCTCGCATACCTGCATAATCGCCGAGGCTTGAGTAGGGGTACTTGCCTGCCCATGCATACGCACTGTCAAAATCTTTTAGCGCGCTAGCAGTTCCTCCTTTGTACATCTCAAAGGCATTCTTAACTTGTATATATACGCTTACATATCGCAAGTATTCATCAGTATCAATAGTTTTGGATCGGTATGCTCCTTGAAACAAACCTCCTTTTTCTTTATATTTTTCGTTAAAATGGTTTGCCATACTAGTGCCAAGTTTTTGCATAAAGGTACTGATACCTCCCTTTTTAATTTCTTTAAGTAGTAGGTGAAAATGATTATCCAACAAACAGAAAGAGAGGATCCGAACAATCTTTTGTTGAGGTTGCCAAGATTTCGGACGTTCTAGTGTGTGTGCAATATTTTCATCTATAAGGTCGCGAAACCAGTTGTCTATTCCTTGTTCATTGTTCAAGTGCCGCAACAGGAGTAAAAATCGCCACTGGTCTATTTCGTCTCGAACAATAGGCATGCCACGGACGCCACGCTTCACTATATGCACATACGAACCAACCACATAGGGTTCTTTTCTCATAGTTTGTATACTAGCATAAGTTTCTGTAGAAGTCAGACTCTTACAGATAATGTAGGAGTCTGACTTCTACAGAGAGCTTGGGTAGGGGTGATATCCACAGAAGGGGGGATAAGGAGTTAGACAAGGGTGAGACGTGGGGCGTATAATATCCCCATACTTCAAAAGTATTCCGCTAGCCGTGAGGTGAGCGATTATTAAGGAAGGTCGGCTTTTCTTCTCCCGAAGGAGAAAAAGCAAATATTATCAATAGTTTTAGTAAAAAATGAAAAAATCAAAAGGTTTATTAAAAGGATTTACACTCATTGAACTCTTGGTCGTCATCGCCATCATTGGTATCTTGGCGTCTGTTGTGTTGGCAAGTCTCAATACTGCTCGAGGGAAAGCGGTAGATGCGGCAGTTAAAGCAAACTTGGCACAAATACGAACACAGTCTGCTATTTATTATGACCAAAATGGTCACTACGGCACAGCTAACGTTGCAGCCGCATGTACTGTAGGTGGTGCCACCAATACCTTCTTTACTGATAAAACAGTTGATCAGCAGATAAAAGCCGCCGCCCAGGCGCTTCTAGGTACTACTGGTACTCAAGCTAGCTTTTACTGCTCGGTGATTAATAGTGGTACCAATTCCCCCTCATGGGCAGTAGTAAGCCCAGCTCTTAAGAACCCTGTGACTCCAGGTGCAGGCTGGTGTGTAGACTCAAATGGTGTTGCAAAAGAAGAGGCTAACGCTGCTGCAGCAACAAGTATTTCTAACGGTGTTTGTTTGTAGCACTTTCTTTCTCTAGCCGAAATCTAGTAGAAAAAAGCCCTCCACATCTCGGAGGGCTTTTTGCTTGTGTGTATGGTACAATTTTTGTACACTAAAGTTAGTATTTTCTTACACGAGATGGCTTGTATGAACGCTATCGCCCACGCAAAATTTTTTTTACTACTCCTGCTTACTCTCTTTGCGGTATCTTTTCCGAGTATGGTGTTTGCTGGACCAGTCCCTGATGGAGGAGTTTGCACGGTTAACACCAATTGCCAGAATTATCCAGTATCTGGGTGCTGGTATCGTGGGGGCGGTCCTCCTAATATTTTTTATTGCGGGCAACCACTGACCGCTTCGTGCTCTGTTGCTCCTACGACCATCAAAGCTGGCCAATCAGCGACGTGGGCCGCTCAAAAGCAAGGCGGTTTTGGCTCTTATACCACCGTATACTCTTGGACCGATAACAGTGGTCCAGGTGGAGCTTTTGTAGATATTGGGTCCACGGCAAATGTCACCAAAACGTATAATACGGGAGGTACTTTTACTGGTAAGGTCGCAGTCAATTTTGGCCCCAGTCAACAAGTTTCATGTCAAGTTAGCCCTAACCTTACGGTAACCAAACTTCCAAATGGAGATAGTTGTACGCTTGATAGCCAGTGTCAGAGTGGCAACTGCAAAAATGGAAACATCTGCGCGGCGCAGGCGATGGGTTCTCTGACTGCTTCTAAGACGGCAGGGGGGACTTATTCCACTTCACTAATCATTGATAATATAGAAGACGAGCGCGCATTTCTTGCGTGGGATTTTCAAAATGTTAATGGCGGTTCTTGTAATCTTTCAAAAGACGGAGTTCTTTCGGGATCACCAGGTCGCGATCCCAAAAAAAGCGGTGTTAATACGGGGACATTGAATAAGGACACCACATTTGAAATGGCATGCACATGGGGGAGTGCAGGGACATCTATTTCACAAAGTATAGAGATTAGAGTTATGAATCGCAACAATAACCTTCCTTGCGATAATAATAACCAGTGCAACAGCACGTATTGTGACTTAAGCGCTGGAATTTGTAAGATTAAACCTCAGGCGCCGTCGTTTACCTTCGTTGGAGCCACAATCCCCGTTACGTATAATGGAAACATAACGCTCACATGGTCTAGTGTTACGAATGCAACCGAATGTCATGCCACGGGCGACTGGAGCGGAGACAAAGCTATAGCTGGTGGTTCTGACACGCTCGGTCCACTAATCTCCCCCAAAACATACACACTTACTTGTACGGGTCCTGCTGGTGGCAGCACTTCACACTCGGTAACCGCAAGCGTTACTTCACCAGCCTGTACGGGTTACAATGTAACTGCATGGGGTCCTTGTAGTGCCAGTGGTTCCCAGACGGCAAAAACCTATACTTATATTCCTGCTGGATGCAGAGGTAGCCCCACTACACCTATCCCGACACAAACCTGCACACCGCCAAGTATTCAATGTAGTTGGGCATATTCCTCGTATGGCTCCTGTGACCCAACGACCTCGACGCAAACGCGAACCGCGACAAAAACTCCGGCGGGATGCAATGTTGACCCCGTTGCGGCAGCGGTAACTTCGAAGCCTTGCACTCCAACATGCAACATCTCCTATTCACCCTGGAGTTCTTGCACAGGTACAGGTGGTAACCGCACTAGAACAGAAACCTCCAGAACTCCCGCAGGTTGTTCTGCGACTGCGGTGCTAGAAGAAGCGTGTATAGGCGGGTATGACACCGTCGGTGGGACGCCGGGCCACATCACAGACCCGCTTGGCGGCCTTACCATCACTCAATTTGTGGAAAAAGCGCTGAAGGCATTTGTGGATTTGCTGATTCCTATCATTGTCATTTTTTACCTCATTACGGGTTTGATGTTCATCACCGCGCGTGGCAATCCTGAAAAACTGAAAGTCGCGAAAACCGCTCTCTTGTATGTAACCATTGGCGCGGCCGTCGTGCTGGGTGCGTGGGTATTGGCCCAAATGATTGACGCTACCGTCAAGGCGGTTACTCAGCCGTAGTAGAGGTTTCTGGAAAGTCTGACTTTCCAAAACCCGATTTTATGCACAATCCACTTGGCTCTACAACCTTAGTTCAATTTCTCGCTCTGGCACTCAAGGCCTTTGTGGATATTTTATTGCCGGTGCTGGTTATCTTCTACATTGCTACCGGCCTGTTGTTCATTTCCGCACGCGGGAATCCGGAAAAACTTAAGCTCGCGAGAGCGGCACTCTTATACATAAGCATTGGCGCGGCGATAGTGCTCGGCGCGTGGGCAGTGACCGAAATGATTTCTGCAACCATCGGCGCCATTTCCACCCCATAAAGTCACATTTGCAGAAGTCTGACTTCTACAGATGTGGCCGATATGCTTCCCGCGCGGCCGCGTCTGTTGATATCAGGGAGAGTCCTTGATATTACAATAGAGAAGCTTCTATGGCTGGTATACTATAGTGATGCTTTTTCTGTATCTTATGTACGCTACGGTGCTTGGAGCCGCCATTGGCAGTTTTTTGAATGTAGTCATCTATCGTTTGCACAGCGGCCGTACACTCGCGGGCCGCTCGGCTTGTCTTTCCTGCGCGCGGTGCCTCCCGTGGTACGACCTTCTACCCGTTATAAGTTTTATAGCGATGCGGGGTAAGTGTCGCGCGTGCCGTGGCAGGATTTCTTGGCAATACCCGCTGGTTGAATCGCTCACTGCGGTTGTATTTTTTCTTTCCGTCCTCGTATTCTTGCAGAGCCCGATTGGCCTTCTCACTGTTTTACAGCTTTCATTTCGTCTTGTGGTCTGGCCGATTCTCATCGTCATTCTTTTCTACGATCTGCGACACAAGATTATTCCGGATGGGTTCGTCTTTTGTTTTGTTGGACTCGCGCTGTTGTATCAGGTAGTGGCCGCATTGGTCATCGGTTTTGATAGATTTTTTATTTCTGATATCCTCTCCGGCCCTTTGTTGTTCATGTTTTTTTTCTTGCTGTGGTTTTTTTCAAAAGGCCGTTGGATGGGGTTTGGTGACGCTAAACTGGCGCTTGGCATGGGCTTTTGGTTGGGGCTCGGGGGCGGCATCTCGGCTACGGTGTTCGGTTTCTGGTCCGGGGCGCTCGTGGGGATTTTGCTTATCGCATTTTTCTCGCTTCATGCGCGTCGTACTCGTTTGAACGGAGGTCTGAAAAAAGTTACTATGAAAAGTGAGGTGCCGTTTGCGCCCTACCTTATCGCCGGCGTATTTGCGGTGGAGTTTCTTCATTTTTCGCTTTTCAATCTTGTTTGGCTTTTGAACATATGAAACCGATACGCATTATGCTACACGCTCTTCGCCGTCTGATCTCCCCTAGGCTTAACCCTGTAGTGAATGTTGGTTTTGCGCGCTGCAATACGGGTGTGGGTTTACCCCGCACCACTTTTACGCGGCGCAAACGTGGTGCGGGGTTCACCATCGTTGAGCTTTTAGTGTCGCTGGTGATTATTACTATCATTACCGCGATTGTAAACACGGGTCGAGCCCAATATGAAAACAGTCTATTATTGACCAACCTTTCCTATGACATTGCGCTGGCTATTCGGGAAGCTCAGGTCTATGGGGTAAATGTGCGTGAAAGTGGAGCTGGCTCGTTATTGTTTGAGACAGGATATGGGGTTCACTTTGACACGGCCGCCCCAACCACTTTCACGCTGTTTGCGGACAAAAGTGAGACATCGGGAAGGGAGTCTTTGGTTGACCATCGTTATGTTGAAGGCGAGAAGGTTCGTGAGTATACGATCAAGTACAACAATACTATCTTTGCGTTGTGCACGGTTCTTCTTGGTGGCACAGCCTGTAATCCGACAACTATCTTAGACATCACTTTCCACCGGCCGGACCCGGACGCGTGTTTTAGTCCCGATGGTAAAGCATTCTTAACAAAAGCAAAAACAGCAACCCCCGATTGTGTCAGCCTGACCAAAAACATTGAAGCTCGGATTACGGTGAAAGCGGCGAATGGAAATGTTCGCTGTGTGCGTGTATTTACCACGGGACAAATTCAAATTACGCCAACATGCAGCTGATTAAAGGAACAAAAGGGTTTATCCAGCACCACTTTTTGCGCGCCACTAAAAGTGGTGCTGGATTTTCTACGGTTGAAATGCTCGTTGCAGTCGCTTTGTTTACCATGGTGGTGCTTATGTCTATCGCCTCCATGATTACCATGATTGATGCGAACCAAAAAGCCCGTTCGGTAAAAGTGGTCGTTGATAACTTGCACTTTGTCATTGAAGAAATAGCGAGAGACTTGCGTCTTGGCAGTAAGTATTATTGTGCGTCTGCCCCTACGTCGGCCAGCATGAATGCAACACGAGATTGTCCATACAATAATAATAGTGGCGGTGGTGGCGATAATCTTGTTGCTTTTCGTGACCGAAATTCACAAGCCCTGTTCTATTGGTATGACGCTTCTGGGAATAATAACAATGGGTGCATAAAAAAGAAGGCACCCGGTACACTATGGACTAATTACAGTGATACTGGAAGCGGATATACGTGCATTACCTCGTCCGATGTTAAGATTAATTTTGTGCGTTTTTACGTATACAACACTGCGGCTCCCTCTTCTGGGAATTTAGCCGCGCAGCCTTTCGTGATCGTCGCTATCAAAGGTACGGTGGGGACTAAGGTATCAACACAAACATCGTTTAGCATTATGACTTCATTAAGCCAGCGCATTCCACACGATGCAGAATAAATACTTACAAAAAAACTGTTCGCGGCTTCAGGCGGGGTTTATCCAGCACCACTTTTATAGCGGCTATAAAAGTGGTGCTGGATTTACGCTTGTTGAGACACTCTTAGCTATCGCCATTCTTTCCATGGCGATAGTGGCGCCGCTTGGCATCGCGTCTAGCGGAATTACCGCGGCAACCACCGGCAAAGACCGCCTCATTGCGATTGAGCTTGCGCAAGACGCTATTGAAACTATTAGAAACATCAGAGACCAAAACCGCCTAAGGGGAGATTCATGGCTTTCCGGTCTTGATGAATGCGTATCTCCTAAATTCTGCGTTGTTGATTCTCTACCATCTTTTGGTAATAATAATATTATAAAATCCTCCGGTAAGGGCGCGTTAAGAATACAAAAAGACGATGGTCTCTACGGCTACCAACCTGGCAATGGTTGGTCTGATTCACCGTTTAGTCGCTCCGTTGTCGTGACGGAGATTTCAGCAAACAAAGAAATACGTGTTGTCGCGACGGTCACCTGGAAGACTATTTTCACCACGAAGAGCGTGGTACTGGTGAGTCATTTAATGAAGTGGTAATCATGTTTTTCCACCACTATACTCTATACCCTAATTCCTATATCCTGCGCGTTTCGCGAGGCTTCACTCTCTATTACGCGATACTGTTTGGCAGTCTAATTCTCTCCGTTGGGGCGTCTATGCTCAATCTGTCTTTGAAAGAATTTCTCCTTTCGTCCGCGCTGCGGGAATCCGAGTACGCGTTTTTCGCCGCTGATTCCGGGACCGAATGCGCGCTGTACTGGGATTTGCATGGGTGGCAATCGGGGTCTAATACGCTGAAGGTATTCCAAGTCTCAAGTACAGCGGATCCCACGGATGTGAATTACGTCGCGCCGGAAAATAAAAACAATATAACGTGTGACGGAACCGGAGGCGCGGGAGGGGTCAGTGCGGCTGTGACGGATTCAGGCACTGATTTTGCCATCACGCGCTTAACATACAATGTCAATCAAACGTATTGTACGGTTGTTGAAGTCGCCAAAAGAGTCAGTTCTCTTGACGGCAGTATTTCTACCACCATAACGGCTCGAGGGTATAACACTCCTGGGACCGGTACGGGGCTTGCGTTTTGCAATACCGGAAATAGATTGGGCAAAGTTGAGCGTCAGTTTATAACCTACTACTGAAATGCCGAACACGGATGCTATTCCCCAAGAAGTTAAAGCTCGCGTGAAGAGTCTCCGTCAGGCGATTGAGAAATATCGTTATGACTACCATGTGCTTGATAGAGAAACAATAACGCCTGCGGCGCTGGATTCACTGAAGAACGAATTAGTCAAATTGGAGCACGCGTACCCCGCGCTCGTTACGAGCGACTCTCCGACACAGCGCATCGGGGGGAAACCGTTGCCAGAATTTGTAAAGGTTATACATAAGGTAGCGCAGTGGTCATTCAATGATGCGTTTACCGAAGAAGATATTAGAGAATTTGACGCTCGTGTAAAACGGTTTTTACTGTCAAGGTTGAACCTTGACAGTAAACCGAGTTACGTCTGTGAATTAAAGATTGACGGGCTTAAGATCATTCTTGAGTATGAAAAAGGAATGTTTGTGCGTGCGGCAACGCGCGGTGACGGAAAGGTGGGAGAGGATGTTACGGGAAATGTAAAAACTATAGAAGCAGTACCACTACGGCTTTCGCGCGACATTGATATCATTGTAGAAGGTGAAGTGTGGCTCCCCAAGAGTCGGTTGACCACGCTCAACCGTGAACAGAAAAAGGCGGGGCTACCTCCCTTTGCCAATCCTCGCAATGTCGCGGCGGGTTCTATACGCCAGCTGGATCCAAAAATCTCCGCCTCACGCAAACTTGAAGTTTTTATATACGATATTGCTGGCGGAAGCGAAAGGAAGCCTGATACGCAGATTGATGAGCTTGAAACATTGCGTGACCTTGGGTTTAAAGTAAATCCTCATTTTAAACAGTGTGTAAACACGGAGGCAATCATTACATACTGGGAAGAGTGGCAAAAACGAGCCCATAAAGAAGATTATCTCATTGACGGTGTGGTCGTGAAGGTAAACGAGCAAAACTTTCAAGAGGTATTAGGCTACACCGGCAAGGCGCCTCGTTTCGGCATCGCGTTTAAATTTCCTGCCGAGCAGGTTACTACCGTTGTGGAAGATATTGTGCTTCAAGTTGGTCGTACAGGGGTGGTGACACCTGTCGCAAATCTCAAACCAGTTTCGGTTGCCGGTTCCACCGTCTCGCGCGCGACGTTACATAATGAAGACGAAATTAAGCGACTGGACGTTCGCATCGGGGATACCGTGATTTTGCAGAAGGCGGGGGATGTCATTCCGGATATCGTCTCGGTGGTCAAAGAGTTGCGCCTCAAAAAAAGTAAACCGTATATATTTCCAACGTATGTCTCGGCTTGCGGAGGTGATGGTCGTATAGAGCGAATAGAGGGCCAAGCGGCGTGGCGTTGCATCAATAAAAATTCTTTTGCACAGTTGGAACGGAAATTTTACCACTTTGTCGGCAAGCATGCGTTGGATATTGAAGGGTTGGGTCCCAAAATCATTGATCTTCTTTTAGAACACAAACTTATTTCTTCGTTTGATGATATTTTTACACTCAAACGCGGGGATCTTTTACAGCTACCGCGTTTTGCCGAACTTTCAGTGGATAACCTTCTTGCCGCGATTGCAAAATCAGAAATCGTGGCGCTCCCCCGTTTTTTGGTTTCGCTTTCCATACCGCAGGTGGGGGAGGAGACAGCAGAAGATGTTGCCGCACACTTCAAGACGTTGGAAGCGATTCACGCCGCTTCGTTTGAACGCCTGGAGGCAATAAATGGAGTTGGCCCCATCGTCGCGCGCTCTATTTGTGACTGGTTTTCGGATAAAGAAAATTCAAGACTGGTAGATCGGTTACTCAAACATGTTCGTATTCAAAAGACTGTCGCGCCCACCAGCGGCATATTTTCAGGTAAAACATTTGTACTGACGGGAACGCTTTCTTCACTTTCGCGTGATCAAGCAAAGGCAAGAATCAAAGCACTTGGAGGAGAGATTTCCGAGTCTGTATCTAAAAAAACAAGTTATGTAGTGGCGGGGGGGAACCCCGGTTCAAAGATTGAAAAAGCAGCTTCTTTAGGAGTGCCAGTTCTTTCGGAAGAGGCATTTTTGAAACTTCTGTAGTAGTGATTTTACAACTTGGAAAAGTACCGTCACGTGCTACTATAGATTTATGTTAAAGCTCACAGACATTGAAAATCTTGCCGCACTTGCGCGGTTGGACATTCCTGCCGAGGAGAAAGAAAGTTTACGCAAAGAGATAGACTCCATTTTGGGATATGTCGGGGAAGTACAGAAACTTTCTGGTGATGTGGTCAAAAAAGAAGCGGGAGATATAAAAAATGTTTTCCGTGAGGATATGAATCCGCATTTGTCGGGAGAATTTACGGAAGACCTGCTTGCTGAAGCCCCACGGTGGCAAGATAATTATATTAAGGTGAAAAAGATATTGTGAGGGTAGAGGGTGTAGGGCACAGGGTATCATTAATGTTGTTTACTAAACCCTAAACCCTAAACCCTAAACCCTAAACCCTAAACCCTAAACCCTAAACCCTTTTACTCTAATGAAAATAGACTTACACAATCTCACCATTACCTCCGCTCACGCGCACCTTACGAAAGGAGACTTTACTGCACGCGAATTGGCAGAGGCATATCTCTCTATTATTGAAAAGAAAAATCACGAGATCAACGCCTATCTTGAAGTATTTGATGATGTGCTTGAGCAAGCAGATGAAGCAGATAAGCGTCTAAAAGCAAAAAAAGATGTACATGTGCTGACAGGCATACCGCTTGCGATGAAAGACAACATTCTCATCAAAGGACGACGTGCCGGTGCGGCATCCAAGATTTTGGAAGGGTATTATGCAACCTATGATGCAACCGTATCGCGCAAACTCAAAGAGGCGGGGGCAGTATTTTTAGGGCGCACCAATATGGACGAGTTTGCGATGGGTGGCTCTACTGAGAACTCCGCGTATGGCCCGACTAAAAACCCCCACGATACATCGCGTGTTCCCGGGGGATCTTCCGGCGGTTCAGCTGCCGCAGTTTCTATGAATGGCGCGCTTGCAGCTCTCGGTTCTGACACTGGAGGTTCTATACGACAGCCAGCTTCATTTTGTGGTCTGGTGGGGCTCAAGCCAACTTACGGTAGTGTATCCCGCTATGGTCTTATGGCGATGGGCTCGTCTTTGGATGTAATTGGACCGTTTGCTAAAACTGTTGAAGATGCTCAAATTATTTTTGATGCGATACATGGTAAAGATCCGCTTGATAGCACAACGATTTCAGAAAATACCTACGGTGTAAAAACTTTGCCCAAGAAATTTGTTGTTGGAGTTCCGTATGATTTTGCACTTGGAGAAGGCTTGCATAAAACCAGTGCGGAAAATTTCAAAAAAAATATTCAACACCTTGAGGCAGCGGGTTGTGAGATTAGAGAGGTAGCTCTTCCTAATATCAAATATTCTTTAGCGTCTTACTATATTATTATTCCAGCGGAAGTTTCCTCTAATGTGGCACGATATGACGGGGTAAAATTTGGAGCTCTTGAAGAGGGGAAAGATTTACTGGGAGATTATCTTTTAACTCGTGGGCGTTTGTTTGGTAAAGAAGTTCGTAGACGCATTATCCTCGGCACCTATGTGCTCTCAGCAGGTTACTATGATGCCTATTACGGTAAGGCAGTTGCGGTTCGCAGTTTGATTAGGGCAGACTTTAAAAAAGTCTTTGACAGCGGGGTCCATGCAGTTGTGACTCCCACCGCGCCCTCTCCCGCTTTTAAAATTGGTGAAAAGACCGGTGATCCTCTGCAGATGTATCTAGAAGACATTTTTACAGTACCTGCCAATGTTGCTGGTATTCCCGCGATCTCTATTCCGTCAGGAACAGCGGATATAGACAGTAAGAAACTCCCACTCGGTGTGCAGTTTATGGCGGCGCACGGGCAGGAACAACTGCTCTTTGAAATAGGCAAGAAATTTGAGAAAATGAGGGGATAGCTATGGCTGAAAAAAAAGGACCCCCCAAAAAAAACGAAAGAGCGTCTCGGCCCCCCTCAAGTGACCAGAGAACTTCTCGCGCTACGCCCCGCCAGAGTGGTGAAGACAAAGTGACCGAGATTCTTTTTCTCGCCTTGGTCGGAGTGGCGATTGTGACCAGTCTGGCAAATTTCACGCGAGGGCCGGTTGTGCGAGGACTCTATGTCAGCTTGTTTCACCCGACCGCGCTTTCCTACTATGATTCTGCAACAGGTGCGAAGGTTTACGTTTCTATCGCTGAAGGGAATGTCCGCGATGCACCGGGAGGAATTCGAATCGGTTCGCAGGAGGCTGGCGCTCGCGGCACAATTATGAGTGGTCCCCAAACTGCGGACGATCTGCGTTTTTGGGAGGTTGACTTTGCGTCAGGCCCCGATGGGTGGGTGAATGAGATAGAAATACAGCTTCTGAAACCTCCGACGTTTGTATCTCGGGTCGTTTCGGGTACCATCACGCTCTTTACGTTTGCCTCAACACTCCTCTCACTCTTGTTTCTCACGGGTATTATTTACGCACTGGTTCGTATCAGTCAGGTTATCGCCGTGCAACACACGCGTGAAAAGAGTAAAGAAAATCCGGTGCATGCCGCGGGTGCTACACAAGACCACGAGAACCGTCGGTGGGAGAAGGTTATTGCGCATGTGCAGTCTGAAGCCCCCGCTGATTGGCGGCTCGCTATTTTGGAAGCAGACATTATTCTTGCAGAATTATTAGATAGAATGGGTTATATCGGGGAAAATGTTGGTGAGAAGCTCAAACGTATTGAGAAGAGCGATTTTGAAACCATAGACGATGCATGGGAGGCACACAAGGTTCGCAATCAGATTGCGCACCAAGGGTCAGATTATGTGCTTTCTAAACGAGAGGCGCAACGGGTGATTTCTTTGTACGCGAATGTGTTTAGGGAATTTCGCTACATTTAAAATCGAGTGGTATTTTAAGGGGGGCTATGTACCGAATCTTCCGGCTAGAGATGCGATTGAGCCCATTATTTTTCTGCGTAGATTCGTTCCACGTCTCACTTTTACCCTAAGAGTCCCAAAATATTCATCATGGTTGGAATAATGTTTACGCGTCTTTGTTTTTACGAGGCTCGTTTTGCTGAATTGTGATAATGATATGTCAGTTTGTTTTGACCAGTAGGCTAGTATTGTTTGCTCCCGTGGTCTATGTTGTCCGTATATTGTATATTTTCTTAGGGTGCTGTATGCTGAGTTTCGCGGGGTAGAGTAACAGTAATTCGTCAGGCTCAAATGGGCTCATGCGACAGTAATGTTGTATGGAAAACTCGTCAAATTCGGTGAAGCCTTCTCTGTACAAACAGAATGGTAATACCGAGCCAAGCTTCAATTTTTGAATAAGGTGTAGAGACTAGACGGCGAGTATCCCAAAAGTTTTTAAGGGATAAAGGTATAGTCCAGACCACGAATCCGTTTTAGGCGGAGCGATGAAAATCGAAGTGGATTGCATAACCTGAAGATCCTGGTGCAAATCCAGGCCCCGCAATACGATAGTAGTCTTTTTTGTTCGGTGTTGATTACTCGCTTTCTTTCTTTGTGAACGGTGTTACTATAAGTGTATAAGAGTTTAATAAAAATATTATGTCAGACGTTCAATTTAACGAGAATCAAGACTTGTACCAGTTTCGTTCGAGATCGATTCTTGGAAGTGCACAAACACCAAAACTTGCGTCACTCTTGATAAGGACAGGTATTGTCAAAAATGAGCGTGCTGCGGGGAGACTCCTTATCGTCATTATGATTGTTTCCTTCGCGCTCTCATTTTATTTCTTTGTGTCCACGGCTTCCGTGTAAAGGAGCCTCTTTTTCTTATAGACTTTTAAATCATAGAGGATTGGGGTTGCGGTTCGTGTCTCTCCGGATTGTTTTCTCGGTGTCTGTATATTATAGTCTGTAAGCCGCCGGGGTAGCTCAGTTGGCTAGAGCGAGAGATTTACCCGAACAACTTTTCAAAGAGAGCTTGATACGTAGTAGGTCTTGAGGGTATGCACCGTCAGCGGTGGTTAAGAAAGAGTTGGGAAAAGTTGCGCGGGTGGACCCGATCAAATTTTGTCGAGGTAGCTCAATGGTGGAGCAGGCGTTTCATAAGCGCCCGGTTGTGGGTTCGATTCCCACCCTCGACATCGTATTACAAAATTTGCACGGGCGAGTAAGCCCAAGGTCGCGAGTTCGATCCTCGCCCCCGGCATAATCGTATAGTATTTTTGTTAGGGCAAGTAAGCCGTAAACAGTGGTTCAATTCCACTCACCGGCATTTTGTAACTTTTTGATACGAGGGAAGGTTATCATCTATATGATTGAACAAACTGCGCGCCAGGTCTTTTTTGTCTGTCTATATCCTTGTGCTACACTTGTTCTTTTTTTTATTTGGAATGGCGGGCCTGCTTCTCGAGTGTGGTTTCAATTAGCAGCGAGTTTATTTGTCATAGGACTTGCCGCATTTCTCACATGGTTCACCTTTTGTATGTCGCGAGCTATTCAGGACCATTCAGTATTCAAGAATAGTAAGTAGTACTTTACAATTAAGTTATACAAGTGATAGTCTGTGAAAAGAAAGGATTCATATGCCTGCAAAATTCTGGAGTGACGAACGTCGGTATGGGCAACTGCGATCCAAAGGTATCCCAGACAATCCTCCTCTTCGGACGTCGTGGGGGACCGTTGTTGCGTTCCTACTTCTCGGTATCTGCAATCTTGTTTTGTTACCACACTGTGTAACGTGTTGGTGGCAGAGACATCGCCCCAAGCGGCCTCGGTAGGCCGTTTTCTTTCAACTTGTTTGGTTAGAATAATCTCCTGTCACGAAGTATCATAATCCTATGCCTATATACCGAAGAGTAAATAAAGAATTTTTCAAGAAATGGACTCCGGAAATGTTCTACATTCTTGGATTTTTTGCAGCGGATGGTTACATAACGGTTAATCGGCGTGGCGGTCAGTTTTGGTGTATTCAAATTACTGACAAGAAATTACTTGAACAGATAAAAAAGACAATTGATGCCGAACATAAAATCAGTATTCGTCTAGGAACTGGAAACAGAAGTGATTTATATCGTTTGCAAATCGGAAGTATTGAAATGTGCAATGACTTGAGGAAACTCGGTTTTAATGACAACAAGACTGAGCATCTCTCACTTCCTCATGTGCCAGCTAAGTACCTCTCGCATTTTGTGCGCGGATATTTTGATGGAGATGGAAACGTCTGGATAGGGTATATTCATAAAGAAAGAATTAAAAGACTTCGAACAATACGCACAATATTTACTTCATGTTCTGGAAAATTTTTAGCTGTTCTTAAACAAAAATTGGAAGAGCAGGGCATTAAGAAAGGCACGATAAGGAAAGAAAAAGGTAGCTATTCTCGTCTCACGTATAGTATGTATGGTTCTTTGAGTTTGTATGATTTTATGTATAATAGTTCTATTCTTAAAGACAGTATCTTTTTGCAAAGAAAGAAATCTATTTTTGAGAAGTATAAGAGTTTGCGGGCGTAGCTGTTTTGGCTAGCCCAAAGCTTAATATGCGGGCGTAGCTGTTTTGGCTAGCCCAAAGCTTAATATGCGGGCGTAGCTGTTTTGGCTAGCCCAAAGCTTAATATGCGGGCGTAGCTGTTTTGGCTAGCCCAAAGCTTAATATGCGGGCGTAGCTCAGCTGGTTAGAGCGCTCCCCTGTAGATATGCAGCTTTTTGCCTAAAGGCAGATTGAAACTCTCTGGGATAACGGTGAAGGCTAAATCCCGCGCTCGCATAAAGCGAGGGCGGGACATGCGAACACCGTGGGAACCTCTCAAGATGCTTGCCTTAGTAATAATAAGAAAAGCGAGAGGGCGCCGTAGAGACTAGATACCAGAGCACCTACATTCCGATCTATTGGGACATGGTGAAGATATAGTCCACGCCTTTATGAAAATATTGGATACGTGCACGGGAGAGGTCGAGGGTTCAAATCCCTTCGCTCGCGTAGTTAGTAAAACAACAGCCCTTTAGGACTGTTGTTTTACGTTACGAGCGAGCGCGAGGAGCGGAGCTCCGAGAGGGATTTGAAAAGCTTTTGAGCCTAAAATTGAGCGTGCGAAAATTTTAGCCAAAAGGTGTACTGAAGCTGTAAGTTTCAAATCCCTTCGCTCGCGCATCAAAAAGCATTAAACCCCGTTGCAGTGCAGCGGGGTTTTTTAATGAGCTATTAATCGTCCTCGTCATCATTCTCGTGTTGGTCATTCATCTGTCCATAGTGATTGCCATTATCATGCTTGCCGAAGTGTTTGAAGATCATCGCAGTAATGTCTCGCCCGAACCGCTTAACGAGGCCCGGAGGTAAGCCCCCATGCCCTGGGTTGTCAATATGCCTACCGTCTCTCACATCTCTATGAGGTCTCCCATCTCCACGGGTTGAGGTTGCTTGTTTAGTATTGGTAAAGGTACATGTGATGGTATCGCCGGAGCTTAGCGTTAGATTTGCACCCGGTGTGTAGGAAGTGGTAGCGGCATTGTTGAGCACGCAGGTTGCGGAAGTAAGTTTCCAGCCAGCACTTGCAGTTTCTGAAACCCTGTAAACCCCTGGCACGAGTGCTTGGTTGTTAGGTGTGGACTGGTCAGTCAGATCAAAACTTGCGTAACCGCTTCCCACTGCATTGAAGTGGAAACTTTTCATATTCCCTGAAGGATTAGTTACCTTGTCAACAATAAGGTGTCCTGGTGGGATGGGAGGGGTCGTGGTCGCTAACACCGCGAGTACTTCACTCTGACAAGAGCTAGTTGCTACGGCGTTATTCTGATCGCCTGAGTACACCGCTTGCCAGTAGAAAAGCCCAGGCGTGTTGAATTGAATAGTGTCGGAGTTTGGAATACTTGCGTTCGTAACGGTCTTAACACCTGCATTTTGTGCGCCAAGTGTACAGCCAGTGTTACTAAAGACCGTGTAGGCGACAGTGCCGGTTGCATTAGCTGTTGCATTTGTCAGTGTGGCGCTGTCATGCACCGAAGATCCAGCTAGCACTGATGTTGTTGAGAGCGTGGTGTTAAGAACAGTATTCGGCGCTGTTACGCTTACTGGAGTACAGTTACCATCTGACGGTGGATAGACGTCGGTCTGTCCGTTGTAGTGCGCCTTATACGAGAGCCCACCACTAGTGGTGGTTGTCGCATTTGATTCTGCAGAGCCACTGACCAGCGCTACCGATGACTGAACGAACGCTGTTCCCGTACACGTCGTGTTGCTGTAAACATTAAAGTCTACCGTTCCAGCGGGGAGTGGATCGGCATTCGTTGAAGTGGCAACGGTTACCTTTGCATGTACCGGTGTGCCTAGATTGGCTGAACTGATGACATTATGACTCGTGTTATGCATGCTTGTTGTGATGACTGTCCCAGATGCTGCTTGGGCGAATACAGCAAAAACAATTCCGCTTAGTGCCAGAATTGCCGCTCCTCCTCCCCAGATTACGCCTGGGTTACGGAACCTTTTTAGTATGTCCATTTTCATATGTTGTGTATTGCATTAGATGAGTAAAACGCCCTTTGGGGCGTAAGATTTAAGACGCCTCTCGTGCAAGGAAGTTACGAAGTCGCGCCCTTTTAAGGTGTTAGGATAGCAAAGTAAGTATGCGTCAAGTTTTTACAACATTCACGCAGTGTTCATTTCTAGATATGTAAAATCGCCACACCGCAAGCGTGGTGTGGCGATACTATGTTGGCGGGCATCAATTTTTGATCTGCGCCAGAGCTTTTTTCACTTTGGACCAATAGGGGAGTGTGCTTAACTTCTTGTATCCCTGCGGTCCGCCATTCCATACGCGAGCCAGGTCTTCTTCGCTGGGCTCTCTCCCAAGTCGTGATCGTGTTGCATACATTTCAAGGTATTTTTGACAGATCCAGACCGACTGGGAGCGGTTCCCGATGAGATCTTCAACTCTCACGCGGGTTCCGAAGCGTCGATTTACATTATCAACGCAGGGCTTTCGGATCTGTAGTGGTCCGTAGGCCCGGTCAGTCATATGACGATCACCAATTGCGTAGTCATTGCCACGTGATTCTACCTCAATGAGTGCGGCAATCAGCCGACTCTTAGGTGACGGTGCGACAGCTCTCGCTTCCATCGCGGTGATCATTGCTGCAATGAACAGTACTAGTTTATTCATTTTCCAGCCTTTCTGCCGGAAAGAGGTGGAACCAACAGATATCACTATATCATATAGATGTATTTTGTCAACTAGCATGTTGACATTATTATTAAGTAATGTATGATGGTATGGTTTGAGAACAAGGTGCTTGAATTCTCGCTGAAGCTAGAATTCCTTAAATTTGGCAAGCCAGGGTCCGTGTGTATGGTTTTGTCAGATGAATGGTCGCAGTTGCGCAATCACTTAGTTCGAGGCTCCAAGATCACACACCTTGGAGCCTTTTTATACCTCCGTCTCCGACGGGGTGGGCTTATTTCAATATGGCGGTCTGCTATACTATTTTCTATGCAGAAGCGGACTCAAATTATTGCAGAAGTGAAAACCAAATCGCCGTTTGGTTTTTCTTCGGACAAAAGTTGGGACGATCTTTTTCGTGTCGCAAACGAGATAGGGGATATTATTTCTATTCATACGGACGCGCGCTGGGGTGGGTCTTTTGATTTAATTAAAAAAGCTAAAAGTTTGACGGATAAGCCCATTCTTGCAAAAGGCATTCATGCAGATGATGCCCTCGTTGAGAAAGCTTTTGAAAGTGGGGCAGATTGGGTGTTGGTTGTTGGCAGAATTCCTCGTGTTAATCCAGCGAAATGTTTTATTGAGCCGCTAACCTTAGATGAATTAAAACGAATCCCTGTAGATTTACGTGTTGTCTGGAATAGTAGAGATATCGCTACAGGAGGTCTCAAGCGTGAGACATTTGCGCAGGCGCGAAAGATTTTTGGCGGCTGGTTATGTCAGGCAAGCAATATTAAAACCGTTGATGATGTTGAAGAGGGAGCTGACGCAGTTTTGGTGGGCACTCACCTTGTTGAATTTGCACGGTCAATTGAAAGACTATAGAAAATAAGTTATTCTAAGTTCGTTCTATTACAAGTATAAGCCGTTGTAGCTCAGTTGGTAGAGCAACTCCATGGTAGGACGCTGTCCTTGCCCCTTGCGTTGGCGACGATGCATTGAATCCCGAATAACGGTTAAAGACCTACACAAGGTCAAGACCGTAGCGTCAGTCATTGCTGGCGCTCGAACGACTGACAAGGGTCTGCCTCGTGCAGAAAGATACAGTCTAGCCCTCTTATAAAGTGTTTTAGAAAAAAGAGGTATATGCGAAGGAGTAGGTCGCCAGTTCAATTCTGGCCAACGGCTCATGTCCGAGGAAATTAATTTTTTAGGGGGACAGAAACCTTCTTGGCGCGATGCAGCCAAGAACCTTTTATTTATTGCAATCGCCATCGGTGTTGCATATTGGGTTACGGTTGAAGTAGGTATTGATGACGTGCGTGCGTCGGTAGCGCACGCAGGTGTGTATGCACCGCTTATCATTATTCTACTGAAAGCAACAACGCTCGTTGTGGTTCCGCTTGGTGGTACACCGCTGTATCCGATTGCGGGCGCACTGTTCGGGTTTTGGCAGGGATTAGGAATTACACTGATCGGTGATATCCTTGGCTCGTCAATAGCGTTTTATCTGAGCCGATATTTTGGCCGCTCCATATTACGTTTTTTCATGTCGTCGGGGCAGGTTCCGATGGTGGAACGCCTGATGGAGAAGATGGGTGAACGCAAGACGTTTATTAAAGCGAAATTATTTTTTGCAGGATTTCCCGAAATTTTTGCGTACGCCGCGGGGCTCACCGCCGTTTCATTCCCGTTTTTTCTTCTTGTGCACATTGGCGTACATGCGGTCGGCGCCGCTTTGCTCGTTTTGTTCGGAGAGGCACTGGTTTCTGGCAACACGCTTGCCTTTATCGGCGTGGGCATCGTCTCGGCTCTCCTCGCATTCTCTGGCATTTGGTGGTTCCATGCCGATTTGAAACGCTCCGCTTAGTTTTATTTACACCATGACACAGCAAGAGTTTGAACAACTTTGGGAACACGAACTTAAGGACGAGCTACAAAGCCTTGAAGGTATGCGTATCAAGCAAAAGCACTCTATCATTTGGGGGATAGGTGTTGCCGTGGCAATCACCATTTTGTTTATCTGATTGTTTGGCAAAATTGATGTGGGGATTCCGATTGCAGTAAGCGCGGTGGCAGGTTATGCGACGTATTTTGCAATGCATCCGGCGGGGTATCGCAAGTTGTACAAAGAAAAGGTTATCTCTGCTCTTACAAAACGGACCAGATACGGGTGGATGCCGGATATGTCCTACTACGGTCAGTTGTTCATTCAGAAAGCGCAAAAAGAACCCATTAGAGCGCTGTTTGATTCTTCTGGATTGTACAACTCTCGTATCACCACTTTTCATGTTGATGAAGTTTTTGTGCCGAACGATCTGCCTTCACACATGGCCGAAATTAATGTAGTGAGAGGGTCCGGGAAGCACCGTCAAACGGTATTCAAAGGACTGGTATTTGATTTGGATGTATCAAAATCGTTTCTCGGAGAAACCTATATCCGCGCCGAGAACGAGGGTTCGCTCGGGATCCCTATGGGGAGCACTGGTACTCGGTTGTTGTTTTCAAGTATGCTCAAGACTGCCAAACTGGAGTGGAATGATTTTGAGAAACTTCTTGAAGTGCAGACGAGCGACGAGACCGAAGCGCGGGAGATTCTTGATCCGCGGTTTATGGAAGTACTGTACGTGTGGTGGAAAGTGCACAAAAAACCCGTCCGCGTAAGCTTCAAAGGCCATTACCTGTACCTCGCGATTCCATTCGGGAAAAATATGTTTGAACCAAATCCATTTTTGTCTGTTGATTCGCACAAAAAAGAAATTTGGGAATACCTTGACGCGTTTCTCCTCGCTGAAGGATTATTTGTGTATGTGCAACATAAGTATCGCTTAGATATGCAGAAGGGGATGGATGCTTCTTCTGAAAAAGGAAATTCGGTTACCTAGGGTGTGTTTTTCTTTGTCATCACTTGTAAAATGCGCTAGAATGCGCGAGTTGGTTGGGAGAAACACCACCTTAGCTCCCAATTTTGCCTGCGACTCTTAGAGCAGGTGGAAAATTGAGGATCCCGACCGAAGAGTCGGGAAGTTGGTCCCGTTAGAGCCGGAGTAGCTCAGCTTGCCCTTTAAAATTTTGCCGCCTTAACTCAGTTGGTAGAGTACCGCTTTCGTAAAGCGGGTGTCCCCAGTTCGATCCTGGGAGGCGGCTCCAGTTTTGTAGAAAAAGACGCTCCGGAATAAAGGCAGGTTTGACGTACTTTTTAGCACATGCTAGAGTTAATTTGGTTATGCATTGGGGGAATTCTCCTCCTACTGGGTTACAAGGTTCGCTTTTGTGAACCACTGACGGCTGCCTTATGCAATGTAAGGTAGCCGTTTTTTTGTTGTAAGATTGTGATGTTTACAGGATTTACCACTGTACTTTTTGCTATACTAGGTCCATGGATGAAAAGGAAAGGCGGACAAAGCGGATTTCGGAGATAGAAGCGCTTATGCAAAGCGCTGATTTTTGGACTGATAAAACCCGTGCTCAAGAACTTATCAAAGAACATCAGGAGCTTAAAACTCTTGCCGAGGGCGGTGGCACATACGATCGTGGCGATGCGGTTATCACTATTTTTTCAGGCGCCGGAGGCGATGATGCGGAAGATTTTTCGGCGATACTGTTGCGCATGTACCAGAAGTTTTTTGACAAGCGCGGCTGGAGTGTAAAGGTGTTGCATGAAAATCAGAACAATCATGGTGGGTATCGCAATATTACTATTGAAATCAATGGCAAGAACGTCTACGGAACACTCAAGAATGAATCAGGGGTGCATCGGCTCGTGCGTATTTCTCCATTTAACGCGAAGAAACTTCGGCACACGTCGTTTTCCATGGTTGAAGTTATCCCGAAGTTTGAAAAGACTACCGAACTAGCTATTCCCGAAGACGAGCTTGAGGTAACGTTTGCTCGGTCTTCCGGCCCCGGAGGGCAAAATGTCAATAAACGTGAGACTGCGGTTCGCATTGTGCACATGCCGACCAAATTGGCTGTACACGTAGAGTCAGAACGCTCGCAGGCGCAAAATAAAGAGAAGGCTATCTCTATTCTTTCCGGGAAGCTCTATAAACTGCGCGAGGAGGAACGGATTGCAAAAGAAAAAGGTATGTATATTTCAAAAACCACGAGCGTGGAATGGGGTAACCAAATACGTTCGTATGTCCTGCATCCCTACAAAATGGTCAAAGATCATCGTACCGAAGTTGAAACTGCTAATGTAGACAGCGTGCTTGAGGGTAATTTAGATGACTTTATAGAAGCGGAGCGAGCGCTTTAGCGCGAGCGGAGTCCACTCTATATCTTTTTGAGTTGTGGCGGAGAAGAGTCTCTAATGGGGTAGATTTTTGTTCTCGGATAGCCTACAATTAAGCCAATGATTGAAATTTTTATTTTTCCGTACCTATACCCTCTATCCTAAACCCTATACCCTTGTGATATATTTTGACAAAGTATCTAAAATTTATTCTGAAGAATCAACGGCGCTTAAAGACGTAACGTTTACCATAGAGCCAAAAGAGTTTATCTCTATCGTGGGGCACTCGGGTGCCGGTAAAACAACTATCCTTAAGATGCTTCTTGCAGAGGAAACACCGACATCCGGTTCGGTATTTTTTGAATCCGTTAATATTCATACGTTCAAGCCTCGTTTTATGAACGATTATCGGCGCCGTATCGGCACGGTATTCCAGGATTTCAGGCTTTTACCCCAAAAAACCGCCTATGAAAACGTTGCCTTTGCCATGGAAGTTGCTGGACACACGGACGAGCAGATAGAATCTGATGTGCCGCATGTGCTTGAGTTGGTAGACCTAGGGGATAAGCTCTGGAACTTTCCCCATGAACTTTCAAGTGGCGAGAAACAACGAGTGGCAATCGCCCGTGCCATCGTCAATCAGCCCGATGTGCTCATTGCGGATGAACCAACCGGTAATTTGGATCCGATAACCACGTTTGAAATTGTTCAGATTTTTAAGAAAATAAATGATTTAGGAACGACGGTCATTCTTACCACGCACAACAAGGGAATCGTTGAATTTTTGAAAAAGCGAGTCATAACCCTTGACGCCGGGCATTTAATCAGGGACGACAAGCATGGGCACTATGTCCTATAACATTAACGAGTGGAACGAGTATAATGTTAAGGACACCCTCACTCGAAATGAAAACAATTTTTTAGAGACAAATATGAATAATGCTGCTAAACTTAATATTCGCAGTAGAAAACCCTTAGGTGTTTCGAGTGAGGGGGTGAAAGTTTTTATAGTCGCTTTACTCCTTAAAAACTAATCATGTTCTGGATTAATATCAAACGAGTGCTACGGACAGGGCTGATGAGTTTTTGGCGAAACGGGTTTGTCTCTGTTGCTTCAATTCTCGTGATGACTATCACGCTCTTTGTGGTTGGTTCACTGGTTTTTAATAACGCGCTTCTTCAGTCTTCACTTAAAGAACTCACCGACAAAGTTGATATTAATGTATATTTTGTAAACAATGCACCCGAGGAAGACATTCTTGCGCTTCAAAAGACGCTCCAGTCGTTCCCGGAGGTTGCTTCGGTGGAATATATATCCAGCGCAGACGCGCTTGCGCAGTTTAAAACGAAACATCAGGACGACCAGCTGATTCTGCAAGCTCTTGATGAAGTCAGTGACAATCCCCTCGGTGCGGTACTCAACATCAAGACCAACGAACCTTCCCAATATGAAGGAGTTGCCAATTATCTGAAACAAAATCCGGTTCTTTCTAAAGGGGGTACGCCGCTTGTTGATAAGGTTAATTATTTCCAGAATAAAGTGGCGATAGATAAGCTCAACGAAATCATAAATTCTTCGCGCAAATCAAGTTTTGCGCGCACCCTCGTTCTCATACTTGCCTCGCTTGCCGTTGCGTTTAATACCATTCGTCTTGCTATTTACGTCACCCGCGAAGAAATTTCGGTTATGCGCCTGGTGGGAGCAAGCAACATGTATATTCGAGGGCCGTTCATTGTGGCGGGGATTATTTATGGTCTGGTTTCGGCAATCATCGCTATGGTTGTGTTTTATCCCGTTACCTATTGGTTCGGGCCTTTGTTTTATCCTCTCCCGATTTTTTTGACCTCGGGGCAGGTGGGGGATTTGCGTCTCTTTCAGTACTATCTCGCTAATTTCGCACAGATATCGCTCATTATTCTTGCATGCGGGTTTGTCTTGGGGGGTCTCTCAAGCTATTTGGCGGTACGTCGCTATCTGCGTTAATCAGAGATTCCCCCACCTGTTAGCACGCGTAAAACCACCCTCGTCAAGTGTGGTCAGAGACCTTTCTTTTGATACACTAGTAGTATGCCAGGTAACCGGGGATGAATCCCGTTAGAAATAGGTCGTCCAGAGACGATCGTAGTTGGTCGGGGGAGTGCGTCGGAATTAACTTGTTGTGGGGGGCTGTTATATGTAGTGTTTTTTACCAACTGATTGATTTTTAACGGGATGAAGAAGAAAAATCATAAATATATTTTCGTGATTGGCGGTGTTATGTCCGGAGTGGGCAAGGGAATCGCCGCCTCTGCCATCGCCAAAATACTTCACGCCAAAGGTTTCTCGGTCAACCCCATCAAGGTTGACCCTTATTTAAATGTAGACGCCGGGACTATGAATCCGACCGAGCACGGTGAGGTATTCGTCTTGGATTCCGGGCTTGAGACAGATCAGGATATGGGCAACTATGAGCGGTTTTTGGGAATTGATTTAAAAACGGAAGATTATATTACTAGCGGTCTAGTCTATCGGACCGTGATTGAGCGTGAACGTGCGCTTGGCTACGCGGGCAAATGTGTGGAAGCATTGCCGCACATTCCAAACGAAATCATAAAACGAATTCAGCGCGCCGCCGACCTACATGGCTCTGATATTTCGCTCATTGAAATCGGGGGGACCGTGGGCGACTACCAAAATATCATGTTTTTGGAGGCGGCGCGCAGGCTTTGGCTCAAATTCCCCCAAGACGTTATTTTTATTTTGGTAAGTTATTTGCCGATCCCGCACAAACTCGGAGAGATGAAGACAAAGCCGACGCAAACGGCAGTTCATCAGCTCAACTCGTATGGCATTCAACCACATATTCTTATTGCTCGCAGTGCCGTAGCGCTTGATGCGAAACGAAAGGAAAAACTCGCAATCTGGTGCAATGTTCCTGCTGAGAATATCATCTCGGCTCCCGATGTGGAAAGCATTTACGACGTGGTGCTTAATTTTGAACGCGATAAAATCAGCGATTGGATATTAGAAACCCTTTCCTTGCGTTCGCGTGTTCGGCGCGACACACTCGCGCCCTGGCGCAAGTTCGTCACGCGCACCAAAAATCTCTCTGGCGAGGTGAACATCGCGGTGGTGGGTAAATATTTTGATACCGGAGACTTCGTGCTCTCTGATGCCTACATTTCCGTGATTGAAGCAATTAAATATTCAGCGTACAAGGTGGGGGTTAAGCCTATTTTGCACTGGCTTAATGCCAAAGATTTTGAAAACGGTGAGAAAAACGTTTCAACACTTGCAGGATATGACGGCGTCATTGTTCCTGGCGGGTTTGGCGAGTCGGGAATAGAAGGAAAACTTAAAGTTATTCACTATGCGCGTGAGAAAAAGATCCCTTATTTCGGGCTCTGTTATGGGATGCAATTGGCGGTGGTGGAATATGCCCGAAATGTATTGGGATTAAAGGATGCAAACACAACCGAAATTGATGAAAAGACAGCCAATCCCGTCATAGATATCATGCCTGAGCAAAAAAAGAAGCTAGAGGAGAAAGACTATGGGGGAACGATGCGTCTCGGTGCGTACCCAGCGCTTCTCAAAGACGGAACTATCGCGCGGCGTGCGTATGGGGTAGAGACAATTTCCGAGCGCCACCGTCATCGCTATGAGGTCAATCCAGAATATGTAGAAAGAATTGAAAAAGCGGGGCTTGTGTTTTCTGGAACATCACCCAATGGAGTGCTTATGGAAATCGCCGAGTTACCGAGAAAAGTGCATCCGTTTTTCGTGGGAACACAGTTTCATCCGGAATTTAAAGCGCGCCCGCTTCACCCGCACGAACTTTTCACTGAATTCATGAAAGCCGCTGTGGGTAGAAAGAAGAATAAGAAATGAAATTAATAATGAGTACTGATTTTAAAAAAGTTCAGGCGGGTAAACCGCACCCCTTGTTTACGGAGTCCATCAAAGCGGCAACTGCAAAGAAGAGCAGAGGCAAGAAATAAATTCAATGCTTGGCCTCCCCTCTACGATCATTGTGTTTGATACTGAATATACCAGTTGGGAGGGAGCGCAGGAACGTGGCTGGAGTGGCCCAAATGAATACAAAGAAATTGTGGAAATGGGTGCAGTACGTGTGGAAACCGAGACGCCGGAATTCAAAGAACTTGACTCGCTCCAACTTTTGGTAAAGCCCGTCAAAAATCCAAAACTTTCCGAATACTTTACGAATCTGATGGGCATCACGCAGGAAGCTGTGGATATCCGCGGAATGAGTTTGGCAGAAGCGGTCAAGAAATTTTATACATGGAGTAGCACAGACACCCTCTACTGCTGGGGCTTTGACGGGCATCTTATTGGTGACAATTGTAAATTGATCGGTACCCCATTTTCTTTTCCCCTGCAGAGATTTAAGGATGTCCGTGAACTTTTTAGTGCACACGGTATTAAAACAAATAAGTATATGAGTTCAACTATTGTAGAAGCATTTGGTGTAAAAAAGACCAAGGCCGGGCATAATGGGTTGGATGACGCGCGCACCATCGTGGACGGGCTTCGTTTATTGGCGGCAAGAGTTGATAGGAAGGTCTAATAGGCGTAGGATATTTGCATGGCAATTATAAAGAAAAAGATTCACCCGAGTTATTTTGATCTTGTCGCGAAGGGGCGCAAGAAATTTGAATTTCGCATCGCGGATTTTGATATCAAAGAAGGGGATATGTTAGTGCTAGAAGAGTGGGACCCTGCGACGAAAAAACACACAGGCCGCAGTCTCATCAAAAAAGTTGGGTATATCAAAAAATTTACCATTGAAGAGTTGGAAAAAGAATTTGGCCAACAAAAAGAATTGTTGGAAAGATACGGCTTCTACATTATTCAGTTGGATTGAAGTTGTCCTACACTGTGGTTAACAAGGTAGTGGAAATAGTAACACGGCCGTGTTACTATTTCCACTGGACCTTTTTGGTCTGATTAAATGATTTTTTGTATCCATGGGTAAAATTGAAGATTCGGTTGCAAAGAACGTTCGCCGCACAAAAACGCAAAGAGCGATTTTGGAAGCTGTCGGGTCAGTAGGAGTACTGGCTTTTGCTTTAGTTGCACCCAATGCTGTGCAGATGTTTGGCAAGTTGTTTGGTTATGGGAAGAAGAAAGTTCACACCAATACTATTTTGAAAGCTCGTAAAAGACTGATTGATTCGGGGCACCTTGAATCTAAGGACGGGTTTGTGTCGCTTACCAGCAAGGGCGAATTTGCATTACGACAGATACTGCAACATACCAATACACTGCAACGGCCGAAAAGATGGGACGGTAAATGGCGTTTGATTATTTTTGATATTTCTGAATCTCGGAGGGGTATTCGCGATCGTGTGCGGGCCACGCTTGTATCTATCGGATTTGTTCGATTACAACAGAGTGTCTGGGTGTATCCGTATCCATGCGACGATTTTCTTGTACTTTTGAAGGCAGATTTTAAAATAGGAAAGGATGTTTTGTATCTAGTGGCTGATGAGGTAGAAGGAGACGGCTGGTTGCGGAAAGAATTTGGTTTGCATGTCACCTAAGGTCTTGTCTCTATTGGAATTACGAGGAATGGAAATACCGCCACGGCCGTGGTGGTATTTCCATAGCGTGCGGCGAGAACAGAGGATATACTACCGCGTATGACCCAAGAGCAGGCGTTTTCTATATTGAATACCGGAGCCAATGTATTTTTAACCGGTGAGCCGGGGAGCGGTAAGACTCACACGATCAATCGCTATGTAGAGTATCTGCGCACGTGCGGTATAGAGCCCGCGATTACCGCGTCCACGGGTATCGCGGCAACACATATTGGCGGTATGACCATTCACTCGTGGAGTGGAATTGGTATACGAAAGACGCTGTCCGAACAGGATTTGGATGAACTTTCATCTCGGGAGAGGCTTGTGTCGCGCATCAATCGGACGCATGTGTTGATCATTGACGAAATTTCAATGCTTGATGGGCGAACCCTAGATAGTGTAGAAGCGGTCTGCCGGACGCTTAAACGTCGCGATGTTCCCTGGGGAGGCATGCAAGTCGTGTTTGTCGGAGATTTTTTTCAACTCCCGCCCGTCGCGCGTTTTGGCGAAGAGAAACCGCAATTTGCTTTTCTTTCACAGGCTTGGCAGGGGGCAAACCCACTCATCTGTTATCTTTCAGAACAACATCGTCAGGAGGATACACTATTTCTTTCAGTGCTTACCTCAATCCGTAATGGATTAATAACGCCGGAAGTGCGTGCCACCCTTTCATCCAGAAACACAGAGGCCGGAGCCACACAGGAGCATACACGTTTATATTCCCACAACGTCAATGTAGATAAGGTCAACGACGATAGGCTTTCTGCGTTAGCCGGAGATGAAAAAAAGTTCGCAATGGAATCTCATGGGGGCGAGGCGTTGGTCTCACAGCTCAAACGTGGGTGTTTATCTCCCGAGCTGTTGCGTCTTAAAATCGGTGCGCGAGTGATGTTCACTAAAAATAATTTTGAAGAAGGGTTTGTAAATGGGACGATGGGCGAAGTGGAGAAGTTTAGCGAGAGCGGGGGGCCTCTCGTGCGCACAAAGTCTGGCAATTTGATTGCAGTGGAGCCAATGGAATGGACGATTATGGATGGCTCTCGGACGCTTGCGCGGGTTGTGCAGTTTCCACTGCGGCTCGCGTGGGCAATGACGGTGCATAAGAGCCAGGGAGCGACGCTTGATTCGGCAATTGTGGATTTGTCTCAAGCATTTGAGTACGGACAAGGGTATGTCGCAATTTCACGTGTCCGCGCGTTTGCGGGGCTATACCTTACAGGGTTTAATGAGCGTTCTCTACAAGTGCATCCGGAAATTATCAAAGTGGATGGGACATTCAGAGAATCTTCAGAGGGAGCAGAAGAAGTATTCGGAAAAATCTCGCCGGATGAGCGGTTGAAGATAGAGCTAAACTTTATTACTGTCTGTGGGGGAAAAATCGGTGGAGGGAAGAAAAAGAGAAAAGGTGCCGCGCGCAAGGCGCGCGGCAAAACCACCTACGACGAAACACTTGCGCAGTTTGTTTCTGGAAGTGATATTGATGCAATTGCAAAAGCTCGCGCGCTTACGAAAGGTACGATACTTTCGCATTTGGAAGAATTAGTTATGCGTGGCAAAATAACAGGTACAGAGTTGGCTCGGATTGTTCCTGCAAGCATTCGCAAAGCAATACCAGAAGTTTCCAAGGTTTTTAAAGAGCTTGGTTCTGATAAACTCTCGCCCGCATATGAGAAACTCAACGGAAAGTATTCATACGACGACCTTCGCCTCGTTCGTTTGGCAATCAACGCCAGAGTTGAATAAACACCAACGGCACAGACATCTAATGGTAGGAAAAATCTTTCATTTGTGATAGAATTTCTCCATGCATACAGGTTGGAATAAGGGATTGACTAAGGAAACGAATCCATCGGTCCGAAAGATTTCGGATACGATGAAAAGAAAGAAGATTGATAATTTTGCTGCATGGCGAGATAGGATGAGACGCGATGGGAAATTCCCTTCGTATAACAATTTAATCAAAAGTGGTGATTTGGCGGAATTAATCGGTGTCGTCTTGGGCGACGGGCATATCTGGAAGTTTCCTCGGGCAGAAGAACTATCAATTTTTTCAAATTCTAATAACCCAGGTTTTGTTAAACGATACAGCCTTTTAGTTGAAGAGATTTTTGGTAAAAAACCGACAACGACGATACATTCGGGTAAAAATTGTATTCGCATCCGAATTTATCAAAATCATATCTCTTCTAGACTAGGAGTGCCCTTAAGCCCACGGCGGAATAAAATAATAGAAGTTCCTAAATGGATTTTGGGAAATAGAGGTTACATAGTAAGATACCTACGCGGATTATATGAGGCTGAGGGGTCACATAGTGTTCACTTACCGACATCAACGTATAAGCTATTCTTTAGCAATAGAAATAGATCTTTGTTGAAGAATGTTTTTAGCTTGATGCAGCAACTCGGCTTCCATCCGCACCAGAGTGAGAGTAACTATGCAATTCAGATTTCTAGAAAAGATGAAGTGCTTACAGCTCTCAAGATGTTGAAGTTTAGAGTATATTGATAAAAAATGTTGCGGGGTGGTGTAAAGGTAGCACGTCGCTCTCTGAAAGCGAAAATTTTGGTTCGATTCCAAGCCCCGCAGTAGGCTTATGCTAAGTCAGGTGACTAGGACGCATAGGCAAACTCCCATCCCTAAATCGCATACCGGCTGAGTGCCGTATCCAGAACGAAAAGCCACCGATTACTCGGTGGTTTTTCGTTGGTAAATATTTATAGAATTAAGTCATCTTTCAGAACAGTTGTTTATTTTTCAGAAATTCTTCTAGCTCATGCGCGTTGGCGTGCGACAAGATGCCCAAATACGATTGCAATGATTGATTCAAGCTTTCTTTTGAGATACCACCTTGTTTACAATCTCTGACTTTCGCTTGGAATTTTCGGAGTATTCTTTTCCATGTCCGCTTTCGGATAAGCCGATGGTGCGGTAGAATGACGTATCCCAAGAAATCAATCCCGTGGGAATATTTTCTGATAGTGACTTTTCCTGGATGCAAGTTCAAATGCAGAGTATTTTTAAGAAAATCCTGAATAGGTTTCAGTAGTCCCACCAAATACACAGGATTTTGCGAAATTATTATAAAATCATCTGTATATCTCGCATATAATTTTACTTTAAGAACATGTTTAATGAACTGGTCAAATTCATTCATATAGACGTTCGCAAAAAGCTGCGACGTAAGGTTCCCTATAGGTATGCCTTGACGGCGCGAAGCGCCGTTTACTCTCTCTCGCATTCCGCACCCATCTCGTAGCTTTTAATGAGTTCTTTGAGCAGTTGGAGGGTTTTTTCGTCTTGGATTCTTTTAGAGAGTATAGAGATAAGGACTTCGTGGTCTATACTGTCAAAGAATTTCCATATATCGCACTTCAGTACGTAGCACGCCACTCTGTCATTTCCGCTTTCTTTTCTAAGCATCGAACTGACAACATCCACTCCTTTGTGGTTTCCTTTTCCAATCCTGCAGGAAAAAGAATTTTGGATAAAGGTCGGCTCGAAGATTGGATTCAAAACACTGAATACCGCGTGATGGAGAACCCGGTCACGTACCGTCGCTTTATGAACGTGCCTGCGCTTCGGATCAGTAATAAAGAAGCCCGTATACGGTCCATGCCGATAGGTTCCGTTTCTCAACTCGCGGTGAAGCGTAAAGAGGTTTGGCTCAAGATCCCGCTCAAATACTTCCACATCCGGGCGAGCCCACTTGCCTTTCTTGAATTCATCCCATGCGGAAAACAAGTTTTCGAGGGAAATTATGTTATCAAAGATATTTCTATAAATTCTCATTGCTATGAATGAAACAGATATTCCGATTTTGAAAAGAACCTACGATCTTTACAAACTCTTTCATGAATACCGAAAGATAATTCCCAAGCAAGATCGTTTCACGGTCTATGAACGCAGCGAGAATGTGATCCTTGATGTCCTTGAGTGCTTTCTTGAAGCGGGCTACTCAAAGTCTACACACAAGCTAGCGCTTCTGGAGAAGGCAAGCGTGAAGCTAAATGCACTCCGTTTTTTTATCCGCTTGCTGAAGGATACCAGATCACTTGACGCGAAAAAATATCTCGCGTTACAAACTCTCATTGACGAGATAGGACGAATGCTTGGCGGATGGATTCGTTCGACAGGGAGGTGAACTGAAAGGTGTCCGCCATGGCGGACACCTTTCAGACTAAGGAGAGACTTCGAAGTGAACCCTGAAGCCGACCCGAAGTTGTCATTCGGATTGTCGACATAGTTCGTGTCGAACTTGAGCTTGTCGTCGTTGAAGTTGAAGTTCGGCGCGTTGGAGAAGTCGCCATCGGCGTCTGGATTTTGCCCCTGCCCGTCCGATCACCGAAGTTTGAAAGCGGTTTTTGCTGGAAACAAGATGCCTTCTCACTCCTGAATTTTATTCGGCAACACCCATTAAGGGCTTGCACAAGGTAGAGGGCAAGCAGTATCTCCTCTTCATGCAACACGCTTCCGCAAACCATAGTCGGCGAAATTCTGGCTGCCTTCCTGAAGGGAAGGAGCTTGGCGACGGCAATCCGTGAACTGCCGTGCACGAGCCTTACTCATAGTTAGTATATCAAAAGAGCTTTGGGCAGAGCCACAAAAAGAGGTATTGACTTATAACTTATAAGTATGGTATGATTCCACCAGAATTTTGACAATCAAATTACTGCAATGACCCAGTAGGTCATTCTGCTGAATGAGACGAGCTTTCTCGGCCTTTACGGGTCTAGAAAGCTCGTCTCATAAAGAGAACGAACCGCAACCTGCCGGAGCGAATCTGGCACAAAAAAAAGAAAGGATGGCTCCGATGAATACATTGGCTCCGTCTAATACCGTAACTACCCGAGACCCCAAAGGTCTCAAATTTGTCTCGATTGTTGAGGCAGCCTTCAACAAGGCGAAGTTGTCAGAGGAAGAAGCCCAGCGTGTCAACGACACTCCCGGCCTTTCTGAACTCGTGGACAACTTCATCGCGGAAAACCGTGTTGGTAATCAATTCGCCGACGAAGAAGTCCGCTCCAATTACCGTTACCCCGAGGAATACAAAGGGTCGCGGCCGATTGAGGAGCAAATTAAAACGCTCGCGAAAATCTTCGGGCTTTCGCCTGATGATGCGCTCGCGTATGCGAAGACGATCGCCTCAAAGCCACTCAACGGGGGTGAAGGCCGTTTCGCCATCGTCTCGGACGCTGGTCTCGCCAAGCTCTTCCCGAACGTTACCGACCCTGCGGAGCTGTTTTGCCTCGGTTCTAATCTCGTTCTCGAGAAGATCGAGGCCACCAAGCGGCCGTTCCACAATTACCGCAAAGGCGAACTGACCAAAGACTGTTTCCGTCGCCACATTAAAACCACGGCGGCCTACGAGAAGATCGTTTCGGAACAGAAAGGCGACATCTGGATTATTGACGGCCAGCTCGCGATGAAGCATCGCGGACGCAGTGTCCGCCGAGCATGTGTCTGTTTTACAGGCAGTGAGTTCGGTCTTGATCCAATCGCTGGTGGTTCAATCGCCCTCACTCATCCTGAGCGATTTGTTCGTTCCAGTGAACTGGACATGGACTTGGCAGGGGCAGAATTCACTCCAGGCGCCGATGGCGGCTTCTCCGGCGCGCCGGACTTCTTCTTCTACGGCGGCGAGCTCGTGTTCGACGCGGACTATGTCGCCTGTCCGCTTGGCGGCTTCGGGTCGGCTTCAGGGTTCACTTCGCAGTAATCCTTGCACCTCGAATTCTTGAATCTTTTGTTTTCTTGATTCTTGAATTTGAATTTTTTAGGGCCATCCGTCAGGATGGCCCTTTTCCATACAAATTTTTTTGAACCTATAACTTCCCATCATCAGCAAAGTATTCCCAGTACGCCAAAAAAGAGAAGTATAGAAACAACTTTGATTACATGGAGAATTACGGTGAGAAATGCTGCCAAAAGAGGCAACGCGATAAGGATTAGAATATCGATGATTTTTTTCTAGACATCTATTTCAAGACACTCCACATCCCCGCATCTTCTCCACCGTCAAATTTAAATATTGCGACACCACGCACACCCAGTCTGTGTGCGAGCGCTACTTTATCGGCGATAGCACGCGCGTCGCTCCATGTCATGTAGTTGAATGGTCCTCCGGTTGTTACCTGTGAGCCTGTGTTTTGTGCGACTGTCGTGGTAGCAATTGCCGTTTGTGTCAATGTGGCCTCATCCTCCTTTGGAGGCGGTTCAAGCAAATCGGGATCATAGGTGAATCCCATTTCGTTCGCGCTTGTGCGGATTGGGGTGATACCGAGCTTTTCGGCGATTTCAGTCGCATACCGTGGATTGAATGGCCAGAGGACTTTGTATTGGAAGCCAGAATTTGAAAGCGGTGTAACCTTATACTCGTAGCCATAGGTGGGAATGCCGATAATGAGCTTGTTGCGCGAAATAGTCTGCGCCGCGAGCGTCACCATATTTTCAACCCATCCGGGGTCAGCGACAGGCGCGTATGGCGCCGAGCGCGCGTTGTTGAGTCGCACGGAGATAGTTCCTTGGTCGTAGGCCATTAATTCAACGCGGTCGCAGTACTTATTCATCTCTATAAAATTGTTGGCATAGTCGGTTGCATCCGGTGGGATGACCGCGCCAGGCGAGTAGCGATCTTCAAGCGGCATGCGTGCCTCAATGGTGCAGTATACCCACTTGTTGCCCATGCGAGCGTAGAGACCCCTCAGAAACGTTGAGAAATAGTTCATCGTCTCGTGTTTTTTTGCTTCAAAATCAATATCAATGCCATCAAAGCCATTTTGTTTGACGAGTGCGGCGATTTCATCTTCCAGTGCTATGCGTGTGGCAGAGTTGCTCAAGATTCGATGTATGGAATCGCCATTGCCCCACATCACGGTCGGGATGACGCGAACTTTCGCGGCCTTAGCCGCCGCTATGAAAGATGTCCACGGTTCATCTGACAGATGTGCGGTATCAACGAGCGTGCCATCGGACTTCATGGTGTAGCCAAACGGCATCACGCTTTTCAATTGCGAGAGGTGGGGGAGAACATCGCGCGTCCCGGTCGCCGAGCGCCAGTATGGTATCCAGCCGGAGATTTCAAATGCTCCAGTGGCAGCGGGGGTGAGTGTGGTGGACAGCGAGGCTGGATTTTTGGGGAAGCTTGTGACCAGTTCAAGTGCTGCTTGAGATTTTGGTCCGTAGACTCCGTATCCGCTTGTGCTTGTGTCGCAGGCAATCTTTTGGTCGCATTGGAATTTTTGTACAGCAGTTTGCGTGAGCGCACCGAAGTAGCCGCCGTTGTAGCCGGATGCGAGATACCCGCGGGTGATGAGTTTATTTTGAAGCGCTGTTACATCATCTCCCGAAAGTCCCACGTACAGCGAGCGCACCTGTGCAAAAGTGTTTGCAGGTATGATAAAGAGCGAAAATAGAATAAAGACTGTGGTAAGTGCTAGAAAGTTTCTCATAGTATAGAGTATAGCAAATTCAAGTTCTATTTAATTTGATATAATACGCGAAGCGGATTTCCCCGCGGCTCTGCCGCGCGGTTCCGCTAAGGAAAGTTTGGAAACCGTTGGTTTCCAAGATTATTATGCGGCGAAGCCTCGGGTCATACCTCGGGGCTCTGCCCCGAGGTAATTGATTTAGACACAAACAGACTGCATCATGTCTTAATCATATGGAAACCTATTCGTGGTATCAGCAATTAATTAAACCCTCATGGGCTCCGCCCGCGTGGTTGTTTGGGCCTGTCTGGACTGTTCTCTATGTGCTCATTGTCGTTTCATTTGGCACGGTGTTTTACAAAGTTGCCACAAAGCAGGTACCGTTTGTCATCGCCCTGCCGTTTATACTCAATATTCTCTTTAACGCCGTGTTCACAACTATTCAATTTGGTTTCAAGAACAATTCGCTTGCCACTTTTGATATTTTGCTCGTTCTGGGAACGCTTATCTGGGCCATGATCGCTATGTACCCGTATGCTCAGTGGATCAGCTACCTGCAAGTTCCGTACCTCGTCTGGGTTTCGTTCGCGACCGTTTTACAACTCACCATCACGTATTTAAATTTTAAATAAGATGAAGGACAACCGGTTACAAAAATTATTGTTGGTGCAATCGTTCATACAGAAAATCTAAAGACTTATACATGGGGGGTTTGAAGAAACGAGCCAGGTTCTAAATTAATTAAACAACCGCCGCGCCTTAATGGACGATTGCGCGGCACGATTTCGAAAAAATCAAAAGAAATCAACAAAACGATTCAAAAACATAAGTGAGTATATTAAATCTTGTCCAAAAGATGTTGGGGCGAAGTTACAGACCATACGGATGATTGTTAGAAAAGCTGCGCCAAATGCGCAGGAAGTCATTAGCTATAACATGCCCGCATTTAAGCTAAACGGTCTGCTTCTTTATTTTGTGGCTCACACGAATCATATTGGACTGTATCCCTATTCGTCAGTGATACGAGCCCTGAAGAACTTTGAATTACGAAACTCCTCTCCCCTCCACTTTTCCACACACCAAAAACACCCACAGTTTTCTGTGATTCAGGGCAAAAGCGAATTTTTCTTCAAACAATTATCCTAGCCAAGCACATAGGCTAG